>Ga0114945_10000616_pt1 | contig 22827 bp, 12 predicted proteins | sample OV2TP3_FD_87194 | JGI IMG/M metagenome (GOLD analysis project Ga0114945, IMG submission 87194) | Hot spring microbial communities from Beatty, Nevada to study Microbial Dark Matter (Phase II) - OV2 TP3 | ecosystem: Environmental > Aquatic > Thermal springs > Hot (42-90C) | place: USA: Beatty...
CGAGGAGGAGACGCCGGAGGGCGTCGCCTACACGATCCGGATGCGGATGTGGCTGGCCCCGTTCGACATGGGGGTGAGCCAGGATGCCGCGCTGCGGGCCGTCCCCACCGGGCGGTACGGGATCTATGAGATTGAGATGACGCTGGGGCGGGTGAGCGGGGCGTTCGAGGCGTGGACGCGCACCAACCGGAGGTTCCTGACGCTGCTCCGGAAGCAGTTCCTGATCTGGCGGACGCTGTCGGGCGAGGTGAGGGAAGGATACGCGAAGAAGGAGGAGATGACGGCCTGACCCCCATCAGGCGTAGAGACGTTGCATGCAACGTCTCTACGCTCCCTGTGGGGAGGGGTCTTATACGACATGGCGACTGAAACCCAAAAGACACCCAGAAACCCCAACGCGGAGATCGAGGAGTACCGCGACCTGATGGCGACCCCGGCGGCGTTCGAGGAGGGGTTCACGCTCCGGACGATATTAGGCGTGCTGTTCATCTCCGTGGTGATGGTGCCGGGGAACATGTACCTGTCTTTGATGACGGGCGGGTCGCTCGGCGCGGCGGCGGAGTGGGTGACGATCATCCTGTTCATCGAGATCGCCAGGCGGTCGTTCACGACGCTCAGGCGGCAGGAGATATACGTCCTGTTCTACGTGGCGGCGTCGCTGGTGGCGGCGGAGACGGGGACGTTCCAGGGGCTGCTGTGGAACCAGTACCTGGTGCAATCGGAGGCGGCGCAGCAGTTCGGGATCGCGCACCTGATTCCCCGGTGGGTGGCCCCACCGCCGGGGTCGGAGGCGCTGGCGCAGCGGACGTTCCTGCACGGCGACTGGCTCATGCCCATCGGGCTGCTGCTGGCGGGTATGGCGATAGGGCGGGTCTCCTGGTTCACGATGGGCTACGCCCTGTTCAGGCTGACCTCGGACGTGGAGCGTCTGGCGTTTCCGTTTGCGCCGATCAGCGCGCAGGGGGCGCTGGCCCTGGCGGACAGCAGCGCGGGGGAGACGACCTGGCGCTGGCGGGTGTTCAGCACGGGGGCCATGATCGGGGCGGGGTTCGGGGCGCTCTACGTGGGGGTCCCCGCGATCACCGGGGCGATGCTGACGGAGCCGGTTCAGATCTTCCCGATCCCGTTTGCGGACATCACGCGGGACTCGGGCTACGTGCTCCCGGCCACGCCGCTGGGTCTGTCGTTCCACCTGGGGACGGTCATCGGCGGGATGGTGGCCCCGTTCTGGGGGGTGGTGGGGGCGGTAGGCGGGGCGTTGACCTACGTGGCGGCGTGCCCGATCCTCCATCACTACGGCTACCTGCCCCGCTGGCAACTCGGCATGGGGTCCATCGAGACCTACTTCATCAACGGCGTGGACTTCTGGATGAGCTTCGGGATGGGGGTCACGTTCGCCGTGGCCCTGGTCGGGTTCTATCAGGTGTTCGTGGGGGTGAAGAAAAGACAACGCGGAACGCAGAACGCGGAACGCGGAACGCAGAAACCGGAATCCTCCGTTCATCGTTCATCGTTCATCGCTCATCGCTCATCCGTTCCTGAAGGTCGCGGGGACTTTTCGATCTCTCTGATGCTGGGGCTGTTCGCGGCGGTGACGCTGGCGACCATCGGCATCGCCCGGTGGATGATCCCGGAGTTCCCGTTCTTCTATTTCCTGTTCTTCGGGTTCGTGTTCACGCCGGTCATGTCGTTCGTCAACGCCCGGCTGGTCGGGATGGTGGGGCAGACGGTGTCCATCCCGTTCGTGAAGGAGGGGGCGATCTTCCTGAGCGGCTACCGGGGGGTGGATATCTGGTTCGTGCCGTTTCCCCTGGAGAACTACGGGGCCACGGCGCAGAAGTTCCGGGAGATCGAGCTGACGGGGACGCGGTTCACGAGCATCCTGAAGGCGGAGGTCTTCATGGTGCCCATCGTGCTGCTGACGAGTTTCCTCTACTGGTCTTATCTCTGGAGGCTGGCCCCGATCCCGTCCGCGACCTATCCCTACGCCCAGGTGATGTGGCGGCTGCAGGCCTACCAGTCGTGTCTCTGGCTGAGTTCCACGATGCGGGGGGAGCTGAAGGTGGAGGGGAGCAAGGCCACCTGGCAGCCGGCCAACCTGCCCGACTGGACGCGGTGGTACTGGCGGGCCTGCGCCGTGGACAAGGATGGGAACCGGGGCCGGTGGTCGGAGGTGGGGACATTTGAAACGCGAGTAGAAAAACGACCAGAAACAGGGAAGCGGGGAGACGGGGAGAAGGATTTTCCCCCCCTCTCCGACACTCCCCTTCTCCGTTTCGGCAAGGGAGGGGCAGAGGAGCAGGGGCGTTCCAGTCTCCCTGTCCCGGAACTGCTCACGCCGGCGCACGGGGAGGTCGTGGGCACGCTCACGCCGAGGCTGGAGGCGCGCGTCCCCGACGGCGCGCACGGGGTCTTCTTTGAGGTGGACACGGACCCGGCGTTTCTGAGCCGGGGGCGGCAGACGTCGGAGGACAGGCCGCTCCTGTTCCAGGCGCTCAAGCCGGGGGTCATCGGGGCGGGATTGGCCGTGGGCCTGGGGCTGTTCCTCCTGTCCGGGCTGTTCGGCCTGCCCACGCTGCTGGCGTTCGGCTACGTGCGGAGCCTGACGACGATGCCGCACATCATCCTGCCGGAGATCGCCGGGGCGCTGCTGGCGCGGTTCTACTTCTGGAAGAAGTACGGGCGGCAGCAGTGGCGGATGTACGCCCTGGTCCTGTCGGTGGGGTTCTCGTCGGGGATGGCGCTGATGGCCATGATCTCCATCGGGGTCGCGCTGATCCAGAAGTCGGTGTCGCCGCTGGTGTTCTGATCGCGAAAGGAGTTACCCATGTCTTCCGCCGAACCCCTGGTCTACCTGAGTGGCGACCTTGTGCCGGCATCGCAGGCGGGGATCAAGATTTACGACGCCGGGATCATCCTGGGCGCGACGGTGACGGATCTGATCCGGACCTTCCGAAAACAGCCCTACCGGCTGGAGGATCACGTGGCGCGGTTCTACCAGTCGTGCAAGTACGCGCAGATCCTGCCGCGCATCCCGCCGGAGGAGGTGGTGGCGATCTCCCGGCGGCTGCTGGGGCACAACGGGGCGCTGCTGAGTGAGAAGGAGGAGATGGCGCTCGTGTTCTTCATCACGCCGGGGGTCTTCCCGGTCTACGCCGGGTCGGCGGGGTTCGCGGGGCAGGGCGCGCCGACGCACTGCATGCACACCTTTCCGCTGCCGTTCCGGCTCTGGCAGGGCTACTTTACGGACGGGGTGCACGTGGTGACGCCGTCCATCCGGCACCTCCCGCCGCAGTGCACGGACCCGAAGATGAAGTGCCGGAGCCGGATGCACTGGTGGCTGGCCGACCGGGAGTCGCACCTGGTGGACCCGAAGGCGGTGTCCCTGCTGCTGGACCTGGACGGAAACGTGACGGAGACGAGCGGGGCGAACTTCCTGATCGCGCGGGAGGGGCGCGTGGTCTCCCCGTCGCCCCGGAACATCCTGCCGGGCGTGAGCCTGATGACGGTGCGGGAGCTGTGCGGGGAGCTGGGCATCCCGTTCGTGGAGCAGGACCTTCAGGTACACGACGTGATCAACGCGGACGAGGCGTTTCTGGCCACGACGCCCTACTGCATGGCCCCGGTGACGCGGATCAACGGCATTCCGATCGGGGACGGGAGGCCGATGGGGCCGGTGTTCAGGCGGCTGATCGAGGCGTGGGGCGCGCGGGTGGGGGTGGACATCGTGGCGCAGGTGATGGGAGAGGCATGATCGAAACAAAACCACAAGCGGTCTCTGAGCCACAGGTGAGCGAGGCCCCCGCCTCCGGCGTCACGCCGAGGGCCGTGGGGATCGGCGCGCTGCTCAGCGTCCTGTTGGCCGCCCTGGCGGTCTGCGGGCACGCGCTGGGCGGGGGGCTTCCGGCGGACGGGGCCGGGACGGGGGCGCTGTCTCTGCTGTTCGCGCTGGTCTGCGGCGCGGGGTTGCTGAGGCGGGCCGGGGTGGTCCGGTCTGGGCTGAGGCCGGCGGAGTTGCTGGTGGTCTTCTCGATGCTGCTGATGGCCTCGGCCCTGCCGGTCAACGGGGTCCTGATCTACCTGCTCCCCCACATGGCCGGCTACGCGCACTATGCCACGCCGGAGAACGCGTGGGGGGGCAGGGTGATCCCAGTGTTGCCCGACGGCCTGGTGATCAAGGACGCCGCCGTGGCGAAGGGGTTCTTTGAAGGGCTGGGGCCGGGGGGAGGGGTCCCCTACGGGGCCTGGGCCGGGCCGCTGTGCGCCTGGGCCGTGTTGCTGGGGGCGTTCTGCTTCACGATGATCTCGCTGATGGTGATCTTCCGGAAGCGGTGGGTGGAGCAGGAGCGGCTCTCGTTTCCGCTGGCCCAGGTCTCGGCCTCGCTCGTGGAACACCCGGCGGGCGAGGGGGCGCTCCTGGGCAACGGGGTCTTCTGGTTCGGGTTCGGGGTGGCTGCTGTCGTGGGGCTGTCCAGCATCGTCAGCCGGTTTCTGCCTTTCATCCCCGCGATCAACCTGGGCTTCGGGATTCGCTTCTACCGCAACTCCATCGGGGTGTCTTTCTCCACGGATTTTCTCGCCCTGGGGATCAGCTATCTGGTCTCGATGGACATTCTGATCAGCGTTCTCCTGTTCACCTTCCTCTCTTACGTCCAGATCTATCTGGTGACGGTCCTGGGCAGCGCGATCCTGGGCAGTCCGCCCTATCTCCCCTATGCGCACTACACCCAGCTCCACCAGGAGGGGATCGGGGCGCTGATCGTGCTGGTGGGGTTCGGGTTTTGTGAGGCGCGCCATCACCTGAAGGACGTGTTCGGAAAGGCGTTCGGGTCGGCCCCGGAGGTGGACGACGGGGATGAACTGATCTCCTACCGGGCGGCGGTCGTGGGGGCGCTGGCGGGCGTGGGGTTCATCTGCTGCTGGCTGGCGATGACGGGCATCTCCTGGTGGGTCGCGCCGGTCTTTACGGGGCTGATGCTGGTGACTTATCTGGGCATCGCGCGCATCCTGGCCGAGGCGGGCGTGGTGATGAAGGCCCCGCTGAGTCCCATGCAGGTCCTGCTCAACGCCGCGGGCACCCGGGCGCTGGGCGGCCCGACCGTGGCGGGGTGCTTCCTGGCCCAGCCCTGGGCCTTCCCGGACGGGGCGCACGCGGCGGCCAGCGTGTCCACGTCGCTGAAGCTGACGCACCGGACGGGGCTGCGCGCCCGGCCTCTCTTCTATGCCCTGGCGCTGGCGCTGGCGCTGGGGGGGGTGACGGCGACGGTCACGCTGCTGCACTATGCCTACACGCTGGGGGCCTACGGGTTTGCTGAAACCGGTTCTGTGATCAAGGCGGTCAATTATCATCTCAGCTACTACGGGGAGGCGATCAAAGACCCCTCTGCGGCGGGGCAGCCGATCCGCCTGCTCTGGTCGGGCGTCGGGGCGGCGGTCATGGGGCTGCTGGTCCTGGCGCGGCAGCGGTTCTTCTGGTGGCCCATCCATCCGATCGGCTACCCCATCGCCACGGTCGTCCCGTCGTGGTGGTTCAGCGCCTTCCTGGCGTGGCTGTTCAAACGGAATGTGCTTAAGTACGGGGGGCCATCCCTCTACGGCCGGACGAGGCCGTTCTTCCTGGGGCTGATCCTGGGGCAGGCGGTGATCACGAGCGCCGGGTCGCTGGTCACGCTGCTGACGGGGCAGGCGTGAAACAAATCGAATGTCGAATGTCGAATGTCGAATGTCGAATGACACAATTCGCAATTCGCAATTCGTCATTCGGAATAAGGAGCCTCCTCATGAAAGACAACCCGCGCATCAACCTGCCGCGCAACCGGCGCATCCTGACGACCTACCAGGGGTTGGACAGTCTCTCGGCGTACCCGGTCACGCCGGAGGAGTACGTGGCCAAGATCGACTATCTGGCCGGGACGCAGGTGGGGGTCCTGCAGTGGTGCCTGGGGGCGGTGGTGGCGTTCTTCGACTCCAGGGTGGTCGAGAGCTGGGGGACGCGACAGATCGACTACGACTTCGAGCACGGGTTCACGCACTGGCTCCAGGCGTCCAACCTGCAGCATCTGATCCGGACGGGGAACGACCCGCTGCGCATCGTCGTGGAGCGAGGGCACGCCAGGGGGATGCAGGTCTGGGGGTCGCACCGGATGAACGACGCGCACCACACCTATCCGGGGGGGGAGGGGCTCCAGAGCCAGTTCTACATCGACCACCCGGAGCTGCGGCTGCCGACCGTGCCGGCCAATCAGACCCTGGCAGTTTATGACTGGTGCAGGCCGGCGGTGCTGGGGCAGAACCTGGCGTTCCTGACGGACGTGGCCGAGCGCTACGACGTGGACGGGATCGACCTGGACTTCAGCCGGGGGGGGATGCAGTTCTCGTCCGGGGACACGAAATACCGGCAGGAGGTGGTGGGCGGGCACGTGCGGAACCTCCGCCGGATGCTGGACCGGGTAGGGAAGAAGAAGGGGAGGCGCATCGGGCTGTCGGTCCAGTTCTACTGCTTCGACCCGATGAACCCTCAGACGTTCGACCGGACGCCGTGGAAGGGGAATATTCAGAGCATGTACGACGGGGGGGCGGATGTCCGGGGCTGGGCAAGGGAGGGGCTGATCGACATCCTGGTGGGGCAGTGCCGGAGCGCCTCGCTCTACGAGCTGGAGATGGGGGACTGGGTGAAGGCGGTGGAGGGGACGGACTGTCTGATGATGGCCGGGCCGGGGAAGCCGTCGCGGAAGAAGCTGGCGTGGGAGGGCCTGACGACGGCGGAGGAGCACCGGGCCGTCGCGCACCGGCTGTATGAGCAGGGCGCGGACGGGATCGCCTTTTACGACTACATGCACCACGGGCCGTTCGACCTGACGCCGTTCCGGGAGCTGAGCGACCCGGAGGGGCTGCGGACGAAGACCAAGACCTATCTCTATCAGCTCGACCTGCCGCGCGACGTGGGGGACCTGAGCGCCGGGGGGGGCGCGGAGGTGGAGGTGGACGTGGCCGACGACGTGGCCGGGGCGCAGCGGGAGGGGCACCGGGTCGCGGCCCGGCTGCGGCTGAACGTGTCGCACATCAACGCGCCGGGGGACGTGCGCTGCTTCTGGAACGGGACGGAGATGAGGTTGCAGCGGGAGGCGGGGATGGGGCACCGGGAGGGGAGGCTTTACAAGGGGGACACGCCGCAGTGGCACCTGGAGGCGTTCCCGGAGGCCGGGCTGATCCGGAAGGGGAGGAACCGGGTGCGGGTGGAGACGCTGGCGAGGTATCCGAGGCTGAAGGTGAGGTGCGAGCTGCGCCGGCTGGAGCTGCGGGTCGTCTACGACGAGGAGATGGGGTACGGGGATGTGGCGGGGTAGGGATGCGCGGTAGGGGCGCGATGAATCGCGCCCCTACCGCGCCCTACGATTCATCCATGCTCAGGACGGCCAGGAAGGCCTCCTGCGGGATCTCCACGTTGCCCACCTGCTTCATCCGCTTCTTCCCCTCCTTCTGTTTCTCCAGCAGTTTCCGCTTGCGGGTGATGTCGCCGCCGTAGCACTTGGCCGTGACGTTCTTGCGGAAGGGGCGGACGACCTCGCGGGAGATGATCTTGCTCCCGATGGCCCCCTGGATGATCACCTCGAAGAGTTGCTTGGGGATGAGGTCCTTCAGCTTCCGGCAGAGGGTTCGGCCCCAGTCGTAGGCCTTGTCGCGGTGGGCGATCACGGAGAGGGCGTCCAGGGGATCGCCGTTGATCAGGATGTCGAGCTTGACCAGGTCCGAGGGGCGGTGTTCTTTGTACTCATAGTCGAAGGAGGCGTAGCCCCGGCTGACGGACTTGAGGCGGTCGTAGAAGTCGATCACGATCTCGGCCAGGGGGAGTTCGTAGTGGAGGGCCACGCGAGTCGGGTCGAGGTACTCCGTGTTGACGTAGACGCCCCGCCGGTCCATGCAGAGCTTCATGATGTTGCCCACGTATTCGGAGGGGGCCAGGATTTTGGCCGTCAGGTAGGGCTCGGCGATCTCCTCGATCTTCGCCTGCGGGGGGAGCTGGGCGGGGTTGTCCACCTCCACCACCTCCCCGTCGGTCAGGAGCACCTGGTACTCCACGTTGGGCACGGTGTTGATGATCTCCATCTCGTACTCCCGCTCCAGGCGCTCCTGCACGATCTCCATGTGGAGCAGGCCCAGGAAGCCGCACCGGAACCCGAAGCCGAGGGCCGAGGAGGTCTCGGGCACGTAGGAGATGGAGGCGTCGTTCAGCTTCAGCCGGTCGAGGGCGTCGCGCAGCCTGCCGAAGTCGTCGGCGTTGACGGGGTAGAGGCCGCTGAAGACCATCGGCTTGACGACCTTGTAGCCGGGAAGAGGCCCGGCCGCGGGGCGGTCGGCGTCCATCACGGTGTCTCCGACCTGGGCCTTGGACAGCTCCTTGATGCCGCAGATGAGGTAGCCCGCCTCCCCGGCGGAGAGCCGGCCTTTCCGGACGCGCTCCAGGCGCAGGATGCCGACCTCCTCGGCCTCGTAGTCCTCTCCGCCGGCGAACAGCCGGACCTTTTTCCCCTCCTCCAGGACGCCGTCGAACACGCGGACGTAGACCACGGCCCCCCGGTAGCGGTCGAACACGGAGTCGAAGATCAGGGCGCGGAGGGGGTCGGCGGGGTTCCCCCCGGGCGGGGGGATGCGCTCGACGATGGCCCGCAGGACGTCTTCGGTGCCGATGCCGGCCTTGGCGCTGATCCTCAGGATCTCCTTTTCGTCCGCGCCGATCAGCTCGACGATCTGGCGGGCCACGCGCTCAAGTTGGGCGCTGGGGAGGTCGATCTTATTGATAACGGGGACGACCGTCAGGTCGTGCTCCAGGGCCATCAGGGCGTTGCTCACGGTCTGGGCCTCCACGCCCTGCGCGGCGTCCACGAGGAGGAGGGCCCCCTCGCAGGCGGCCAGGCTGCGGGAGACCTCGTAGGAGAAGTCGACGTGGCCGGGGGTGTCGATCAGGTTGAGGACGTAGGCCTGCCCGTCGGGGGCCCGGTACTCCATGCGGACGGCGTGGGACTTGATGGTGATGCCGCGCTCCCGCTCCAGGTCCATGTTGTCCAGGACCTGGTCCTGCATCTGCTGCGCCGACAGGGTTCGGGTGTGCTCCAGGAGCCGGTCCGCCAGGGTGGACTTGCCGTGGTCGATGTGGGCGATGATCGAGAAGTTGCGGATGAATTGAGGGTTCATGATTCCTTGTGAATTTGAGGTGAAGAGCGACCCAACCCCCTAACCCCCTTCCCCAAAGGGGAAGGGGGAACAGCCTGATCTTCTCCCCCTCTCCCTCTGGGGGAGGGGGACGGGGGGAGGGGTCTGTTTGAATATATCATAAACCTTGAAAATGGTCAAGGATAAGCATTTAAAATTGAGATTGACCAAACCGGGCGGTTGTCTTATTTTTCAAGTTGTCTCCGGGGGGCGCGAAACCCGAACATGATGGAGCGTTGGAGCAGATGGCAGAGGCTGAAGACGATTTTGTGAAGCGGGTGGAGTCTCTGGCGGAGCAGGACGGGCGCTACCGCAAGGAGGCCTTCCTGTTCCTCTACGCCGCCCTCGAATACACGGTGCGAAGGCTGGGCCGCGACAAGGCGAAGACGCAGGCGGAGCGCCACGTGACGGGGCAGGAGCTGTCGCGGGGGATCGGGGAGTTCGCCAGGGAGCAGTACGGGCCGATGGCGCGCTCGGTGCTGGAGCACTGGGGGGTCCGAAGGACGAGGGATTTCGGGGAGATGGTCTTTCTGCTCGTGAACGCCGGGATGATGAGCAAGACAGAGGAGGACCGGATCGAGGACTTCGCGGACGTCTACGACTTCGAGAAGGAGTTCGACTGGCGGAGGCGGGACAGGCAGAAGATCGACCTGAAGAAGATCAAGAATATGTAACCGCGAGGTTTTATGAAGCCCGGCATCGTGGTCCTCGACTTCGGCGGGCAGTACGCCCATCTGATCGCCAACCGCGTCCGGCGGCTGCGGGTCTACTCGGAGATCAGGCCCCCGGACGTGGACGCGAGGGAGCTGGAGGGGGCGTGCGGGGTGATCCTGTCGGGCGGCCCGGCGAGCGTGTACGACCCGGATGCGCCGGCGTTCAACGCGGAGACGCTGCGGCTGGGCCTGCCGGTGCTGGGCCTCTGCTACGGGCATCAGCTCCTCTGCCAGCAGCTGGGAGGGGAGGTGGCGCCCGGCGCGACGAAGGAGTTCGGGTCGGCGGTCCTGACGGTGCGGTCCCGGTCCGGGGTGCTAAAGGGGCTGGCCGGGCAGGAGACGGTCTGGATGAGCCACGGGGACGCGGTCCGGCGTCTGCCCGACGGGTTCGAGGTCCTGGGGAGCACGCCCGACTGCCCGACGGCAGCGGTGGGGGACAAGGCCCGCCGAATATATGGCCTGCAGTTCCACCCGGAGGTGGCCCACACGCCGTCGGGGATGCGGATTCTGGACAATTTTCTGACGCTGTGCGGGTGTCCGCGCGCCTGGACGATGGAGAACTACGCCCGGACGGCGATGGAGGAGGTCCGGGCGCAGGTGGGGGGCCGGAATGTCTTCCTGCTCGTCAGCGGGGGGGTGGACTCGGCGGTGGCGTTCGTGTTGCTGAACCGGGCCATAGGGGAGGACCGGGTGATGGGCCTGCACATCGACAACGGGTTCATGCGGAAAGGGGAGACGGCGCTGGTGCGGGCGGCCCTGCTCGAACAGGGGTTCCGCAACCTCCGCGTGGTGGACGCGTCGGAGGCATTCCTGCTGGACACGGAAGGGCTGGCCGACCCGGAGGCCAAGCGGAAGGCCATCGGGGCGACGTTTCTCCGGGTGAAGGACCGGGTCCTGACGGACCTGCGCCTGGACCCGGAGGCCTATTTGCTGGGGCAGGGGACGCTCTACCCGGACACGATCGAGTCGGGGGGGACGCGGCACGCGTCAGTGATCAAGACTCACCACAACCGGATCGACCTGATCGAGGCGCTGATCGCCGAGGGGAAGGTGGTGGAGCCGCTGGCGCAGCTCTACAAGGACGAGGTGCGGGAGCTGGGGGAGGCGCTGGGGCTGCCGGGGCGTCTCGTGCGCCGGCATCCGTTCCCCGGGCCGGGGCTGGCCGTGCGGGCGCTGTGCGCGCGGGGGGACGAGCGGTTCGAGGATATTGAGGACGCGCAGGGGCGGGTGGAGGAGATCGCGGCAGGGTATGGGCTGAAGGCCCGTGTTCTGCCCCTGCGGAGCGTGGGGGTGCAGGGGGACTTCCGGACCTACGCGCACCCGGCGGCGCTGTGGGGGGAGGCCGGGTGGGGAGAGCTGGAGCAGGTCTCCACGGAGATCACGAACCGCGTCCGGGCGGTCAACCGGGTGGTCTATCTGGTCGCGCCGGGCGACCTTCCGGCCCTGAGGCCGAAGCGGGCGTTCCTGAGCCGGGCGAGGCTGGACCTGCTGCGGGAGGCGGACGAGGTCGCGATGAGGGCCCTGGAGGCGCACGGGCTGATGGACGCGGTGTCTCAGATGCCCACGGTGCTGGTCCCGCTGTCGTCGGACGGGCAGAAGGAGGCGGTCGTCCTGAGGCCGGTCTGCACGCCGGATTTCATGACCGCGCGGTTTGCGGAGCTGCCGCGGCCGGTGGTGGACGAGGTCGCGGGCCGCATCCTGGCGCTGGGCGGGGTGGACGCGGTGCTCTACGACGTGACGCACAAGCCGCCGGGGACGATTGAGTGGGAATGAAACGTGAAACGTGAAACGGCAAACGGCAAACGTGAAAGCACGTTTTTTTACGTCTGCCGTCTGCCGTCTGCCGTCTGCCGTCTGCCGTGATTTTATGAAAAGGTTTTACCTCATCCTTCTATCGCTGGCCCTGTCTGCCGCGCCCGCCCTTTCCCAGGGCGACGTCTGGACGCTGATCCCGAACACGACGGGTACGCCCAGCAGGCCGGTGAACGCCATTCTCCCGGACCCGAGGGCCCCGGACACCCTCTACGTGGGGACGGACACGGGCATCCTGAAGGTGAGGGCCTCGACGGGGGACACCTCGGCGGCGGGGTTCGGGACGCGCCTGCCGGGGCAGGGGGTCTTCGTCCTGGTCGCCCATCCGCGCAATCCGTCCATTCTCTACGCGGGCACCTTCGGGGACGGCGTCTACAGGACGACGGACGGGGCGACGTGGGCCAAGCTGCCGGGCCAGCCGGCGGCCATGAACACGATCCACGCCCTTGCCGTGGACCCGCGAGACACGACGATCCTCTACGCCGGGACGCTGGCGTCGGGCCTGTTCAGGAGCACCAGCAGCGGGGCGTCCTGGTCGGCCTTCAACCGGCGAGACTCCACGTACACGGGGGGCGTCCCCGACAGTCTGTCGAATGTCTACTTTATCCTGCCCCATCCGAGCAGCCCCGACACGATCGTCTTCGCGGGGACGCTGACGAACGGGGTCTTCCGGAACCGGGGGGGGAAGGCCGGCTGGATTCCGGCGTCGAACGGCCTCCCGACGGGCCTGAGCGCGACGCTGCGCGGTCTGCTGTCCAACCCGGCGGATGGGAACGTGCTCTATGCGGGGGTGGCGGCCAAGGGGTTCTACAAGACGACGGACGGGGGGACGAGCTGGGTCAAGAAACGGGGGGGCATCTCCGACACGACGGACGTGCAGTCGCTGGCGCAGGCCCCGTCCTTCCCGACCTTCCTCTACGCGGGGACCTTCTCGCAGGCGATGTTCCGGAGCGGGGCAGGGGCGGAGATCTGGGACCCCATCGCCTCGCTGCCGGCGGGGCAGTCGGCGCGGGCCGTGGCCGTGGACCCGCTCCGCGTGAACCGCACCTACGCCGGGACGTTCAACGGCGTGTACCGGCTCGACGTGACCAGCGTGCCGCAGGTCACCTACGCCGTGGGGGGCGGCCCGGTGGCCGCGGTCGCGGCCAACCTGGACACCCTGGCGCTCGTGGACCTGGCCGTGGCCAACAGCGCGGACAACACGGTCTCGGTCCTGCTCAACCGGGTCGGGGGGATCCTGTCCCGGAGGGACATCCCGGTGGGGGGCGACCCCCGGTCCCTCGCCGTGGCGGACGTGGACGGGGACGGGAAGCGGGACCTGATCGTGGGCGCCCGCGCCGGGAAGGGTGTGACGATTCTGAGGAACGACGGGTTGGGGGGGTTCACCTTCTTCCTGGACCTGTTCGCGGGGCGCGCGGTGGAGGCCGTGGCCGCCGCGGACTTCGACGGGGACGGGGATGTGGACCTGGTGACGGCCAACGGGTCCGAGAACACGATCTCCGTCTTTCTGAACGGGGGTCGGGGCACGTTCTTCCCCGCGCGCGAGCAGGCGCTGCGGGTGGGGCCGAGGTCGATCGGCCTGGCGGATTTCAACCGGGATGGCCGGCCCGACCTGGCCGTGGCAGACCCGGCGGGGGACGCGGTCTCCATCCTGATCAACCGGGGGGAGGGGCTCTTCTTCCCGGACTTCCCCGTGTCCGTGCCCGGCGGGCCGACCTCGGCGGTGGCCGGAGATTTCAACCTGGACGGGGCCAACGACTTCGTCGTGGCCGCGCCGGGGAGGAGCGCCGTGGCCCTGGTGTACGGGAACGGGGATGGGACGTTCCAGCCGCCCGTTTTCAGCGTCTTTCCGGAGCCTCCCGCCGCCCTCTCTATGGCGGACCTGGATGGGGATCGCTATCCTGACCTCGTCGTGGGGTTCAGGACGGCGGTCACGTCCCTTCTGAACGACGGGAGCGGGAGGCTCGCGGGGGGCTCTGTGTTCGGGACGATCTCCGGGATCAGCGCCGTGGCCGCAGCCGACTACGACGGGGACGGCAGGCCCGACGCGGTCGCCCTGTCCTCCGAGGCCGGGGCCGTGGTCCTCTACCGGAACGCCCTCCCGGTGTCCATCAAGCGGCCTGCGCCGCCCCGCAGCCTGAGGGCGGCGGACACCCCGGCGGACCTCGGGGGGCGGGTGACGCTGACGTGGCAGCAGCCCCGCGCAGACGAGGAGACGGGCCGGGTCGTGGCCTACGACATCTTCCGGTCGGGGGCGCGGGACGGGGCCTACGCGCGCATCGCCAGCGTGGGCGTCTCCGCGCCGTTTCTCAGCCGGGACTCCACGCTCATCACGCGCGTCACCGTGGACAGCACGGCCACCGTGGGCGTCCCGCTCTTCTATTACATGACGGCGAAGGACGCCTTCGGGGCGGCGTCCGTGCCGTCCGCCGTGGTCACGGCGACCTCCGTGGCGCAGCCGGTCTTCAACTTCGACTTCTCCAACACGGGTCTCTACAGCGTCGGGGACACGGTGACGGTCCGGGTCTCCCTCAACCCGCTCGGCTACCGGCTGAGGGGTCTCTCCCTGTTCCTGGACTATCACCCCAGGGCGCTCGCGCTCGTGGACGCGGAGGCAGGGCCAGGGGTCCAGCCGTTTGCCCTCAATCCCGCCCTGCCGCCGGGGTACGATGTGCTGGAGAACCGGCTCGCGGGGGAGGGTAAGATCAATCTCTCCGTGGGGTCTCTCACCTCGGACCAGGGCCTTGCCCTGGAGATAGGGACCCTTCGATTTGTGGCGCTGCGAGACACGGTGGCGGCGCTGGGCATCTCCGGCGACGCCGCAGGCAACCGGCGGACGGCGTTGATCGATGCGTCCGACGGTTCGGCGCTCTCCCCCAACCTCCCGCCCCAGCCCGCCTCGGTGGTCATCCGGAACTACCGCGTCAACGGGGCGATCCGCTTCCAGGGGCGGTCCGCCAACCTCGACCTTTCGGCGCAGGTCGACCTTCGCCAGCCGAACGGGCTCCCGCTGTCCGCGCCCTACGCCCCGGCGAACGACCAGGACAAGAACCGGGACGGGGTGCAGCTCACGCTCGACCGGGGTGGCGGGTTCTCGCTCATCCAGGTGCCGGCGGGGCGCTATGCCGTGTTCGCGAAGGCGTTCCACTATTTAAGGGGGCGGGTGACGGGGGATTCCGTCACTGTGGGGCCGGGGTCGCCGGCCGCGCCGCTGGCGTTCCGGTGGGTCTCGGCGGGGGGCGCGGCTTACACCGAGTTGCGGGGGGGGGACGCCAACAACGACAACAACGTCAATCTGACCGACTTCGGCCTCCTGGCGAGGCACTTCGGGGCGTTCAATGTGGCCGATTCGCAGAACCCGGCGTGGGTCGCGGACTTCAACGGGGACGGGAGGGTCAATCTGGATGATTTCAGCCTGCTCTCTTCCAACTTCGGGGAGCAGGGGTTCGGGCAGGGCATCTCGGCCAAACCGGCCCCTCCGGCGGCCCGTCTGAATGTGGTCCGGTCCTCGGATGGGGATGAAGAGGCGTTTCGCATCTTCGTGGAGGGGGCGCCGCATCGGATGGGCAATCCGTTGCAGGTGTCGGGGTTTTCCGCAGACCTCGTGTACAGCGCCGAAGGGGGGGCTGCGACCTGGAGTGATTTCCTGTCGGACGCCCTTCTGACGGAGGGGGAGGCGGCGCGGGCGCAGGGCGTCCACATGTGGTGGATCGTCCGGCCGCTGGGCCGGGGTCTGCGGATCGCGGGCTACGTGAAGGGAGATCCCATCCAGGCGGAGGGGGCTGCGGAGGTGGCCCTGCTGCGCGTGGGACGGCGGAGGGGTCTGCCTGCCGTGCAGAATGTGTGGGTGGCGGATGGGGACGGAGTGACGCTCCCGGCCCTGGCGGAGGCGGTGGATGCCCCGCCCAGGCGGCCGGCCCTGTTCCAGAACGTGCCGAACCCGTTCAACCCGGCCACGGAGATCGCCTATGACGTGCCGGAGGGGGAGGGTGTTGAGGCGCGGGTGACCCTTCGCATCTACAACCTGACCGGGCAGGTCGTCCGGAGGCTGTTGGACGCGCCGCACGCGCCGGGGCGGTATCGCGTGACCTGGGACGGACGGGACGACCTCGGGCACCCGGTGGCGTCGGGCGTCTATTTCTACGAGATGGAGGTCGGGGCATTCCGGGATGCGAAGCGGATGCTGCTGCTGCGATGAGGATGCGTTTTTTGCGGAGACACACAGGGTTTTTGGTAGACGGTAGAGACGCCCCGATGGGGCGTCTCTGTTTTCCCCCCTCCTCGACGCGGGGAGGGGTCTGTTCTGTCTTGCTGGCTCTCCTCCTCCTCGTCCTTCCTGACGCTGGCGCGCAGCCGAGGCCGCCCATCCGGTTGGAGGTGGGCCCGGCGCAGATCGCGCTGCTCGACCGGTCGCGCGGGGACACGCTGCGCTACGCCCTGGCCGGAGACACGCTCGTTGTGGACGTCCTGGTCAACGGCGGCAGGGGGCAGGCGCTGACGGGCGTGGAGTTCTATTTGCGGTTCGACGCGGGGTTTCTGACGCCGGTGGACGCGGACACGGAGGCGTCGGGCGTTCAGCCGGTCCGGCCGGGGGGGCTGATTCGCGGGGCGCAGGTGATCACCAACGCCTTCAATGTGGAGGACTCCAACCGCTACAGGGGCATCCACTACGCGGAGGGGCTGCTCTCCGGCACGACGACGGCGGACTCGGGCCGGGTGGGGTCCGTGACTTTTCGGATGCTGAAATCCATCCCGCCGGGCGGGGACGTGACGGTCGCCGTGGAGGGGGACACGGTCATTTTCCGGTCCTCCTACCAGGTCCATACCGCGATCGGGCGGACGTTTCCGCTGCGCCCCCGGAATGTCCTCCACCTCACGGCGCTGCCGCCGGTCCTGAGGCTGCCCGCCTCCCTGACGGTGCGGGCGGACTCCTCGCTCACGCTGGACCTGAACCCCCTGGCCACGGACGCGGAGTTCGGAGGCCGGCAGGTCCGGTGGGCGGTCTCTGTTAGAGATTCGGGGGTGGTCGTGACGGTGAACGACGAGGCGCGGACGGCCCGGATCGCGCCGCGCCGGACGTTCGCCGGGTCCACGGTCCTGACATTCGTCGTCACGAACCCCGCCGGGGCCTCGGCGAAGGGGGACGTGACGCTTCAGGTCATCCCGCCCAACCGTCCCCCGGTGATCTCCCCCCAGTTCCCTGCTGAGGTCCGGCTGACGAACGGGAGGTCGGAGCCGATCAGCCTTTTGCTCTACGTGACGGACCCGGAGGTCACGACTTTCCTGCTGCGGTGGACCTTCACCGGCCAGCAGGCCGTGACGCCGGCGGTGGACATCAACAACATCCTGACGATCACCGCGCCCGCGTCGTGGGCCGGGCAGGAGCGGGTGACACTGACCGCGCGGGACCCGGAGGGGGCCTCGGCGTCGGTGACGTTCACGGTGGTCGCGGACAGGCTGCCGGGGGACTTCAACGGGGATGGGGCGGTGAACTTCGACGACTTCTTCGCCTTCGCAGGGGCGTTCGGGACAGGCCAGGGCGGGCCGGGGTTCGATGCGAAGTTCGACATGGACCGGAGCGGGCGGGTGGATTTGGACGACTTCTTTTTGTTTGCGGAGGTGTTTGGCCGGACCAGATAAGGAGTGATTACAACACCGCGTTCTTTGCTCTGTTGGTCCAAGTGAGTATATTTCTCTTGACCTTAGAGGTTTATTATTTCATTATCTATATTTTCCTGGTGTCCTATTTCCGCTGAAAAACACCAGATTAGGAGTTGGTCATGAAGGCATACGGGAAGCAGGGAATTTCTCTTGAGGAAGTGCAACGCAATGCGCCGCTTTTTGAGCGCATCATCAAAGAGACAGTGGATGGAAAGTCTGGTAGAATCAAGTATACTGACCACCCAAGGGCTCTCTTGCAGATGGATATTGTGCTTCCATCGTCCAAAACCCCAAAGACTGCCATTTCCGTTACCCATTCCAACCCCGACACTCCAGGCCATAGTAACGAGAACAAGTTTCAACTCAAGCTAGGGGAGATATACCTTCTGAAGACCTATCATGAGGACCTTCGATGTCTCATCACGATAGGCGGTTCAGAAAAAGCCTGGTTGCCCTATGTGTTGCCAGCTTTTAAACAATTCTACGATGGATTTTTGATATGGGAGGAAGGAAAAGAACGGGAATTGCGAGAGATGCTATCGTGCGGCCTACGGAATGAGGAGTTCTGGGAGGCTGAAAGGCAAAGAAGGAGAGAGATTGTTTTATCCAAAGATCCCCAATGTGCGCCCATTTCCTCACTGAGAAATGACTTCTTGATGCACGTCATACCATCAGGGTTCAGAAAATCTCACCCGGAAGAAATCCCCAATGAATTGCTCCGAAGCATGGCGCTGAAGTCTTACGAAGCGTATATTCGCACCCGTGGAGAATCAGGAAAGTTTTGGATTCACCTAATAAATGCCAATCTTAGTGGGGTCCAGCAAGAGCGTAATTTTTTCAATCCCACTGAGACAACAGTTGAGATCCTTTTGGACCGTGCGAGATTTCGTTATGAGGGACAGCTTGGGTTTGATATGGAGTTGGCCAACCTTTTGCACGATTTTGGGATGATAGAAACCAGTGTTGGTGAAGATTTTGTTCTCTACTCAAGAAAGGAAAATAAGCCGGTCTATATCCAGTGCAAAAGTTCAGGAGGAGGACCCAAACAGCATGCAAAAAATATAGGTAATCGCTCCAAAGAACAGATTGGCCGATCTATGCTTTACAGATGCCGATATCTGAATGACAAAATTGTTTCTATCCCCCAGAATTTTATTTGGATCGGGGTGCTCGACGGTAATTGGCGAATGCCGAACAACTATCCTTTAAAGCATATCCACTTTCTTGAAATAGCCGGGTACACGAAACACTTTGCAGCAGATACACTGGTCACTTCTCGATTTGAGCCTAATCTCGAAAACTCATTGCTTCGGTATCTTGATGATCTCCAATGCTACAAACAAAATGAGATTTCCGATGAGGAATGGAGGGGGTTAATGAACCGGTGTGGGGCGAGGAAAAAAGTTATTTCACGGGAGAACGACGATAGACCTGGTGAGTTAGAAAAATTTTGACCGCCTACTTTCGTAGGATGACAATACTCTCTCTTAGTGCAGTATCCCCGTATTTATTTACTTGCTGAGCACTGCTGCCACGCAACCGTGTCACGATGATTTCTGATGCCTCAAATCCTAGGTTTTCTCCAATTTCAGCTATTAAAGAATCCACTTCAATATGTACGCCAGAAAACCTTACGTTTGAAACTACGAAAGCAAGAGAGGCGCCATCCACACAAACTTTCTGAAGTTGTTCTAGACAGAGGAACAAGTCCTCAAAGTAATCTCGAACCATTCCTGGAATCTGGATATTAGAAACACCGTTTTCTTGGATTTCTTCGACCCATTTCTTTAGCCTCTCCGATTTCACATTTGTATTGCCCAGAGAGCCTGCCTCCGTATGAGAGCGCAAGGTTGCGCGGCGGACCTCCTTGATCTCCTTATCGGATAGCCCTAAGAGTTCCATCTCCATCGCGTAGACACGGGTGTAATCATTTCTATTCAAATAGGGTGGCGAAGTAACCATTAACCTGATCGGCGGGAATTTCCCTGGAAGACTCCGCGCATCTCCGTGGTGGACAATCGTTTCTATGTGCCCCTTCGGGTACTCTAAGCTGAGAGAAGGCTGCGTGATATCTGCAATCATTTTATTAAGTGTCTTGACCACAACGGAATGGAAATCGGGGGTCTCTTTCCTCGCAATGTAGCGCAGCCACCCCCCATCCTTTTTAGCATTGGCGACTTTATCAACGCTGGCCAGCATCCCCGAGAGCAGGAAATCCCTTATTTCGGAATCCCTCAGAGAATTGACATATTCCCGTAAGTAAGAGACCTCTTTTAGAATTTCAGTATCCAAGAGGCGGGTGAGATAATAAGTCTCAATGAGTTTGGACGGTTTTCCTTTCTTTAGCTCGGCGAATGTCTCCACACCCTTAATGAATTTTTTCGGGTTAGAGAAATCCAACGTCTTCACCCTGCTCACAAAAGCAGCCAAGGGAGAAATATCAATCCCGATAACAGCGTAACCTCGGCGTTTTGCCTCCAATAAAGTGGTACCAACACCACAGAAAGGGTCTAAAATCCAGCTACCAGATGGCAGGTCTGCTTGGTCAAGAACGTAAGTGACAATCTTCGGAGAATATCCCTGCCGGTAATTGAACCACCGATGGATTGGGTACTTCTGGCTTGGCTTGAATCCCACATGCTCGCCCAATGACGGTTCGTATCGAAACTTTCCGGCATGGAGATGGCATCTTTCTATGGATAGATTCTGGTAGTATTTCTTGGCACTCTGCATAATTCAGTCCTTTCTTAGAATCACGATGCTTTCCCTGACAGGGATCTTCCCGTAGCGCTTCATCTGTTGAGGGCTGTTGTTCTTGTATCTCGTAATGATAATTTCTTCACCGACCAGGCCGTGTTTCTCGCCTAACCGTATCAGCAAGAGATCTACCGGGATCACAACACCAGCCCACCGCACGTTCCCCACCACTAAAGTTGCTGCTCCACCAGGCTTGAGTGCGCTGCTGATCTCTCTAAGGACGCATTCCATATCCTGGAAGTAGCCTAGAATCATCTCCGGGATGCCCTTATAGTTCACCCCATTTTCTTCAACCTGTTTCACTAACGCAGCAACTTCAGGCAAATCTTTGCAAAGAAACTCTGGAATTGATCTTGCTTCAACGTGCGAACGAAGAGTTGTTGCCGTTAGGCGACGGTAGGCTTCCCAGTCGCCAAACTCCATAAAGAAAAGTTCAATTTTATGCTGAGCGATGTAGTTATCCCGGTTAAGATAAGGAGGCGAAGTTATGATTGCTGTACATCGCCCTTTTCGAATGCCCACCTTCCTGGAGAGTTCTTGGCTTAGCATCCTTGCGTCTCCTTGGTGAACGGAGACATCCACCTCCCCCGGTATAGGATGCTTCTGGATGTCCGAGAGCATCTTGTAGAGTTTTAGACGAAGGCATTGCCTTACGTTGAATAGAGATGGGTCTACCAATGTTTTGACGCCTACATTATTGTTGTTAATGAACCGATAGTGAGCACCATGTTTTCTGACGTTGCTGACTTCTTCCAGGATCGCCATTAATCCTGTTTTTAAAAATTGATAGATGTCCTGATCCAACTCCCGTCGGCGCTTAATCTCCTCTCTGAAAAAGAGCAATTCCTTTACACGATCCAAAGAGTAAGCATGCCTGAGAAGTGGCAGTTTTGCGAGCGTCACAGAGAGACTTTCTTCAGATGGTTCTTTGAATGGAGACTTACAGATACCCTCTATCTCCTTCTTCAGAAGTTCCGTCTTGACCACATAGGAACGGTTAATTTTGGCGTCAGCTAAGAACACGGCTATCGGAGAAATATCGAATCCAATCGATGAGATTCCATGCTGAACACAAACAAGGGGAGTCGTCCCCACGCCACAGAATGGGTCTACGACAAATCCCTTTTTGCCAATCTTGAGTTTCTTGAGCAAATACTCAATCAGATCAGCAGAGAATCCCTGAGTATAAGGGAACCAATTGTGGATCGGTCTTTTCTTATTAGGAACGAACGTTGTCAAAGCACGCAGATCAAAGGCTTCCTTAATAAGCGGCAGATACTTATCTTCGAGAGTTTCTATTTTTTTCGCTACAAGAGCCATTGGATGTCCTTTTTATTTCAGCGAATTTTTCCGAGAGAGATCACTTTGTGAAACTGAGGATACCCTCAGTAAGGTCCACAGAATGACGTTGCGGATTGTTCTCCCACTTTCCTCCGCGAGCCCTCAGCATTTCCACGTCGTAGCCGGAAAATCCGATAGCTAGGCCGAGTTTTCCGATGTAGTCGTATATCGGTATGTAGACTCCGTAGGGGGCCGAGTCACCCAGGACCAGATGGAATTTGGCCTTTTTCTTCATGGTCCTGTATACGTCCTGCAAGACCCGGAACATATCGTTGAAGTAACCCGCCACCATCAGGTCATAATCTTTCTTCCCACCCTTTGTAAGCCTTATTCGGGAGAGGTTCACGACTTTATCGGCAAGGTCTGTATAAACGGACTTATCGGCCTCCTTGATGGCGTCGTTGACAGGCGTGCCGTTAAATTCGTTTCTGTTGATTTGGGTCGTGGCTGAAATGATGAGTTTTGTCCTTACTTTTTCCGTAATCTCTCCCCACGTCTTCGCAAACTCCCAAAAATAGGTCTCAAGCCGGGTCCTGTCCGCATAGTCGTAGTTGTTGAGATAGGGGGGGGAGGTAAAGACGGAATCAAAGATTTTGTCTTCAATCAGGCCCTTCGTGTTCCTGCTGTCGCCCTTGAGGGGATGGGCCTCCGCAATCTCTGGCTGGCGGGCGCATTCGTAGAGGTCCCCATACATCATGTCCAGGATTCTCTGGAATGCGACCAGCCCGTCCACCTCTTGGATTTTTTTCTTGGGGGCTATGTAAGGCCATCCCGTAGCAGCCCCGGATGCGATTCTCAGGGCGCAGGTTAAAGCCACTTTGAAGAACGAGAGATAGGGTTCTTTTTGAGAGACAACGCTGCTTTTTATAAGATGGAGTCGGGCGAGGTTGTCATCCGAGAAACATTTTCTGACTAACTCAGGATACTCTGCAAGGTCTACTCGGGACAGATTTGACCGCCGTATTTTTTCTTTGACTTCTTTAAGCACTTCTTTGATCTTGCTGTTGAGTTCGTTGTAGTCATACTCCCAGGAGAGCTTGGTCGCCGCAACCTCAAAGACGAAGGGATGGGCTTCCACGCCATAAGACTCAATGCCCTTGAGTTTGGCAGCCACGAGCGTGGTCCCTGTGCCCATGAAGGGGTCATAGAGGACCTTGCCCGGACGAAGGTTGTCCTGATGAATGATCTCCTCTACAGCTTTGTAAGAAAAACCTGCCGGATACTGAAACCAGCGATGGATCGGCGCGGACTTGCTGTCCTGAAAAGTGCCATATTTCGCTTTCGTCATCGTATATGGCGCTCTGCCTTCCTGGAGATGGAAAGAAAGGGCAAG
>Ga0114945_10000617_pt1 | contig 22815 bp, 16 predicted proteins | sample OV2TP3_FD_87194 | JGI IMG/M metagenome (GOLD analysis project Ga0114945, IMG submission 87194) | Hot spring microbial communities from Beatty, Nevada to study Microbial Dark Matter (Phase II) - OV2 TP3 | ecosystem: Environmental > Aquatic > Thermal springs > Hot (42-90C) | place: USA: Beatty...
GATCCGCGTGCGTTCTTTGGCGATTTCCTGCTCAAGCCCCTCGCGTTCGGACTGGAGGATTTCCCTGCCTTCGACCAGTTTTTCCTTTTTCAGTTCTTCGGCGGTCTGGCCGGCGGAAATGAGAATTTGCTGGGACCGATCCTCTGCCGATTTAAGAAGCTTGTTTTCGAAATATCGCCTGAGAAAATATCCAAACCACATTCCCATGCCGACCCCCATGAAATAAGAGAGCAGGCGGGAAGGATCAATGTTCTCAATCACAATACCCCCAGCGATTTTGTACCTGAGGGTGGGAGGAGAGTCAACGCGAATCGCCGGATATTCGCGGTCAGGATTTTTTTTGATTGATCAGTGATCCGACGTAAAAGAGCGCGGCGCCGATGGCGAGCATGGTGAGTTCGAGTCTGGCGCTGATTTTATCCATGACGGCCCAGAGGAAAACCGAAGGCAGGAGGACCAGACCGAGGATCTGGAAAAAAAGCCCGATACCGCGGATCATTCGTCCAATCGAGACAGCCGCGCGTTCGCCAGCCTGAGCCGCTTTTTGCCCACGCGGTCAAACCGGACCATGGCGGTCGCATTCTCCGCCCGGCCGCTGATCCGGAGGAGCACGCCCGCGCCGAACACCGGATGACGGATCCGGTCGCCCGGCGAAACGCCGTATGCGGCCGTTTCCTCATCCAGCGCCATGCGCTCGATCCGGTCCGATCCCCCAGACCGGATTGACCCGGTGGGATCGGAAGACACGCGCCGCGCCGGCTCGCCTTCGGGGAGACCCGCCTCTTCGAGGAATCTGGATGCGCGGATATCGTCACGGGATTCTCCATAGATGCGCCGGCTGCAGGCATGAGACAGAAACAGGCGGTCCTTCGCGCGAGTGATTCCGACGTAACACAGTCTGCGTTCCTCCTCCAGTTCCGATTGAGACTCAAAAGCTGATGCGTGCGGCAGGCTGCCCTCCTCCAGACCAATCAAAAAAACCGCCGAAAACTCAAGGCCCTTGGCCGCATGCAGAGTCATCAGCGACACGCGATCCGCGTCCGGATCGAGCCTGTCGGCGTCGGTGAGGAGCGACAACTCCTCGACGAATCCGGTGACCGATGCCGTTTGATCCGATCCGCCGGATCGACGGGCGAACTCCTGCGCGACGGTATACAACTCCTGCACATTCGCCGCACGCTCGTCAAATCCCGCCGGATCGGTTTTTTCCAGGTAGGCGAAAAAGTCCGTCACCGAGACGATCCTTCGCAGGATTTCCTCCACCGACAGTGAAGCGGAGGAATTGCGAAGATCGGTCAGGAGATCGTGCAACTCGTGAAGCCGCTTTTTGACCGCCGGGGACACATCGATCGAATCAAAGCGGGCAAGGATATCCAATTGAGAACATCCGGCCGATCGGGCGGATTCCCGGAGCAGGGCGGCAGTCGACTCACCGATGCCGCGTTTGGGGACGTTGAGAATTCGTGTAAAGGCCGCGTCATCGGCGGGATTGGCGATGACCCGAAGGTACGCCAGCAGATCCTTGACCTCCCGGCGTTCGTAAAATCCGACACCACTGACCACGACATAGGGGATTGCCCGCGCCAGAAATTCCTCCTCGATCAACCGGGACTGCGCCGTCATCCGGTAAAAGACTGCCATGTCGGAATACGCCCACTCCGAGGATAATTCCCGCACCTGCCGGGCCACGAATGCGGCCTCGTCATATCCGTCGGCCGCCGTGTATACCATGGGCGCCTGACCGCTGTGTCGGGTGGCCTGAAGCCGTTTGTCGGCGCGATCGCGGTTGTGCCGAATGACCTGATAGGCGATGTCCAGAATTCCCTGAGTTGAGCGGTAGTTTTCCTCGAGTTTAACCACCCGGGCGTTCGGGAAGTCCTTTTCAAAAGAAAGGATATTGCGAATATCAGCGCCGCGCCAGGAATAGATTGCCTGGTCGTCATCGCCGACGACACAGAGATTGCCGTGAGCGGCCAATTTTCGAAGGAGGGAATACTGAGCGATATTGGTGTCCTGATATTCATCGACGAGGATGTATGCGAATTTTTCCTGCATCTGCCGGAGGAGGGCCGGCGACGTGTCGAGCAATTTTACCGCGAAGACAAGGAGGTCGGAGAAATCGAGCGCATTCATTTCTCTGAGGCGTCTGTCGTATTCGGGGAAGACTTTCGCCGCCGCCTTCTGGACCGGCCCGTCCGCCTGGGATTGCAGATCAGCCGGGGACCGAAGATCATTTTTTGCGCGGTCGATCATGGCGGCGATTGCGGCGGGGCGATAGAGGCCGGAGTCGAGGTTGAATGATTTTAGAATCTGGCGGATGAGGTGGACGGAATCGGCGTCGTCAAAGATGGTGAAGTGTTTTTGGACGCCCACGACCTGGCCGTAGGCTCTGAGGAGCCATGCGCAGAACCGATGGTAGGTCGCGAAAAAGACCGACCGATCCGAGGCCTCCCTATCGGGCGGCGCCAGGCGGAGGAGGCGGGTTTGCATTTCGCGAGCGGCTTTGTTTGTGAATGTGACCGCAAGGATATTATCCGGCGGGATGCCGATTTCGTAGAGAAGATAGGCGATGCGATGAGTGATCACGCGCGTTTTGCCGCTGCCGGCTCCCGCGAACACCAGGAGGGGCCCCTCGACAGTTGTCACCGCCTCTTTCTGCGCGGGATTGAGGTCGGACAGAACGGATTGGGTTTCCAATGGTCGCGCGCGTTACAAGAGCTGGGCGGCCAATTCCGCCAGTTCCGATCGTTCGCCTTTCGAGAACATGACATGACCGTAGAGATGCTGGCCCTTCATGCGTTCGACCATGAGAGCCAGTCCGTTGGATGTGGCGTCGAGGTAGGGGTTGTCGATCTGGCCGAGGTCGCCGGTGAAAATGATTTTGGTTCCCTGAGCCGCGCGGGTGATGATGGTTTTGACCTCGTGCATGGTCAAATTCTGCGCTTCATCGACGATGATGAAAACACTGGGAATGCTGCGTCCCCGGATGTAGGTCAGGGCCTGCATTTCAACGATGCCGGAGTCCATCAGTTCCTCCAGATCCGATCCGCCGATGTCGGCGTGAGCGACGTTGGAGAAGAGGAAATCGAGATTGTCCTGAATGGACTGCATTCGGGGCAGGAGTTTTTCCTCAAGCTCGCCCGGCAGGTACCCGATGTCGCGGCCCATGGGGACGAGGGGTTTGACGACGACGAGTTTCTGATATTTTTCTTCCCGGACGACTTTTTCGAGGCCGGCGGCGAGAGCGAGCAGAGTTTTTCCGGTACCGGCCATTCCAACGAGGCTGACGAGTTTGATGTCATCATCGAGGAGGAGATCGAGGCCATAGCGTTGTTCGCGGTTTTTGGGTTTGATGCCCCAGAGGACGGGGTTATCGGGTCGGAGTTTTTGGACGCAATTTTTTTTGCGATTCGTGCGGCCGAGGGCCGTATGGGAAGGGTTGGTCACGTCCGTGAGGAGGGCGCATTCGTTGGGAAAGAGCGGCGGATCAGCCTCGATATCCTGCAGAGGGATCGACTGGTCCTTGTAGAAACGATCGACGTCGCCGTATTTGAGCACGAGTTCCCTGTGTCCGCGGTAGAGCAAATTCGGATCGACCTTGTTTTTTTCATAATCCTCAGCCGGGATTCCCAGCGAATCAGCCTTGATGCGCAGGTTGAGGTCCTTGGATACCAGAATGACGGGTTCGGCCTGTTTTTGCTTGTAATGAAGCGCGAGCGCCAGGATCCGGTTGTCGGGCTTGTCAAGGACGAATCCCTCGGGCAGGCCGGCCAGATCGAGATGATGAAGCTCAATGATCAGTGATCCGCCGCCAGGCAGGGGCACACCACCGGCGAGACTGCCTTTGGCGCGGAGTTCGTCGAGATAATTGGAGACCTGGCGGGAATTTCTGCCGACCTGGTCTTCGCGTTTTTTAAACGTATCCAGCTCCTCAACGACCACAATGGGGATGACGACGACGTTGTCCTCAAAATCGAACAGCGAGGTCGGCTCGTGGAGAAGGACGTTGGTGTCGAAGATAAAGAACTTTTTCAAGAAATTCTAATGCCTGAAATGTCGCCGGCCGGTGAGGAACAGGGTCACGCGGCGGTTTCTGGCGGCGGCAATGACATCGGGGTCTCGAACCGATCCGCCCGGCTCGAGAATGGCCGTCACGCCGGATTTGGACAGGAGTTCGACCGAATCCGGGAAAGGGAAGAACCCGTCCGAGGCGCAGACCGATCCCGAGAGGCTGTGACCGTAGCGGCGCGCCTTGTCAATGGCGATCCGGGCGGCGTCGATGCGGCTTTGCTGGCCGGACCCGATACCAACGGACTGACCGCGCCGGACGAGGACGACGGCGTTGGATTTGGTGTGTTTGACCAGCCTCTGAGCCAGATCCAGATCGGCGAGAACAGATTTTGACGGCCGCTTTCCCGCCACGCGCTTCCATCGAGAATGAGCAAGGACGGACCGGTCGGCGTTTTGAAACAGGAATCCACCCAACGCCGATCGAATCTGGACGCCGCGCCCGACTTTTGACGCCTCAGAGACTCTGACCCGCAGCAGCCGCAAGGATTTCTTGCAGGCCAGGAGTTCTCGAGCGCGCGCGTCGAATCCCGGAGCGACGACAACTTCAAAGAATCGGTCCGCCATTTCCCTGGCGGCAGCGCCGTCGACGGAGCGATTGAAGAGGAGGATTCCTCCGAACGCGCTCTGCGGATCTCCATTAAACGCGCGTCGAAAGGCATCGGCCGTCGAGACCCCGACGGCGGCGCCGCAGGGATTGGTGTGTTTCAAAATGGAGCAAAAAGGCCGGCGGGGAGCGTCGACCCAGAGCTGAATGGCGGCCTGCACATCTAGGAGGTTGCAATAGGAGAGGGGCTTGCCCTGAAGGATTTCAAAAGGCGGCTTATCGATACCGAGAGGCAAAAAGAAGGAGGCGCGCTGATGAGGATTTTCGCCATAGCGGAGCGGTAATTTTTCCTCACAGGCCTGAATGAACCACTCGGGGGACTGTCCGTTCAAGGCTCTGAGACTGGCGCCGAAAATTTTCAAATCGTACTGGGCGACCAGCCCCCATGCGGCGGCGGAGAGGCGCCTGCGATAGTCCGGCTCATGGAGCCGGCCGGACAGGAGCCTCTGGGCGAATGCCCCGTACTGGTCAGGCGAGACGAGGGGTAGGACGCAGGAAGAGTTTTTTGCCGCCGCGCGGACAAGCGCGACGCCGCCGATATCGATGTGATCCGAGAGTTTATCCGGCGCGAGATTTCGAGAGGCGGGGAGCGGATAAAAATTGCAGACCAGAATATCCATCCTGGGGAACTTGTATTTCCTCAACGTTGCCGAATCCGTCACCCGCGCGAGCAATCCGGCGAATACCGCCGGATGGAGGGTCTTGACCCGGCCCCGCAATATTTCCGGGAAACGGGTCAAGGAGGAGATATCGGACACGGCGAGGTGCGCCGCGCGAAGGCGGCGGGCGGTGCCGCCGGTGGCGTAGAGCTTGACTCCCTGCCGCGCGAGAATTTTAGCGAGAGGAACCAGTCCCGTGGGATCTGAAACGGAGAGCAACGCGTTTCGAACAGACATCACAGGCAAAGTAGCACGGTTGAGCGGGAATTTCCACCGCCGCCGGGGCCGCCGCCCGCCGTCATGGTTTCGGACCGGCGCCAAAATAGAATACGGCCTCCAGACGCCATCGGTCGTTTTCCTCATAGAGGTCCTGCGGCGTACGTCGGCCCTTGCCGGAGATCGCGTCGATGCCGGTCCGAAGATCCAGCGCGTCAGAGACCCGCCAGGAGACCTCGCCCGTCACGACATACGCGTCCCGGCCCCGGTAGGTGTATGCGCCATTTATCCGACAGGAAACGAATTCGGTCACGCCCAACGAGGCGTCCAGCAGGATGGATCCCGGGAAAGGGCGCTGGACGAGATTGCGGCCAATCCGGGCGGGATTGGCCCTGCGCGAATGGACTATTTCGCCGGCCCACTCAATCGTCAAATCCACGTCCATTCTTCGGTACGCATCCGGAAACGATCGTCGGCCGCCCGCTACGATTTGCGTGTAATCATCATCCTGACCTGCCGGCGTGGATGTGTGCGCCATTTCCAGATGGACCTCCCATTGAGCCTGATCGACCGTACGGCTCAGGTCAAACCCGACCGTCCTTTTTTTCAAGAACAATGGCTTGACGATCGACCCCACCACTTGCTCGCTTCCGGCGACATCGTCGACGGTCCGGGCGTACATCAGGGACCAATCGGTGTGCTCTGCCTGTTCGGAGATCTTGACCGCATAATTGGCCGAAGCCGGCACGGCGAGCGGGAACCGGACATCAACCGGGACGGCAGTTGTGCCATCTTCGAGTACGGGCCGCCAACGGGTGTGGAATCGCCCCGATCGGCTGGGACTGACCCATGGCTGAACGACGAACTCCGCCGCGGCCGCAGCGTTCGACAACGGATAATAGAAAGCGCGGATTCCCACGATACCGAGGCGGCGCGGTTCCAAAAGATCCGCGTAGTCAAAGGCCGACAACACGTCGGTTGGATTCAACCCATCAGATCTGCCCCACGATATTTTTTCCTTGCCCAGCCGGACATCCCAGCGTCCAATCGCGGCCTGGAGGTATGCCTCAACCACGTTGAAATTTGGCCTGCGGGCAAGGCGGTCATGGAGCTGATTCACCCAGCCCGCCGATAAACTTCGCTGATCCACCCAGACCTCGGTTTCCAGGACGATCTCCCGGCCCGGCGATATTTTTTTTCTCCCTTCGAGCATCAGCCGTCCCTCAACCAGACCGTTGGCGTCCTCTCGGCCGCCCGGGTCGGCATGAATATAGGAAACGAACCGAGTTTCCAGAGACTTGGCATGGATCCACGCCGCCGCATCGCCCCGAAAGATCAGGAGACACCAGAGAAGCAAGATCAGCCGCATCCGGATTCTGTAATTGTTCCGTGTGGATGTGTCAATGAACGGATGCTATCCTGCCGGAATGAGCGTCATTCGGACGGGATTGGATCGAGTTGTCCGTGAATGGCCGGCGCGTCTACGAGGCCTGCGCGTGGGGCTGGTCGCCCATCCGGCCTCCGTTGACCGGCGCCTGATGCATGCGGTCAGCCTCTTTGAGGATGGGCGTGCCGCGCGACTTGTGGCCATCTACGGGCCGCAGCATGGATGGCTGGGCGAAGCGCAGGACAACATGATCGAGGCCATCGACCCGAAGACCACAAAGGCCGTGCGTCATTACAGACTCTACGGCCGGCTCCGTGAGCCGACGGAGGAGATGCTGAGGGGTGTGGACGTCGTTGTAGTGGATTTGCAGGACGTTGGCACGAGGGTCTACACGTTTATTCAGACGCTGTACCTGGTGATGAAATCCTGCGCGAGATGGGGGAACCCCGTCGTTATTCTGGACCGACCAAACCCGATCGGCGGCCGGATCGAAGGCCCGATGCTGCACCCGGCCTATCGTTCATTTGTGGGCCTCACCTCCATACCGCTCCGGCATGGCCTGACGATCGGTGAGATGGCGCGGCAGTATCAGATGGAATTGAGAGGCGACCTTACGGTGATCCCGATGATCGGGTGGCGCCGGAGCATGTATTTTGAAGAGACGCGCCTGCCCTGGGTCATGCCATCGCCGAACATGCCCGGCGTGGAGACGTCGGTCGTCTATCCGGGGACCGTACTGTTGGAAGGGACCAGTCTATCCGAGGGCCGCGGCACGACCCGGCCGTTTGAGATTGTCGGATCGCCGGGTGTACAGGCGCCGGAGAAACTCGCGAGGGAAATCGAGAGCTACCGGTTGAGCGGCGTGAGATTTCGTCCGATGGTTTTCAAGCCGACGTTCAACAAGCATGCGGGAAAGATTTGCGGCGGTGTGCAGATCCATGTGACAGACCGGAGCGTCTATCAGGCGTCATTGACCGGAGCGGCGATACTCAAGGCGTTCCGTCGGCTGGACCGGGGATTTCAGTGGAAAAGGCCGCCCTATGAATACGAATACAAAAAATATCCGATCGATATTCTCTCCGGAAGCGACCGACTGCGGACCCAGATTGACCGGGACGATCCGGTCAGGGCGTATCGAGACTGGTTTGAATCGGATGCGGCCGCATTTCGCCGGGAACGCCCCGAAGTAATGTACGGGGCGTAAAGAGGTCCGGCGGGAAGTCATCAAACAGGGAGCGACCGGTGGACCGGATAATCGTGTGGTGCCGCCGGTGGACATTATCAACCTCGATCTGGTTCGCTCTCCAAATTTTTTCCGAACGCGCCGGATAGGCGGCGAATGAAGACGTTTTCAAGGTCTTCACCCGGACACCTTCGCGATCATAGAAATCGGTTTTAAGAATCACAAATCGCTCCCCATCGACCCAGATGCGGCGCCGGCTGTACCCGGATCTCCGGGCGGCGGCCGAGTCGGCCGGATACGCGTCGATGACGCGCGACAGCCGACCGCCCAGACTTTCGTCCGGCGCGGCGAACTCGTATCGAAAGCGGTCCACATCCTCGACCGAAAGATCCTCAAAGGTGAGATCCGTGCCGAGAAAATAATCGCTTCTGCCCGACTCGGCGATGCGCCGGATTTTTCCGACCGCCGGCAGAAACAACCACTGATCATCGAAACCATCCACGCGTTCCCTAGACAGCAGGGCCGATCCGCGGATGTCCGGCGGATCATCGAAAAAAATGAGAATGGATTCCAAACGCCGCGCGTCCCTTTGACGGAATTCCCTCACCATCCGGCGTCGAGCAAGCCCACTGCGATCGACCAGGACCATCTCAAAAGAGACCGACTCCGCCTGAACTTCCTGGTTCGATTCCACCTGACGCATCACCGCTGCCGCGGCGCTGGTGCCATCGGCCGGCGGCGCGGGCATTACCGGCAACGGCAAGGCGGCCAGGAGGGCCGTCAGAAAAAGGAGGACGCGATCATTCGGACAGCTGGAGGGCGGCATGGAGTTCCTGGATACTGAGGAGGCGGGATTCGGAGAAGATGCGGAAATTGTCAAATCCGAGATCGTCGATAACCATCAACCGGCCGGCTGAGCCGGATTTCCCGGGGAGGCGGCCCACTTCCAATTTAAAATCGGCGATCCGCAGCTGATGCCGGCCGAAAAATTCGCGGAGAGCCGCCGACACTTGGTCGAGGAGATCAAACGCGGTCAACAATTCATAGGAATTGAGCAACCCCCGGGACACGGCGTCGGATTCCGAGATCAGCGGGTCGTCCTGTGCGTCGTCCTTGAGAGTCAATTCCCGCGTGCCGGAGATGTCCGACAGGGGAGAAACTTCCGGATGACGCCGGAGGTAGCTGCCGTAAGCCAGACCGCGATAAATGAATTCGATGCGGACGGGCTGTGTTTTCCGGACCATGATTGAGTCATCGGTTAGTCGTTCCATGAAGTGTGTAGAAAGGCCGGACTCGGCCAAATGCCGGAACACGGCGCAGGCGATCCCGCAGGCCAAGGTGCCCTTGCCGGCCAACTGTCCCACGACCTCGTTGCCGCCGCTGTCCGGAATGCCGTTTCGACCGAGAATATTGTCCTTGAACCGGAACCCGAGGAAGTCAGACCGGGGCAGAGCGAGGACATCTTTGGTCTTGCCGACATAAAGGATTTTCCCTGCGGCCGTCACGAGGAAGTCGTCAGGGAGAGGAAGGTTTCTTTCGATCGAGTTTATTAAAGACGCGTTCGACCTCCGCCCGGAACCGGCCGGTGGGATATCGGACGAGATAGTCGTTGATTCCCGCGCGGGCGTCACTGTCCGCGGCTTGGGCCACGAGAATTGAAATCCGGTCGAAATAGGCCAGCTCGGCAAAATCGCCCGCTGGGAACTCCGTGTAGACGCCGGCAAAGAGTCTGAGCGACGCAGCCGTATCGCCGAGTGCGAGGGAGCAATTGGCCAGGCGATAGAGCGCGGCCGGCCGGAGGGCGCCGGCGGGAAAGAGATCGATCAATTTCTGATAGGAATTTTTAGCGTCGAGCCATCGTTTTTCCTCCTGGTACATGTCGCCCAATTCGAAATAGGCCTTTTCGACAATCGGATCGCGGCCGAACTGTGTCACGATTTTCCGGAATTGATCCCGGGCCTCCGTTTTCTTTCCCAGTTCCGCCAGGCTTTCCGCGATCGCGTACGCCGCCGTTCGGATGAACTGGCTGCGGGGATACCGGCGGATCAATTCCTCATAAGTAGCCACCGCGTTTGCCTGTTTTTTCAGATGGTACTTGTATATTTTCGCGATTTCATAAAGGCTGTCCGCCGCGTAGGTCGAATTGGGATTCCGGTTGACCACCTCTCGAAATCCCTTGACGGCCTCCTCGAACTTCCCGAGCGACACCTGATTGGTGGCGACATTGAATCGCAGCTCAAACTCCACCTGCTCCAGCCGCTCGGTCAGGACGTCCACCTGCTTTTCAATGCTCTTCATTCGCTCGGCGCTGTTGGCGTCCCCCGCCGCGCGCCACTTTCGGATGGCCTTGCATCCCGACACCGACAGGGCGAAGCAGATGGCGGCGAGGACGAATCCCCAGCGGGACATTCTCATGGCCGGGGCGGCGCCTCCGGGCCGACGGTGACATGGTCGACCATCCGGGCGTAATGGATATCGGACACGCCCGGAACCTTTTTCAAATCGGCTACTGACTGAAACGGCCCGATGTTCTGTCGATACCAAAGAACGCTGTGGGCCAGCCGTTCCTCCATGCCCGGTATGCGCATGAGGTTTCCCAGGTCGGCGAGATTGACGTTGACCCGGCCCGGCGAAGACGATCCGAGAGGGCCGCCGATGGACATCGCATCCGGGCGAATCGAATCGACTTCGGACCGCAACATGTCCCTTTCGAGGGTGATCTGCCGGACCTGTCGCTGGAGCTGCTGAATGGTGCGATCGGCGGCATCCAGGCGGTCCTGGGTGGATCCCGGTTCCGGCGCGAAAGTCGGCACGGCCGGCCCCTGTGCGCGCCTCATGCCGTCCATTTCAGATTTGAGATCGGCCAATACTTTTTGCAGCTGCTCGATTTTTTGCTCCAGGGCCCCGCTCGATGGCGACCCCGCGGCGACCGCCGCCGGGCCTACCATGGCCGGCTCGGTCGGCGGCGGGCCTTCCACGGCGGGTGATCTGGGCGGAAGATCCCTTTCCTTTTTTTCAATTTTTTCGAGCTGATCCTGCGCGCGCTTCAACGCGGAGGAAACCCGATAAGAAGGGGATTTCATTTCCTCCATCTGTTTTTCCAGGAGACCCAGTTTGTCCTTCAAATCGCGATTCTCCCCGCGTAACCGGTCCAGATCCGACGAAATATCCTCCGGCGCGGCCAGGGCCGGCTTCGGCTGGGAGGACCCTTCCATCTCCGCTGTCCATCGGTCGACAGAGGGACTTCCAGAGGGAGCATCCCTGATCGGTGATTCGTATGATTTCTCCGGCAGCTTTGGCCCGGGCGCAATCGCCGGTTGGGGCGTCGCGGATACGCGAGCCAGCGTCGATCGGCCGCGTCCATCAGCCGGCATCCCCATAGCGGCCGGCGGCTCGGAAGATAGTTTTGCGAGAAATGACCGCGCGGTGGGATCATCCGGGGATAGGTTCAAGACGTCCTGCAGGACCCGGCGGGCGTCCTCTTTGCTGCCCATTTCGTATAGAGTCAAGGCGAGATTGTTCATAGCCAGCACGTTAGAGGGACTCATCTGCAATGCTTTTTCCAGCGCGGCTTTGGAGACGGGGAATCGGTTGAGTTCGCGAAGGACGACGCCGTAGTTGATCAGATAATCGGGGTCGGACCTGAGCCGGACGGCTTCCTCAAGTTGAGCCAATGCCTTAGGGAATTCACGGCGGCGAATGTAGAGGAGCGCGAGATTATATCGCGCGTCTGCGAATTTGGGATCCAATTCGATCGACCGAAGATACGCGTTTTCGGCCATGTCGAATTTCAGCATTTTGGCCTCGACCAGGCCGAGATTATACCGGTGAAACGCCTCCGCGGGCTGGCGGAGAGACAAATCCATGAACACCTGCTCGGCCTCTTTCAAGCGATCGGCTCGAACATAGGCTTCGCCCAGAGCCTGCGTGACGCGAGCATCCGAACCGGAGTATCCCACGAGCACCACCAGAGCCGCCTCTTCTTTACCCTGTTCCAGAAGAACATGATAGAGATCCAGCACGACATCCGCGTTCCTGGGGTCCAGCTGGAACGCCGCCCGCAGTGTCTCCTCCGACGCGGCCCAGTCGCCTCGGGCAGACTCGTCCGACGCGCGGGCGCGATACATCCGAACCGCCGACGCGTCGGGCGGTCGCGCTGAATTCGGGGACACACCCATCAGAGGCAATTCGGTATACGCCGTGGACTTGGCCGCCGGGCCGGCCGAAGTTTTGATGGTCGGCGGCACCGGCAGGGGCTCGCCGGCAAGACAAATCTCAAGAGTCGCCAGCACGGATAGAACCGCTACCAGCGCGGACCCTGCGCCGATCCGCACGACTATTTCCCTCCCGCCAACCGGCCCGTGGTGTCCAGAGCGGTGGCGCGCGCGCGATACTGTTCGGCCGAATCGGGCTGGCCGACCGATTCGAGGGCGAGGGCCATATGAAAGTTACGTTCGGGAGTTTCGCGCATGGACAACGCACGTCGGAAATGTTCAATCGATTCGATCGCCAACCCTTGCCGAAGAAGAGCCAGGCCCAATGTGTCATAGAGGAATTCAACATATTTTTCCGCGCCGGGACTTTTGAAAGCGCGCCGAACCAGCGATTCCGCCTCCACCGGGTCCGTCGATTCCGCGAGCAGGAGGGCCAGATTGTTCAGGATGACCGGATGGTCCGGATATTCTGAATGGAGCTGGCGGTACTGATGGAGAGCGGGAGTCAGTCTTCCTTTGCGGCGGAGGATTTCAATGTCGTTGATCTGTTCCCATAAGGCCGCGGCCGATATGGGTTTTCGTTTCAGCAGAAAAAAGCTCGACGTCTTGGGCGGAGCGGTCAGCAAATCCCTGCCTTCCGATCTCTGCAATATGCGGCCCGCAAAAGACCGGATTTCCCGGCCCTCCGGATCCGTAACGGCGGTCTGGCCGGCGGCGGTCAGAGCCTTGCGGGAATCGGGTCGGTTGAGGATGGAGGCGGCATACCCGAATTTCAGGAGCGCCCGGCTGCGCAGCGGGTCCTCGGCGAGTTTGGCCACGGCGCCGAACAGATCGATCGATTCCTGAATACGCCCGGCGGCCAAAAGCTCCTCGGCCCGGTCAAATGTTTCCAACAGGGTCGGATCGCCGCCCAAGCGGAGTTGAATTGGTTTTTCGGCCGCCACCGCCGGCATTCCATAGACAGGTTCGGTACTGAAAGCCGGCGACAAAACCGCGACCGCCCACACCAACGCGATCGGCACGGTACTCGACATGAATCGCACGATAATTGGCCTGTCCATCCCTGTCAACGGAGGTTCCGCAAGCGGGCGCTGGCGACCTGCAATTCGAGGAGCCGGGGAGCCATTTTGACCTGCATCACCTGGATGGCCGCGCGGCGGGGAATTCCGGCGGAGACGAACTGCCGGCATCCGTTTGCGAATTCGTCCATTTCGGTTTCTGATAAGAGCGATCCGATTTTCGGCAGCAGACGCGGCAGGGACGAGAAACGGACCAGCGCGGCGGCGATATCCTGGCGACGGTATTCTTTGAAGAGCCACAGGAGAATTCCCGCCAGGCCGCGTTCCAGCTCGTCCAGCGCAAGATGTTCGGCCGGGCCGGAAGTCAGGCGGCGCCGGAGGCGTTCCGCCAGGACCAGCCGGTCGGCCACGAAATATCCGCGGACAACCTCTGGAATGGAAACGCCGATCTGCTCGGATAGGCGAAACGCCATGGTCAGGCCGGCGCGATTGACAAACGCGTTGGCGGCGCAGGTCGACGTGATCTGATCCGCGAGACAGTGCCGGTTCAGCCGGGCCGTGCCGGTCGAGCGGACCAATTCCAAAGGGAAATATTCCGCCAGGAACGGTCCCAGGATGGAATCATCCGCCAGTCGAGACGGCCGATCCCCGGCAGCCGATACCTCCATTCCATCCGACTGGCGAGATCCAGCGGATGACAACTCCAGGATCGATCGGTCAATCGACATTTTGACCCAGGCCAGCAACACGGCCAGCTCGGGCCGAAATAGCCCCACACCCTGGTTGACCCTCTCCATAATCTCCTTATCGGCCGGCAGACCCTCCATCTCGCGCGAAAAACCTACCGTGCGGGCGAGGTCATCCATCAATTTCGGATACAGGGACAGTTCCCGCCGACTGCGCCACTCCTCCATTGACAGGATCCGGCTCTGCAGGATGTTGTCGTTCAGGACGGCCTGGGAAACGGAATCGGTGAGCCTGCGCATCCACCGGCGGCGCCGGGTTTCCGAGAGATTCAATGACCGGAGCAGAATCTTCAAATTGACCTCATGATCCGACATGTCCACCCCGGCGGAATTGTCCACGGCATCCGTGTTGACCCGGCCGCCCCGGCGGGAAAAGCCGATCCGGGCATTCTGGGTCATTCCCATGTTGCCGCCTTCACCGACGATCTGACAGGCCAGATCCGCGTCGTTAATCCGCACCCGGTCGTTCGCGGAATCTCCCACATCCGTGTGCCGGTCACCCGATGACTTGACGTATGTCCCGATCCCGCCGTTGTACAGCAAATCCACTTTCATTTTCAAAATCGCCTGAACCACCTCCTCACCGCTCCATTCCCCAACCGCCATACCCAACAACCGCGCGGCGGGCCGGGACAGGACGATTTTTTTGGATTGCCGGGGATAGACGCCGCCGCCGGCGGAAATCGCCGTGTGGTCATAATCGGACCATCGAGACCGGGTCAGCCTGAAAAGCCGCAGCCGCTCCCTCATCGCCCGCTCCGGATTCGGATCGGGATCAATAAAAATCGACTCGTGGTTGAACGCCGCCAGAAGGACCGGAACAATCCGCCGGGGGCCGAGATGAAGGGAGGGTGAGATCAAAAGTCCGTTGCCAAAAACATCGCCGGACATGTCGCCGATTCCGACGCAGGTGATGGGCAGAGTCGTCCGCGTGGGCGGGAAAGATTTCAAGGGTGACTGGCCGGTGGATTGGACGAAAGACAGGTGATGACGGATGCACTCCCACGCGCCGCGCGCCGTGATGCCGAGCCGCTTGTGATCGTATCCGTTTTTGCCGCCCGACGCGAACGCATCCCCCAACCAGAACCCGGCCTCGGCGGATACCTGGTTGGCAATGTCCGAAAAACCGGCCGTTCCCTTGTCCGCCGCAACAACCAGATAGGGATCGGGCTCATCATAGATCACGCATCCCAGCGCATGAACCACCCGGCTGCCGATCAGATTGTCCGTGACATCAAGGATTGTTCGAATGAACGACCGATAACAGTCAGCGACCGCGTCCAAGGATTTTTTTTCGCCGGCGTCCGACCAATCCTTGACGACAAACCCGCCCTTGGCCCCGACCGGGACGATGATGGCGTTTTTGACCGTCTGGGTTTTCATGAGCCCGAGAATTTCCGTCCGGAAGTCATCGCGGCGGTCGGAATGGCGTATCCCGCCGCGGGCGATCCGGCCGCCGCGCAGATGGACGCCTTCGAAGTTCTGGTCATAGACAAATATTTCAAACAACGGCACCGGCCGGGGAGGATTGTGAAGTCCGGCGCTTCGAATTTTGATGCCGATCGTCCGGCGCTCGGGAGACTGAAAATAATTGGTTCGGACCGTCGACTCCATGGCGTTGGCCAGGATCCGGAAAATCCGGTCTTCGAGGAGGTCAGCCACCGAATCGAGAAAATCCTCGAACGCGCCGCTCACCGCCGCCACGCGACCGCGCCGGGCCCGGGATGACGCGGCGCCAAACGCCGGGTCAAACCGGGCCTTGAAAAGTCCGGCCAGGATGGCGGCCCCGCGCGGATTGCGAATGAGCGCGGCGTCGATGGATCGAAGGGTATGAACGGGGACGATCTGGTGAAGGAAATTACGATACATGCGAATCAGGGAGACTTCGCGGGGGATCAGTTGCGCTTGCAGGATCAGGGAACTGAGCGGATCATACTCGATGGTTTTCCGGATCGATCCCTGAAGGCTGTCCGTCAGGGCATGCCCGACGCGGGCGAGGTCAACAGGAGCGTTCTGATGCTGAATGCGGAACGTGTGAATGAACGCCACCGGCCGGTTGGCCACCCGGACGGAATTGGAGACTTCATCGATGACCCGGATGCCATGATCGGTCAACATGGGCATGACGTCGGACAGGGGCAGTTTGGAATGGAGATGATAGACCTTGAGCCGAGTGCAGTCTGTATCGAGTTTGGAGTTGAAGAGTTCGAGATCGATGCCCATTAGCGAGGCCGAGGCAAACAGGGATTCGAGCCGGGAAATATCATGAAGGGCGCCGGAAGGGCTGGTGTGGGCGTGGTATTCGACGCTGAATGCCGGGCCGTAGAGTTTGAAGAGCCGTAGACCCTCCCGGGATCCCCGCCGGCCGGCGTCGGGGACGCCGGCACATGGGGCGCCGGCGGCGCTGATCCGGCCGACGAGCTCCTCCATCAGCTGATCGGGCCAGGTCTTGGTCAAATGCCACAAGTCCCGCTCCAGATCGGCGAAAGATCCTTGAACGGGCGTCTTACGATGGGTCTGACAGGTAAAGTACAAGCGGGCGAATTCCTCGCCTTCCTGGCCCATGGAGAGGGAATAGTCGATGGCGGAAGCATCGAGAGCCAGTCGGAGTTTGGATTCGATTTTAAGCCGGACATCACGGGAGAATCGGTCTTTGGACATGATGATCATGACGTTGATCTGGTCTCCCTGAGCCATCGGCCGAAAAATGACTTTGAAATCCCGCGCACTCTGGGCCGCCATGGCCGCCCGGATCTCCCGGCGCAGATCTTCCAGACGGGCGCCAAAGAGGAAATCTTTCGGATAACTCGAAAAGATGCCGTACATCTCCCGGAAATTTTGCGACCGGGGCTCCACGCTTTCGGCCGATACCACCTGTCGGAATTTGTCTCGAAGAATCGGAATCTCCGCCGGCGGGAATCCTTCGACCCGGTTCGTGAAAAGGCCAATCCACCGCCGAATCCCGATGACTCGGCCGCGCGCGTCCCACCGCTTGAGACTGACCCCGATCATCCGCTCGTTCCGGTAGACGGGCGACTGGCGGCTCGTCTGCGTCACGGCCCCGGGCGCATGGCCGCCGAGAATCGACCGAAACGTCGCGGGCAGCCTGGACAGGGATACCGGGCGGTAAAACCGAGATGGCCGGTCACGGCCAAGAAGTCCCAGTCCGGACCCGCGTCTCAGAGAGATGAATTTTTGACCGCCCCGTATGACGAGATCATACTCGCGATACCCCAGAAAAACGAAATTGGCGTCCTCCATCCATTTCAGGAACGCGGCAAATTCCTTGAGTTCCGACCGGTCCATCTCCGGCCGGGATGAAGCGGAGGCCAGACTGTCCAAGTCCCGGCATGCCTGGGAAATCGGCTGACACATTCCCTCGAAATCGCCGGTGACCTGCTGAAGATCCGAAAACACCGCCCTGATCTCCCGCTCGATTCTGTCCAACACCTTGCGGTCATCCACTCGGTCCAGCTCGACATGAATCAGCGACTGCCGGGCCGGCAGACGGGGATCGCCCATATCCGCCAGATTGCCCCGCTTGTCCCATGCGGCCGGTATGATGGGATGGATCAGATGAACGACGGTGTGTCCCAGAAGCCGGAGCCGTTCCCGGATGCTGGTGACATAAAACGGGCCATCCGGAGCGGAAATCTGAAGGATGGTCCGATCGGACGAGAATCCGTGAGTGGCCGGGTCCGGATTGAAGACGGCGATCTGAATCGCGCCGCCGCCGGACCGGACCATCACGCGGTACGCGCTCGTGACAAGCGCCCGCAGATCGGCCGGGCGGTATCCGAGGACGAACGCTTCTGGAGCATTTTTGAAAAAAATGGGGCCGAGGGCCTGAATCTGTCGCGTGGACGTACGGCCTTTTGCGCGCGAAATCAATTTTTTGACTTCCCGCAGACGCCGCCTGACAAGATCCGGCAAAGACGCCGGCGCGATCGTGTCGGGGAGGCTCATGTCAGGCGATCCAGACACTCAACCCATGACCGTCCACAGGCCGAACCCAGCAGATAGTCCCGCACGGCCCGCAGGGCCGACAGAACAGCCGGCCAGGGCCGGAATATCCGGCCGAGCAGGCAGCTCGCGGGGTACCGGACGGCGGCGGATGCGGTCACGGTGACGTCTGTGAAATCGAGAGTCAAGGATATGCTGTTGGAAATGGCGATGTTGCGTATGGCGAATTTGGCGATGGTGTCGCTGTACCCGCGAGAGCTGGGGCTGGAGTTATCGCCGAATTCGGTCTTGCCGCCGCTGCCGGGCCAGGGCTGGGCTGCCGTGCCGGCAAAAGCGCTGCCGCTGGATCCGACGTCGGAGCCGTCGGCCTCCTCCAGATCGACGCGCCGATGGGCGACGGCGGAAAGGTTGTTGACGTTGTTGGACGATACGCTGCCCATGGTGTTGTCGATGTGCCAGATGAGGAGGCCCGACCCCGGGGCGCTGTCGACGCCGGAGTTGTTGGGTTCCCTGTCTTCGAAGAGGAAATATTCGGTATCGGAGAGTTTGATTTTGTATATCCGGCTGTCGGATTCAACCCGGCCGAACGTGCTGTCGAATTTTCCGGCTGATATCACCACCGTCTCCGCCCAACCCAGATACTCCCGGCACCACGGATCCATCCATGCCGGGCTGTCCCCCTGGGGCCGGCCGGAGTAATTGCCGCTTCCCATCAGTGACCAGTCGCCAACCCCGCCCGCGCCGGAGCCTGTGCTGTAGAGATCCGGCAGGCCAAAGGCGTGTCCCAGCTCATGACAGAGCGTGCCGAGCGTGGTGATGGTTTCGCCCGCGGTGGATACCTTGCCGAACGCGGCCATGAGGATGATGTGGTTGACGGTGTCGCGAGTGGAGTCATTTTTTGCGGCGTCGGTATTCTGCTCAGTAAATGTATTACCGGTGGTCGTGTCGATGAGAAACTGCGCGCTCAGGTCCGTTGACGTTCCCGACAGCTGTTCGTTGACTCCCGCATGAAGGACGACCACGATGTCGAACGACCCGTAATTCGCGGCCGAATCGGCCAGGGCAAGGACTTCGCGAGCCAAGGCCAGGTGGTTGGTCTGGGCCGCGGTGGATGCGTCGTCATAATTGGATTGGTTTTTGGAAACCGTCTGAGTTGCGGAATCGAAAACCGTGTAGGAGAACCTCATCCGATTGTAGGAAATCGCCCGGTAATACGTGTCGACCCGGCTCATCATCACCCGGACCGAATCTCCAACCTGCGTGTCGATTCCTGAAAATGCCTTGTCCGGAAATTCCGCCAGCAGGACCGCCACGCGGACGGTCGTGTTGGCGTTATTCACGGTCTGGCTGGGTCCAAAGAATGAGACGGCCGAATCGGATACGGCCGGCGGCGCCAATCTGGCCGATACCGCTGACCAGATCTGACCCACGCCACTGGGACAGCTCAAGCCGCATGTGTCCCCTTTCGCCATTCGATCGGCCAGAACCGAATGATGCAGCGGCGCGGCGAGGGCCTGTGGCTGGTAAATGGCGAAAAATCCGGCGAGACAGAATAAAATCCTCATTTCTGTCGCTCCGCGTGATCCACGATCAGTATCGGCGTCCCGCCGCCCAGACCGCCGCCCTCGATCCGGCCGTAGATTCTGACTGGGACGCCCATATAGGATGCCATCGTCTCCGGCGGCCATGTGCCCCCCTGCCGCCGGATCTCGTCCACCGCGTCCGGATGATAGGGCGCCACTTCCAACGCCAGCCACGGCCGAACGGCGACTTCTCCGCTGGCGTCTTTCAAAAAAAACTGCGGATTGGAAAAATAGTTTCCGGACCGATTCTCCACTATTCCCTCCACCGCGATCGCCGGACAATGACACGTCAGGGCCCTGGCGATCGGCTCGATCTTGATGGTCGATTTGCAACCACACAGCACCGCCATAGCGACAAGAGCAGCAGCCGCCCGGGACCGGATCATTGCGGCTGCTGGAGTCCCAGCGATTCCAGATTGCCGCGAGCCAGCGCATGGCCCGGATCCAGATCCAGCACCTTCCGCCACTCCAGGCCGGCCTGAGCGGGGTCGTTCAAATAGTAGTACGTATACCCCAGATACAAATGGCTGTCGATATCCCCGGGGCTGAGCTGAATCGCCCGCCCGTAGGATCTCTTCGCCTCATAATAGCGACGCCTCATGAAATAACTCGTCGCCAGATTGTAATGCAGCGCCGGATCATTGTCCTTCAGATAAATGGCCGCCTCATAATACGAAATCGCCCTGAGATAATCCCCCTTGCCAAATGACTCGTCCGCCATCGCGATTTTGGCCGCCAGATCCTCTTCCTTCGATTTCGGCCGGGCCGACGGTGACGCCTCCTGGATCGTCCGAACCAGCCGCTCCTGGTCCTCCTTGGTCGGCGACCAGAAATCGGATTCGTCGGCCGAATCCCCGCCGGACACTCTCGGCCCAACGGACCCGATCGCCGGGCGGCCGCCCAACATCGAGTTCATGCCAAGCCGAAACTGAAAGGCCGGACTGCCGGAAAAAATTCCAAGACCCAGACCCGTCAACAGATGAAACCGGTCGGTCACCGCGAATCGCGAGCCGATGACCATACTCAACATGTCGTTTGAGGAAAACCCCGATCCGGCCGCAAAGGGGGACGTCGCGCCTGATAGCTCAACACTCCAGTTCAGCCGGCTGGTCCAGGGATGAACATATCCGATGCCGAAAAGAATTTGATTTTTGTAGTTCTCCGCGCCGGAACTTACCCCGTTGTCGTTCAGATCGGCCCCGCCGGATTTGGCGATGAGGCCGGCGTTGAACAGGATATCTCCGCCGCCCAGCCGAGCGGCGGAGATCCAACGGACTCCCAGCTCCAGCCCGTCGCTGCCGCCCATGAGCGTGTTGTTGCCGGCAAAAGAGAGGTCCACGGCCCAGGCGATGCGGCGGCGGAATTTCCATTTTCCCGACAGCCGCATATTCTGCAAACCGCCGGCGTCCAAAAATGTCCCGGTCACATTCCCGGTCGTGATCTTCTGCCCCTTGTCCAGTTCCACCGCGGCCAACCAGCCGATTTCGGACCTTGGGGACAGTCCATATCGAACTTCGACTGGGATCTTGACATAATCCACTTCGATCGGATTCTTGGAACTCGCTGATAGAAACGGCCCCTCGATCGGCTCCGCGCCCGATCCGAAGTCCACGCCCATCCGCATGTCCCACATACCCGGGTCGAGCATCAGCGGATTTTCCAGGTAAACCCCATCCATGGGGTTGGCATAACCGGCCGTCGACCCGGCCAGCACCGCTAGACCGATCAACAGAGAATGACAGACACGTCCAGCTGAAAGCAGATTCCGGCTGTCCATTCAGCTTATATATCATGATCGATGGGATGATTGAAGATGTCAGACGGACGTCCGGTGGTGGGTGGGAACGCGGAAAAAAAAGACTTAACGCAGAGGTCGCAGAGGATGATCGCGGAGGACGCAGAGAAAAACCTCTGTAAGGTTTTAGGGTCATCCAAACCCCTAAAGAATTCTCTGCGGCCCTCTGCGTACAATCTCTGCGTCCTCTGCGTTGAGTATTTTCATTCTTCGCACAGGCCCCTGGTAAACCGAGGGCTTACTCCCCCGGTCAGAACGGCGGTGCAGGCGGAACGTCGGCGGGTGGGGTAACCGTTGCAGGCGTTTCGGTTGTTGTGGTGGTGGTGGTCGTTGTCGTCGTCGTTCCGGACTGCTCGACGACGGTGTTGGCCGTCACCGGGGCGTCGGCGACGGTTGTCGACGTGAGAACCTGCGCTGCCTCGGCGTCCGACGTTCCCGAAGATGTCACATCCACAATCGCCTGCTGAACCTGAATCTCTTGATAGGAAACAATCTCCGCTCCCGATACGACGGCTACTTCCTCACCGGCGCCCACAAGCTGAACAAACTCAAATGTGGACTGGTCAGTCAACGTAAATTCCGTGGGCGCCACAACCGGCGCCGCCACGACCTCCACTGGAGCAACGCCCGGGGCTGGAGCTTCTCCCGGCGCCGCGGCTTCGACCGGCGGCGCCAAGGGAGCGTCGAAGGTCTGGACGAGAGCGTCCATGCTGGCGGTGAGAAATGCGCTGAACTCCGCAGCTGCGGCCGCCGCACTCACAGGCTCGGCCGCCGGCGCTTCCACTCCCGGAGCCGGAATACCCGCGGGCGCTTCTCCCGGAGCGGGCGCGGCCTCGACCGCAGATGGCGGCGGGGCCAGATCGACAAGAGGCGGGGCGGCGGAAAACGCCGCCTCACTGGCTGAAAGAGATCCCTGCTGGACGGCCTCCTGAGTGACCTGAGCCATCACAACGTCGGCAATCGCGGCCGCTGATACTCCCTCGGATACGGCCTGCTGGGCGGCTGATGCCGCCGCGGCGGCAATTTCGCCACCGCCGGAAATCCCACCGGCGGCCGCGCCAGCCGCCGCTTGGGCCATGACCGATGCGTCCGCGGCTGATACTCCCTGCGAAACCGCCTGCTCAACCACCGCGCCGGCCGCCGCGGCCGCGCCAACCGACGCAGCCATGGCCAGATCCCCGCCCGTCGCCGCGGACGCAGCCGCCTTGGCGGCCTCACCCGCAGCCTTGGCGTCTCCGCCGGCCGCAAGAACCTCTTGCGCTGCAGCCGCGGCTGAAGCGCCCGCGGCAACCGCTGACGCCTGCTCCGCGGTGACAAGCCCCACCGCGGCGGCTTTAGCCGCCTCTCCGGCAGCCTTGGCGTCTCCGCCGGCCGC
>Ga0114945_10000619_pt1 | contig 22805 bp, 36 predicted proteins | sample OV2TP3_FD_87194 | JGI IMG/M metagenome (GOLD analysis project Ga0114945, IMG submission 87194) | Hot spring microbial communities from Beatty, Nevada to study Microbial Dark Matter (Phase II) - OV2 TP3 | ecosystem: Environmental > Aquatic > Thermal springs > Hot (42-90C) | place: USA: Beatty...
CCGCATGGAGCGATTCAGTTGTGGGCGTAGTCTACGCAGCCGATGCCGAGTGTGTCAAGTCTTTTTTTGACACGAGTCAACTCGAAGGGGAAACCCGGGTTTCCCCTTCCGCTGTGTCCTTGGGTGCGGCAGGCACCCGGGCTGAAAACCGCCCCGCAAGCGGGGCGGCATCCTTGTTGACAGTGACGCGGACCCGTGCTCCTCCGCGGCGTTCGGGAGCGTCAGGAGCTCCCGGTAGTGCGACCACGAGAGCTTTCGGCCCCGCGGGGCCGAAATGTCACGTCCAGCGTCTGGCCGTAGGGCGGCGACGAGGGGCGTTTCGTCCGACGTCTGACGTGTCCGACGTCCGACGTTACGCGTCCTCGCTGAACGCCGCACGCTGGACGCTGCACGAGATGGTTGCCCCTAGGGGCGGGAATGTGTTCACGCGCCCTTCGCTAGCCTGGTGGCCAGCCGTGTTGGCCGATGAGGGGCACGAAGGCGCACGTGGTGAGGGGGCGCTCGAAGAAGGTCTGGCCGTGACGTTGGACACAGAGGAGCATTTGCACCTTGCGGGTCCCGAGGGGAATCAGCAGGCGTCCTCCCTCGACGAGTTGCTCCTGCAGGGGCGGTGGGACGGTGGTGGCTGCAGCCGCGACGAGGATGCCGTCGTAGGGCGCGTGGGCTGGCCAGCCGAGTGTGCCATCGCCGGTCGTGACTGCCACGTTGGCGATCCCCAGGGCTTCGAGTTGACGGGTGGCGTGGATGGCGAGCTCCGGCACGCGTTCCACTGAGTAGACCTCCAGGGCGAGCTGTGAGAGGATCGCGGCTTCGTACCCGCTGCCGGTGCCCACTTCGAGCACGCGCTCGTGGCCCTGCAGGTGCAACGCCTCGACCATCAGCGCGACCATGAAGGGTTGCGAAATCGTCTGGTCGTAGCCGATGGCGAGCGGTCCATCCTCGTAGGCGCGGTGGCGTAGCGCCTCCGGCACAAACAGATGCCTGGGGATGCGGCGAAACGCCTCCAGCACCCGCGCGTCCCGGAGCATCCGCGCGCAGAGCTGTTGTTGCACCATGCGTTCACGTAAGCGCTCGAACTCCATGGAGGGAGGTGTCCTCTTCAGTGGAACGCCGAACTCGCAGCTACCGGTGTGCCGAGGGGGTGGAGCGCGTGCACACAAAACGGAGCACGAGGCGGATGAAGCGTACGGTGTCCAGTGCTGGTCGAATGCCACTGGGGCTGGAGCCGTAGATCGGCTGAATCGAGATGGGATGCATCGCAGCCCCAGCCCGCGCAGCGGCGAGGACGAGTTCGGACTCGATCTCGTAATGCGAGGTGGTGAGCGTCAGGTGCCGCAGGAGCGCTGTGCGCATCAACCGCAAGCCGCACTGCGTGTCAGGCACGTGCTGGCCCGCCAGGCGCGAGAGCAGCCACGACATGAGGCGATTCGTCCAGCGACGGACACGCGGCATCCGCTGGGCCTGCCCCATCCGGTTGCCGATGATGACCGACGCCTCTGGATGCTCGACGGCGTACTGCACCAATCGGGGAATGTCAGCGGGATCGTGCTGGCCGTCCGCATCAAACGTCACCACGCACTCCGCCTGACGCCGCAGCGCTTCCGCAAACCCGGTGCGCAGGCTGGCCCCCTTCCCGCGCGTGGTGACATGATGGAGCACCCGCGCCCCAGCCGCTGCGGCCGTTGCGCCGGTCGCATCCGATGAGCCGTCGTCAATGACCAGGACCTCATGGCCCTGCTGCCGAATCTGGCTGACCAATGGGCCAATCGTCGCTGCGACATTCAACGCGGGGATGACTACAAGGCACGGCATGTGGCAGCCGTCTCAGGGACATCAAAGGGACGAAAGAGGAACCACTGCGAGGGAAATTGGCGAATGTAGCGCTCAATGACCGAGACGAACTGCTGGCTGAGCTGCTGGACGTCTCGCTCGCGAGCCCCAGTGGTCGTTGGCGGGATGGGCGGCTCAAACACGAGCCGAAAGGTCTGTGGCGTGTCCCGCACCAGAAACCCTGGGACAATCGGCACACCCGTCTGCAGACTTAACAGCGCTGGCCCGCGCGGGATGACCACCGGCCGCCCGAGGAATTCGCACAGCACCCCGCGCGAGGTGTAATTGCGATCGCCGAGGATGGCCACCACATGGCCCTGGGCGAGCAATCGCTGGCAGTGGCGCAACGCCCAGCCCGGCGGAATGGCGGCGACACCTCTAGCGTGGCGCTGGCGATTAAAAAAGGCGGTCACCCGCGGCTGGTGATGATTCAACGCAATCGCGGCAACCGGCAAGCCCAGTTGGGCGGTGACCGCACCGGCCAACTCCCAGTTCCCGACGTGGGCGGTGACCGCGATGGCGCCCCCATGCTGGGCCCGCACCCGTTGGAGGTGCTCCAGCCCTTCGACGTGAACCGCCTGCGCCACGAAGGCGTCATCCACACAGGGCAGGCGCAAGAAATCCACCAGGTAGGTCGCGAAGTTGCGAAAAATCTCGCGGGCGATCCGAGCGATCTCCGCGGGATCGTGCACGAGGGCCGCGACGTTGTGTTCGACGGCCGCGCGGTCCGCGCTGTGGCGGACATGCTGGAGATCAGCCAGGCCTCGCGCGATCCGGTAGGACCACGAGAGTGGCAGCGTTACGGCGAGGGACTGACCGAGGCGGTAGCTGGTGTAGGAGGCCACGAGGGTTGGGCGATCTGACAGAGGAGCCGGGCGACGTCCAAGGCGGCGTGCGGCCGACTCAATGCCTGCGCCTGCTGGCGCATGTGGGCCCGCTTGCCCGGTTGGTAGAGCAGCTCATCCACCAGCATGACCACCTCCTCGACGCTGCGCGCACGCACCGCGGCCTGCCGTCTGAGGAGGAACTCCGCGTTTTTGGCCTCTTGCCCTGGAATGGGATTGATGAGGACCATCGGGAGACCCACGGTGAGCGCTTCCGCGGTCGTCAGGCCCCCTGGCTTCGTGATGAGCAGCGCCGCCTGACGCATCAAACGCGCCACGTGATCCACGGAGCCTTCCACGACGAGGGGATGGTGCAAGCGGCTGCGGGAGCGCTGGCACCAGGCATAGAGCTGGTGGTTTATGCCCGCGACCACGTGGAACCGGCAGGGACGCGTCAAGCGATCCAGCGCGAGGAGAATATCCTGCCAGGGTCCAAAACCGGTGCTCCCCCCCATCAAGAGGAGGAGCGGGGGTTCACTGGGGACTGGCGTGTCAGCGAGCGGCGCTGCAAACTGTGGATCAATGGGAATCCCGTACCATCGGAGACGCTCTGCAGGGATGCCGTGGGAGAGCATCCGCACGTTGGCTTCGTCACTCGCCACGACGTAGCAGTCCACCTCGTCAAACAGCCAATAGGAATGCGGCAGGTAGTCGGTGAGCACGCCCACCAGCGGTAACGTGGGTTGGAACGTGGCTTTGTAGTCGGCCATCATGCCGCAGGGAAAGGCTTGGGTACACGCGACCACATCCGGGCGAAAACGCTCCAGGAGCGCCTTGAATTTGCCGGAGTTGTAGCGATGGATCAGTTCCCGCAAGGCGCGGACACGGCGCAACACTTTCGGATTGTCGTAGAGGTAGTCCCAGACCTCAGGCCGCGTGCGCAAGATGCTGAAGTAGGTCCGGTTGATGACGCGCGCCAAGATGGGATTGGTGTACTGGAAGGCATCGAGCTGGACCACCTCCAGCGTCGGATCCTGCTGGTGCAAGGCCTGCGCGATGGCTGCGCTCGCCCGATGATGGCCGGATCCTCGTGAGATGTAGAGCAAGAGTACGCGCATCGAGACGCCTTAGCTCTTCATGCGCAACATCGGCTCAATCCGTTTGATGGCCAGGCGCAAGCGGGCCACATCCTCGACCAGGGCAAACCGAATGTAGCCCTCGCCAAACTCACCGAAGCCTGTCCCTGGCGCGGTCACCACCCCGGCTTCTTCCATGAGAAGAGTGGCAAACTCGAGTGAGGTGAGCGCGCTAAACTTGGGCGGAATTTTCGCCCAGACGTAGAACGTCGCCTTCGGTCGAGCGACGTGCCAACCGATCGCATTGAGGCCGTTGACAAAGACGTCGCGTCGGTGGCGGTACGTCTCGACGTTGCGTTGCACAACGGTCTGGGGTCCGGTCAACGCCTTGATCGCGGCCCACTGGACCGCGCGGAAAATGCCGAAGTCAATGTAGCTCTTGGTCTTCTCCAGACTGCGCAGGATTTCTGCGTTGCCGACGGCGAACCCAATCCGCCAGCCCGCCATGTTGTAGGACTTCGAGAGCGTATGGAACTCGATGCCAATCTCCTTCGCCCCTGGGACACTCAAGAGGCTCGGTGCTCGATAGCCGTCAAAGACGATGTCGGAATACGCAAAGTCATGGATCACCATGATGTCCTCGCGCTTCGCCCACTCGACGACGTCCTGAAAGAAGGCCGCATCCACGACTTGGGTGGTGGGATTGTGGGGATAACTCAAGAAGAGCATCTTCGCCATGCGGACGACTTCGCGCGGGAGGTGATGGATGGGTGGCTTAAACTCGTTTTCTGGCGAGAGCGGAATGTGGTAGAGGATACCCCCGGCCATGATGACGCCGTTAAAATGGACCGGATACGCCGGGTTCGGCACCAGGGCGATGTCATCGTTGTTGAGAAAGGCCAGCGACAAGTGCGCGATCCCCTCTTTCGAGCCAATGAGGGGGAGCACTTCCGTCTTCGGATCGAGCGACACGCCAAAACGCCGCGCATACCACGCCGCGATGACCTCTCTGAGTCGCCGTTCCGCCTCGCCGTCGGGACGCGAGTAGCGGTGGTTCACCGGATCGTGCGCTCGACGACACAGCTCGTCTACCACGTGCGTGGGGGCGGGCAGATCCGGATTGCCCATCCCGAGATCCACCACGTCAATGCCCTCGGCGCGGGCCCGGGCCTTCAACTCATCAATGATGGTGAAGAGATAGAGGGGCAGGCGCTTCATCCGATTGGCCTCATGCCACCGAAGCATCGGATGGGGCTTCGGTTGGCGGGTGCGGAGCCGTCGCTTCAAGGACACTGCACAGGCCTCCTCTTTAGGTGCGCAATGATCGCATCAGCCATCTCGCGGGTACCGACGGCTGAGGCGTCATTACGACGGGGTTTCAGATCGTAGGTCACCGCCCGGCCTTCTTTGAGGACAGCGGTCACCGCCTGCTGGAGACGCTCGGCCGCCTCGCGCTCACCCAGGTGGTGCAGGAGCATGACGCCGGAGAGAATGAACGCCGCTGGATTGACGCGGTTCTGACCCGCATGTTTCGGGGCGCTGCCGTGCACGGCCTCAAAGACGGCAACCTCCTGGCCCAGGTTCGCCCCGGGGACAATCCCTAAACCGCCCACGAGCCCGGCGCACAGATCCGAGATGATGTCCCCATAGAGATTCGGCAACACCAGGACGTCGAAGGTCTGCGGTCGCAGGACCAGTTGCATGCAGAGGTTGTCCACGAGATGCTCCTCAAAGGCAATCTGTGGCGCATACGCCTGAGCGACTTCACGAGCGACGGCAAGGAAGAGCCCATCCGTCTCCTTCATGATGTTGGCTTTGGTCACCGCGGTCACCTTCCGCCGCCCATACGCTTTGGCGTACTCGAAGGCAAACTGCACGATCCGTTGGGAGGCGGCTCGACTGATCGGCTTGATGCTCAGGGCACTCCCCGCTGCCACGTGCACCCCTGTGAGCTGCGCGATGGTCTGCAGCAGCGTCTGGGTCTCACGCGCCTCCGCCGCAAACTCGATGCCGACATAGAGGTCCTCGGTATTTTCGCGAATCACAATGAGGTCCACATCCGCATACGGCGCAGGCACGCCCGGATAATTCCGACACGGTCGGAGACACGCGTACAAGTCGAGCCTCTTACGAATCGCGACGTTCACCGACCGAAAGCCGATGCCCACCGGCGTGGTCACGGGCCCTTTGAGGGCGACTTTGACCTGACGAATGAGCTCCAGCGTCTGCTCCGGCAGTGGCGTCCCATACGTGGCAATGGCCTGCTCCCCCGCCAAGGCCTCCACCCACTCGAACCGCACACCGGTCGCCTCCAGACATCGCTGGGCCGCGTCACTGACCTCAGGACCGATGCCGTCGCCGCGAATCAAGACCACCCGATGCTGACCCATCAGACGCACTCCACGATGCATCCCCGTCGCTGTCGAGCAGCCACGTCAGCCCCTCGCATGAGCCTTCACCCACTGCTCAAGCCGTCGCATCCCCTCCTCAATCGAGGCCTCATCCGTGGCAAAGGAGAAGCGCACGTGCTGATCGCTCCCAAAGGGCTTCCCTGGCACCGTCGCCACGTGGGCTTCGGCTAACCACTGATCGGCCAACTGGACCGAGTCCTGTCTGAGCTGGCTGATGTTGCCGAAGACGTAGAACGCCCCGCCAGGCTCAACACACGAGATCCCAACCATGTGCTGCAGACGTGACACCATCAGATCACGACGGCGATGGAAGGCCTCCACCATGGGACGAATACCGTCAATAGATCCCTCCAGCGCAGCCAAGGCCGCGTACTGACTAATCGAGGCCGGGTTCGACGTGGAGTGGCTCTGCAATCGATCCACCGCCTCTGCAATGGCCGGCGGTGCGGCTAAGTAGCCGATACGCCAACCGGTCATCGCATACGTCTTCGACACCCCGCTCACGAAGAGGGTGCGCTCAGCCAGTGCCCGTGAGAGGGATGCCATCGAGATGTGGCGATGCGGCGGAAATACCAGATGCTCGTAGATCTCATCGCTCAGGACCAGGAGGTCATGGGACAGCACCGCCTCTCCTAACGCGCGCAGTTCTGCTTCGCTGTACACCGCGCCGGTGGGATTCGAGGGTGAATTCAGGATCAGCACGCGCGCTCGTGGCGTCAGATGCGCCCTGAGTTGGTCGGGGATCAGCTTAAACCCTGTCGCCTCTGTCGTCTCGATGATCCGCGGTGTCGCGCCGGTGAGTTGCACAAGGGGTGGATAACTCACCCAGTAGGGACTGGGAATGAGGACCTCATCTCCCGCCTCGCACAGCACCTGTAACGCATTGGCGATCGCATGCTTGGCCCCACACGAGACGATGATCTGCTCAGGGGCATAGGTCAGGCCGCGATCGCTAGCCAACCGCCGACTGATGGCCTGCCGCAGCTCCGGCAGCCCACTGCTCGGGGTGTATTTGGTTTTGCCGTCGCGAATGGCCTGCTCGGCTGCGGCCTTGATGTGTGCTGGAGTATCGAAGTCAGGCTCGCCCGCAGCGAAATTGACGACCGCGATGCCTTGTGCGCGCAGGGCCTTGGCTTTCGCGGTGATGGCGAGGGTTTCCGAGGGTTGAATGGCGGCCATTCGCTGAGCCAAACGCATGGCCACGTCTCCTCATCCGCCGCGCTGGCCGCTACCCCCACGCTCAGGTTGGCGGCGCGTCCAGAGACGCCGAATGCCCTCGAAGAACTGCTGCGGTCGCGAGGGCCGTTTGGGCTCTGGTGGGGCGGTTTTGACAGACGGGGCGACCCTGGGTGGTGCCGGTGTCTGCGACGGCGTGATCGGTGTGGAAGGAGGAGTTTTTTTGCGTCGTGTCGGTTGCGGTGGTGGCGCAATGACCAGCCGTTCTGTCAGTTCGAGCAAGGCGAGTGGCGCGCCATCCCCACGACGCATTCCGAGATGCAGCACCCGGGTGTAGCCGCCGTGTCGTGTCTTAAAGAGCGGAGCCAGTGAGCCAAATAACTGGCGCGTCACCGCGCGGTCCCCGAGGAGCGCCGTGGCCTCGCGGCGCGCCTGCAAACTGCCGGTCTTCCCCAAGGTAATCAACCGCTCCACCAACGGCTGCGCGGCCTTGGCCTTTGGCAGCGTCGTCGTGATCCGCTGGTGCTTCAGCACACTGACGGCGAGGTTCCGCACCATCAAGCGGCTGTGGGATCCGGCACGACTGAGGTGGGAAATCGTCCGACGATGGCGCATCAGGCCAGGGTCCCACTTTTCTGGCGTAAGCGCTCAGGGTCCACCGTCATGCCGAGTTTGAGTCCCCCCATCCCCTGGAGGAATTCTGCAATTTCTTGGAGCGACTTCTTGCCGAAGTTGCGATACTTGAGCATCTCCTGCTCTGTTTTCTGGACGAGATCGCCGATCAGTTGGATGCGGGCCTCGCGCAGGCAGTTGGCGCTCCGCACGGAGAGCTCCAGTTCAGAGACGGGCATGCGGAGTTTCTCGTACATCGCTTCATCCTGCGGTGCGGTGTCCTCCAGGTCCTCCGGCAATTGCCCGAATTGGGTGAAGATGTCGAAGTGGCGTTGCAGGATGTGCGAGGCGTAGAGCAGTGCCTCCTGAGGCATCAAGCTCCCATTGGTCCAGACGTCCAGCAGCAACCGGTCGTAGTCGGTCACCTGTCCCACCCGGGTGTCCTCGACGGCAAAATTCACGCGCTTGACTGGTGAGAACAGCGCATCCACGGCAATGAGGCCGATGCCGCGCTCAGGTTTCTTGTTGCGCTCGGCCGGCACGTAGCCACGGCCGCGCCCCACTTCCAGCTCGATCGTCAGCGGCTTGGACTCCGTCAGCGTCAACAGGTGGAGGTCAGGATTGATGATCTCCACCGTGTCGTCGGTCGTGATGTCGCGCGCGGTCACGGCGCCTTTCTTCTCCCGATGGAGGGTGATGATCTTGGGCTGACGGGTATGCGATCGCAAGATGAGCTGTTTGATGTTGAGCACAATTTCCGTCATATCTTCGGTGACACCGGGAATCGAGGAAAACTCATGGGAGACGCTTTCCACCCGCAGCGAGGTCACCGCGGTTCCTTCGATGGAGGAGAGCAACACCCGACGCAGGGCGTTGCCCAAGGTGATCCCATAGCCACGCTCAAACGGCTCGGCGATGAACTTGCCGTACGTCGCTGTGGCCGTCGCCTCATCTAAGACTAACCGTTTCGGCAGCTCAAATTCTTTCCACAAAATGCCCATGCCGTTACCTCCCGTTACCGCGAGTACAGTTCCACGATGAGCTGTTCTTGCACCGGCAAAGTCACATCGGCCTTCGTCGGCAGGCGGACGATGCGTCCCTTGAAGGTCCCTTCCGTCACCTCAATCCAGTTCGTGCGCTCGCGATCTTTGGTCGCGTCGCAATTGCGCTGGAGTCGCGTGCGCACGTGGTCGTTGGCCTTGGCCTCAATCGTGTCACCCACACGCACCGTAAACGATGGCACGTCCACAATGCGTTGATTCACCACGATGTGCCGATGGTGGACAATCTGTCGGGCCTCGTTGCGCGACGTGGCCCAGCCGAGACGATAGACGACGTTATCCAATCGTCGCTCCAAGAGCTCCAGGAGCTTCTCACCGGTCACCCCCTTGACACGCTGGGCCTTCTGGAACGTCACGCGAAACGACCGCTCCAGGAGGCCGTACATCCGACGCACCTTCTGCTTCTCCCGGAGCTGGACCCCATAGTCGGACAGACGGATCCGTCGCTGCCCATGCTGGCCCGGCACGTAGCCGCGTCGTTCAAACGGACACTTCGGTGTGACGCACTTCGTCCCTTTCAGGAACAGCTTCATCCCCTCGCGACGACACAGCCGACAGGAGGGACCGTGGTAGCGCGCCATCAGACTCTCCGTCGCTTGGGCGGCCGACACCCATTGTGCGGGATCGGTGTCACGTCCTTGATGGCCCGGATGCTCAAACCGGCTTGCTGCAAGGCCCGGATCGCCGATTCCCGGCCAGCGCCTGGCCCCTTGACAAAGACCTCGACCTCTTTGACGCCCATCTCCAAGGCCTTCTTGCCCACGTTCATCGCGGCAATCTGCGCCGCAAACGGTGTGGACTTCTTCGAACCATGAAACCCACTGGAGCCGGCAGATGCCCAGCAGAGCGCATTCCCCTGTTTATCGCTGATTGTCACAATCGTGTTGTTGAACGAGGCCTGAATGTGCGCGATCGCCGAGGTGACTTGGTGGAGCGTCTTGCGGCGCCGTCTGGCGGCTGGTCGTGGTGGAGTGGCGTCTGCTGCGTCTGGCACTGCTGTGGTCGGTGGTGGTGTCTCAGGCATCAGGCTCCTTTACGTCGTCTTGGGGGTGGCTTTGGCCGGGGCGCTGGGTTCTGGGCGGCGCACGTTCAGCAGGCGGCGCGGCCCTTTCCGCGTCCGCGCATTCGTGTGCGTGCGCTGGCCACGCACCGGCAGCCCCCTCCGATGGCGCAACCCACGATAGGCCCCAATGTCAATGAGGCGTTTGATGTTCGAGGAGACGTCTCGTCGCAGATCACCCTCGATCTTGCAGCGCTCTTGAATGACAGCGACAATGCGTGAGATCTCCTCATCGCGCAGCTCCTTCGCCCGCTTCTCAGGATCCACCTGGGCGGCCGTCAAGACGTCGAGGGCGTTGGCGCGCCCCACGCCATAGATGTAGGACAACGAAATTTTGATTTTCTTCTCGCGGGGGATGTCTACCCCACAGACCCGTGGCATGGTTCGTTCACCCCTGTCGTTGCTTGTGCTTTGGGTTACTGCAGATCACCCGCACCACCCGCTGCCGTCGAATGATCTTGCACTTCTCACACAACCGCTTGACGGAACTTTTCACCTTCACCTTACTTGCTCCGATAGGTAATGCGCCCACGGCTCAAATCGTAGGGCGAGAGTTCCACTTTGACTTGATCGCCTGGCAGAATGCGGATGAAGTGCATGCGCATCTTGCCTGAGACATGCGCCAGTACCTTGTGGCCGTTGGTCAGCTCCACGCGAAACATCGCGTTGGGCAAGGATTCGATGATCTTGCCTTCGACTTCAATCGCCTCTTCTTTCAACCCTCGCCTCCACTCCGCTCGTGAGCGCGGTGAGCACGTCCGCACCGTGCTCGGTCACGGCCACGGTGTGTTCAAAATGGGCCGAGAGTTGCCGGTCTGTCGTGATGACCGTCCAACCGTCGTTGAGCAACTCCACCTCAGCACTCCCGAGGTTGACCATCGGCTCGATGGCCAGGACCATCCCCACTTTGAGCCGTGGCCCGCGATCTGGCTCGCCAAAATTGGGGATGGGCGGATCTTCATGCAGCGCCCGTCCAATCCCATGCCCGACAAACTGCCGTACCACACTCAATCCCTCACCCTCGACATGCTGCTGAATCGCCGCCGAGACGTTCGAGAGGCGCTGCCCCACGCGCACCTCGGCAATGCCCCGCCTGAGCGCTTCCTCGGTGACGCGCAGGAGACGCTCCGTCGCGGGTGGAATCCGTCCCAGGGGGACGGTGACCGCCGCATCCGCATAGAAGCCATCCAGCCGCACGCCATAATCTAAGCCGATGATGTCGCCCTCGCGCAGGATCCGGTTGCCCGGGACGCCGTGCACGACCTCGTCGTTCACCGAGGTGCACAGCGTCGCGGGAAATCCGCGGTACCCTTTGAACGCCGGTTCTCCGCCGAATGGCTGGCGCACCCGCTCGGCCTCGCGATCGAGGTCAGCCGTTGTCAAGCCGGGACGCACCATCCGAGCGAGGTGCTGCAGCACCTGAGCGACGATGCGCCCTGCCCGCCGCATGCACTGAATCTCCTGGGCGGTCTTTAATTCAATCATGCCTATCAACGCACGACAGGGAGCAGGTGCTCTTCCGTAACCAACTGGGCCAAGCGCCGCTGCATCGCCTCTAATTCGAGGTCACCATTCACATCACGCAACAGACCCCGCTGACGATAGTGCAGCAGGAGGTCTTCGCTCTCAGCCCGATAGATGTCCAACCGCTTCAAGATCGTCTCTGGCTGATCGTCTGCGCGCTGGTAGAGTGCGCCCTGACAGTGGTCACAGTGCCCTGCCACGCTGGGCCGCAACGTCTCCACATGGTAGTTAGCTCCGCAGGACCGGCAGATGCGCCGGCCTGATAAGCGACGTAACATGACCGCTGCCGATGTAGCAAAGTGGACCGCGAGTTCAATCGGCTGCTGGCGCGTGGCCAACGTCGCATCAACGGCCGTGGCCTGTGCCACGGTCCGCGGGAAGCCATCCAAGATAAAGCCTGCCTGGGCATCGTCCGCCCCCAAACGTTGTGACACCAGTTCCACGACCAGCGCATCAGGGACCAGGACACCGCGCTGCATATAGGACGCGAGCTGCTGACCCAAAGTCGTCGCCCGTGTCGCCTCGGCCCGGAAGAGATCGCCCGTCGAAATATGGACCACTCGCCAGGCCACCGCACACCGCGCAGCTTGGGTCCCCTTCCCCGCGCCTGGCGGCCCCAGAAACACCAGCCTCACCGCCGCCTCGCCGTGGTGACGCCTCGCCGGGTCATCGTCGGCCACGTAGGCGACCGCTGCGCAAAAAGCCTTCATAGTGCCGCATCAAGAGGTGCGACTCCAGCTGCTTCATGGTATCCAAGACGACGCCCACGACAATGAGGAGCCCGGTGCCGCCAAAAAAGCTCGCGACGAGATACGGCACTTTCATCCAGCTATGGATGACGTCAGGAAACACCGCGACGACGGCCAAGGCAATGGCACCCACGAACGTCACGCGGGTCAAGATGGCATCAAAATACTCCGCCGTCGGGCGTCCCGGCCGAATCCCGGGAATAAAACTGCCAGACTTTTTCATATTCTCGGAGACGTCGAGCGGATCAAACGTAATCGCCGCGTAGAAGTAGCAAAAGAAGATGATCAGGAGTGCGTACGCCACGATGTACCAGACGTTGCCTCGCAGGAACGATTCGGTTAGGGCCCTGAACCGATCGCTTGGCACCAGCGTCGCCAGGGTCGTTGGCACGAGCAGAATGGATTGGGCAAAGATGATGGGAATCACCCCCACCTGATTGATCCGCAGCGGAATGTAGCTACTCTGCCCGCCGTAGACTTTCCGGCCCACGATACGGCGCGCCGACTGCACCGGAATCCGCCGCTGCCCTTCCGTCAAGAGGACAATCGCCGCCACGACCGCCAACAGGACGACGATCATCACCCCCAGTTTCAGGATGCTCAACTGCGCCTCGCCCACCTGCAGGGGGGAGAGCAAGAGGTACAGTTGTCGCACCGCCGTCGGGATGCGCGAGACAATCGAGGCGGTGATGAGGAGTGAAATCCCATTGCCGATGCCCCGTTCAGAAATCTGTTCACCCAGCCACATGATGAAGGCCGTACCACTCGTCAACGTGAGCGCGGTCAGTAACCGGAATTTCCAGCCAGGAAACTGGACGATCTGCCGACCACCAAAGGAGTCAGGATTCTCGAGCCACAGCGCAATGAAAAACGACTGCAGAAAGGCCAGCACCACCGTGCCATACCGCGTGTATTGGAGGACGGTGCGTCGTCCCAATTCCTCCTTGGCTAGCTCTTTGAGCGATGGGATCGCGGCGGTCAAGAGTTGCAGAATAATCGAGGACGTCACGTAGGGCATAATCCCTAACGCAAACACCGTGGCGCGTCCCATCGCCCCGCCGGTAAAGAGATCCATCACATCAAAGAGGGTACCGCCACGCGCGCGCGCGATGTCATCAAAAAACTGGCGCAGGGCGATCCCGTTGATCCCTGGCGCGGGCACATAGGTGCCCATCTCGTAGATGGCCAACAACCCCAACGTAAACAGCAGCCGCTTGCGCAATTCAGGAATCGTAAAGGCACTGACCAACGCGCGGATCACGTGGGAATGACCTCCGCACGCCCACCGGCCTTGGCGAGCTTGGCGACGGCGCTCTGTGAAAACGTGTGCGCTTGGACGTGGAACGGCTTGGCACACTCGCCGTCGCCGAGGATTTTAATCCGCCGCTGGCCATGGACGAGTCCGGCGGTCCGGAGCACCTCGGGCGTAATCGGGGCGTGGGCCTCCAATCGCTCCAGCGAGGCGAGATTGACGATGGCGTACTCCACGCGAAACCGGTTGCGAAAGCCGCGCTTGGGGATCCGCCGGATGAGTGGCATCGAGCCACCCTCAAACCCCGGCCGACGCTGGCTCCCGGTGCGCGCCATGAACCCTTTGGTGCCACGACCAGCGGTCTTGCCACGGCCGGAGCCTGGGCCACGGCCGCGACGCTTCCGCCGCGTCGTCGCGCCCTCGGGTAACCGCACGTCGCTCATACGCATCGTTGGTTACGCCGCGGCCCTGGCGACCGCGACGTCCTCAGGTGATTGGAGACTGGTCAACGCTGTCATCGTCGCATACGCGATGTTGATCGTATTCTCTGACCCCAGGGACTTCGTCAATATATCTTTAATCCCGCACGCTTCACACACCGCACGCACCGCGCCCCCAGCGATCACGCCCGTGCCCGCGCTGGCGGGTTTCAGTAACACCCGGCCCGCCCCAAACTGGCCGATCACGGTATACGGAATGGTGGTGCCCGCCAGCGTCACCGAGGTCAATGTCTTGCGGGCATGGACCAGCCCCTTGCGAATGGCGTCCGCCACTTCGTTGGCTTTGCCGAGGGCCACCGCCACACGCCCCTTGCCATCACCCATGACGACGAGGGCATTGAAGGAGAGGCGTTTGCCCCCCTTGACCACTTTCGAGACGCGATTGATCTCGACGACCTTCTCGATGAACTCCGAGGAACCCCGGGCGCCTTGTGGCGAGGACGCGCGTGCAAAGCCACCGCTCGATGAGCGTGCCATTAGAGTTCCAAGCCGTGGGCCCGCGCGGCTTCTGCCAGGGCCTGCACACGTCCGTGATATTGGTAGCCGGCGCGGTCGAACACGACGCGCTGAATCTGGCGGGCTTTGGTCCGCTCGGCTAACAGGTGTCCCAACCGTTCGGCCGCGGCCACCGTCCCGCCGCGAGGGGGCTTGGCGCGCAGCGCAGGATCCAGGGTGGAGACGGTCAGCAGTGTTCGCTGCGCCCAGTCGTCAATGAGCTGCGCGTAGAGATGCTTGTGGCTGCGAAACACGCAGAGCCGCGGACGCGCGGAGGTCCCCACGACCCGTTTCCGAATACGGCGATGTCGCCTCGCGCGCGCGGTCGTCGGTCGGTGGATCACCTGTGCTCCGCTCATGGCAATGTCTTATGCTCCTTGGGTGGTGGTTGATCCGGCCGCCGCTTTGCCAGCTTTCCGACGGATACTCTCGCCGACGTAGCGGATGCCGGTCCCTTTGTACGGTTCCGGCGGTGCCAACGCCCGCAGATCAGCCGCCAGTTGTCCCACGCGCTGTTTATCTATGCCGAGGATCACGAGCTGGGTGGGCTTCGGCGTCTTGACCGTCATTCCCTCAGGAATCGGCACGCGGATCGGATGAGAAAAACCTAGTTGGAGCGTCAGCGTCTTGCCCTCCACTTGAGCGCGATAGCCCAGCCCCACGATGTCGAGCTCCTTCCGGAACTCTTCGACGACGCCGTGCACCGCATTCGCCACGAGTGTGCGCGTCAAGCCGTGGAGGGCGCGCGCCTGTCGCGTCGTGGCCGTGGGTCTCACCAGCACCTGTTGGTGCTCGAGACGCACCTGGATCGTGCGCGGTACCGTCACGGTCTGCGCCCCCTTGGGCCCTGTCACCTGCACCTGCTGCTCAGCGATGTGCACCTGCACTTCTGCGGGCACGACAATGGGTTGCTTGCCGATGCGCGACATCAACCCCTCACGAGATGTAACATAACAGTTCCCCACCGACCTGGGCTTTCCGTGCCGCCGCCCCCGAGAGGATACCCTTTGGGGTGGAGAGAATCGCCATGCCGATGCCCCCCAAGATCCGCGGAATGGCGTGCGTCTGTACGTAGCGACGACGCCCGGGCCGCGACACGCGCACCGCGCGCGAGAGGATCGGCTGACGGCCCTGACCGAATTTCAAATAGATGCGCAAGGTGCGTCGTTTCGCGTGACCGGCTCCGCGGGTAAAGGCCTCCTCCAGCCACTTGTAGGAGCGGATGAAGCCCTCCTGCTTGAGCACGTCGGCAATCGCGGCTTTGACGCGTGAGCCAGGGACATCCACGCGCTCATGCCGCGCGCGGCTGGCGTTCTGCAACCTCGTCAACATGTCAGCAATCGGATCGGTCGCGCTCATCTTACCAACTGGCCTTACGCACGCCTGGAATTTCGCCGCGGACCGCCAACTCACGGAAACACAATCGGCACAAGCCAAAGCGCCGATAGTACGCGCCGGAGCGTCCACACCGGTTACAGCGGTGGTGGGCGCGGACTTTGAACTTGGGCTTGCGTTTCCACCGCTCGATCCATGCCGCCTTCATGCTCGCCTCATCCCTTGCCGAACGGCATGCCCAGATGCACCAGGAGTGCTTGGGCTTCCTCACGCGACGACGCCGTGGTGACAAACGTGATGTCCATCCCTAACACATGGTGGACCTGGTCGAATTCCACCTCCGGAAAAATCGCCTGCTCTTTGACGCCCAGGGTGTAGTTCCCCTGCTGATCAAAACTCCGTGGCGAGACGCCACGAAAGTCCCGAATGCGCGGCAGGGTGATGCTGACGAAGCGATCCAAGAATTCATACATGCGGTGTCGTCGCAGGGTCACGAGGCACCCCACCACATCCCCCCGCTTGATCCGGAAATTGGAGATCGCTTTTTTCGCCCGCGTCAACAGGGGTTTCTGGCCAGTGATCTGCCCTAACGTCGTCACCGCTTCCTCCAACACTTTGGCATCATGGGCAGCGTCCCCCACACCCATGTTGAGGACCACCTTGGTGAGCCGCGGCACCTGCAGCGGATTGGTGTAGTGAAACCGCTTCATCATAGTGGGAACGACCTGCGTCCGATAGAACTGCAGGAGTCGAGGTACCTTGCCATTCATCGGTGTTTTCGCCCCACCATCTACGCGATCCGCCGGAGGCGGATCCGTATGCCGTTTGACGGGAGGCGGCCCTACGGGCCGCCGCGCAGGTGGTGGGGTCATGCGGCAATCGCCTCCCGGCACTTGCGACAGATCCGCTGTGGACGGCCATCCGCCAGGCGGTGGACGCCAATGCGCGTGGGCCGATGGCAGCGCGGACACAGGAGCATGACATTGGCCAGGGCGATCGGTGCTGGTTGCGTAATAATGCCCCCCTGCTCACCTTGCCGTCGAGGACGGTGATGTTTCCTCACCAAATTGAGCCCCTCGATGATGGCACGGTTCCGTTCAGGCAACACGCGCAGCACTTTGCCGGTCCGTTCTTTCAACGGCTTGTGCCGCTCTTTGCCTGCGATGACGACGACCGTATCTCCCCGTCGAATCCGTGACACGTCAGACGACCTCAGGCGCCAACGAGATGATCTTCATGAAGTTCCGCTCCCGCAACTCGCGCGCCACCGGTCCAAACACGCGCGTGCCCCGGGGGTTACCCGTCGCATCAATCAACACCACCGCATTGGAATCAAAGCGCACCGTGGAACCGTCGGACCGCAGGGTGGTCGCCCGGCACCGCACGATGACGCCGCGCACCACCTCGCCCGCCTTCACGATGGCCTCAGGGGTCGATTCCTTAATATTACAGGTCACCACGTCCCCCACGTTCGCCACGAGTTTGCCGGTCCGCCCGATGACACCGATGCACGAGGCGCGTTTGGCACCGGTGTTGTCGGCCACATCCAAGAGCGTACGCATGCGAATCACGGCGTGGCTCCTGCAGCGAGGATCGGCTCCACCAGGACAAAGCGCTTGTCCTTTGAGATGGGCCGGCATTCCCGAATGCGCACGCGATCGCCGACATGGGCCTGACGCTGCGGATCGTGGACTTTCAGCGTGGTGTACTTGCGCACCACATGGTCGTACTGTGGATGGCGGACGATCCGCTCGACCTCCACGACGATCGTCTTCATCATCTTGTCACTCACCACCCGTCCGGTGAACTCCTTGCGCATCCCACGTTGACGACTGACGGGTTCGGTGTTCATGGCGAGCGCCGTGCGTTGAGGACGGTCAGGACCCGTGCGATGTCGCGCCGGAGTCGCTGGAACTCCGCTGGTTTTTCGACCCCCACCGTCTTGGTCTTGAGTTGTAGCTGGGTGAGCTCCTGCATGAGCGTGTGGTGTTTCTGGTGGAGCTCCACCACGCTGAGGGTCTGCAAGGTGCTCGCCGCGAGAGCTTTCATGTGCTCACCGTGACGTCATGGCGACTGATGAGCCGCGTTCGCAGCGGAAACTTGTATGATGCCAGGCGTAACGTCTGTCGTGCGGCGGCCTCGGGCAAACCGTCGAGTTCAAGCAAGACGCGCCCGCGCTGTACCACCGCCACCCAGTGATCCAGCAGGCCCTTGCCCTTGCCCATACGCGTCTCGGCGGGTTTCTTCGTCACCGGCTTATCGGGAAAGATTCGAATCCAGAGCTTCCCGCCGCCTTTCATCTGGCGCATCACCGCCACCCGTGCGGCTTCGATTTGTTGGGCGGTGACCCACGCATTCTCCAGCGCCTTCAAGCCAAACTCGCCGAGGTGTAAGGTGGTCCCACGCGCCGCGACTCCGGTCCGTCGGCCGCGATGCACCCGGCGAAACTTGACGCGCTTGGGCATCAGCATCGCTTAGGTCTCCTCCCGTGGCGGTGCGGTCGTCAGGGTCGCTGGGGGGGTGGGCTCGGCCGTCATGGCTGGCGGCTCGAACACATCGCCGCTGTAGACCCAGACCTTGACCCCGATCGCGCCGTACGTCGTGTGGGCCTCGGCAAACCCGTACTCGATATCGGCGCGGAACGTCCCCAGCGGGACCTTGCCATCGAGGTAGCCCTCACGACGTGACAACTCCGCTCCGCCCAAGCGGCCATCGCACGAGACTTTGATCCCCTTGACGCCCGAATCCCGTGCCATCTGGATGGCCTTCTTCATCGCCCGACGAAAGAGAATCCGCTTCTCCAGTTGGAACGCGATGTTCTGCGCGATCAGCTGCGCCTCGGCGGCCGGATTTTTGACCTCACGAATGTCCACGATGACCTCACGGCTGGTCCGTTCATGGAGGACCTCGCGGAGGCGATCAATCTCAGCTCCGCGACGGCCGATGATGACCCCGGGACGCGCCGTGTGGATGATGACGCGCAGTTTCTCGCCAGGGCGCTCGATCTCGATCTTCGAGACGGCGGCACTCAGGAGTTGGCGTGTCAGCCACGCGCGAATCTCAGTGTCCTCTTTGAGCCACCGGGCATAGGTCTTGTGGTCCGCGAACCACCGTGACCGCCACGGCTTAATGAAGCCAACGCGTAACGCCAGCGGATGCGCTTTATGGCCCATGGTGCGTGGTCAACTCAATGGTGATGTGCGAGGTGCGCTTGCGAATGCGCGTGGCGCGTCCCATGGCAGCGGCGCGAAACCGCTTCGCCATCGGGCCCTCGTTGACGACGATCCGCGCGATCCGGAGCCCGTGGGGGGTGAGCTGCGGATGGCGCTGCAATGTGTTCGCCAGGGCGGCCTTCAGCACTTTTGACAGGACCGCCGCCGGCCGCTTGTTCGTCGCGGCCAACACCGCCACCGCCTGCGTGACCGGACGATCCTTGATCAGTCGAGCGACGTCGCGCGTCTTGCGCGCTGAGCCTCGCACGAACCGAGCCCGCGCAATGCCCACCACGCCCGACGGGGCGGTCGCTTCAGGTTTTGTCAGCGGAGCCTTTGGTAACGTTGCCATGCTTCTTGAACATCCTCGTGGGGGCAAACTCCCCCAGCTTGTGTCCCACCATATTTTCCGTGACGTAGACCGGGATAAACGTCCGCCCATTGTGGATGGACATCGTCACCCCTACGAAGTCCGGGGTGACGGTGGAGCGGCGCGACCACGTCTTAATCGGTCGCCGATCTTTCGTCTTCTGCGCCACCTGCACCTTCAGCGCGAGGTGCTCATCCACGAACGGTCCTTTCGCGAGGGAGCGTCCCATCCTACGGCCTCCGGGAAACAATCCAACGATCGGAATACTTGCGCCGGGGGCGCGTCTTTAACCCCTTCGACTTCTGGCCCCACGGACTCACGGGATGGGGATTGCCTTGACCGGACTTGCCCTCGCCCCCACCATGCGGGTGGTCCACCGGATTCATCGCGACGCCACGCACGTGGGGACGCCGGCCCAGCCATCGCGAGCGACCCGCCTTGCCGATCGAGCGGGTACCGTGATCAATGTTGCCCACCTGTCCAATCGTTGCCAGGCACGCCAGATGAAACAGGCGCACTTCTCCCGAGGGAAGTTTAATCTGGGCATGCTCGCCTTCTTTCGACTGAATGACGGCCATGCTGCCGGCCGATCGGACCACTTGTCCTCCACGATTCGGAAAGAGCTCCACGTTGTGAATCGGAATCCCTGGCGGAATCGCGCGCAGCGGCAGACAGTTGCCTGGTTTGATCTCGGCCTGGTCGCTGGCGACGATGGTGTCACCGACACGCAGGCCCTCTGGTGCCAGGAGGTACCGCTTCTCACCGTCGCTATGCTGCACCAACGCAATGCGCGACGAGCGATTGGGATCGTACTCGATGGTCAACACGTTGGCTGGCACGCCGAGCTTGTCCCGTCGGAAAAAATCAATGCGCCGATACATCCGTTTGTGCCCGCCGCCACGGAACCGTGAGGTGATGTGGCCATGGGCGTTCCGTCCCCCTGACCGCGGCAGGGGCTCCACGAGCGACTTCTCGGGCCGGTCCGCCGTGATTTCCTCAAACGTCGAGCCCGTCATCCAGCGACGGCTCGGTGTGGTGGGACGATATGTTTTCACACCCATCTTGTCCCCCGCACCGAGCCCGTGAACAGTGAACCGTGAACAGTGGATTTGCCAAGGGGCATCTCTGCTGGACTTTCTCTGGGCACTGTGCGCTGTTGACTGTTGACGATTGACCGTTGACTGTGCACTCGCCGCTCCGTCATTTCACGTCATCTCAATTTTCTGACCTTTGGCCACCGTGACAATCGCCTTCTTCCAATCGGAGCGCTGGCCCAGCTCGCGCCGCACGCGTCGGAGTTTACCGTGCATACGCATCGTCCGCACCGCCACGACCTTCACGGGAAAGGCCGCTTCCACCGCTCGTTGGATCTCGTGTTTATTCGCGGTGAGGGCCACGCGAAAACAGTACTGGCGCCGTGGCTCCAGCCACAGTGTCCCCTTCTCAGTCCGCAGGAATTCCCCGAGGATGCGGCGTGCCTCAACCACGACAGCGCGCCTCCACGATCGCCCATGCCGGCTGCGTCAGCACGACGCGCTGATGGTTCAGGAGATCATACGCGGTGAGCTGCTGGGCCACCTGCAACTCCACATGGGCCAAGTTCCGCAGGGAGCGATACACGGCCGGTTCCAGTCGTTCCAAGACCACGAGGATCCGATGCTGGTCCTGTGGCTGGAGCACCGCGAGTTTAGCCATCGCTTTCGTCGAAGGCCGCTCTGCCGTTAAGCCAGTCACCACGGTCAGTTCCCCATCACGCGCTTTTGCCCGGAGTGCCTCCAGCAACGCGGCACGACGCATCTGCGCGGGGAGGCGATACCCAAAGTCGCGTGGATGCGGGCCAAAGATAATGCCGCCGTGTCGCCACAGCGGTGAGCGAATGGATCCTGCCCGCGCTCGGCCAGTATGTTTTTGTCGCCAGGGTTTCTTTCCTCCACCCGAGACGGCGGCGCGCGTTTTTGTCGAGGCGGTGCCGGCGCGCTGGTTGGCCCGATACGCCAGAATCACCTGGGCTAACAAGCCGGTCTTAATCGGCGCCGTGAAAAACTCCGTCCCCACCTGGACCGTGCCGGCCGGTTCGCCCGTGGGTTGCACCACGGCGAGTGTCGCTGGGGTTGGAGGTGCTTCCGTCACCATGTCACTCATGCTCGCTGTTTGGGTGCTTTCGTCTCTTTCTTGGGCGCTTTCGTCTCTTTCTTTGCGGCCTTCTCTTTAGCCGCCGGTCGAGGCGCGACGGGTGGCGTATACTTCCCTGTGCGCTTGACCGCCTTCCGCACCAGGACCAAGCTCTGGGTATGGCCAGGCACCGCTCCCTTGACCACTAAGAGGTTGGTCTCGGGATGTACCTCCATGACGCGCAAGTTCTGCATGGTGACCTGGGTGTTCCCCATGTGTCCTGGCAGATGATGGCCACGAAACACGCGGCCGGGATCGGTGTTGGATCCCATCGAGCCGATCCGCCGATGGGACATCGAGCCGTGCGAGGCGCCACCGCCTGTCCAGCCCCAGCGCTTCATGCCGCCTTGGAAGCCTTTCCCGATCGAACGCGCGGTGACATCCACAAAGTCATTCGGCTCAAACAGGGCCACGGTCAGTTGCTGACCGATGGTAAACGACTCACTGGAACGCACCTCAAACTCGCGCAGATGCCGCAGCGGTGTTGGCACACCGCACTTGGTCAGGTGTCCGCATTCGGCTTTGGAGAGCTTCGTCGGCTTGACGGCCTCATAGCCCACCTGGATGCGACGTTGGCCTGCGTTCTCGCACACGCGCACCACGGTGCATGGACCCGCTTGAATGACCGTGACCGCCGTCTGCTGGCCCTGCTCATCGAAGCGTTGCGTCATCCCCAGTTTTCGCCCCAGCAATCCAATCACGTTATTTGATCTCCACGAAGACGCCCGAGGGTAAGTTGAGTTTCCGCAAGGCATCAATGGTGCGCGTCGTGGGCTCGATGATATCAATCAACCGCTTGTGCGTCTTGATATGAAACTGTTCGCGCGACTTTTTGTCAATCACCGGTGAGCGGAGCACGGTGTAGAGCTCACGCTCCGTCGGCAGCGGAATCGGCCCTGCGATCCGCGCGCCTGAGCGCTTGACAGTTTCAGCAATTTCCAGCGCCGACTGATCCAGGACGCGGTGATCGTAGGCCTTGAGTTTAATGCGAATCTTCGTCTGCTGTGCCGCCATCTCCTACGCGCTCACTTCGTGATCTCAGTGATGGTGCCCGCGCCGACCGTATGGCCGCCCTCGCGAATCGCAAAGCGCTGGCCCTTCTCCAGCGCGACCGGGCTGATGAGCTCGAGCGTCAGGGTGACGGTA
>Ga0114945_10000623_pt1 | contig 22748 bp, 21 predicted proteins | sample OV2TP3_FD_87194 | JGI IMG/M metagenome (GOLD analysis project Ga0114945, IMG submission 87194) | Hot spring microbial communities from Beatty, Nevada to study Microbial Dark Matter (Phase II) - OV2 TP3 | ecosystem: Environmental > Aquatic > Thermal springs > Hot (42-90C) | place: USA: Beatty...
GAGCTGCCCGGGAAGTCAAAAACGATCCTCTGAGCTAAGACGCTCCCAAACCGCCGGGGGGTGTCTGACCCCGGATTGCGCGGAGGCGCAGCTTGGCATCCGCAATGCGCTTGCGGATGCGCAGCGACTTCGGGGTCACTTCCAGCAGCTCGTCCGGCCCGAGATACTCCAGGGCCAGCTCCAGGGTCAGCTCGCGAGGCGGGGCCAGCACGATGGTCGTCTCGCCGGTTTCCGAACGGACATTGGTGAGCTTCTTTTGCTTGCAGATGTTCAGCTCGACATCCCGATCTTGATTGGCCTCGCCGACCACCATGCCTTCATACACGGAAACGCCGGGGCCGACGAATAGCTCCCCCCGCTCCTGCGCGTTGACGATGGCGTACGACGTGCTCACGCCATCCTCGGTGGCGACCAACGAGCCGTGCGGCTCCGGCGGCGGCAGGTTCGTGATCACCGGCTGAGACGCATCGAAGACGTGGTGGAGAATCGCGGTCCCGCGCGTCTTCTTCAACAAGGCGCTCTTGAGGCCCAGCAGGCCGCGCGTGGTGATGAGGTATTCCGCGTGCAGCTCGCCGACGGCATTGGGGGCCATCTCTTGGAGCTCAGCGCGCCGCCGCCCCAGCTCTTCAATGATCGCGCCTTGATAGGTGGCGGGCACCTCGATGGACAACATCTCATACGGCTCGCAGCGCAGGCCTTCGATGTCCTTGTAGACCACCTCGGGCTGGGACACTTCCAGCTCATACCCTTCCCGGCGCATCGTCTCAATCAGGATGGCGAGATGGAGCTCGCCGCGGCCGGACACGAGGAACGTGTCGGCGCTGTCCGTCTCAGCCATGCGCAACGCGACGTTCGTCTCCAGCTCGCGCTGGAGCCGCTCGCGCAGCATGCGCGAGGTGACGTATTTGCCTTCCCGTCCGGCGAACGGGCTTTTGTTGACCGAGAAGGTCATGCGCAGCGTCGGCTCTTCAATGATCACCAGCGGAAGCGCTTTGGGACGTTGAGGATCGGTGATGGTGTCCCCGATGCTGACCTCGTCAAACCCTGCCACCGCCACGATCTCTCCGGACTGCGCCGCGTCGATTTCCACGCGCTCTAACCCTTGATACGCGAGCACGGCGGTTGCGACACCGGCTTGCTGATGGCCATTCGCCGCAAGGCGCAGGAGCGGCTGCTGCCGCTTCAGCGACCCGGCATGGATTTTGCCGATCCCCATCTTCCCTTTGAATGAGTCATACGCGAGGGCGAGCACCAACAGTTGCAGCGGCTCATCCGGCCGCACGGTGGGCGCGGGAATCCGCGCGATGATGGTCTCGAAGAGGGGGGCGATGTCCGCCCCTGGACGGTGGAGATCGAGGGTCGCCGTCCCCTGCGTGGCGCACGTGTACACGATGGGAAAATCCAGCTGGGTCGAGGAAGCGTTGAGCTCCGCGAAGAGGTCAAAGGTGCGGTTGACGACGTGATCGATCTGGGCATCGGCCCGATCGATCTTATTGACCACCACGACGACGGGCAACCCAAGCCCAATGGCTTTGCGCAGGACGAATTTCGTCTGCGGCATGGGGCCTTCCTTGGCGTCCACGAGCAACAGCGCCCCGTCGACCATGCGCAAGGTGCGCTCCACCTCTCCGCCGAAGTCGGCATGGCCCGGCGTATCCACGATGTTGATCTTGTAGTCCCCGTAGCGCAGGCTGCAGTTTTTGGCCCGAATGGTGATGCCCTTCTCGCGCTCCAGGTCCATGGAATCCATGATGAGGGCGCCGGCCGGGGCTGCGTTGGCGCGCACCGCCTTGGTGTAGCGGAGCATGGCATCGACCAAGGTGGTCTTGCCATGGTCCACGTGGGCGATAATCGCGATATTGCGAAGCATGGAAGAGTGCATGCCGCTCACCGAGAGGTCATATCCTTCTATGGTGTGCCTGGCGAGCAGGTGATGAGCGGCGTCAAAGGACGCGCCGGGTGACGAGCCGGACGTTCCGTCGTGCGACCGGCCACGGCGTCCCCCGCGACAGCGGGGGACGAGGGAGCACGACGGCCGAGCGAAGGGCCGCCCTGCCTGCGCCGCGTACGGCGCGGCAGGCAGGCTCGGTGGGGCGGCCCGAGCGCTCCGGCCTGCCTGTCCGGCAGGCAGGCGAGCGCCCGGCGCGGACTAAGGCTGCGAAGCACCTGCAAGCCGGGCTCACCACATGAGTGATGCGCCACTGAATGAAAGCATTCACTTTACCACAGCGCTCGCGCAAAGGTGAGCAGTTCTTCATGAGAGATTCATCCCATCGTCATGCGCGACGGCTACGGTAGAGCTGATATCGAGGTCCTCATCGCCATCCAGCCCAACCACCGAAAGGAGCCCCGGCTCATGAACACGACAGTCGCCCGTGTCTTCACCGCAATCGCGGTGCTCTGGGGAGCAGCTCCGGCCATGCCCGCCGTTGGCGCGGTGGAGCTTTCCCCGCTGGAAGGAAACGTCGAGAGTTCCGCGCACCCTGAAGTGCAACGGCTGTACCCGATTGAGCGCGACGCGCGCCCGAAACCTGTTGAGCGAACTTCCCAACCCGCCCGGTCATCCCTCCTCGCTCCTCAATCGACGGCCGCCGCGCAAGCCCTCGGGCCGAATCTCATTGCGAACCCCTCCGTGGAAACGGCCGGCTCGCCGGGCCTGCCCGCTCAGTGGAACAAAGGCGGCTACGGCACCAATGCCAGGACGCTGACGTATCCCGTCACCGGATTCAACAGCCCCTCAGGACTTCAGGTCACGATTTCCAGCTACACGAGCGGGGACGCGAAATGGTACTTCAATGAGGTCGCCGTCACGGCCGGCGCGACGTACCAGTTCTCCGACTTCTACCATGCCAACATTCCCAGCATCCTCACGGCGCAGTTCAGGATGAGCAACGGCTCCTTCACGTATCGAGATCTCGGCACCCTCAGCCCGGCGGGAGCCTATACGAATGCGACGGTGCAATTTGTCGTCCCGGCGAATGCGGTGAGCGTGACGATCTTCCATCTCATCAAGCAGGTCGGCTATCTCATCACCGACGAGTTTTCACTGAATGACGTCACGCAGCAGACGGACGACGGCAACCTCGTGCCGAACCCTGAGCTGGAGAACGGCTCAAGCGGCCAGCCGATCAGTTGGAACAAGGGGCGCTGGGGCACGAACGCCGCGGTGTTTTCTTATCCGGTCACCGGCATGGACAACAGCAAGGCGGCGAAGGTCGCGATGACCAGTTACACCAGCGGGGACGCGAAATGGTATTTCGCTCCCGTCTCCATCGCGCGGGGCACGTACACCTTCTCCACGGCCTACAAGGCCAATGCCGCCACGTTCGCGGCCGCCCAACTCCACCGCTCGGATGGCAGCCTCAGCTACTCCGACACGACGTCGGTCCCGGCATCGAGCGTCTTTGCGACGTACACGAGGGACGTCTGGATTCCCATGGGAGTGAATGCGATGACGATGTTCCACGTGCTCAGAGCGATCGGCGAGCTCGCCACGGATCACGTGAGCCTCCGATTGAAATCGCCGCCGACCGGCGTCTTTACCACCGGGGCGGTCTCGTTGACGTTTGACGATGGCTGGCTCTCGCAGTATCAGAATGCCGTGCCGAAACTGAACGCGACGGGCCTCAAGGCCACCTTCTACATCATCTCTCGCCAGATGGCCGATGACGGATTTCCAGGCTATATGAGCAAAGCGCAGGTGACGACCCTCTTTCACCAAGGGCATGAGATCGGGGCGCACACGCGCACGCACCGCGCCTTGACGAGCCTCTCCGCCTCCGAGCAACAGGCCGAGATCCAGGGATCGCGGCAAGATCTGCTGGCCATGAACGTCGGGCCGATTCCGGCCTTCGCCTATCCGTTTGGAGACTACAACGGCACGACGCTGCAGTTGGTTCACGACGCGAATTTCACCAGCGCCCGCTCCACGATCAACGGCGTCATCATTCCCACCTGGGATGACTATCAGCTCCCGCGCTTCTCCATGGAAATCACGACCACCTTTGCGCAAGTCAAGCAAGCAATCGATACCAGCATCGCCAACAAGGAATGGCTCGCGCTGGTCTTCCATAAAGTGGACACCGGAAGCGACCGGTACACGATGTCACCCGAGCTGTTTAACCAAGTCATCGATTACCTGGTGCAGCAAGGCATCCTTGTCGTGACCGTGTCGCAAGGGATGCCTTCGATGCAGTAAGGCGGGGGTGCGGCTCTCCGATTTCCACAGTTCCCACAGGGATATCCACAGGAGGTCTCACCGCTGCCGCCGCCGCAGCCCCACGATCAATCCGGCCTGCATCCACTCGCGAAACCATGTCGCGATGGGAAGCGCTTCGCATGCCTCCTGCTCGCCCACGCGTTCACAGGCCTCGCCGAGCGAGGCACCCCCTTGGAGCGCTTCGAGCAGCTGATACTGCGGCGCCGTCAACAGCGTGCACTGCACGGTCAGCCCTCGGCGCTTCACCAAGACGCGCTGAGGACGACCCGTCACCTCAAGATCAATGGACTCGCGCGGGTGGTGCCGCGTTTCCCACAAATCCAGGATGGGCCACGAGGACGCGACCAGCTTCATGGCCGGATGAAACGTCAGGCGCGTCGTCGGCCAGGCATCCTCCGGGATGCCGGAGAGACGCGCGTCATCCACGGCTGGTGCTTCGTGCGCATGAAATGCCATGCACACGGCCCACTCCAGTTGGGCTACATCCGGCAGAAATGGCAACCGATCGGTCAACGGATGCGTCCTGAGAAACGCGGGGAGCGCCTCCCCGACAAAGGTCAAATTATAAACGCGCGAAGGATGGCGCGCGACATACTCCCTGGCGAGCTCGGCGAACGCCTGGAGGCCGAGGAGGTGGCGGATGGCTTCGTACACGTCGGCGAGCCCATCACGGAGGCGGATCTCATACCCCGACGCGTAGACCGCCATCCGCGCTGCGCCCGGCGTCCCGCGCTGCGGATTCAGCAGATCGCCCTCGGCCCCGCCAGCCGCTGCCGGCGGTCGGATGCGGCGCTTCATCCACTGCTGGACATCGCGCAATGATGGGCTGTCCATGGGGGATGGAGGCGTGATCAGGTTCCTGCGTTTCTTCCCACGACATCGTGGAAGATGGCGCGGGCTTTGCCGGCTTCCATCGCCAGCCCCTCAAACGGCGGAATGTCTTCGTCCCACTCAATCATCGTCGAGACCGGACCCCAGCGGCGCAGCGCTTCCCGATACAGCGCCCAGACCTCTTCGATCACCGGGCGGCTGTGCGTATCGAAGAGATGCTCCCCCATGTGGGTGTGGCCGCCGAGGTGAAACTGCGCGACCGACTCTCCGGGCAGATGGCGCACGTAGGCAGACGGATCAAATTGATGGTTGTAGGCATTGACGTAGGCGTTGTTCAGATCCAGGAGAATGCCGCAGCCGGAGCGGCGCGCGATCTCGGCCAAGAATTCCCACTCCGGCATGGTGGAATGCCGATACGTCACATACGTGGAGACGTTCTCGAGGAGCAGGCGACGCCCTAACAATTCCTGGACGCGCTGCACCCGCGCCACGACGTGCGCGATGGCCTCCTCGGTGCACGGCAGCGGCAGCAGATCGTGCAGATGCTCATGGTCCACGCTGGTCCAGCACAGGTGGTCTGAAACGCTCACCGGCTCGATCCGATCCGCCAGGGCCTTGAGCCGCTGCAGGTATTGCATGTCCAGCGGATCGGCCGAGCCGATGGAGAGCGAAACCCCGTGCAGCGCCACAGGGTAGCGACGGCGAACCTGTTCGAGGATCCACAGCGGGCGACCGCCGGAGTCCATGAAATTCTCCGAAATGGCCTCGAACCAGTCCATCGACGGCCAGGTGGTGATGATGGTGTCGTAGTGCTCGGTGCGAAGCCCGACACCGCACCCCAACACCGGCCACGGTCGCACGGTCATCGTCGCACTACAGCGCTTTCATGTCGCGTTCCGATATCCATCCAGTCAGGCCGTCGGCCCGCGTGATCTGCGCCCACCCAAACTCATGCCCGATCAGACGGACCAGCGTTCCCTCAGGCAACGTGAAATGCGTCGTGCCGGTGGCCTGCGGGGAAAACTTGACCTCGACGCGCTCGCTGACGATGACGGCTCGCTGCGCGGCATCCACCCCGATCGTCTGAACGAGCAACACGGTCACAAAGCCTGCGGCGATGACTCCAGCGAACCACGCCAGGGGTCGCGCCACGCGACGGGCCTTCGGCCGCCAGGTAGAGAAGCTCCCTGCGAGGACGAACAGCCATGCCCACAGGCTGGACCAGCCGGCGAGCTCCGATGTCTCAAACCGCCGGCGGAGACTCAACCATGGGATGAGCCGAGAGGGTTTGACCGAAGCATTCACTCCGGGTTGGAGGAGCGACTGCGCGTACGCTAAGTTGGCTTGCACGTCGGCATCGCGAGGAAGCAAGGCGTTGGCCTTCAGGTACGCCCAGAGCGCTTCGCCTTTCTTTCCGCTTTTCAAGAGGGCGTTGCCGAGATTGTAATAGAGTGCCCCGTTGTGCAGTCCCGACGCAAGAATGCGCCGGTATCCTGACGCCGCCTCATCGAACCTGCCGTGTCGATAGTGGTCATTGGCCTGTTGGAACGTCGACGACGCCGGCGGCGGAGCCTCGGCGAGCGCCGTCCGGCCATTCCACGCGAATGCGAGGGTGCACACACCCGCGATCAAGGACATGGCGCAGCCTCGGCTCATCTGGCTTTCCACTGTTCGAGCCGCCTCAAGACCGACTCAGCGCCGCTGACCATCGCGCTCATCTGCCCGGATGCGATCGACATCGGCGCAAACCGCGCGGCGTCGCACTGGTCGCACAGCGCGGCCAGCTCCTGAAAGAGACCGTCCGGGATCCCGCGCGGTCTCAGATGCCGCTCCAATTCCGCTTTCGTGAGGCCCTCCGAGGGGAGATTGAACCGGTCGCCGATGTAGCGTTGCAACGCTCGGAAGATCTCCGCGTAACATTCCCCAACCTTACCGGCCTGCTGGAGCTGCTTCGCGCGCCGACATTGAACGGTCGCGCGCTTGAAGGCTCCGCTGGCCCGCGCCAACCCCGGATCGGTCGTCAGCCGCTCGTAATACCGATGCGTCCCCTCGCTCACGCCCAGCAGGATGAGCGGCGCGATCAGCAACAGCAGGCGCCACAGCGATCGATACCACACCCACCCCGCGGGCCGCAACGCCCCGAGCGCCTCTTTGATGTAGATGATATCGCGCCCGAGGGTCTCTGGCGGCGCCGGCTGGCTCGCCGCGCGCTGAGGCGCTGAGACGATGGCCGGACGCTCTTGCGCCGCGGCGGGCTTGACAAGAATGGGGAGAGGCCCTTGGGTCAGCGTCCGGTAGCGCCCCAGCTCCGGATCGAAGAAGGCGAAGCGGACCGCCGGAATCTCCGCGACGGATGCGTCCGTCGGGATCAGCACGTGCTCGAACGTCCTCTGCGTCTCCTGAGTCGTTTGATCCTGTCGCGGCTTCGGCTCGTAGACTTTCAAATGACTCGTGTCCCCGACGATCGACGGCGCAGCGACCGCTTCGAGGTTGCCGTTGCCCTTGACCGTCATCGTCAGCGTGATCGGCTCCCCCACGGTCGTCTCGACAGGAATGGCACTGACATCGAGCGTGAAGCGTCCGACCGCTCCGGCGAATTCCTTCGGCTTGCCCTCTTCCGGCAACGGGAGAATTTCCATCGTGATCGGCTCGGCCCGCACCGACACGGGAACAAGCCTCGCCGCCCCAAAGAAATCATCCAGCATGGAATGACCGAAGACATCCTCGAACGGATCGGATCCGAACGGCGATGCCGAGCGGTGAGACGACCGACGCCGCTGAACGACCTGGCAGTTCATCGATGCCGGCCCAAGCGAGAGCGTCCCGGGTTTCAGGGGTACCGCCTGCGTGTTGAACTCCAGGAGCGTGTACGGTTGTCCCGCCACGTCGACCTCCGACTGCGCGGGCTTCTGGAACGGTTTGACGAGAAAGCCGTCGGCTTGCAGCGTCGGCATGTCAATGCCGCGGACGGCGATGCCGCCGACCAACAGCTGCAACTTCATCGGAATCGCTTGGTTGAGATACGCGGTCGTCTTATCAACGCTGAGCTGCAACTGGAGGTGGTCGCCCAACGATGGCGCGCCTTCTTCCTCTGGTTCCTCCCCGCTGGGTGGTCCGCCTTGCGTCACGACGGACGCCGGCGGCAGCACTTGGACGTCGATCGGCTGCGTCTGGTACGTCTTCCCGTGAATCGCCACGGCGATTGGGCCGATAACACAGGCGCCTTCTTTGTTTGGAGTCAGGACATAGGTGTGGGAAATCGACGAGGATACTTGGCCATTGATGACCGACATCTGAGTGGAAGGACCGAGGTACTGCGCGTCGAATCCATCGAGCGTCAGATCCGGCGGCTGAACATTTTGGGTCCCGTTGATGTCGAGGCTGAATTGCAGGCGGCCATTGAGCGGGACGCGGCGTCGATCCACGTGCGCCTGGACGCTCACGTCTTCGGCGAACGCCAACGCGCTCACGGCAACCACGAGGAGACATGCCCCCACGCTGCGCCATGCCATCAGCGGAGAGCGCGCCATCGTGATCCTTTACCAGTCCTGTTCCACATCGGACTCGCGCGCTGGGCCTGGAGGTGCTTTCTCCAGCGCTCCTCGCTCTTCACGCTTCAGCGCATCGAGAATCCAGAGCGCTTGTTGCTCCGATCCCTGCTGGCTCGGTTGTTGCTGAGTGGCCTGCGCGTGCTCTTCCGGTTGCTGCTGCTCAGCGTCTTGGGCGGTTTCCGTCGAGGGGGAGGACTCGGGTGGTGGCTCCGATTCCATTGAGGCAGCTTGTTGTTGTTGCGACTCGCCGGATGGCTCATCTTGCTGCTGGGCTTGCGCTTGTTGTGCCTGCTCCTGTTGAGCCTGTCCGCTTTGCGCGGCTTGAGCGTTTGCCTGCCGCGTTTTCAGCGCCTGCAGTCGGCGGTCGACCAGCTCATAATTATACTTGGCGTCCCGATCCTTGGGGTCCTGACGAATCGCGAGCCGATAGTCCTCGAGCGCTTGTTGGTAGAACTCGATGGCTTGATCGGGCGTCGCCCCTTCGGCGGCGCGCCCCAACCGATAGTGCGTGTTGCCCAGATTATAGGAAGCCCGGCCCTGAAGCGAGGCGCTGGAGGAAGCGATCGCGGTGCTCAGCGACTCCGCGGCTTGGTCGTAGCGCCCGCGCCGGTAGCGCACCGTGCCGAGGTTATAGTGCATGGCCGGGTTGTTCGGCTGCCGCGTCAGCAGGCGCTCGAAGCGCGAAGCCTGCGGGTCATCGAAAGTCTTCGGCTCATCGGCATCGCTCTGTCTCATGCCTCCCACACTCACCAACGCTCCAACCAGCAACCACCGAGTAATGGAGGTCATCGAACGCTCACCCGACGGCGATCGCTGATCAAGGGTTCGCCCGTCAAGAGCAGCAACGCCGCCGCCAAGGCCCATTGAAAGCGCAGCTCATACTGCTTCTTCATCGTGCTCTCGAATTCCTGTTGATGCAGCGTGGCGATACGATCGCGATAGAGCCGATCGAGGCCGAAGGAGGTCGGCGTCGCTCGGATGTAGCTGCCGCCGGTCTCAAGGGCAATCTGCTGGAGGAGCCCCTCTTCCAGGCGGGACTTTACCGTGCGCCCCGCGCGGTCCTTGAGGAATGTCTGGTTGCCCTGCGCGTCGGTGATCGGTACCAGCTCTCCTTCGAGCGTCCCGACCCCCACGGTAAAAATTTTCACCCCCTGCTTGGCGGCATCCGCAGCGGCCGAGAGCGCATCCCCCTCGTGGCTCTCGCCATCGGTCATGATGATGAGCGCTCGGGAGTCCGGCGCTGACGACGCGAAGACCTTGAGGCTGTCGCGGATCGCGTTGGCGATGGCCGTGCCGCCGCGCGGAATGGAGTCGGCATCGAGTTCCTCAAGGGTGAGCAACAGCGCGTCGTGGTCGACGGTGAGCGGACACTGCACGAAGCTCGTCCCGGCGAAGGCGACGAGTCCGATCCGACTGCCTTGCGCCATCGGCACCAACTCTTGAATTGCCAGCTTCGCCCGCTCCAGCCGGCTGGGCTTGAGGTCCTGCGCTAACATGCTCTTCGACACATCGAGCGCGAGCACCACATCCACCCCGCGCCGCTTGATCTCCTGCCAGCGAAATCCCCACTGCGGGCCCATGAGCGCGACGAGGAGAAAGAACATTCCCAGCGTCAGAAGAGCGGCTTTGAGCGCCCGCGCTCGCCAATCGACTTGCTCCGCCAGTTGAGGGAGCAACGCGGCATCCGCGAGACGCTCCAGGGCGCGCCTGCGGTCGCGCAAGGCCCACGCCCAGACACTCAGCAGTGCCACGATCACCCACGCCCACCCCCATCGTTCGGGGTACGCCCAGCGCATCAGGGGAGCACCCGAAGCCATGTGCCGGCCACCACGACCTCCGCCAGCAGAAGCAGCATGGCCGGGATGACGAACCACGGATACCATTCTTTGTACGACGCGTATTGCGGTTGCTCAAGGGTGGTTGTTTCCATCCGATCGATCTCGTGGTAGATCGTGCGCAAGGATTCGGTGTCCGTCGCCCGGAAGTAGTGGCCGCCGGTGAGGCGCGCGATCGTCGTCAAGCCCTCGTCATCCACGTCGATCTTCACCTGCTGATAGACTCTGCGCCCGAACATGTCCGTGGCCGGATACGGGGCGAGGCCCTTCGTGCCTGCCCCGATGGTGTAGATGCGAATCCCCAGCGTCTTGGCCAGTTGGGCCGCGGCGTCCGGCGTCACCGCGCCGGCGTTGTTGACTCCATCGGTCAGCAGCACGACGATGCGGCTGTTCGCCTTCGAGCGCCGCAGCCGGTTCAGCGCGGTGGCGATGCCGGAGCCGATGGCGGTTCCGTCTTCCACCATGCCGATCTGCGCGTGGTCGAGCCGGCTCAAGAGCCAGCCGTGGTCCAGGGTCAGCGGACACTGCGTATACGGCCGGCCGCCGAAGACGACGAGCCCGATGCGGTCGTTCACGCGGTGCTCGACAAACTCTTTCACGACATCCTTCACGACGTCGAGCCGGTTGCGCCGAGCGCCGCGCAGCGTGAAATCCTCGGCCAACATGCTGCCCGAAACGTCCACGGCGAGCACGATGTCGATGCCCTCGGTGCGCAGCCGGCTGGACTCGAGCCCTTGCTGAGGCCGCGCGAGGGCGACGACCACCAAGGCCAGCGCCACCACGCGCAGGAGCGCGGGCAGCCGCAGCCACGTGGGATGACTTTGATGACTCGCCGCCTCAAGCCCTATGGTGTGGGGAAAGCGCAGCCGAGCTCGAGTCACCCACCCCATCCCCCACCACATCCCCAAAAGCAGCAGCAGTGCTGCGAACCACAGCGGATCGCGAAAGTTCATCCCACAACCTGCTGGTTGGCCGCAGGCTCCGGCGACGGCGCCGTGTCCCGGATGAACCGATGGGCCGCCTCAAACGCCTCATGCGCTTCGTGCCGAGACGGCTCATAGCGCGCGAACTTCACCAGGTCACAGCGTTCCAAGAAGTCCTGCAACAGCCGTCGGTGGCTGACGGAGAGCGCCTGAGCGTTCGACGCCGCTTGAAGGAATTCCTCTGTCGTCATCTCCCGGGCCCTCACGCCAAAACGGCCCTCAATATAGGCCCGGACGATGCCGGAGAGCCGCAGGTAGTATTCTTCGTAACGGTTGCGCGACGGCAGATCCTCTTGGCGTAGCCTTGACAAGGCGTCAAAGGCGATTTCGTGCGGTGGCCGCGGTGGAGAGGAGGGCGTCTCAAGATGTCTGCGCTGTCCTCTCCACCACAGGCCAGCGATCCCTCCGAGCGCCGCCAACGCCACCACGAGCAGCCACTGCCAGGCCGAGCGGAGAGGGATAAGCGGCTTGACGTCTCGGATATCCTGATGTTCCCAATCGCCCGGCAGGAGGCTCTTGACCGTAATGGTCAGCGCCTGCGTGCGCGCCTCATGGGGTGCGCCGTCGGCTGTCTGAAATTTCACCACCGTCTCAGGAATGGTGTGGGTGCCGGGCGAGTAGCCGGCCAGGCGATACCATCGCGCTTCGGTCGTGATCCCGTGGCTGGTCCGCGGGGCTTGCGCGCCGGACGCTTCCACGGTGACGCCTGCCACCGTGGCATCGATCGACGGCCACTCGATCGTCACTCCTTGGGGATGCGTGACGGCCACCACGTAGTGGATCGGATCGCCGACAAGAACGTCGGAGCGGTCGACCGACGCCTGAGCGCGCATGCTCAATTCACCGGCAGAGGCGACCGGAATGCCGACGCATATCATGAGGAGGCCTGCGAGGATGGATCGCGCCATCGGATTATCGACGCAAGGAGCGCATCCGGAAAAACCGCAGCAGCGGATCGAGATACGATTGGTCCGTCCGCACTTCAACCAAATCCACCCCGGCCGCGCGGCTCATCTCCTTGACCTGTTCCCGGTGCCGCGCCGCCCACTGCTCGTAGCGTTGCCGGACGCGCGCATCGGAACTGTTCAGGAGCAGCTCACGCCCCTGCTCGAGATCGTCCCATCGAATCCATCCCACCGACGGCAGCGTCTCCTGCCGGGGATCCATCAGGTGCACGGCGATGACGTCGTGCCGTCGATTGGCGATCGCAAGCGGCGCGCGAAGATCCCCGCAGAAAAAATCCGAGATCAGGAAGATGACCGCTTTGCGATGGAGGACCTTGGCCAGGTAGTCGAGGGCAGCGGCGGCATTAGTCCCGTGGCCGGCCGGCTCGAATGACAGCACATCGCGGATCACCCGCAGCACATGCTTGGGTCCCTTCCGAGGGGGGATGAAACGCTCGACGCGGTCGGTAAACAGCAGCAGGCCCACGGTATCGTGGTGCCTGATGGCGGAGAAGGCGAGCACCGCGCACAGCTCTGTCGCGACGCGGTTCTTCAACTGGCGCACCGAACCAAACGCCATCGAGCGGCTCAGATCGACGAGAAACAGCACGGTCAGCTCCCGCTCTTCGACGAATCGCTTGAGGTGCGGACGCCCGGTGCGGGCGGTCACATTCCAGTCGATGGAGCGGATGTCATCACCCGGCTGGTATTCCCGGACCTCCTCGAACTCGATGCCGCGGCCTTTGAAGACGCTCTCATAGCGGCCCGACATCAGCTCGTTGACGATGCGGTTGGTGGTGATTTCAATCCGACGAACTTGCCGGAGAATGTCCGGAGGAATCATTCGAGGAACGATTACGGAACAGGAACGTGCTCGAAGACGCGCGTGAGCAGCTCCTCGCCGGTGAGGCCTTCGGCTTCCGCTTCATACGTGGGGATGATCCGGTGGCGAAGCACATCGAGGCCGATCGTCTTGACATCCTGGGGCACCACATAGCCCCGCCCCTGCATGAACGCATACGCCTTGGCGGCGAGGGCCAGATAAATGGACGCGCGGGGGCTGGCGCCATACTGGATCATCTGGCTCAGATCGAGCTTGTAGGCCTTGGGGTCGCGGGTGGCGAAGACCAGATCGAGGATGTAGTCTTTGATCTTCTCATCGAGATAGATCTCGCTGACGGCGTGGCGGACCTCCAGCAACTGCTGGGGGCTGATGACGGGCTGAACCGACACGGCCGGGTCGGTGACCGCCATCCGCTCCATGATCTGGCGCTCCTCGGCCTTGTTGGGATAGCCGATGAGGACTTTCAGCATGAAGCGATCGACCTGCGCTTCGGGCAGCGGGTAGGTGCCTTGCTGCTCGATGGGATTCTGCGTGGCGAGCACCAGGAACGGGTCTGCCAACGGAAACGTTTCCTCGCCGATCGTCACCTGCCGCTCCTGCATCGCTTCCAACAGCGCGCTCTGGACTTTGGCCGGCGCTCGGTTGATCTCATCGGCAAGGATGATGTTGGCAAAGATCGGGCCTTTTTTGACCGAAAACGATCCGTCGCGCGGATTGAAGATCAACGTGCCGAGCAGGTCGGCCGGCAGCAAGTCCGGCGTGAATTGGATGCGCTGGAACTTCGTGGAAATCGTGCGAGCCAGCGTTTTGACGCAGAGGGTTTTGGCCAAGCCGGGCACGCCTTCCAACAACACGTGGCCGTTCGCCAGCAGCCCGACCACCAGACGCTCGAGGAGGACTCGCTGGCCGACGACGGCCTTGCCGATTTCCTGGAAGAGCCGTCGCACGAAGGCGCTGGATTCTTTCACCCGCTCATTGATGGCCGTCATGCCTGCTTGAGCCATGTCCCCTCCAGCCTCTCTCTCGTCATGGCTCGGGGTGGGTGAGCCTTGCCGCTGCTGCCGGCCGTCGTTACCGTGGTCCGCGCTGCATCTGATTGCCTCGGCGCTCCACGCGATTCCCTTGGTTGCCCATCCGCTGCCCACGACGCTCCCGATGCTCCCCGCGGCGCTCGAGGCGTTCGCCGGCCCGCTCATGGCCTTGCGCTTCAAGGCGCTGGCCCGCGTCCTGCAAACGCTCCCCCTGACGCTCGAGGCGTTCGCCGCGACGCTCCCGACGCTCTCCTCGTCGCTCGAGCATTTCTCCGCGGCGCTCTCGCCGATCGCCTGGCCTCGGAAGAGGCGCTCCGGCATCCTGCCGCAGCTCTCGGACATCTCTGCGCAGATCACGCCGGTCCTGGTGGAGATCCTGGCGATCTTGGCGCAGATCGCGCTGGTCTTCATGGAGCTCCCTGACGTCCTCATGCAGTTCCTGGAGGTTCCCGCTTTTGGCATCCTGGCGGATGTCCCGCTGATCCTGCCGGATCTCCTGCCGATCGTCAGTGATCTCCTGGCGGTCCCGGTTCACCTCGATCCGATCCTGTCGGATGTCGCGCAGATCCTGACGGATGTCCCCCTCCGCGTGATTCGCCACCCACTGCGCTTGCTGCTCCGGGGTGGCGCTGCGCCAACGCTCCGCCGCTTCGTGCAAGCGCGCACGCGCGTCGGGATGGGTGGCCAGATAGCGCGCCAGCCGCGGATGGTTGTCCAGAAAGCGCGCGGCGTTAGGATGGTTGGCGATCTCTTCTCCTAAGTGCGGGTGCCGCTCAAGGAACTCTGCGATCCGAGGATGCTGTGCGACCGTTGCCGCTTGCGATGGCGTCAAGGTCCCCTCCAGATTGAACGGCTCAGTGATGGGCGCATCCGCCGTGGTGGTGGCCGTGCTCGATGACGCGGCCGAGGGATCCTCCGCGGCCGCGATGCCCACTCCGCCGGTGACGCACAGCCCACACCCCACCATCACCGGCACCATCCGTTGAGCGCAAGCTCTCATCCGCACCCTCCTGGTATGGGTTCTATTATGGATTGTCTACCCGAATAATTTCAAGAGCAGCATCAGTCCAATCCCGGCGCCGATGGCCATGAGCTGGACGGCCGCCTGCTTGGGCTGCCGCTCTTTATGCAGTTCAGGCACCAGATCGGAACCGGCAATGTAAATGAATCCGCCTGCCGTCAGGGGGAGCACCACGAGGGCGAACTGTTTCAGCGAGGCGCCCAGCAAGAGCGAGAGCACCGCTCCGGCAATAGAGAGGGTCGCCATCAGGAAGTTCAGCCAGAGGGCCCTGACGCTGGTGAATCCCGCGTGAAGCAGCACGCCGAAATCGCCGATTTCCTGGGGAATTTCATGGAGGCAGACCGCGATCGTCGTCCCAACGCCAATGGGTATGCTCACCAGATAGCTCGCCCCGATCAGGACGCCGTCGACGAAGTTATGGATCCCATCAGCAACGAGGTTGATGTACCCGACCGGGTGGATGGGGTGCGTGTGCTCGGCGGCGTGATCGTGGCGCCACAGGAGGAATTTCTCCAACACAAAAAACATCACGATCCCGGCCAAGCAATAGAGGGAGGTCGCCAGGGGGGCTCGCGTTCGCTCAAAGGCCTCCGGCAACAGATGAAGGAAGGCGTCGCCCAGCATGGCTCCGACCGCCAGACCGACCAAAGTGAACACGGCCGGCTGCATGCGCTTGCGGTCCACCACCAGCGTCAGGATGCCGATGAAGGAGACGAGGCTAATCGCTAAGACGCTGACAAGCGTCCAGAGCCACACCGACCACGTCATGGCGACTATTGTACCAGGTTCTGCCGTTTTCCCCTGGCTCGTTCTGCGCACCATGTGCAGATCGAGCGCGCGTGGTGATCCGGAACGTCGTCATGCAACCTGATAGAGGATCCTTCCGCTGTAAGGAAAGCCGGGGGTTAGTGTCGTGGAGTTGCTGCTGGACGAGGATCTGCTGTGACCGGTCGCAGATCCGTTGACCGTCTGGGGCTCGTGATCCAAACATCCCAGCGCCGTGGAGAGCGCCGACGCGCGAGCAGCCCCTCTACCATTTCTTGCAGCCTCCTGCTTCGGTTTTCGCTCTCATTGCTGGAGAATCGCAACCGTCTGGCCCAAAAACCGACATAGACCCTCGTATAGCTGTTTGATCTCCGTCGATGCAATCAACACGCCTCCGCAGCCCGCAGGACGCGGGCTGACCCACCCCGGCCGACGCTGCCTCAATTCCTCGCTTAAGTGTCCGGAGGGGTCCCCGTGGTACTGCGCGATGACTCGCAGCAGATCATAGGCCTCAAAACCTTCCAGTTGCTTCAGAGGAACTCCCCGTTTCGCAAAGAGCGCGGAGAGATCGCCAAAGGGGGGGACAGGGGCGTGGCCGTTCCCGTTCGTGAAGGCGACCTCCTTGTGATAAAGGAGTAAGAGAAATTGAGAGGCTTCGAGGTATAGAGCCTGGCACGTCGCGCTGGTGTAGACGGCTAGGGCCTGCGTTTGTTCGCCGCGCTCGAGCGCGGCATCTTCGCGAAGTTGCTCGACCACGGCCGAAGAATCCACGTAGGCGTTCGTCGAACGGTGCGGCTCCGGCAGATCAGCTTCCAGAGGCTTCGTCTCATCACGTCGACGCCTCATGGCCGGTACCACCTGACGCTCCTGAAACTCATAGAATCCCCTGAGCGTCGGCAGCACCATGGCGTGAAGATACCGATTCCAGTACCAATACCAATAGTTTGCCATTCGGTCACCACGTCACCGTTCCTAAACCACATGAGTGACGAGCGTCTCGCGAGACTTTTCCTCTTGCCGCCTGTGCAGCGCCTCGGCCTTGAGCCAGTCCTCCATATCATGACCATGCTCACACCCACGCTGCGCATACAGCGCGTGGGCGATACCCGACACCGCTCGATGACGAATCAGCCAACTCGGCTGCCGCCCTCGTTGCAACACCCCGCGCTTGTCCATCCGTTCCTCCCGTGACCTCCAACTGCCTTACCGCCACGCCCGCTTCTTGTGATGTTCACGAGCCACGGCAATCGCTTCGAGAATGTCCGTCACGGACTGTTCGTTGAGATGAAGCCCGACATACGCCCACTGCCGGTGGGCTGCCAGGGCGAGATCCTCCAGCGAGAGTATCCCGACCAGCTTCCCCTCCTCAAGAACTGGGAGGCGCTCCAAGGCCTCTTTTTTCATCACCCTGACCGCAACCTCCAGATCCGCATCCGCAGCAATCATCGTGGGCGCACCCGTCATGCAGATTTTCACAGCGACTTGGCTTGCGGGCCGATCCAGATGAATCAGGCCAAGCATGATGTCACGATCGGTGACCATGCCGATCACCCGTCTCTGTTTCAGATTGTCCACGACGGGTAGGAATCCACGCCGACACCGACGCATGACCGCGCCGGCTTTCGCACAGCTGGTCTCTGGAATGCACACTTTCACCGGCGCACTCATGAACTCGCGGATGCGCATCGTCTCATCCTCCTTGCGGGCAACCTGCCTCTGCGCGCCAACACGCCAGGGGGGCTTCCTGGCCATGGACGGATGGAGCAGCCACGCGCGCCACCGCCTCGTCAAGCGCCGTCAAGAGTTCGTGGCTCTCCATCCCATGGCGCCAAGCGACCTCCTCGAGACAGTCATAGCCCTCCAACCGGCTATCGATGAACAGCGTCTCAAAGGTATTGCGCGTCTTCGGATACCGGGTGATGACGTCCTGCACGCTCATGGTCTCGGTTAACGCGGAAAGAACCGGATGTGCCTCCAATTCCGCGGAGTCGTGGAACGCAAGGAGGTGCTGGAGGACCGGGAAGAGCTCGTGCTCCTGTCGGTCCATTTCTCGATGGAGCTTGGCCGTGGTCTCCGCCAATTTGGATCGGAGCGCCTCAAACGATCGGGGCCCTTTCAGAAAGAGTTGCTTCACGATGAGCAAGGCTTCCTGCTCGGCGGCATGATCCACCATGACGGGCGTCCCCTCACCCGCACCTAACGCGGCGCAGCAGGTGACGAATGTCTCCGCTTCACGTCGGCAGTGCGCTTGCAGCTCCTTCCAAAAGGTAAAGCTCACCTCCCGCGACACAAACCGAGCCTCCTCATCCATCCCCAGCGCGGATTCCAATAAGCGAAGCTGCGAGCGAAGGAAGTCGTGCGCTCGTGTGAGACGATCGACTACATCCATGCGGACCCTTTCCTCTTGCGTGGCGGCCCCGTTCGGGTCACCTCAGCTCCACAAGAACATCCGCGCCCTGCCGGCTGCCGTGCACCAGCCCTTCCCGAATCAAGGCCCCCGCCCCCATGGTCAGTAACGCCGTCGGCACTTCAAGCATCTGAACGAGTCGCCGTACGGTCGTGGTGCCGTAGGCATCGAGATAGACAAATACCTCACCGGCGATGAGCCCCAGCGGGGTCATGAGGGAGGGCCCCCTGGCGCCCTCGTGCGCGACTGCGGGCACGCCCTCGCTCGGCGCTGCGCGGATTGCCGATCGCTTTCCTTCGTGCGCAACCAGGGGTAACTGCACAGCGTTCATCTCGCACCCTCCCCGCTTCTTGAGACACCGGCTGCTGATACCTCGCGCTTGCGTCTTCCTCGTCTCAAGCACTCTCCGCTTGTAAGGATGCCACGGGGTGTGGTATAAATCAAATGCATAGTACTAATTAGATAAATGAAATAAATTCATTGATGATTCGATCCCTACGCCTGTTCCGCGATCTGGTGCAGACGCACAGCTTTACCGAAACCGCCCGTCGCAACTACCTGACCCAGTCCGCGGTGAGCCATCACTTGAAGGCGCTCGAGCAGCAATTCGGGCATCGGCTCCTTGAGCGCGGGCGCAAGCAGGTGCGACTCACCCGGGCCGGCGTCCTGCTGCTGGAAGCCGGCCAGGACATCCTGCAGCGCTACGAACAGCTCGAGCAGTCCCTCAAGGAGCCCCCGACCGAAGTGGCCGGTCCACTCCGGGTGGGCAGCATTTACACGGTCGGACTCTACGAATTGCCCGAGCATACCACCGCTTTCCTCACGCGCTACCCCAACGTGAATCTGCTGCTCACCTATCTCAAGAACGCTGAGATCTACAACGCCGTCCTCGCCGACAGAATCGAGATCGGCATTGTCGAATACCCCAGGCCGCATCCGCAGCTGACGATCACGCCGTTTCTCAACGAACGAGTGGTCTTGATCGTGCCTTCCAAGCATCCCTGGGCCGCGAAATCGCGCATCCGTCTGGCCCAGCTCCACGACCAGTCCTTCATTGTCCCCCAGGCGGAGTTCCCCGTGGATGAGATCCTCCGCAAGACGAAGGTCCGAGTGAAGGTGGTGCATGCATTTGACAACATCGAGATTACCAAGCGGGCTGTGGAGGTCGGCTTGGGACTTGCGTTGGTGCCTCGTATCACCGTGCTGGACGAGGTGCGTCACGGCAAGCTGAAGGCCCTGGATCTGGCGGAAGGGCCGTTTGAACGCCCCATCGGCCTACTGGTGAGAAAGCGCGCTGAGCTCTCGTTGCCGGCGCGGAAGTTCATTGATCTCCTGGTCACTCCCTCCAAGAGGCCTGCCCGGCACGCCTGAACGAGGAATCGATCGCGAGGTTCTCTAGATGGATGAACAACCATGCGAGCCACGCCGGCGTTCCCGCCAACCGGGTCGCACGAGTCTTCCTTATTTCACATAGACGGTCTTGATGTTGACGAACTCGCGGATCCCAAACACCGAGAGCTCTCGGCCGTAGCCGGACTGTTTGATGCCTCCAAACGGCAACCGAGGATCGGAATGGACCAGCGTATTCACAAAACACGAGCCGGCATCCAACTGCTCGGTCGCGATCTGCTCGCCCTTACGCGTATCGCTGGTGAAGAGTGCTGCGCCCAACCCAAAGGCCGAATCGTTCGCCGCGTGGATCGCCTCGGCCTCGTCTTTGACGCCGATAATCGAAGCCACAGGGCCGAAGAGCTCTTCCTCATAGGCCGGCATGCCACGCGTGACCCCCGTCAGGACCGTCGGAGGATAGTACGCGCCCTTGGAATCCGGAATCGCACCACCCAAGAGCACGCGGGCGCCTCGCTGCACGCTGGCCGTGACTTGCTGATGCAGCGCGTCACGCAGGTCGTGCCGAGCCAAGGGCCCGACCGTCACGGCCTCATCGAAGGGATCTCCCATCCTCTGCGCTCGCATGTGGTTGACCATCAACTCCTCAAAGGACTTTCGGATGGACTCGACGACGATAAAGCGCTTGGCTGCGATACAACTCTGGCCATTGTTGATCAACCGCGAGGTGACGCAGACTGTCACGGCCGACTCAAGCTCTGCATCCGCCAGGATGATATACGGATCGCTCCCGCCAAGCTCAAGGACCGTCTTCTTGAGCATCGCGCCGGCTTTCGCCGCCACCGCCCGGCCCGCCGAGGTGCTTCCGGTGACAGTCACCGCCTTCACCCGCGGATGCTCGATCAGATCTGCCACGCGATGCGAACCAACGAGCAGCGACCGGAAAAGCCCCTCAGGGAGCTTGGCGCGCTGAAAGACCTTTTCGATAGCCAGTGCGCATCCTGGAACGTTGGAGGCATGTTTGAGGACGACCGCGTTGCCGGCCATGAGTGCCGGCACAGCGGCTCGGAAGACCTGCCAACACGGGAAGTTCCATGGCATCACCGCCAGCACAAGCCCCAGCGGCTCAAATGCGACGAAGCTGTTGGCGGCATCGGTGGGGATGACCTCGTGGGCGAGGAACCGCTCGGCATGTTCCGCGTAATAGTCGCACACCCACGCGCACTTTTCGACCTCGGCGCGGCCTTGCGCGACGGGCTTGCCCATTTCCTGGGCCATGAGACGAGCGAGCGTCTCAGACTGTGCGCGCAGCGTCTCGCCGACCCGCGTCATGATGGACGCCCGACCCAGCACGGGAGTCCGTCGCCACCCAGCGAAGACGCGATCAGCGCATTGCAAGATATCGCCGACCTCGCGTGCCGACATCTCAGAATAGGATTGGATCGGATCGCCCGTGGCAGGGTTGATGGACGTGAGCGGCATGGGAGCGACTCACTGTTGGGTCGCGCGGAGTGTCTTGATCAACTCCGCATTGACGCTCTGGTCGATAGGAATTTCCATAACGCAGAGTTTGCGCGAGGTCACCGCCTCGCGTAGTTGCTGTGCGAGCTCCTCCAGCGTGCGCGGGCGATACCCTGGGATGCCGAAACTTTCGGCATACGCCTTAAAATCCGGATTGGTCAGGCGGGTTCCGGTTGAGCGCCCCCGCGACATCGCTTGCTTCCAACTAATGAGCCCATAATCGTTATCATTGAACACGAGCACCGTAAAGGCCACCCCGAGCCGCTTCGCCGTCTCCAACTCTTGAGAGTTCATCAGGAATCCTCCATCGCCCATGGCCGCGACGATCCGTCGGGTCGGGTCGTGAAGGGCCGCCGCAACGGCCCCGGGCAGCGCGAATCCCATGCTCGCCAGGCCGTTTGAAATGAGGCAACCGTTGGGGCAGCGCGTGGGGAAGTTGCGCGCGATCCACATCTTATGAGCGCCCACATCGCTGATCAGCAAGTCGTCATCCGCCATGATCGTGCGGAGAAGATTCAGCACCCCTGGAACGGTAAACGGCTTCCCGTTGACGAGGTCATAACTCTTGATGTCCGCTCGGATGCGGTCTCGAATCGGCACATACCACAGCGGGTCCATGGGACAGGCGGCGGCCTCCAACAGCGTATTCAGCTCCCGCACGGTGGCCCCGATGTCGGCGGCCAGCTCCACGGCGGGCTGATAATAAGCGTCGACGCCGGCCGGCGTGAAGTCAATGTGGATGATCGTCTTTTCCTGTCGGGGATGCCACGCCCGCGGCGCGTATTCCGCCAAATCGTAACCGATGGCCAGGATCAGATCCGCTTGATCCACCGCGTCCATGACGACATCGCGGAATCCCAGGCCGATCGTATGCAGGGACTCCGGGCTGTCATCAGACACCGCGCCTTGGCCCATGAACGTATGCACGATGGGAATGTGGCACCGTCTCACCAGGCGGCGCAGTTGATCCGAGGCTTGCTGCCGGACCGCGCCATTCCCAGCGAGAATCAAGGGCTTCTTCGCGCGGTTCATCAGCGCGACCGCCTCCTCAAGAGCCCGACGATCCGGATCAGGGCGGCGCACGCGATGGACCCGGATGGGTTGTTGGTCCGATTCCAGCTTGGCGACGTCTTCCGACAACTCGATATGCGCAGCACCAGGCTTTTCGCTCTCGGCAGCTTTGAATGCTTGTCGGACGACCTCCGGGACGACGTCTGGGCTCGAGATCGACGCGTTCCACTTGGTGATGGGGCGGAACATCGTGACGATATCCAGACGCTGATGGCTTTCCTTCGCCATCTCCGTCAGCCCGGCCTGCGCCGTGACCGCTACGAGCGGGCTTTTGTCGAGATTCGCGTCCGCCACACCGGTAACCAGGTTGGTGGCCCCGGGACCCAAGGTCGACAAACAAACCCCTGCTTGGCCGGTGAGCCGACCCCACACATTCGC
>Ga0114945_10000624_pt1 | contig 22745 bp, 20 predicted proteins | sample OV2TP3_FD_87194 | JGI IMG/M metagenome (GOLD analysis project Ga0114945, IMG submission 87194) | Hot spring microbial communities from Beatty, Nevada to study Microbial Dark Matter (Phase II) - OV2 TP3 | ecosystem: Environmental > Aquatic > Thermal springs > Hot (42-90C) | place: USA: Beatty...
CGTCTGTCTTAGGTTGGCACACCTTCTCGAAAATGCAGACTCCATCAAAAATCCTGAGGAGTTTTTCTTCTGGCAGCAATAAATCCCCATCTTCCCTTGGGAGTTCCCGCGAATCAATCTGGCACGGGAGTACGCGGGACATCGGTCGCGCCCGCACTCTCTCCTTGCAAACCCGACAGTTTCGAACCCTTGCCCCAAAGTAGTGGAACGTGTGTCCGCGCTCACATTCGTATCGAACAACGATGTCATCGCAATACTCTCTTCCAATTCGGTAGAGAAGAAAGTCCATTACGCATGGCGACCTCGGTGCGGTTCGTGGATTTGCGCCATGCCACTGCTCCCATACTGTTCGCCAAGCCATGGCACTCATCTCGTCGATATACGAATACTGCCAGCAGAAAATGTCGAGGAAGCTGGACAGTAACGGAATGTCAGTCTGAATAATGCGAGCCCTGAGGGCCACCTTCATCGTGTTGATGTCACTGGCCACGTCTATTTCGTCGTATCGGGATAACCCCGGCCAGACACCCAGCTCTACCATGTCCCTGATGAACATATTTGTTTTCTTCAGGCCATATCCCATGTTAGGTGTGTCTACCAATGCATTCCTGATCTCGACTGCGTTGTTGCCAAAATGTTCGGCGATCTCAAAAGCGCTGATCTTGTTGACTAGGAGGAATCGGGCTGCGTTCCGAGCGAAGTCCAGTCTCTTGTCAGTTTGGGACAACCTTGTCGTACCCATGAATCGAAGGAAGTCGGCCGGGTCGTCATCGATTGCGCGGCTGTCAAAACGCCCCGGATCAGACAAATACTTCTCAAACTGGTTAACCGGCGGCTCACGAAAGTCCTGATTGGCTGTAAGAAAACGGACTTGGGCCACAGCTTGTGGGCGAAGGCCCCGAGTCTCGTGCGTTACGTTGAAGATGCCCCACCCATAGCTCTCGACAGCTTTAGCTAAGCATTCAGCAGCACGCTGCGCCTGCTGAAGGTTGACCCTGGCATTGATAATCTCCCGATGGTTCGCCTCCCAAAACTTGTGGAATTCTGAGAAATACTGCAGTTCCTCTCCATCGAAGTCGGTCGTTCCGATGTCGTCGTGTGTCTGGAAGAAATACTGGTTCAGCCCACCAAGAAAACGTTGAGCTACCTCCACATCCCCCAGCGTTTGCCAACCAGATGGAAGCCGAATTCCAATTGCCTCAGTGAGCTTCGTTATGAAGGTGATGAACTGTTTCATGAGGAAGAGTCGAACAGCGGAAGGTCTTCGGGTGCAACGTTGTGCTTTCTATGTGGCCCGGATGGCGTTGTCAGCCTGTTGATTGCCAAATCAACATACTTTCGGTCGATCTCAATGCCTATCGCCTTTCTACGCAAGCGCGCGGCAGCGACCAAGGTTGTCCCTGCCCCCGCAAATGGGTCGAGAACGAGATCACCCTCTCTCGATGAGGCGAGCAATACGCGCTCAAGCAGCTCAATGGGTTTCTGCGTGGGATGTTTGCCGTAACGTTTTTCCCATTCACTCGGCGGCAGAATCTCCCATGCGAGCCACACACTCTTCATTTGGCGGCCCTTGGCGAGCTCTTTCATCAGCTTGTAGTGGAAGGTGTGCTTGCTCTTGCGGCTCTTGGCCGCCCAGATGAGGGTTTCGGTGGCGTGGGTGAAGTAGCGGCACGACAAATTGGGCGGCGGGTTGGGCTTGACCCAGGTGATGTCGTTCAGCAGCTTGAATTCGAGCTGCTGCATCGCGAACCCGACGGAATGGATCACGTGGCTGGTGCCGCTGACCCAGATGGTTCCGTTGGGCTTGAGCAGGCGCCGGCAGAGAAAGAGCCAGGCTTTGTTGAACTCGTGGTTGGTGTCGGGGCCGCGGGAGCGGTCCCAGTCGCCCTTGTTGACGCTGACCATGCGGCCGGCGTGGCAGGTGATGCCGTCATTGGAGAGGAAGTAGGGCGGGTCGGCGAAGATGAGGTCAACCGAGTCGGGCGGAAAGGCGGTGAGCAGCTCGAGGCAATCGCCGTGGTAGAGGGTGAGGTCGTGCTTGGGGTCGCGGAAGGCGGGCTCCGGCAGCGCCCCGGTAGAGGTTGCCCCCGCCACGGCGGGCAGGCCGGGAGACCGGCGGGACTTGGCGGTCTGGCTCTTGCTCATTTGGGTTCAGGAGCGATCGATCCACAGATCGGAGCAAGAGATCAAGGGCATTCTGGAAAAAAGCTGGAACCACGGATGAGCACGGATAAGGACAGTAGGGTTCACCACAGAGGCACAGAGGACACCCGCCTACGCTCTTCGAGCTCCGGCGGGCAGGCAGAGAAAGGGAGGCGAAGCCACCGGCGGGACGCCCTTCGACTTCGCCCAGGACAAGCCGGTGCCACTTCAAACGGGGTAAATCACGACGGCGCGGTGTTCGCCTTCACCTTCGGAGGCGGAGCGGACGCCGGGGGAGTTTTTGAGGGCGAGGTGGAGGACGCGGCGCTCGCGGGAGTCCATGGGGTTGAAGCGGTAGGGGGTGCGGGTGGCGCGGACGCGGTCGGCGGCGGCGGCGGCGGCGAGCTGGAGCTCGGCGATGCGTCCGGCGCGGTAGCCCTCGCAGTCGAAGCGGATGCGGTCGAAGTCGCGCGGGTCGAGGCGGAGGCAGCGCAGGGTGAGGTGCTCGAGGGCCTGGAGCAGCTCGGCGTGGCGCTCGAGAAGCAGCTCGGCGTCGCGGCCGCGGAAGTCGACGACGAGGTCGGGCGGCGCGAGACCCCCCGCCAATGTCGCGGAATCGGCGCCAATCCACACCTGAAGATCGAAGCGGGCGGCGCGCAGAAGCTGGTTGAGAAAATCCTTGAGCGCCGGAGCCAGGACCGCGGGGTCGAAGGCGGCGCGGGGGGAGTCGGTGGCGGTCATGGCTCGGCGTCCTCGGGAACTTCAGGTCGCTTCTTTTTCTTCTTGCGGTCCTTGGCGGCGAGCTTTTCGGCTTCGTCGTGCAAGCGGTGGCGGCGGTTGATCCACCACTGCTGCCCGATGCCGACAATGTTGGAGACCATCCAGTAGAGCACCAGCCCGGCGCTGAAGCTGAGGAACATGAAGCCGAAGACCAGCGGCATCAGCCGCATCATCCGCTGCTGCATGGGATCGGCGGTGGTCATCGGGGTCATGCGCGTCGAGAGGTACATGGTCGCCGTCATTACCACCGGCAGGATGTAGTAGGGATCGTGCTGGCTGAGGTCGTTAATCCAGCCGAACCAGGGCGCCTGGCGCAGCTCGATGGAAATCGCCAGCACCTTGTAGAAGCCGAAGAAGAAGGGAATCTGCAGCACCAGCGGCAGGCAGCCGCCCAGCGGGTTGACGCCGTGCTCCTGGTAGAGCGCCATGATTTCCTGCTGCATCTGCTGCTTGCGCGGGTCGTTGAACTTGTACTGCTTGTAGCGCGCCTGGATGGCCTTCATCTGCGGCGCCAGCTTCTGCATCTTCCACGCCGACTCCATGGACTTGAGCTTGAGCGGGAAGAGGGCGAAGTTGATGAAGACGGTGAGCAGGACGATGACCCAGCCGTAGTTGGGGAGGGCGCGGTGGTAGAGCGCCTGCATCCCCCACAGCAGCGGCTTGGCGATGAAGGCGAACCAGCCGTAGTCCACCAGCTCGTCGCCCAGCCGCGGCTGCAGGCCGCTCGAGAGCGTGGGCGCCTCCAGCCGCTCCAGCGCCTGGATGTCCTTCGGGCCCACGAACAGCCGCAGCGCGTTGCCGTTGCCGTCGGCGCCCACGGCGACCGCGCCGATCTTCACCGGCTTTTGTTCCTTCCCCTTTTCATCGGGCGGCGGCGTCCAGTCGGTCGCCCAGGCGCTGGCGCTCAGCTCGGACCGCTGCGGCAGGAACAGCGCCACGAAGTATTGGTCTTCAATTCCCGCGTAGCCACCTTCGCCAACGTACGGGAAGGGCGACGCCGACTTCCACGGCCAGCCGCTGGGCTGCCCGGCTTGGATCGCGGGTTGCCGCTGCAAGCCCGCGGGCGTGCGCACGAACACCTGCGGCGGGGCCACCGTCGTTCCCGAAGCCGCCACGGCCTGCTCGCCGAAGCCGCCGCGCCACGCCACGCGGTGCGGCACGGGGTTGTCGAAGACCCTGAGCGAAGCCGAAGGGTCCGGTGCGGAGACGGCGGTGCGGATTTCGCACAGGCCGTCGCGGGTGAAGCGGAGGTGCTTGCGCGCCGCCACCTGCCCGTCGCTCCATTCGAACACCACTTCGGCGAGCTGATCCCCTCCGGCTTCGGTCTCCTCGACGACGTAGAGCGCGTCGTTGAGCTTTTCTTCCAGCGCCGGGTCGGCCAGCTGGAAGGAAAGCGGCCAGCCCAGCCGCGTCGCGCGCCCCTGCACCAGCTCGAGCGGCTTGCCGTCGGCGTCGTGGTAGTTCTTCAGCGTCCAGCTGGTGACCACTCCGCCTTGATTCGACAGCCGCACCGTTGCCGTTGCGGTTTCAATCACCATCTCCCGCGGTTCGGCGGCCTGCCGGGGCTCGATGGGCGGCCGCCCCGCCCGTTCTTTCTCGCTCGAAGGAGGCGCAACCACCGCCGGGGCGGCCGGAGACGCCTCGGCGGGGGATTCTTCCACGGGAACGGGCGGCGGCGGGGGATACTTCCAGCGCATGTAGGCGCCCCAGCCGAGAAAAATCACGATGGAGAGCGCGAAGGCGATGAGCAGACGTTTTTCGGGAGAGAACTCAGCCACGATGGGTCTCTAGTACCGTTCCAACTTTTCCACGTAACTCAATTTCCCAAGATCTCGAAACCGCATGCGCATTCCGGTCGCGTCAAAGGGTCCAAGTAGTTGGACCGGCACTAGGAGGCCGTCCGCTCGGATTCCGGCTCCGGCACCGGGTCGAAGCCGCCGAAGACCAGCGGGTGGCAGCGCAGCAGGCGTCGCAGCGCCAGCCACAGACCCCGCGCCGGCCCGTGCCGCTCGATGGCTTCGACGGCATAGTTCGAGCAGGAGGGGTAGTACTTGCAGCCCCAGGGGTTCATCGGCCGCAGGGCAGCCTGGTAAAAGCGGATGCCGCCCAGCGCGATGGACCTGAAGATTTCCCCGACGCGATTCATGAATTCTTCTTCGGGCGCAGCGCGCGTGTGAGCAGCCCGCGCAGCTCGTCGCTCAGCGCAGCGAACTCGGCTGTTGCCACTTCGGCCGTCAACGGCTGCACCACGATGTCCCAGCCCAGCGGTCCGCCGCGGCGGACTCCCCGCAGGATCTCCCGCAGCCGCCGCTTGATGCGGTTGCGCACCACCGCGCCCCCCAGCCGCGCCTTCACCGAAAGTCCCCAGCGCGTCTCCGCGCCTCGCGAGGGCGCGGCCAGCACCAGGAAGCGCCGCGAACGTTCCCGCCTCTCCGCTTTCCGGTAGAGCCGGTCGAAGTCGCTCGTGCGCAGCGCCACAGAAACCCGGGCTTAGGTGACGGTCAGGCGCCAGCGGTTCTTGCGGCGGCGCGCCGCCAGTACCCGGCGCCCGCCCACTTTTTTCATCCGGGAGCGGAAGCCGTGCGTCTTCCGGCGCCGGCGGACATTCGGTTGGAAGGTGCGTTTCGGCATAGTGAGCTCGGTTCGGGTATCGGCGCAGGTTGCTTGGCGCCTGGTGCGATACGAAGTCCCAGTATAGGAGGACTATAGAGAAGCGTCAAGGCAAGCGCGCAGGGTGGGACTCCTACCCCTGACCCCTACTGGACTCCTAGACAACGTCAGGGTTGACATGAAACCAGCCCACGCCTAAGATGCATCTAATTACTGGGTACTAATACGATGAACACCGGCATACATACCTTGCAGGCCCGGGTGGCCGACGCCCGCGACCTCCCCGATTCCGTCCGCAAACAGGACCTGGAGCAGGGCGATTGGGTCCTGGTCACCACCAAGAACTCCATTTACGCCATCTGCGCCCTGGGCGACGACCGCTACTCGGTCTCCGGCGGCTGGTTTGACCGCAAGGGTGTCTCGCCCACCACCACGGGGATCAACGGCTGCACCTGGGGCGGCAGCGCCATCAAGCACGACATTGTGGCCGCGCCGGGGCTCTTCCTCGAGTTCGGCAACAAGGTGCTGACCACCCGCATCCGCGACGTCCGTGTCGTCCGCGCCTCCTCCCACCGCCCCAGCTAGGCTAGTGGCACAGGCACTCCTGCCTGTGCTGGAATTGATTGCAGTTGTGCAAGCGCACAGCCAGGAGTGGCTGTGCCACCTGCGGCCTCGTTGACTTCCCGGAGCCAGACCCCTAAGATTCCGTCCTCTTGATCGGCCAGACGATCGCGCACTACAAGGTTACTGAAAAGCTCGGCGCGGGAGGGATGGGCGAGGTTTACCGCGCCCGCGACGAGCGGCTGGGCCGCGACGTCGCCCTCAAGATCCTTCCCGAGGAATTCGCGGCCGACCCCAGCCGCCTCGAGCGCTTCCGCCGCGAAGCCCACCTGCTGGCCTCTCTCTCCCACCCCAACATCGCCGCCATCCACGGCCTCGAGGAGGCCGCCGGCGTCCGCTGCCTGGTGCTCGAGCTGGTCGAGGGCGAGACGCTGGAAGAAAAAATCCGTCGCGGGCCGCTGCCGCTGGAAGAAGCGCTCGGCATCGCGCGGCAGACCGCCGACGCGCTCGAAGCCGCGCACGAGAAAGGCGTCATCCACCGCGACCTCAAGCCCGGCAATGTCAAAGTCACCCCCGAAGGCCAGGTCAAGCTGCTCGACTTCGGCCTCGCCAAGGCCTTCGAAGGCGAGCAAACCCCCGCGGCCCTCGGAACCTCGCCCACGCTCACCGCCGCCGCCACCCGCGCCGGCGTCATCCTCGGCACCGCCGCTTACATGAGCCCCGAGCAGGCCCGCGCCAAAGCGGTCGACCGCCGCGCCGACATCTGGGCCTTCGGCGTCGTACTCTACGAAATGCTCAGCGGCAAGCAGGCATTTCCCGGCGAGACCGTCTCCGACACGCTGGCCGCCCTGCTCAAGACCGAGCCCGACCAGAGCGGGCTGCCCGCCGACACCCCCGCGCAAGTCCTCCGGCTGCTGCGCCGCTGCCTGCAGAAGGACCCCAAGCAGCGCCTGCAGTCCATCGCCGATGCCCGCCTCGACATCGAAGAAGCGCTGTCCGCGCCCGCCGCGCCGGAAGTTGTCGGCGCGCCCGCCGCGCGCCCGCAGCCGGCCTGGCGCCGCACTCTCCCCTGGGCCGCTGGGCTCGTCGCCGGGGCAGTGCTCACTGGCGCGGCTGTCTGGCAATTGCGGCCGGCTGCGGAGCCGCCGACCGTATCTCGCTTCGCGGAAACCCTCGGCCCCGGGCTCACCATCGCCCTCAGCGAATTGCCGACCGTGGCCATTTCCCCGGACGGCACCCGCATCGCTCTGGTCGTGACCCGCGCCGGCACCAACCAAATCCTCATCCGCTCGCTGGACAAACTGGAGGCCCAGCCCCTGGCCGGCACCGAAGGGGCCGAGAACCCCTTCTTCTCGCCCGACGGCCACTGGCTCGGATTCTTCGCCGAAGGCAAGCTGAAGAAAATCTCCTTGAGCGGCGGCGCACCCTTCGCCCTGTGCGATGCTCCGGTGCCTCGCGGCGCCGTCTGGACGCCCGACGACACCATTCTCTTCGCCCCGAACACGGAAGTAGGGCTCTTCCGCATCTCCGTCGCCGGCGGCGCTCCCGAGCCGGTCACCCAGCTCGACGCCGAGAACATCGAGCGCACCCACCGCTGGCCCTTCCTCCTGCCCGGGGGCCGGTCGGTGCTGGTGACCATCAACACGGTGGAGAATCCGGACAACTTCGAGCCGGCGCAGGTGGCGGCAATCAACCTCGCCACCGGCGAGAAGAAGATTCTCATCGAAGGCGGCTACATGCCGGCCTACTCGCCCGGCGGCCACCTGCTCTACAGCCGCTCCGGCGTGCTGCTGGCCGCGCCCTTTGACCTCGACCGCCTGGAGATTACCGGCACGCCTGTGCCGGTGGTCGAGGGCGTCACGGCCTCACGCGAGACCGGCTCCACCAGCTACGCCCTCTCGCCCAACGGCCACTTGGTTTACGTCCCGGGCGGGCTGGCCGTGGCTGACCGCTACCTAGTCTGGGTCGACCGCCAGGGCAAGGAACAAATCCTGCCCGCCGAGGCCAAGGCCTTCGACGAGCCCCGCATCGCGCCCGACGGCCGCCGCGTCGCCCACTCCATTACCGGCCCCGACTCCAACGTCTGGACCTACGACATCGGGCGCAACGTTGTCAGCCGCCTGACCTTTGGTCCCAGCACCTTCGCTCCGCTGTGGACGCCGGACGGCAAACGCATTGTCTTTTCCCAGCCCACCCCGGGCAACCGGAAGCCCGCTCTGGCCTGGCGGCTGGCCGACGGCACCGGCGAAGCCGACACCCTCATCGAGGCCGACTCCGTCATGCAGCCGGAGTCGGTGTCGCCCGATGGGCGCTTCCTGCTCTTCGCTCGCGCCTTCGCAGGAACCAGCAGCGATATCTTTGTGCTGCCGCTCGAGGGCGACCACAAGCCGTACCCCTTCCTCAACACTCCCGCCACCGAGTACAACGCCGCCTTCTCGCCCGACGGGCGCTGGGTGGCCTACGTCTCCTTCGAGACGGGGCGCCCCGAGATCTATGTTCGCGCCTTCCCCGGCCCGGGCGGCGGCAAGTGGCAAGTCTCCAATGAGGGCGGCACCCAGCCGGTGTGGCCCAAGGGCGCCAATGAGATCTTCTACCGCAACGGCGAACGCGTGATGGCGGTCTCAGTCCAGACCCAGCCCACCTTCCAGCCCGGCTCGCCCCGGCAGCTCTTCGTGGGTCGCTACCTCCTCTGGACCGGCCCATTCCGCAGCTATGACGTGGCGCCCGGCGGCCAGCGCTTCCTGATGGTGCGCGACAAGGATCAGGATCTTTCCGCCCGCACCGTGACCGTGGTCCTCCACTGGGCGGGCGAACTGGCGCAGCGCGCGCCCGCCAAGAAGTAACCGCAACCTAGCCATGCAGAAGCGCAATGTCTCCCATCCTTGTCATTCCGAGCCCGTCCTCCCGCTTCGCGGGAGGGCAGGCGAGGAATCTGCTTTTGCTCGCGCTGCACGACGTTTCACAGCACCGTTCGCTCTGCTGCATTTCGGTGCATCGCGGCTCGCGCGTGGAAAACTTCCCAAAGTTGTGATATAGTCCGCCGCTTTCAGGGGAGAGAAATCCGGCGGCAATCTTTTCTTACTGCTTGATTTGCGTCGGGTTCCCAGCGGTTTTCCACACCTTTCCGGGCGCGGTGAGCGATGCGATTTGAGGAAAGAGTTTCCACGCTCAATCAAATCAGCCCTCTTCCGCTCGCCGTTGTTGTGGAAATCGCTGTGGAAATCCTGTTCGGCTCCTGTGCGCGCGGGGGCGCGGCCGCATGAACGCCTGGGAAAAAATCCTCGCCCACCTCGAGGCGCGCATCAACGCGCAGACCTTCGCCACCTGGTTCCGGCCCACGCGGCAGGAGGGTGTCAAGGAAAATCTTTTGACCATCCGCGTGCCCAACGCGGTCTTCCAGAAGTGGCTCGCGACCGAGGGCGCGCCGCCGGTGGCGGAGGCGCAGGCCGCACTCGAGCTGGCGCACTTCCGCATCGAGTACCAGCCGGAGCCGGAAGCGGTTCGCGTGAACGGCCAGCCCGTCGACGCCGCCAAGCCGCAGCAGGCGCGACTCGACTTCGACTCCACCGACTACCAGCTCAACCCGCGCTACACTTTTGACACCTTCGTCGTCGGCTCCGCCAACCAGTTCGCCCACGCTGCGGCGCTGGCGGTGGCCGAGCAGCCCTCGAAGGCCTACAACCCGCTCTTCCTCTACGGCGGGGTGGGCCTGGGCAAGACGCACCTGATGCACGCCGTCGGCCACGTGGTCCGCCGGCGCAACCCGCAGTTGCGCATCACCTACCTGACCGCGGAGAAGTTCACCAACGAAGTCATCCACGCCCTGCGCTTCGAGCGCATGGTCAGCTTCCGCGACAAGTACCGCTTCGTCGACCTGCTGCTGCTCGACGACATCCAGTTCCTCGCCGGGCGCGAGCGCACCCAGGAGGAGTTCTTCCACACCTTCAACGCCCTCTACGACGCCCAGAAGCAGATCGTCATCAGCTCCGACGCCCCGCCCAAGGAAATCCCCACGCTGGAGGAACGGCTGCGCTCGCGCTTCGAGTGGGGCCTCATCGCCGACATCCAGCCCCCCGACCTCGAGACCAAGATCGCCATCCTGATGAAAAAGGCGGAGCAGGACGGGGTGCCGCTGCCGGGCGAGGTGGCCGAGTACATCGCTCGCGGCATCCGCTCCAACATCCGGGAGCTCGAGGGCGCGCTCATCCGCCTCCAGGCCTACAGCTCGCTGGTGGGCGAGCAGGTCTCGCTGCAACTGGCCGAGAAGGTCCTCAAGACCATCCTGGCGCAGCAGGAGAAGCGGGTCTCGATCGAGGCGGTGCAGCGGCGCGTGGCGGAGCACTTCAACCTGCGCCCCGCCGACCTCAAGGCGCGCTCGAACGCCCGCGCCATCGCCTACCCGCGCCAAGTAGCGATGTACATCGCCAAGCAGCTCACCGGCGCCTCGCTGCCTGAGATCGGCCGCGCCTTCGGCGGCAAGCACCACACCACCGTTCTGCACTCTATCAACAAAATCGAGCGGCTGCGCAAGACCGACAAGGACCTCGCCCAGCAGCTCCACAGGCTCACCGATGCGCTCAGCTAGTTTTCCTTTCCGCAGCGTGGATTTGCTGTGCGTCCGGTGTGGACGCGGTGGGAGGATTTGACCATGGCGGCGCCTTTTCCTCGCTGCTCACAATCCCCACACAGAAGCGTTCGCGGTCGAACCCTTGCCGCGCCCGCGACCTATGTTCCTTTTCCTCTGAATCCACGCAACGACGGCGGCGACGGTATTATTTCCAATATTCTTATACTTACTTCTCCGTAGAGGCCGAACATGGAACTGACTGTGCAAAAGAACGATTTGCTGCGGGAGCTGCACTTGACCCAGGGGGTGGTCGAGCGCAAGACCACCATCCCCATCTTGGGCAATCTGCTACTGGAGGCCAGCGGCGAAGGACTGCAGATGGCCGCCACCGACTTGGAACTGGGCATCCGTACTTCGTGCCCGGCTAAAGTCAAGAAGGAGGGAGCGGGGACGGTGCCGGCGCGGCGGTTGTTTGAGATCGTGCGCATCCTGCCGGACGCCGAGATCAAACTGAAGCTGCTCGACAACCACCGCGTGGAGTTGAAGTGCGAGAGGTCGCAGTTCAAGCTGGTGGGGATGGCGAAGGAGAACTTCCCGGCGCTGGCGGAGTTTCCCCACCCGCTGGTGCAGTTGCCGGCGGGCCTGCTGGCGACGCTCATCGCCAAGACACAATTCGCCATCTCGATGGAGGAGTCGCGCTACACCCTCAACGGCGCGCTGCTGCTGCTTAAGCCCGACAGCGTGACGATGGTGGCCACCGACGGCCACCGCCTAGCTCATATCGAAAGCCCGACCAAGCTGGAGGGGCTCAAGGCGGAGGTGCGAGTGCTGGTGCCGAAGAAGGCCATGGGCGAGGTCACGCGGCTGCTCACCGAGGCCGACGAGAAAACCCAGGTTGAGTTCGCCCGCGACGACGCCCACCTGTTCTTCAAGGTCGGCGGGCGCCTGCTCATCTCGCGGCTGCTCACCGGGCAGTTCCCCAACTACGAAGCCGTGCTGCCACGCGAGAACACGCGCACCGTGCAGCTCGACCGCGACGTGGTGGCCGCCGCCGTGCGCCGCGCCGACCAGGTGGCCGACCAGCGCAGCCACGCCATCGAGTTCACCATGACCACCGAGGGCGTGGAGATCTCCGCGCGCTCGAGCGAGTACGGCGAAGCCCGCGAGGAGCTGACCCCGGCCAAGCCTTACGCCGGCGAGCCGCTCAAGATCGGGTTCAACTCGACCTACCTGCTTGATTTTCTCGGCGCCGCCGCCAGCGGGCCCATCAGCTTCGAGTTCAAGGACGACCAGTCGGCCGGGCAGATGCGCCCGCTGGCCGAAGAGGACCTCAAGTACCGCTACGTCGTCATGCCCATGCGGCTGTAGCCGGGGCACCGGGAAGCGGGTCCGGTTGCCGACGGTTCCCCTTTACTTGTTCAACCCCGTGGCCTGCCTGCGGTAGGCAGGCTCCTGCCACGGGGCTCCCAGCGGCAGGAGCCGCTGGGTTGGACGCAAGTTGACCCACGACCAGGTCGCCGGTGACGATTGACCCGGCGGTGGCGCGGCGCTAGAATCCGCACAAGTCTCCCCTGGAATTGAGAGTGGAGGTGCTGCGCGATGTCCAGACGCTCTTTCCCCCAGCTTGTGTTGGCCGCCGTGCTGGCGCTGGCGCCGGCGGGCTCGGCGCCGGCGATGCCGGAAGCCCCCGCCGCCGGGCCGCCGCAGGTGCTGGTGGCGGTGCTGGTGCCCAACAACGCCCTGGTGGTCACCGACATCAAGTTCCGCGTCTTCTACAACAAGTCCGAGGTGAAACACATCCCGCTGCAGGACTACGACCTCGACGCCAACCTGACCGATGAGCTGCTGGTGGCGCTGAGCGAGGACAAGCGGGCGGCCTGGCGCGCGGCCACGCCGGAGGAAGAGGAGGCGTTCGCCCCTTACTTCCAGCCCAAGGTGAAGACCGAGCAGGTGCGCCTGCCGGAAAGCATCGGGGGCGACCGGCTGCTGCTGGTGCAGGCGGGGTGCGACGGCTTCCTCCACTCGACCCAGAAGTGGGTGCGGGTGAGCGCCACGGCGCGGCTGGTGGACCGGGCGAGCGGGCGCACGCTGTGGAAGAAGAGCGTCGGCAAGCGCAGCGGCCTGCCTGCGCCGCTCGAGGAGCTGCAACTGGAAAACCAGAAGGCGCTGAAAGAGCTGCTCAACAAGCTGATGGAGCAGATGGTGGCGGAGCTCAAGGCGGAAGCCGCCAAGAAGAAGGTGTAGCCATGGTGGGGGCGTTTCTGGCGCTGGCGGTGGCGCTGGGCGGCGGCGCGGACGCGACGCTGCGGGTCAAGACCGACGTGGCGCAGGTGGCGGTGCTGCTGGACGAGCAGGAGGTGGGGGAGACGCCGCTGACCCGCACCGGGGTGGCCGCGGGGCGGCACCGGCTGCTGCTGCTCAAGCCCGGGTTCGAGGACCACGCGCAGGAGATCGAGCTGCAGCCGGGGGCGACGCTCAAGCTGTTCATCGTGATGAAGCCGAGCGAGCGGCCGCTGCCGAGCCTGCCGGCGGAGTTCCGCGCCGTGCATCAGCACCGGACGAGCTTCAAGTGCGAGGGGACGCTGGTGGTCACGGAGGCGGCGGTGGACTTCCGCTCCGACGACGGGAAGGACGTGTTCCACATCCCCATCCGCGACATCCGCTCGGTGGTGCGCTCGATGGGCTCGTGGCCGTTCATGACCGGGGGCGGCTGGACGGTGCCGGGGCAGTTCACCGGGGCGCGCATCGAAGCCCCGGGCCGCAGCTACGGCTTCTTCGCCTTCGAGGGTGAGCTGGAAACCGCCACCATGGAGAACATGAGCCGCGAGACCAAAGAACTCTTCGAGATTCTCTACCGGCTCTGGCAGGACTCCAAAGAAAAGGCGTCGGGCAAGGCGAAGTTATCCCAGTAAAAGCAGAGCACCGGTTGCTGCCGCGTCGCCGCGCGGCCGGCCGCAGCGTGGCTAGGCGGCTTCGGCGAAGTGGGAGAAGACGACCACGTTGCCGGCGGGGTCGCGGACGCCGATTTCGGTGGCGCCGTAGAAGGTCTTGCGCACGGGGATGACGATGTCGGCGCCTTGCAGCCGCTCGACCACGGGGGCGAGGTCGGCGACCTCGAGGTAGAGGAAGGAGCGCGAAGGCTCGGCGGCGAGCGCGGGGACGTCCTCGGCCACGCTGGCGCGGGTCTGCAGCATGACCTCGACGTCGTCGCGGACGAGGATGACGAAGCCGAGGCGGTCGCCGTGGGGCACCTCGACGGTTTTCTCGAAGCCCAGCCGCTCGACCCAGAAGGGCAGGCAGGGCTCGATGGCTTCGACGAACAGCACCGGGGTGAGCTTTTTGAGCTTCATGGCGTCTTCTCCGAAAGCGCAGGTCGGGAGAGTTTACACCAGGAGGTGGCCGGCGGCGCGGAGGGCGTCGAGGGCGACGTCGAGGCGGGCGGCGGGGACGAGGACATAGTCGGTGTCGTAGGTGGAGAGAGCGAAGACGGGCACGCCCTTCTCCGCCAGCGGGGCGAGGAAGGCGAAGAGGACGCCGGTGTCATCGAGGGCGAAGGGGCCGAGGAGCTTGAGGCAGCGGAAGCCGCCGGCGGCCTGCGCTTGCGGGGGGACGGCGTCTTCGGCGCAGACGAGGCTGAGCTCGTCGGCGGTGCGGGTGATGGAAAGGAGCGCGTCCGCGACTGGGGGGCGTCGGGACAGGTCACCGGCGGCCCAGGGGGGCACGGGGGCATCGGGCGCGAGGCGGCAGAGGGCGAAGCGGCCGGGAAGAACGGAGAAGCGGAGCCTACGAGGCACAGAACTAATGGAACCACAGATGAACACAGATGAACACAGATAAGTGACAAGCGCTTAGCGACTGGCGACTCGCGACTGGTGAGGACAAAGACAGAGGCTTCTCACCCCAGAGGACACAGAGGGCGCGGAGAAAGAGAAGAGACAGGAGACAAGCAGGTTCCTCCCTTCGACTACGCTCCCCTCGGCTCCGCTCAGGGTCTTCGACGGCTTCGCCCCGCTGCGCGGGGCTTCGCTCGGAATGACACGAGGTTGTTTGGACTTGGGTGGAGTGGAGGAAACCGGCAGACCCTTCGGCAGGCTCAGGGCAAGCAGGAATGTCTGCCCCACTGAAGGGATTGCAAGTGCTGGCTAGCTAGGCGGATTTGCGGAGGGAGAGGAGGGCGAGGGCGCCGAGGACAACAACGGCGAGGGCGAGCGCGGCCCAGAGGAGCCAGGGGTGCTGCTCGGTCCAGGGGCGCGGGTCGGACCAGTTGGGCGTGGCGGCTTCGGGGCCGAGGGTGACGAGCGGCGCGGCTCGCATCTCCTCGGCGCGGAGGAGCCGGGCGAGCTCGTACTCGGGGCGCTCGGCGGCGATGTTGGCGTAAAGCAGGCGGTAGCTGCGGCCCGCTGCGGCGGGCTGAGGTCGGAAGACGAGGTGGCGCGGAGTCGAAAAGATTTCCGCGCCGAGGTTCTCGAGCGGCGGGTCGTTGCGGTTGAAGACGGCGACGCGCAGGTAGCGGGTTTCGGTCTCGGAGAACTCGACGCGCAGGTTTTCGAGCGGCGCAGCGCCGGGCGGCGACGGCAGGCGGTAGATCTCCCCCGAGCCGACCAGGAACCAGTTCTGGCCGTCGGTGCTGGCGCTGAGTTGTACCGGGCGGTGGAATTCGGCGGAGGAAGTTTGGAAGCGGACTTCGGCAACGGGGACCTCGGGGCCGCCGAGGTCGGCGACCCAGGCGGTCTGCTTGGGCGCCGCGGCGGCGTCAGGCGCGAGTGTGGCGGGCCAGGTGACGCGCTCGGCTTCTTCGACCACGTGCTGGGCCACGCGGCAGCCGACGAGCTGGAACTGGCGGTTCTCCTGCCAACTGATTCTCAGCTGCAGGTAGCGGGCGCGGCTGTCGGGATAGGTGACCACCTGGTTGCCTTCGAGCTGGTCCGGGCGGAAGCGATAGATGGGCGCGGCCTCGCGCACCACGCGCCAGGTGCGGCGGTCGTCGCTCGCCTCGACATCGACGAAGGCGAAGAAGTTGTTTTCGGTGGAGTCGACCAGCAGAGTGTTGTGCGGCTCGGGGTTCTCGCCCAGGTCGGCGACGGCCTGGGTGTGCTGGCCCTCGACGTAGCCGAGGTCTTCGAGCTTGGTGGCGCGCCACTGGCGCCGCTCCACGCGCTGCCGGGCGTAGACGACGTAGGGAACCTCCTGCCCGGCGTCGTCGACCAGGCGCAGGTCGGCCAGGCGGGGCCGGGCGCGCGCGTAGACCCCCACCGGCACGGCCACGCGCGCCAGCTCTCCGGTCTGGTTCGGGTCGAGCTCGAGCGGACGCCAGTAGCGCCACTGGTTCCACGGGGCGGGGAGGTCCTGCGCGGCGACGAGCAGGGCGCAGCCCACTGCCAGCAAGACCACGGCGAGGCGGGGCGAGCTCATGACTTTTCCTCCGCGGCGCGTTGGGCGGCCAGCCGGCGCTGGTAGAAGAACGACACGACCACCAGCAGCACCCCCAGCACCAGGAAGGAAGCGATGCGGTAGGCGCGCTCGAGCGAGGCGAGGTCGTAGAGGAACACCTTGCCGACGGTGAGGCCGAAGAGCGCCAGTGCCTGCCAGCGCAGCGGGGCGCTCGAGCGCCGCAGGCCGAGCGCCAGCAGCGCGGCGGCGTAACACGCCCACAGCACCGAGAGCCCGAGCTGCTGCGCCAACCGGCCTTCCCAGCCGCCTTCGAGGGCGTCGCGCACTTCGAGCGACAGCGCCCACAGCGCGAAGAAATTGATGGCGACGGCGAGCGCGCCGAAGAGGCGGCGCTCTCCTTCCCCGACGTACTCCCACTGCGCGCGGGCGAAACGCAGCGCGGCCGCAAAGCAGGCCACCGCCACCGCGAAGGTCAGGAAGCGCGCGTTCAACAGAAACGCTCCGGCGGTGATGTGGTAGCTCAGCAGCCGCAGCGCCACAATGCCGAACAGCACCCAACCGGCCGCGCGCAGGTAGGGCTGCGCCGCCTGCAGCCCGCTCCACAGCAGCACCGCGCCTTCCACCGCCCAGGCCAGCGTAATCCACTTGCCTTCGAGGCGAATCGGAATCGCCAGCGTCACGAAGGTCAGCGCTAGGCCGGCGAACAGCAGCCTTGCCGCCGAGGCCCCGGGGGCCGGCGCTTTCTCTTCGGCCCCGGGCTCGACGGAGGCCAGAGGAATGGCGCGCGCCACCAGCAGGTGGCCGGCCGAGAGCGCCAGCACCGCTACCGTGAGTGTCCAGCGGTGCTCGGTCCACAGCAGCGTGTGCAAGGCAATCAGGTACATCGAGGCGTTCACCAGCACCAGCATCAGTTGCTCGGGCAGGAGCTGCCGCCGCCCTTCGATTTCGTCCGCCTTACGGCGGACTCCGCTCAGGGTCTTCGACCAGCTCCGCACCACGGGCAGGGCGGCGAAAAGCAGGAAGAACAGCGTGAAGAAGAACGAGGTCAGCAGGAGCTTTTCGGGAGCGTAGAAGCGCGAATACCAGCCCCAGAGGTAAATCTGCGTCCAGAGGAAGGCGACCCCTTCCAGCACGCGCCAATTGCGCAGCCGCGCCAGGCCGATGAGCCCGGCGTTGAGCGCAGCGAGATAGGTAAACAGCACTACTTGCCGGTCGACCCCGGTGCTGACCAGCATCGGCGTGAGAAACCCGCCGATGAGCCCCATGGCCGCGATGCGCTGCGAGTCGCGCCCCACCGCCAGCGCCATCATGGCGCCGGTCACCAGAATCATCCCGACGAACGCCGCCGCCTGCGGGATGAGCTTGTAGTAGTCCCAGCCCGCCCACAGCGAGAGGTAGAGGATGCCAGCGCCCAGCCCCGCGAAGCCTTCCGAGAAGTAGAGGTACCGGCGCCGCAGCAGCACCTCGCTGAAACCCAGCAGCGCTGCTCCGCCCACCAACCCCACCACTACTTGGCCCGTCGGCCCGATCCAGTCGTTTTCAATTGCGAGCTTGATGAAGAAGCTGGCCGCCAGGAAGAGCGCGAACAGCCCGATGCGGTTCAGCCAGCGCCCGGCGATGAGGGTCTCGAGGTCCAGCCCGCCGGCGGGCGGGGCGGGCTCACCCGGCCCCAATGCCTGGGACACTCTCGGCGGCGGGCTCGGCCGCGCCGCGGTCGGAGGCGGCGGAGGCGCGGGACGCGCGACCGTCGGCGGGTGGACAATCGGTGTCGGGGCTGCCCTTCGACTCCGCTCAGGGTCTTCGACGGGCACAACGGGAGGCGGGGCGACTTCGACCGGCTTCGGCGGCGCAACCTCGACTCTGGGCGCCCCGCTTTGCGGGGCGGCCAGCGTGCCCTCCAGCTCTTTCAGCCGCCGCTCCAGCGCGCCCACTTGCAAACGAAGGTTCTGCACTCCGGCCGCGCCGCCCTGCCGCTCCAGCCGGCGCACGCGGACGAAGGCGATGATGGCCAGCACCGGCGCCAGGAGGATCAGCCCCAGCAGCAAGAGGAGGAGAACCACGAAGATGTCTTCGCCACCGTGCATGAGCGCGTTTCCGAAGTTCGCGCCATTAGAGCACAGGCGATGGCGGCGGGCAACCCGCCTCCGCGCAAGCGGGCGGCGGCGGGGTTGTTGGCGCAGCCGCAAGGCAGGCTTGTCGGCGTCTTCGGCTTCGACGATAATCGGCGGCAGAGGACGAATCGTTGCTCCGACCGCGATTCCTCGACCGCCTGTCCCGCAGCTTCGGGACCGGGCTGGAGAGTGGGGCTGAAGCGCACCGCGCTGAGAGCGTGCTGGCCACGGCGCGCGCCTTCCTGGCCACCAGCGGCCTGCTGGCCATCTACCTCGACCCCACCGAGCCCACCCGCTACCACACCATCGCCTACGCGCTGCTCACCGCCTACGCTCTTCAGAGCCTGGGAGTGATGCTGGCGCTGCGGTGGGCCCAGTCCACCCCGGCGCTGCGCCTGGCCACGCACTCCATTGACGTCCTGTTCGCCGCCGTCATCACGCTGTTCACCGAAGGCGCCAACAGCCCCCTCTTTGTCTTCTTCTTCTTCGTCCTGCTGGCGGCCGCCTACCGCTGGGGCCAGCGGGAGACGCTGGCCACTGCCGGCGCCGCCATCGCCGTGCTGCTGCTCGAGGCGGTGTTCATGGCCCCGGGCGGGGCGCCGTTCTCTTCGCTGCTCACCGCGCCGGTGGAGGCCAACCGGCTCATCACCCGCGCCGCCTACTTGCTCATCATGGGCGTCCTGCTCGGCTACCTGGCAGAGGAGGACAAGCAGCGCCGGGGCGAGATGGCCTTCCTGGCGCGCCTCACCAGCCGCCTGCAAACCTCGGCCAGCCTGCGCGGCAACCTGACGACGGTGTTGGGGGAGACGATGGGACTATTCGGCGCGGCCCGCGCCCTGCTGGCGGTTGAGGAGACCGGCAGTGGGCGGTTGTTTCTCTGGGAAGCCCGCGCCCACGACGAGCAGGTTTCGCTGGCCCAGCGCGAAATCGATTCCGGCCGGCGCGACATCTATCTTTTCGCCCCACCGGGCGAGGCTTGGCGCGCCCTGCGCGGCTCCAAGGGCTCCGAGGTGGTGGCGCTCCAGGCCAACGGCCGGCGGCGCGACCCCGCGCCCGCCCTGCCCGCGGGCTTCGCCGAGGCGCATCCGTTCCGCGCCGTCGTTCTTCTTTCGCTCCGTTTCGGCGCTGAGTGGAGGGGACAGTTGTTTCTCCACGACCCGGTCGTCGGCGGCAACCCGGAGCTGGAGCTGCGCTTCCTGCAGGCGCTGGCGCGCCAGGCGGCTCCGGCGCTCTACAGCACCTACCTGGTCCGCCGCCTGCGGGCGCGCGCCGGGGCGCTGGAGCGGGCGCGGGTAGCCCACGAGCTGCACGACGGCGTCATCCAGTCCCTGATCTCGCTGGAGATGCAGGTCGAGGTGCTGCGCCGCCGCGCCGGCGGCGGCGCCGAGCCGGGTTCGTCCGGCGTCGCGCTGTCCTCGCCGGGGCTGGCGGAAGAGATTGCGCGCCTGCAGCGCCTTCTCCACCACGAGATCCTCAACGTGCGCGAGCTCATGCTGCAGATGCGGCCGCTCGAGCTCGACCCGCAGCGCCTGCTGGAGTTCCTGGCGGAAACCGTCGACCGCTTCCAGCGCGACACCGGCATCACCGCCCGCTTCGTCTCCGAGCTCGACGACGTGCAGATGCCGCCCCGCATCTGCCGCGAGCTGGCCCGCATCGTCCAGGAGGCCCTGGTCAACGTCCGCAAGCACAGCGGCGCGCGCAACGTGCTGGTCCGCTTCGGCAGTCACAACGGCTGCTGGCGGCTGGTGGTGGACGACGACGGCAAGGGCTTCCCCTTCACCGGCCGCCACACCCAGGCCGAGCTCGACGCCGACCGCCGCGGCCCCCTGGTCATCAAGGAACGAGTCCGCAGCATTGGGGGCGAACTTGCGATAGAATCGACCCCGGGAGGGGGGGCACGGCTGGAGATCACCGTCCCCCAGGCGGCTCGTGCCTGACCGAAACAAGATTCGCATCCTGGTAGCGGACGATCACCCCATCTTCCGCGACGGCCTGCGCAAGCTGCTCGAGGCCGAGCCGGACTTCCATGTCATCGGCGAGGCCTCCGACGGCCAGGAGGCGGTCCGGCTGGCCCACGAGCTCAAGCCCGACATCCTGCTGCTCGACCTGGCCATGCCCCACCAGCCCGGCCTGGACGCCCTGCGCGAGCTCTCCGCCGCCTCCGCCCCCGTCCGCACCATCCTCCTCACCGTCGCCGTCGACAAAGCACAGCTGGTGGAGGCCCTCCAGCTCGGCGCCCGCGGCGTGGTGCTCAAGGAGACCTCCACCGAGCTCCTGCTCAAGAGCATCCGCAGCGTGGTAGCCGGCCAGTTCTGGGTGGGCCGCGAGGCGGTCACCGACCTGGTGCGGGTGCTGCGCGACCTCATCCCCGCCGCCGGCGCGGAGGCCAAGAAGAAAGCCTTCGGCCTGACCCCGCGCGAGCTGGAGATCGTCTCCGCCATCGTGCTCGGCTACACCAACCGGGACATCGCGCGCAAGTTCACCATCAGCGAAGACACGGTCAAGCACCACCTGACCAACATCTTCGACAAAGTCGGCGTCTCCAACCGCCTCGAGCTCGCCCTCTTCGCGATTGAGCATCGCTTGATCCCCTCCCTGTAGCCGCTTACTAGCCTATCCCCGCTTGCGAAGGCGGCGTCAGGGGTGGCACTTTGGTGCCATATAACTCGCCACCCCTGAGCCATTTACACGCCTGCCCTCCCGCCGTAAGGTGTGTTCCGAGTGAGGGGTTTATCAGGTTTTAGTTTTCTTGTGGGGGAGTGTTGCTATGAGTGGGTGGACGCATTCGTCTCGCAATGTGCCGCGGGCTCCGCGGTTTGCTCTGCAGATGCCGGTGCTGTTCCGCCGGCCGGGGGAAGAGGAGTGGCGCGAGGGCACCACCGAAAACGTCAGCCGCTCCGGGGTCCTGCTGCGGGCGGGCGAAGCGCTGCCCGAGCGCGCCGCCGTCGAGATCCGCATGGCCCTGCCGGCCCAAATTCCCGGCACCCAGGGCGCCAGCATCATCTGCCACGCCCAGGTCGTCCGAACCCTCGAACCGAATGGTGATCCCCGCCCCGGCTATGCCGCCACCATCTGCGACTACAACCTGGTCCCGGGCTTCGGGGGCTAAGCTCGTGATCCCGCCCAACTTTCGACACTGTCTTCCCCAGGAGGTACGCACCGGCAATCCTTTGCTCTTCGTCCAGACCCGGCCCTGTCCCTTCGACACCCCTTACTAAGCCCACAGGGATTGGGTCTGGATTCCGGGGCCGCCCCTCGAGCCCTCGAGACCAGGCGGCCCCGTTCTTTTGGCTCCGGGCAGGCTCCCAGAATGCCCCGCCCCTGCGATGCAACGCGTTGTACACGCATAACGCCTAGACCCCCGGCCTAACCCTTCCCGAAACAGGACGCCCCCGCCACGCCCGCGTAGGAGCTACCGCCTAGTACTCCCGTACTGACAGCGTGACCGAACCCTTGTGCCCCCACTCCCCCACTTTCTCGCAATTGTCAGTTTTTCGACCCGGCCGCACACTCGCACCAGCTTAATCGCGACACCCCCCAGGGTGAAGCAAGACGCGATAGAGCAAGGCCAGTCCCGCAAGGGGCGGCCCAAAAAAGGGATCGAAAAGGAGAACGACAATGAGAGGCACACTGAAACTGAAACTGGCTGGCTTGGCAGTGATTCTGGCGGCGGCCCTTCTGGTTCCCGCGGCTCAGGCGGCCGAAGTCAGCGCCACCCTGACCTCGGATACCAGCGGCACCCCGCTCGCGGGTCCCGTGGGCGGGCAGCCCGGCGTGTTTATCCCCGCGGCGTTCTATGTCGAGGTGAACGTCTCGGGCAGCCCCGGCAACAACCCCAAGGCCAATCCGCGGATCAAGGTTTGCAGCGCCATCACCCTGTTCGCGGACGGCACCTTCGCCTGCACGGCGATGCACACCTTCTACCTGGTCAAGGGCCACAACTACACCGGCTCCGGGTCGGACAGCAACGGGAACAACTTCCCCGAGTACGTCCCGGTCATGTTGACCATCGAGGAAGGTATCGCCTGCCCGGCCACCTACGACCTGCTGGAAGCGCTGCTCAGCTACTCCGGCACCGGCGTCGACTTTGGCGGCGGCGCCCTGTCCCTCAACCTGCCCTTCCAGGTTGAAGTCGAATGCACCGACTGGCAGGGCTGCTCGCACGGTTACTGGAAGAACCACACCGAGGCCTGGCCCGAGGCGTACGACCCCAGCGACCTGGTGGTGGGTGTGTTCACCTCCTGGTCGGGCGACTCCAGCCTGACGCTGCTGCAGGCCATGCAGTTCAAGGGCCCGGGCGACACCGTGGAAGACGCCCAGCGCATCCTGCTGCAGCAGGCGGTGGCTTCGCTGCTCAACGCTGCCCACGATGACGTCAACTTCCCCATGAGTGTGGCCGATCTGACCACTGCGGTTAACGCCGCGCTGGCCGGCAGCGACCGCGACGCCATCCTGGCTCTGAAGGATGACCTGGACGAAAAGAACAACCTGGGTTGTCCGCTGTTCTAGTTCACGCGCCAAACCCCGCCGCAAGCGGGGTCCTCAAGGCGTGGGGCCACTCCGAGGGGGGTCGGAGTGGCCCC
>Ga0114945_10000625_pt1 | contig 22734 bp, 18 predicted proteins | sample OV2TP3_FD_87194 | JGI IMG/M metagenome (GOLD analysis project Ga0114945, IMG submission 87194) | Hot spring microbial communities from Beatty, Nevada to study Microbial Dark Matter (Phase II) - OV2 TP3 | ecosystem: Environmental > Aquatic > Thermal springs > Hot (42-90C) | place: USA: Beatty...
AACTTGAGTTTGGCACTTTTTCGGGCTTTTGGGCCGTATTTTCAGGTAGTTCTCGTCGAGAAAGCAATTTTGTGGTATTGAAAACCTGTTTTTGCGATCCGAGAGACTTTTCCGACGACAAATTCGAAAATTTGCCAAACTCAAGTTCTAATATAATGGAAAGAATCGCCATCATAGACGGCATCCGCACCCCCTTTGCCAAGATGGGCACGGTCTTTAACGACTTAAGCGCCCAGGAGCTGGGAAGGATCGCCGCACGAGAGTTGATCGAACGATTGAATCTGGATGTGACTCTGATTGACGAAGTCATTTTTGGGAATGTCTCCCAACCGCCCGACGCCGCCAATATCTCGCGGGTCATCGCGCTCTTAAGCGGGATTCCTTCCACAACACCGGCTTTTACTGTTCATCGAAACTGCGCCTCCGGTCTGGAGGCCGTGACAAGCGCCGCTGCCAAAATACACATGAATGAAGTGGATTGTGTTCTGGCCGGAGGGACCGAATCCATGAGCAACATCCCGTTTTTCGTCTCCAAAGGCCTCCAGGAGATTATTTTTAGATTCAGCAAATCCAAGACTTTTCTGGAAAAACTGCGGGCCTTAAGCCAGATTCGGCCTAGATTTTTAAAGCCGCGTATCGGCTTGAACCTAGGCCTCACGGATCCAGTGTGCGGTCTGAATATGGGCCAGACAGGGGAAGTTCTGGCCAAGGAATTCGGCATTAGCCGCAAAGATCAGGATCAATTTTCCCTGCGGAGCCACCAACGGGCCATCGCCGGACGCGAGCGCTTAAAAGAAGAAATCGTTCCGGTCATTCCCGGCCCCCATTATAAAAGCGTTGTGGACAAAGACAACGGCCCCCGGGAGAACCAAACGCTCGAGGCGCTGGCGGCCTTGAGGCCGATTTTTGATCGCGTCGCCGGCACGGTCACCGCTGGAAATTCCAGCCAAGTGACCGACGGGGCGGTGGCCCTGCTGGTGATGAGAGAAAGCAAAGCCAGAGATATGGGCTTTAAGCCTTTAGGGTATTTGCGGGCGTTTACTTTTGCCGGCGTTGAGCCGCACCGGATGGGGATTGGGCCGGCGCACGCGATTCCCCGCGTTCTAAAAAAAGCAGAGATGAGTTTAAAAGACATCGATGCCATCGAAATCAACGAGGCCTTTGCCGCGCAAGTGTTAGCATGCCTTAAGGCGTTAGAAAGCCCGGCCTTCGCTCGGGAGTTCAGCTATGAAGGGTTCACGGGATCGATCCAACCCGAGATTCTCAATGTCAATGGAGGGGCCATCGCCTTAGGCCATCCCGTGGGCGCCAGCGGGGCGCGCCTCATTCTCACCATGCTCAAGCACCTTCATCGAAACAATCTCCATGCGGGATTGGTGGCGCTGTGCGTGGGCGGGGGCCAGGGCGCGGCGGTAATCTTGGAAAGGTAATTTAACGACCCCATGTTTGAAAACGAAAAAACAACAGGCTATTACCAATTTCGCATACATAAAAAAGAATATCTAGCTTATCTTATTGGCAAAAGAAACTGGGTGATGTTAATGACTCCATAAGTCAGGAACACGAGATGAAATAAAAATTAGTGGACACTGAGATGAAGGGCGAGCTTAAAGGGGCCTACTATGTTTTATCATCAACTGCGGCAAAATATAGGACATTATAGGACATCCATATGGGACATTTTAGGACACACCTCCAAGACATTTACTGTGACACGCTACTGTGACATGCTGCGACATGTTACTGTGACACAGGTTTTCTATGGGGGTTAAAAAATCATGCCCGTAGAATTTCGAATTGAAAACAACATCGCCTTTATTGAATTCGATCAGCCCGAGGCCAAGGTCAATCTCTTGACGGCCAAAGTGCTGGAGGAGCTTGTGAGGATCTTGGATGAGTTGCAAAACAAGAGCTCTTTGGCCGGCGTTGTCATCTCCAGTTTGAAAAAGGATGTCTTTCTCGCTGGCGCGGACATCAAAGAGATCGAACTCATTACCGATCCTAAAGACGGCGAAGCCAAATCCAAAGCCGGTCAAGACGTTTTGAATAAACTCGAAGATCTCAAAGTCCCCACGGTGGCCGTCATCGACGGCGTGGCCTTAGGGGGCGGCTGCGAGCTGGCGTTAAGCTGCCGCTATCGCGTGGCCACGTTTAACGAAAAAGTGAAGATCGGCCTTCCCGAGGTGAATCTGGGAGTTATTCCCGGATTCGGTGGAACTTATCGCCTGCCTCGGCTTGTGGGTCTTAAGGAAGCTATCAAAATTATCTCCGGAGGAAGGGTCTTAAGCGGATGGGAAGCTTATAAGATCGGTTTAGTGGATCGTCTTTTTTCTCAGAATGGCCTCAATGAATCTCTCCGAGAATTTCTTGATGAAATCTTAGCCAAGAAAGTCAAACCGCGCAGCTTTAACAAGGATCCGCTTACCCGATTCCTAGAATCCAACCGTGCCGGCCAATCGATTCTCTTTTCCCAATCCCGAAAGATGGCTGAACAAAGGACGAAAGGATTTTATCCCGCGCCATTGAAGGCCATGGATGTCCTTCAAAAGGCTCACAAGCTCGGGCGCTCAAGGGCCCTTCAGATCGAGGCCCAGGCCTTCGGTGAGCTGGTCGTCAGTCGTGTCTCCAAGAATCTAATTAAGGTTTATTACTTAACAGAGCGATTTAAGAAATTTTTACCATCGGGAGCAGAACAAATTAAGCCGAAGACGATCGAGAAATGCGCTGTGGTCGGCGCCGGCGTGATGGGCGGTGGGATCGCGCAGATTTTAAGCTCAAAGGGAATCTCGGTCAGGCTCAAAGATGTCAATTATGAAGCGCTGACCAAGGGACTTAAAGCGGCCCACAAGATTTATCAGGAGGCGGTTCAAAAAAGAAAGCTTAAAAAATTTGAAGCCGAACGACGCATGGGACAGATCACCATCAGCCTGAATTACAGCGGCTTTGCCAAGGCCGATTGCGTCCTAGAGGCCGTTGTCGAGGATCCAGACATCAAAAAAAGAATTTTCAAAGAGCTGGCAGAGGTGACGCAACCAGAGACCGTCTTGTGCACCAACACCTCGGCCTTATCGGTTACCGAGATCGCCAAAGCGACCAACGATCCTTCCCGAGTCGTTGGCTTTCATTTCTTTAATCCGGTCCACCGTATGCCTTTGGTGGAGATTATCAAAACCGAATTCACCTCTCCCGAAACCCTGGCCTCGAGTTTTCATTTGGCCAGGCGCCTTAAGAAAACTCCCATCCTCGTCAAAGATTCCTGCGGGTTTTTGATCAACCGGATTCTCTTAAGTTATGTCAACGAGGCCGGCCGGCTTTTAGAAGAAGGGACCAAACTGGAATGGATTGATAGGATCATAACGGATTTTGGGATGCCCATGGGGCCTTTCCGGTTGTCGGATGAGGTGGGTTTGGATATCGGGATCAAGGTCCTGCATTTGCTTAAAGAGAGCTTTGGAGAGCGGTTTAAACCCGTTGACATTTTTGAAAAGGTTTATCTCCAGGGCCTCTTGGGTAAAAAATCCGGAAAAGGATTTTACATCCACAATCGTCAAAGGACCCCCAATCCCGCGATCTATCAATTCCTTACGAATAAAAACAACCGCAGCACGACACCCGAGGAGTGTCTGCAGCGGATGATCTATACGATGATTAACGAAGCGGCGCGTTGCTTACAGGAGCAGATTGTGGACGATCCCGATACGCTCGACATAGGCATGATTTTAGGCACGGGTTTTCCGCCTTTTCGGGGAGGGCTTATCCATTACGCTAAGAGTGTTGGCATTGATAAGATCACTCATGCCCTTAAAGGTTTTGAACTGACGTTGAAGGCTGAGCGCTTTCGTCCGTGTGAGTATTTGTGGCGGTTGAGGGAGGAGATTTAGCAATGAACTATTTTAGAAATTTTACAATATCCATTTTAATTATTTTGAGTACGGCTTTATCCGGCTGCGCCTCTCGCTATCAATGGTACCAGGAATCTGTTTATGGCATTAAGATCAAATACCCAAAGGACTGGACCGTCCATGAAAAGGCAGAGGGCCTGGCGGTTGTGGCTTTTAAGTCTCCCAGGAAAGACCGTATGGATGTCTTTCAAGAGAATCTCAACATCACGGTCCAGGACTTAGGGGGGCGTCCCATGCCCCTGATGCAATTTAGCGAGATGGCCATTAATCAACTGCGGGTCATGTACCAGAACATTGAAGTTCTAGATTCGAGTCCAGCGGTTTTGGCCGGTAAAGTCGGCCATAAGATTGAGTATGTGGTCAAGGCCGAGTTTGATATTAAGATCCTCCAGGTATGGATGATCCAGGGTTATAAAGCGTACATCATCACCTTTACCGCTGACGCGGATCATTATAAGGACTATGCCGGCACGGCGTGGGATATGATCAATTCTTTTCAAATCAACCAATGAACCTCCCCGAAAGCCAAAATCTCGTGGAAGTCACCGAGGAGTCAAGTCGCCCATGTTTCTAGTGTTCCAAGGTTGCCTTTGATTTGTTATATCATCCTTAAAAGATGTCGGAGGAAAGAAGGTACAAACCATGAATACCAAAGAGATCCCCTATCAAAAGCAAATCTTTGTCTGCACCAATGACCGTCAGGGCCAGAGCCCCAGCTGCGCCGATCATCAGGGCGAGGTGGTTTTTCAGGAATTACGGCGTCTAGCCAAGGAACGGGGGTTGCATCCCAAAATCCGCGTGGCCCAGGCCAAATGCCTCGGTCAGTGCAGTCAGGGGGTCAATATCATGGTTTATCCGGATTGCGTTTGGCATAGCGGGGTGCGCGTGGAAGAGGTCGGGACGCTGGCGGAGAGGTATTTGAAATAGGATGTGGTTAGGGTAAGAAGGAGATCTACAAATCAACGTGTTCGACAAACACATCAGCGAAGAGAAGAGGGCCTCTCTGGAACTCGTTGAGGCGGCACGGGAGAAGGAGTGGAAGTACCCGAGCTTCGCCTTGAAACTCTTTCATGGCGTTGTGGATTGGCCATTGATCTATCCTTTTCCCATTCAATCCGAAGAGGAAAAAAGACAAGGCGACGAATTGCTGTCTAAACTCGAAAAATTGCTCAAAGAGAGACTGGACCCGGATGAAGTGGATCGAACCAGTGTAATTCCTCCGGAGGTCATTCAAGGCCTTGCGGACCTGAAGGCCTTTGCCATCAAGATCCCTAAAGAATATGGAGGATTAGGTTTAAGCCAGGTGAATTATAACCGTGCCATTCATCTGGTCGCTAGTTTTTGCGGATCCACGGCGGTCTTGCTTTCGGCGCATCAAAGCATTGGAGTGCCGCAGCCCCTAAAGCTTTTTGGAACCCCAGAGCAAAAGAAAAAATACTTTCCCAAATTTGCGCAAGGGATGATTTCCGCCTTTGCCTTAACCGAAGAAGGCGCCGGTTCCGATCCCCGGCAGATGACCACAACCGCAACCCCAATGGAAGATGGGAAATATTTTCTCTTGAACGGCGAAAAGTTATGGTGCACCAACGGTCCCATCGCCGGCGTCATCGTGGTGATGGCGGTCACACCCCCGAAAATCGTCAATGGCAAAGAACAAAAACAATTCACCGCTTTCATTGTGGAGACAGATACCCCAGGCTTTGAGGTGGTCCACCGCTGCCATTTCATGGGACTGCACGGGATCCAAAATGGCCTGATCCGTTTGAAAGACGTCGAGATCCCCCGAGAAAATATCATCCTGGGAGAAGGCGAGGGATTGAAACTCGCTCTTACCACACTCAACACCGGGCGCTTGACGCTTCCAGCGGCTTCAGCGGGAATCGCCAAATGGTGTTTGCACGTGGCCCGGCAGTGGGCTGCCAAACGAAAGCAATGGGGCCAGCCCATCGGCGAGCATGAGGCGATCGGATTAAAACTGGGTTCCATGGCCAGCCATACCTTTGCGATGGAGGCCGTCAGTTGGCTGACCGCCGCCATGGCGGACGATCAAAAGAAGGATATCCGTCTGGAGGCAGCCATGGCGAAACATTTTTGCACCTATCATAGCTGGAAAATCGTGGATGATACCCTCCAAATCCGCGGCGGCCAGGGATACGAGCAGGCCTCTTCTCTTCGGGCAAGGGGGGCGGATTATTGGCCGGTGGAAAGGGTTCTTAGGGATGTCCGGATCAATCTCATCATCGAGGGGACAACGGAGATTATGCACCTTTTTATTGCGCGCGAGGCCCTAGATCCGCATCTGACACGGCTCAAAGCGCTTCTCGATCCCAAGCTTAAGTTTGGAAAACGAATGCAAAACGCTGTCTCTATCGGTCTTCATTACCTGACGTGGTATCTTAAGCTCTGGAAACCTTTCGTAAAAACAGGCTTCTTGGGAACTATGCCAGGGAACCTTGTCGATCATCTAAATTTCATTGATAGCAAAAGCCGGCGTTTAGGCCGGGTGATCTTTCAGGCCATGCTGAGACACCAAAAAAAGTTAGAATCCAAACAGAGTCTCTTAAACCGCGTTGTGGATATCGGAACCGATCTTTTTGCCATGGCCGCCAGTGTTTCCTATGCGGGGCACCTCGCCAAGAATTCCATCACAAAAAATTCGATAGAATTGGCGGATCTCTTTTGCCGGGAAGCGAGAAAACGCATCGAAGCCAATTTTAAAGAAAATCAATCCAACCACGACCCAAAAACGATCCGGATCGCCAAGGGTGTTCTGGCCAAGGAATTCGAATGGCTGGAGAGTGATATTATCAAATGAACGGATTCTCTCAAATTTCCCAAAAAATTTCCATCATCAAACAGCTGCCCATTTTCAGCCAGTTCAATTGGTTTGAGCTCACCGTCATTGCCAGAAAATGCATCTTAGAAGAATATAAAAAAGGCGATATCATCTGCCAGGAGGATACCCCGGGCGGTGGTTTTTATTGTCTGGTTTCCGGGCGTCTGCAGGCTTATACCTTAAGCCCCAGCGGGAAAAAACAGAATGTGGAATTCATTTTTAGGGGGATGCATTTCGGGGTTGTTTCCATTTTTACCGGTGAGAATCATTCTCAAACCGTAGAGGCCCTCAATGACTCGACTGTCATCAAAATCCCTAAAGGAGATTTCTTAAATCTCTCCAAGACGATTCCGGGTCTCGGGATTGGGCTGACCCAGAGCCTCTCCAAAAGGATCCGAGACAAGATTACCCGAAGTGAGCCGTTCTTAGAGAACACCGTCATTTCCATTTACAGTCCGGTCAAGGGCTCGGGCAGTTCGACCTATGCCATGAATCTCGCCCTCAGCCTCAAACGGGAAACCCAGCGCCGTGTCATTTTTCTCCATATCAATTCCATCTTGCACAATGAACCGCTCCCCGACTCTGCGGTGGGAGAGGCCTCTCCTCAATGGAAAAAGCCCGGCGTGTATCTCCCGGAGCTCATCGCGGATCATCGCAAGATCAAACAACACATCACAACCGGTGAGTTCAACCTAGACCTTTTGAATGTCAGTTTTGATCCTCATCATGAGACGGCCACCCGTCACATCAATGAGCTAGTGAGCAGCCTGGTCTATGATTATTATTATGTGGTGGTGGATCTCCCCAACGACATGGACGATGTGGTCTTGCAGACGTTAACGCAGTCAGATGTCGTGCATTTGGTTTCGCTTCGCAGGGAAAAAAATTTGAAATTGAGCCGTCCGGTGATTGATGACATCCAGCGGAAATTAAAAGAGAAATTTGACAAAGACCATGTTCAGGTGATCATCAGCGATCTGGATCCGCAAGCGCCATTATCCCGGGAGGAGACCCATAAAATTCTGGATTATCCGGTCACCGGTTTTCTCCCATTTATTGAGCGCTCGCAATTAAATCGAGCGATCGTCTCCGAAGATATCACCGCCATTCTCCCGGATGAGAACAGCGCGTATTCCCTGGCGGTCACCTCGATGGCGCGTCGAATCGGAGGGGTTATGGTGGGGCTCGTTTTAGGAGGCGGCGCGGCCCTGGGGATTGCCCATATCGGGGTCATCCGGGTTCTGGAACAAGAAAAGATTCCTATTGATCTGGTGGTGGGAAGCAGCATGGGAGCGGTCATCGCGAGTCTTTGGGTCGTTGGGAACAAGGCGGATCAAATCGAAGCCATCGCCCGGGAGTTTGAAAAAGAGTATAAGGGCCTTAAATTGTTGGACCCGGCTCTGTCTCTATTGGGATTTATCGGAGGCCGGTTCATCAAAAGATGGCTTAGGAAACACTTGGGAGATAAGACCTTTGCCGATACGAAAATCCCCCTCAAAATCACCAGCTACGATCTCATCCACCGGCAAGAGCAAATCATTGAAGAGGGAGGCCTCGTGGAGGCTGTCCGCGAAAGCATCGCGATCCCCGGTGTGATTGTCCCCGTGATCAAGGGGAATCAGATGATCATTGACGGTGGGGTCTTAAATCCCCTACCCACCAATGTGTTGACGCGGATGGGAATCAAAAAGATCATTGCGGTCAATGTCCTTCAATCTCCGGAAGATGTTTCCAAAGGCTATGAGCTGGACAAAAGACAGCTGGAGGAAGATCATAAGATCCCCTTTTTCCACTCTCCCTGGAAGTTTCTTGGGGTGCGGCTGCAAAAACTTTTTGTACCCAATATCCCTGATATCATTATCCGCACCCTACAGGCCAGCGAATATGTTATTGCCGAGCAGAGCGCCCAGCAGGCCGATTGTGTCATTCACCCCGAGCTTATCGGTGTCAACTGGTTTGAAATTTATCAAGTGGATCGGTTGATTAAAAGCGGAGAGGAAGCCGCCCGCGCACAATTGGCGAAAATCAAAAAACTGGTTGGTAACCTTTAACCCGCGGTCTTAATCCCCACCCCAAAAAATTCCCCCCTTACTTCCCATCCGTTTGATATAATGAGCCCCACCTGATTTGAGATATAAAGTCTAAAATGTCGACTCAACGAACCATTAAAATCGGCTCCCGCCGGAGCCGGCTGGCCATAAAACAAGTGGAAGAGGTTCTTTCCTTGGCCAAGACCCAGGGAATAGATCTCCGCTATGAGCTTGTTCTCTATGAAACCCTTGGAGATCTGGATAAAACAACTCCTTTATCGGGAAATGTGCCGGATGATTTCTTTACCGATAGCCTGGATCAGGCTCTTCTTAAAAAAGAGATTGACTTGGCGATTCATAGCGCCAAAGATCTTCCCCAAAAGAAGCACCCAGGCCTGGAGATCTTTGCCTTGACCGCCTCCCTTGATGAAACCGACAGTCTCGTGGCTCACAACAAATTAGCCGATCTTAAGGCCGGATCAAAGATCGGAACCAGCAGCCTCATGAGAAGCCAATCCCTGAAAAATTTAAATCCCAACACCACGGCCGTTCAGGTGCGGGGCACAATTGAAGAGCGTTTGAGTTTGTTTGATCAGAACAAAATCGATGGTCTGATTGTGGCCACCTGCGCTCTCAAACGCTTGAATCTCGAACACTTAATCACGGAAATCATGCCGTGGGAGAGCACTCCCTTACAAGGACAGCTCGCCGTAGTGGGCCGCGTTGAAGATGAGGAGCTCAAGGCATTATGCAAACCCCTGGATGTACGCGCCCGATACGGAAAGGTCGTTCTGGTAGGGGCCGGTCCCGGCGACCCGGAACTCATCACCCTCAAGGCCATCAAGACCCTGCGCAGGGCTAATTGTGTCTTTTATGATTATCTTATTGATAAATCTCTGTTAAGGTATGCCCGCAAAGCCGAGAAGATTTATGTGGGAAAAAGAAAAGGGGAACACACCCTGCCACAAAGCGAGCTCTCCAAGATGCTCCGCCAAAACGCCATGGCGGGAAAAAACGTGGTGCGCCTCAAAGGCGGCGATCCTCTGATTTTCGGCCGCGGCGCTGAGGAGATTGAATATCTTCGGGCTTATCATATCGAGGTGGAAATCATTCCTGGGATCAGCTCCGCAACGGGGATCCCATCCAGCCTGGGAATTCCTTTGACCGCCCGGGGGGTTTCTTCTTCGGTCGCCTTCTTAAGCGCCCACGGCCCGGAGGAGAGCGCTGACGCCACCCAACCCCTGGAAATCCCGAAAGTTGACACGATTGTCTTTCTGATGGGGTTAACCCGTCTTAAACTCATTATCCAATCGCTAAATAAATCCGGATGGAAAAAGGACACGCCGGTCCTGATTATTTCCCGGGGAACGCGCTGGGATCAAAAACTCATCTGTGGAACGATCGAGGCGATTGAACAGCTTGTTTTAAACCAACATCTGGAGCCACCGGCACTCATTGTTATTGGAGCAGTGGTTAAATTCTGGGATACGAATACGTCAACCCATTTTGAATCCCTCGATGAAAAAACATCCGACGAACGGATCCTGTATCTCGGGACCCATCCTGATAAATACAAACTCCTAGGCCAGATTGTCCATCTTCCTATGATTGATATCGTTCCCGTGGAATTCACGGCCCAGCAAAAAGAACAAATCCGAGAGGAGCTAGGAAGCTATCAGATGGTCATCTTGACCAGCCGCTTTGCCGTGCGGTATTTCCTAAAAATCATTAGGGAAGAGACAATACGAAATTTTCTAAAGATCATTAGAGAAGGGACAACATTGCCTTTAAACGCGAGGAAGCTGGATTGGGCCGTGATCGGAGGCGAGACTGCTTCGCTGCTTAGGGAATACGGTATTCAACCCACGATCATTGCCGCCCTTGAAACCGGGCCTGGTCTCGTGCAGACCTTAAAAGAAAAATATGATCTTAAAGGAAAACGGATTTTGTTTCCCCGTTCCTCATTGCCAAATCCTTATATTAAAGAAGAGCTTAATCGACTGGGCGCTTGTGTCCAGGAATTGGTCGTTTATGAAAACCGGAAAACACCCTTCCAGGAACTTCCGATGGGGGGGATCCGCAAGGTTCTTTTTACCAGTCCCTCGATTGTGAGAAATTTTCTGGAGGCCTACGGCGAGATCCCCGGTCATTGGCAGATTTTAAGCCGGGGGCCGTCAACGCATCAGACGTTAAAAGAAAAAGGATATGAGAGTGAGATACTTATGAAAGTAAATGATCCAAGGAGAGGCTATGTTTAGGCATCGCTATCGACGTTTGCGGCAAAACGACGGGATCCGGCGTTTGGTGCGTGAGACGCATATCAGCCCCGATCAACTCATTCAGCCGTTTTTTGTCGTAGGGGGTCAAAATAAGAAAGAAGCCATTCCTTCCATGCCGGGAATCTATCGGTATTCGGTGGATGGCCTCGTTAAGGCCATCGAAAAGTATATTCAAGCAGGAGGCAAGACAGGTCTTCTTTTCGGGATTCCCTCAAAAAAGGATTTGAAAGCCACGGCCGCCACTTCTTCCTCTGGCATTGTGCAAAAGGCTCTGAAAGCGGTCAAGAAGGAATTCCCGGATTTTCTGGTTGTGACCGATGTTTGTTTATGCGCTTATATGAGCCACGGCCACTGCGGGGTGGTCAATAAAAAAGGAGAGGTGGACAATGATGAGACCCTGATCTTGTTGGGGAAGATGGCCGTCTCACATGCCCAGGCCGGAGCAGATATCATCGCTCCCTCGGATATGATGGATTTCCGGGTGGCGCATATCAGAGACGACCTGGATCAAAACGGATTTCCAGATGTCCCTATCATGTCATACGCGGTCAAGTATGCCTCTTCGTTTTATGGGCCTTTTCGGGATGCCGCGGATTCGCCTCCTCAGTTTGGGGACCGCAAGAGCTATCAGATGGATTACGCCAATCAGAGAGAAGCCCTTAAGGAGGCCGCCCAGGATGTCGCGGAGGGCGCGGATTTCATTATGGTGAAACCGGCCCTTCCTTATCTCGATGTGATTTCTCTTTTAAGACGGGAGTTGAACGTCCCCCTTGTGGCCTATAGTGTCAGCGGGGAATACGCTATGATCAAAGCCGCTTCCCAGCAAAAATGGCTGGAGGAAAAGGCGGTGGTCCTGGAAAACCTGACCGCCATGAAAAGGGCCGGTGCAGATATCATTATCAGCTATCATGCTCAGGATGTCTTAAGATGGCTATGACCCATTCGACACTTCGACTGCGCTCAGTGTGGTTCTCCCTCGCTTTTCGCTCGGGATGGTGAGCGAAAAGCGAACCAGAAGTGTGGTGAGCCTGTCGAACCACTACGCTCAGGGTCATCCTGAGCAAACGACGAATAAAATGAGGAGTGCGTCGAAGGATGAGAAATTCGATTCCATTGATCAAAGAAGCTCCCCAAGTCATGGTGGGGGGAGTGAACAGTCCTGTCCGATCTTTTCAGGTGGTGGGAGGGGATCCTCTGATGATAAAGAAAGCCAAAGGACGCCAAGTCTACGATGAGGACAACCGATCCTATACCGATTATTGTTTGTCCTGGGGGGCCTTGATTTTAGGACACGCCCATCCCAAAGTGCTTTCCGCCATAAAAAAAGCACTTAAAAATGGAACGGGCTTCGGCACAACCACCCGTCCAGAGATCGAAATTGCCAAATTCATTGTGCACCATGTTCCCTCCCTGGAGCGCATCCGTTTTGTCAACTCCGGGACCGAGGCCACAATGAGCGCGGTTAGGTTGGCCCGTGGCTATACCCAACGTCATAAGATCGTAAAATTCGATGGCTGTTATCACGGTCATTTTGACGATTTCCTGATTAAGGCCGGCTCCGGAGTAAGCCATCTGAAAGAATCCTCGAGTTTGGGAATTACTCCTTCGCACATCACAGACACGATCAGCCTTCCCTATAATAATACCCAGGTTCTGGGAGAGACCTTGGAGCGTTTTCATTCCCAGATCGCCTGTGTCATCCTGGAGCCGGTGGCCGGCAACATGGGGGTGATTCCCGTTCAAATGGATTTTTTAAAGACTTTGCGCCGATTGACCAGCCGCTATAAAATCATTTTGATTTTTGATGAGATTATAACCGGATTCCGAACCCATCTGGGTTGTGTGCAATCTGAATTAAACATCATTCCGGATATGACGTGCCTGGGAAAGATCATCGGCGGAGGTTTCCCTGTGGGCGCGTATGGAGGGAGAAAAGATATTATGGATTGCCTCGCGCCCTTAGGGGAAGTCTACCAAGCCGGAACCTTCTCGGGGAACCCGGTTGTCATGACAGCCGGATTGGTGACGTTAAAAGCCCTCAATGCCAAAGTGTATAAACGTCTGGGAAGCCTGGCGCGGCGCTTCTGTGATGATCTCAATGGATATTTTCAAAGAGAGAATATCCCCGCTTCCTTGTCGGGCTATCAATCCATGATGAGCCTTTGGTTTGCCCTTAAGCCGCCTTTGGATTATCATGAAGCGTTGAAGGCCAACTCAAAAGAAAAGTATGCTCGGCTTTTTCAACGACTTTTGCAGGCAGGGATTTTCTGGCCCCCCGCGGATTTGGAGGCGTTTTTTATTGCGGCAGTTCACGAGTCAAAAGATCTCGATCAACTCGCTGGTGTCATCAAGGATTTTTTAAGGTGTGGAGCGAAATGAATGTTGTCCTGAAGAAAGGAGATGTTATGTTTAACCATATCGTGAGATTCGTAAAAGTCGCTCTTTATGGATTACTGTTGTTCTACGTCTCGGGATGTGTGCCGCTCATGGTGGGCGCTGCAGCCGGGGCCGGGGGTATTGTATGGGTCAAGGGAACTTTACGTCAAGACATTGACAGGCCTTTGGACGAAGTGTATGAAGCTAGTAAAAATGCCTTAAAAGATCTGGATCTTCCTATCCTGCTTGACCGAATGGATCAATTATCCGCGATCCTCGAATCAGAAACCGCGGATAAACAGCGGGTCTGGATTAAAATGAAACACGTCTCCTCAAAGATCACCCGGCTCAGTGTCAGGGTAGGCGCTTTGGGGGATGAGGTAAAATCCCGGGAAATCCTGCAGACCATTGTGGATGATTTAGAAAGATGAAAAAACACACTGCAGAAAAAAATCCCGACTATTACTCCGAACGACCCTGGGGCCACTACCAAAAACTCTTTCAGGAGCCGGGGGTATGGGTCAAGAGGGTTGAAGTCAAACCCGGCGAGCGTTTAAGCCTGCAAAAGCATAGCCACCGCTCGGAAAAGTGGATTGTGGTCAAAGGAAAAGGACTGGCCGTGGTCAACGGCCGGGAGCTTTCCGTTGAGCCGGGAACCGTGGTGGACGTGCCCATGGGGGCGATTCATCGCATTGGGAACACCGGTGAAGAGGAGATGGTCTTTATTGAAGTAGGCTGCGGGGATTATTTGGCCGAAGACGATATCATTCGACTGCAGGATGACTATGATCGTGGGTGATGGTTCCCATTAAAGAGTAATAGATAGTGGAAACTAGCGCGAAATAACGCAAAACTCCAAGAGAATTTAGCGTCATTTCGCGAAACTTTCGCGAAATTTAGCGGTATGTGCGTCTCTGGTAACCGGGAGGGATTTTTAACGCCTTGCGATACTTGGCGATGGTTCTGCGGGCCAGTCTAAGGTTCTGAGAGGTAAAATAGTTTTGGATATCCTGATCGGAGAGCGGCGAGCATTTGTCTTCAGTTTCAATAAGCTCTCTCATTCTTTCTTTGATACTTTGGGAAGATATCGGGCCGTCTTGATTCTCTAAGACAGCGTGAGAAAAGAAAAATTTCATGGGAAAGAGCCCCTGCGGGGTATCGATATATTTCCCATGGATCGCCCGAGATACGGTCGATTCACTTCGATTGATGAGAATGGCCACCTCTTTGAGCGCCATGGGCGCTATGGAAGATTGAGTTCCTCCCAAGAAATCCTTCTGACGATCCACAATACACTTGGCAATCAGGCAAAGAGTCTTGCCACGCTGCTCCAAATTTTTTATAAACTGTATGGCAACTTTAAGCTTGTCGCGGATAAAAAGCCTTTCTTCCTCTTTGAGATGGGGAGATTTGAGCATGTTTTTATAAAGAGCATTGATTTTTAAAGGCGGGATACCGTCTTGGTTGAGATAGACCTGGAATCCAGCCTCAGGATCTTTTTTAATAATGCAATCGGGTTTGATATAAATATTGGGTGGGAGGTCTCGATAATTCCGGGCAGGCTTGGGTTCCAGATCAGCAATCATCCGGGCTAATTCCTGGATTTCTTGAGGTGTGGTCTTAAGCTTTCGGGCGACTTTAGCGTATTGCTTTGCGCCCAAATCATCCAGATGAAGCCGGATCAGTTCTGAAAGCAAATCACTTTTCCCATTGTATTTGCTCACCGCCTGAATACAAAGGCATTCTTCGAGGTTGCGTGATGCGATTCCCGTAGGCTCAAAATTCTGGATTGTCTTGAGAGTTTCTTCCACACAGTTGAGATCACCGATCCTTAAGGCGTCCGCGATCTCTTGGGAGGTCATTTTAAGATAGCCGTCTTCATCGATATTCCCGATAATAAATTCTCCTAGACAGAGCTTAACGGGGTCAGAAACCTCCCAATGAAGCTGTTGAAGGAGATGCTCTTCGAGGGTCACGGGACGGGTGAGGGGCCTTTCTTCCGGGAAGTCGTCAGGCGCGATGTTTTCATCTAAACGCTCATAGCTTCTATGATACCGTTCCCAATTGAGGCAGATTTTTTCTTTTCCATCCTGATTTGGTGTACGGCCGTTTGTTTCTTCTGTGCGTTCTAGAAGAGGGTTCTCTAGCAGAACATCTTCAATGGCCTGGGTGAGATCCATAATGGGAACCATCAAAACAGCCATCGCTTGCTGCATAAAGGGAGAAAGGACTGTTTTCTGGATTTGAGCAGGAGATAATTTTAATTGCATGGGTTGAGTATACCATAACAAGATAATGATTACAAAATTTTCTTAAAGGCCTTGCCCCGAGTGGATGCAAGCAAGACCTTTGATAAAATGAATATTTTCTAACGGGGTTGAAATCGGCGTCTTTCTCTAACGGGGTAAAGAGGTGTTTTCTTTACAGGGTAAAAAGGATCCTATGACGACAAAAGTCAACAGTGACTTAAGTGGCTATTTATCCAAGAGTTCTAAGATTATCTTGGTATATCCAGGATAAAGTAGTTTATTATCTTAAACATTAGGAGAGAACGTTTGTTTCTTTGAAGGGGATATCCAATTTAACTAAGAAAAATTTAATACCGTGGGAAATAGAGGTTTGCTATCTGACTCTAAAAAGATGACTTACTGTGTACACGACTGGCATAGTAATTGCTACTCAATAAACATGGTTTTGGATCTTTCTTTAAGGATAAATGGCCTTATTTTTATTAAAAAAATTTAAACATTAGAAGGAGGGGTACAAGTGAATAAGCGGATGACGATCACAGAGGTGGCAAATCTCATTGGTATTACTCCCAAAACCCTTGCCAGATGGGAAAAGCTGGGAAAAATCCGAAAATCCAAACGCGACTGGCGGGGATGGCGAGTATACGATGAAGAGGATCTCTCTCAGATCAGAGAATTCCACGAAACCGTGTTTGAGATTTAATATTTAAGATTTTCATTTTCAAAAGGAGAAAAAAATGTATACGATTTTTTCTAATAGGAAAATAGGCTTTAAAAGGTGGCTCGTTGGCTCTTGCGGTCTTATTGTCATGATTGCTTTCGTGACTGCTGTCAAGGCTGATAACTCAACTGATGCGGTTACAAACGAAGAAATTACGCAACAGATCATTGCCTTAGAGGAATCGAGCCGTTATACCTTAGGAATCAATGATGTCATTGAAATCATGGTTTTACGTCATCCGGAGGTATCGGGTGAATACGTTATTAATAGTGAAGGCGCCATCCAATATGAATTTGTCGGTGATATTAAGATTGACGGGATGACAAAAGAGGAAGTCAGGAAACTGGTTGCAGAGAAGTTATCGGTGTATATTGTCTCCCCAGAAGTTACGGTCAAAATCGTCGAATTTAACAGCAAAGTGGTCTATGTGATCGGGGAAGTGGGCAACCCCGGGAAGATCTTTATGCGCGGAGATACGATTACCGTCAGAGAAGCCCTCCTGGAGGCGGGACTTCCTTTATTAAGTGCAGCCGGAAAAAAGAGCCGGCTCATTACTCCCTCGAATGATGGAAAGCCGGAACTAAAAATTGTCAATGTGGAGGCCCTCCTCTACAAAGGAGATTTAAGAGAAGATCTGGTCATGAAACCAGGGGATACCCTTTATATTCCGGCTACCATGATGGCGAAGGCCATGCGGGTCATCAATCCCGTGGCCCAGCCTGTTGGGACAGCAGCGGGAACTGCCAGAACGGCATATCCCGGATTTTAGTTTAGAAAGGATTAAAAAATGGATCAGTCCGTTCAATCCCCATCATTTTCTTTGATGAATTATTTAAAGATCTTATTTCGCAGGAAGGCTTTGTTTTTTGTCCCGGTTTATGGAGGATTAATTCTGGGAATTTGTGTAGGATTCATGCTCCCCCCGCAATATCGATCCTCCACGATTATTTTGGTGGAAGAGGGAAAAACCGACAATCCGCTTTTTAGCAACTTGGCGGTTTCCACCAGCTTCAACCAGCGAATGACGGCCATCCATGAATCTATGCTGGGCTGGCATAGTGTTGTGACCTTGGTGAAACGCCTCAATATGGATAAGGATATTACCAACCAGCAACAAATGGAACAATTGGTTGGACGAATCCGTAGAAACGTCAGCATCCTTTTGCGCAGCCCCAATATTATCGACCTCTCCTACGTAGGTCCAAACCCCCATACGACACAGGCTATTGTTAGAAATATCACGGAAATTTTTATTCAACAGAACTTAGAGATTCAAGACAAAGAGACCCGAGATGCCATTTCCTTTATTGAAAGCCAACTGCACGTCTACAAGGGAAAGATCAAGTCGGCGGAGATTGCCCAGTTCAAGGATGAGCTGAATAGCCTTTTGATGGATTCCACCGAGCATCACCCCCGCGTCAAACAACTGCGCGAACAGATTCGTGTGAAAACCGCGGAACTTGAAAAGGAAAATTTGGAGTACACAGAAAATGCGATTTTAGACGCCAAGACCACCACGCCGATCGTTGAGGAAATCCGCAAGGCCCTGGACACAGTCGAAGGCAAATCCAACCTCCCTGACCCCCGGACGATGGCGCCCCAAGACAAAGACCTCTATTATAAATTGATGCTGATTGACAAGCTGGACAATGTCATGGCCCGGGATGTGGACGTGAATACCCAGATCTATAATATGCTTCTTCAACGCCTGGAAACAGCCAGAATCACTCAGCGCCTCCAGGCCTCGAAGGAAGGAACCAAATACACCATTCTCGATCCACCCCGCGTTCCCTTGCAGCCGTTTTCTCCCAATAAGTTTATGGTGGGTTTCATTGGATTATTTTTGGGTGGGCTTGGGGGGGCCGGCTTGGTTGTCCTAAGAGAGCTTCTGGATAAATCGTTTTTGGATGTGGAGGAGGCCAAAGAGTATCTCGGTGTCCCTCTTTTAGGGGCGATCTCCAAGATCAATACCCTGGAGACATTGCGCCAGGAACGGCAACGACAGCGATTGTTTTCGGGCGTAGCCGCCCTGGCTGGGATTATCTTGGTCATGATCACATTGATGATCTCGCGATTGCTTAAATAAAATTATACAAGGAGCCCTCATGTATCATCGCTTTTATGGATTCAAGGAACAACCCTTCAACATCACCCCGAGTTCCCATTTCTTTTTTCCGAGTGCAAAGCATCTGGAGGCCTTAAATACCCTGATCTACGCGATTGAAGAGAGGAAAGGATTTGTGGTGATTACCGGCGAGGTGGGCGCCGGGAAAACCACGATCTGCCGGGCTTTGCTCAACCAATTACAGACCAAAACGAAAGTGGCCTTGATTACGAATACCCTGATCACCAGAGGCGATCTCTTAAGCCTGATTCTGGAAGATTTGGGGGTGGAATTCACCCGCAGATCCAAGGTCCACCTCCTTTCTCATCTGAATCGCTATCTTATTCAGAAGCTCAAGGAAAACAACAATGTGGTTCTCATTATTGACGAAGCCCAAAACTTATCTACATCTCTTCTCGAAGAGGTCCGCCTGCTTTCCAATCTCGAAACCGAAAATGAAAAACTCATCCAAATCATCTTTTTAGGCCAGCCGGAGTTAAGAGAAAAACTGGCGTTAAGCAGGTTAAAACAGCTTCGCCAGCGCATCGCTGTTTATTATCACCTCATGCCTTTAAGCCTTGAGGAATCTCTCGAATATATCCGGCACCGTTTAAAGATTGCCAGTGGAACGAACCGTCCATACTTTAGCCACAAGGCCTTGGAGTTGATCTATGAATTTTCGAAAGGCGTGCCGAGGCTCATCAATCAGATTTGCGATAACGCGTTATTAAGCGGCTATGTGCTGGAGGCGCCAGTCATTGACGAAGAAATCATAAAAGAAGAAATCAAAAACTCTCCGACCGCTCAAATCACGGGCAATCCCCTCAATAGCCTTGAGGGAATCCGGCACGGGATTGATTCCTCTTCGGGTCAATTCCTAAAAGATCCGCAAGTGGACCCGGGCCTCCCGGAACACGATTGGGATCTGCCCTTGAAGGAGCGCAAGGCAAAGTAGGCCAACCGAAAGGAAAGTTATGGGAAAGATTACCGAAGCATTAAAAAAGGCAGCCGAAGAAAGACACACCCGGTTGGACAAGATCAATCGGATCACTGAGCAAGAACAACTCATCGTCAAAAAGATAGGATCCTCACGATTGGACGCCCGGATCGTGACCTATTTTGATCCTCAATCCCTGATTACCGAACAATACAAAATTTTACGAACCAATTTTATGTCTCTGAATCACGGCAAGTCACCGCAAGTGGTGGTCATGACCAGCGCCCTTCACTCGGAAGGCAAAACCATTACGGCCTTAAACCTGGTCGTTGCCATGGCCCAGGGGGTCCATAAGCCCAAAATCCTGCTCATAGACGCCGATATGAGACGGGGACGGATCGCCACGTATCTCGGGGTAAAACAAGAGACCGGCTTAAGCGACTTTCTACGGGGGCAAATTTCCCTGAAGGACGCGTTGTTTAAGATCGATCTGGAAAACCTGACCTTTATGGCGAGTGGAACAGTCCCCGACAACCCTTCCGAATTATTGGCCTGCGATACGATGAAAACATTTCTCAACGAGGTGCGGCCAAACTTTGATTTTATCCTCATTGACACCCCGCCCGTCATTGCCGTGACCGATGCCGGGGTTTTGGGAGCGCTGGCGGATGGGGTGATCATGGTGATTCAGGCGGGCCGGACCCAGCGCGGGATCATCGAGCGCTGCACCGAACGCCTGGATCAGGCCCATGCGCAACTCTTGGGGCATGTCCTAACCAATATTGAATATCACTTGCCCGAGTATATTTATCGGTATTTGTGATGTCAGCATAGGGCTAAGGGCGTAGAGCTCATGGCCCATAGCCCACAGCCCAAAGCTATGAGCTATGAGCCATACGCCATTAGCCCTAAGCTCTATGCGCTGTGCTCTCAGCAAAGGAAAGGTTAATATATGGATAAATACCTCATCACCGGTGGGGCAGGATTCATCGGATCCAATATTGCCGAGGCCCTCATCAAACAAAATCATTTTGTGAGAGTTCTAGACAATTTCTCTTCCGGCACCCAAGACAATCTGGAATTTGCCAAAACTTTGGGCAAAGACAGATTTGAGCTGATGCTAGGGGACATCCGTGATAAGGGCACTTGCCAAAAGGCCTGTCAGGGAATGGATTACGTCCTTCATCAGGCGGCGCTACGTTCGGTTCCCAAATCCATGAAAGATCCAGAAAGCTATCATGACGTGAATATCAACGGGACGCTTTTTATGCTTCAGGCCGCTTCCCACAATAAAATCAAACGCTTTGTCTTCGCGTCTTCGAGCTCGATCTACGGAGACGTTAAAAAATTCCCGGAAAAAGAGACGGATCTTCCTTTGTTGATTTCACCTTATGCCTTAAGCAAACTCGCGGGGGAGTATTACTGTCGGATCTTCTCGGAATTTTTTGGGGTGGAGACGGTGTGCCTACGCTATTTTAACGTCTTCGGGCCAAAACAATCGCTGGATGATGAATATGCCGTGGTCATCCCAAAATTCATCCATTCTCTTTTGCATAATGAACAGCCGCCAATTTTCGGAACAGGAAAGCAATCCCGGGATTTTACGTATATCGAGAACGTCATTTTCGCCAACATCCTGGCGGCCACAACTCCTGGTCTCCGGCACGAGGTCCTGAACGTCGCCAGTGGACAGGACCATACGGTTCTTAAACTCGCGGCGGTCTTAAACCGCATCCTGGGGAAAAATATTGACCCCCAACTCCTGCCGGTCCGGCCGGGAGATGTGTTTCGCACCAACGCGGATATCTCCAAGATTAAAAAGGTGCTTAAGTATAAACCCATCGTGGAGTTCGAAGAGGGGCTGGCAAAGACGGCCGAATATTTTAAGGGGAAGTGGGGCAAGTAAGGTTGCCCATGTTTCCAACGTTGCCAATGCCTGCCTGCCGATTGACACTGCAAATGGCAGGCAGGTTGCCGAGGTTGCCTTTTCAGAGGTTTCCCTAAGGTTACAAGAGGTTCAGAAAGACAGCCTTAAGCAACCTTAAAGGATGTCGGATGAATCAGGTAACATCGGAAACCTCGGAAACTCTGGAAACATCGGCAACTTATTACGGAAATAAAAAATGACCCAACATAAACAACGAAAAGGCATCATCCTCGCCGGCGGCAAGGCCACCCGGCTCTATCCCATCACCAAGCGGGTCAGCAAACAGCTTTTGCCGGTTTATGATAAACCGATGATCTATTATCCCCTGTCGGTTTTGATGCTGGCCGGCATTCGCAACATTCTGGTGATCTCCACCTCCCAGGCTCTGCCTTTGTTTGAGGATCTTTTCACAGACGGCCGGGATTTAGGGATAAACATCCAATACGCCAGGCAGGAAGAGCCCAAGGGCATCGCGGAGTCCTTTATCATCGGGGAGAAGTTCCTGGGACAAAGCAATGTCGCTTTGATCCTGGGGGACAATCTCTTTTTTGGGAACGGCTTCGTTGATCTTCTCAAAACAGCCGATAGTGATCCCTTTGCCACGGTCTTTGCCTATTACGTGAAGGACCCCGGACGCTACGGGGTTGTGGAATTCGACGGTCAGAAAAATGTTGTTTCCATTGAAGAAAAGCCCAAGAATCCTAAATCCAATTACGCCGTCACGGGTCTGTATTTCTACAATCAGGACATCGTATCCATTACCAAATCCCTGAAACCTTCACTGCGGGGAGAGCTGGAAATCACGGACGTCAATATGGAATACCTCTCCCGCAGGCAATTGAAAGTGGCGCTCTTGGGCCGCGGCTATGCGTGGCTGGACACCGGAACCCATGATTCTCTTTTGAACGCCTCCTCTTTCGTCAGGGCCCTGGAAGATCATCAGGGCCTGAAAGTCGGTTGCATCGAGGAAGTGGCGTACCGGATGGGATTCATCGACCAACAACAACTCCTGCGATTGGCGGATGGAATCAAGACGCCTTATAGCGACTATTTGCGTGTTTTAGCGGAAGAGTAGTATACGAGTTGGTAGTATACGAGTTGATGGAAGAGATTATTGATATTCAGAAATCTGGATGTGGGGTAAAGGTTATGTAGTGAGTTTAGTTGTGGGTAGTGAGTAGTGAGTCCTGACCCACTACTTAACCACATTACTTAACACACTACCTTACCTTAACCTCACAGCCCTCTGATTATTAGAATCAGCATTTAAGGAAAACTATGGCCTTTCGCTTCTTTAAAAACGAGATCCCCGATGTCCTAGAGATCGAGTCCGATGTCTATCGCGACAGCCGAGGATATTTTACCGAAGTGTA
>Ga0114945_10000628_pt1 | contig 22692 bp, 24 predicted proteins | sample OV2TP3_FD_87194 | JGI IMG/M metagenome (GOLD analysis project Ga0114945, IMG submission 87194) | Hot spring microbial communities from Beatty, Nevada to study Microbial Dark Matter (Phase II) - OV2 TP3 | ecosystem: Environmental > Aquatic > Thermal springs > Hot (42-90C) | place: USA: Beatty...
AAACCTTGGAAAAAAGAATGGAAGAGCTGAAAACCGCCAGTGCCTCGACAACTCAAGAGAAGTGACTTTGTCTCGGCATTGTCCCGAGCCATTCTCGATAAAGAATTCAATGAGTTGGCGAGGGATAGTTCCTCGAAGGGGATCTCCAGCCCAACAACCTTAAAGGGAATATGAGCAACCTCTGGTCGTATTGACAGATCGCCGGCCTTCCTCAAGCTTTGAGCAGGGGTAAGGATCTTTCGGCAAAAAGGTTTCATCAATGGGGGATCACAATCCCCCATTTTATTTAAAGTCTTCTGAAAGAGGATGTGAGAATCTTTTTATGGATCAAGATATTTTGCCCCAGCATGTCGCCATCATCATGGACGGCAACGGCCGCTGGGCTCAAAAAAGACATCTTCCTCGGACACGCGGGCATATCGAGGGAGGCAAAAGGGTTGAGGAAATTGTTGGTGCGGCCCGCAAGAAAGGCATCAAGGTTTTGACTCTCTATACCTTTTCGACCGAGAACTGGAATCGGCCGCAAAGCGAGGTCTCGATGCTGATGCGGATGCTCACCTCCCTTCTCAACAAAAAAATCACAGAGCTGAGCCACAACGGCATTCGGGTGCAGTTTATTGGGAAAGAAGAAGGAATCCCTCCGGCGGTCCGGGAGGTGATCCATCGCGCCACCCAGCTGACAAAAAATAATACGGATATGATTTTAAATATGGCCTTCAATTACGGCGGCAGGCAGGAGATTGTGGAGGCCATCCAGCGGATCGCCGCCTCTCTCAAGAATAACACCCTCAAAATCAGCGATATCGATGAAGAGCTCATCGATCGATCGCTTTATACGAAGGGTCTGCCGGATCCGGATCTTTTGATCCGCACCTCCGGTGAGAAACGGATCAGCAATTTTTTGCTTTGGCAGTCCTCCTACGCGGAATTCTATTTCACAGACAAACTCTGGCCGGATTTTGATACGGCGGAGTTTGAAAAGGCCTTGATGGATTTTCAAACCCGGCAGAGGCGTTATGGCGGCATCTCGCCGGTTGGGGGTTAAACCATGTCCCAAGGGCGTCTTTTCAGTTCTACGGTGATGATCATTTTGACCGCTGGCGCGATCATCCAAAGCTGGTTTTTCATCCTTTTTGTGATGGCCTTGACCATCGGCGGGCTTTATGAATTCTTCACCATGGTGAAAAAAAAGGGCATTCCGATTTATAGTTATGTCGGCATTTTCATTGGAGCGATGATCCCGGCTTCGATTTATACCCGTTTCGAATTAACCAGAAACTGGGAGCTGCTTTTTATCGTGGTTGCCTTTTTGTTGATTTTGCTTTTGCAGTTTGCCCGGCAGGACAACAGCAATGCCATCGTGGGCATCGCCACCACGCTATTCGGGGTTTTGTATGTGGCGTGGTTTTTTAGTTTTTTGGTCAAGATCCGGCTGCTTCTGCCGGAACCCCAGGGCGCGAAATTGCTGGCCTTTATTGTGTTGGTGACCAAAAGTGGCGATATCGGCGCTCTTCTTGTTGGCAGCCGTCTGGGAAGGCATCCCTTACTGCCGAAAGTGAGCCCCCATAAGTCGATCGAAGGAAGCCTGGGGAGTTTTGCCTTCAGCATCATGGCCGCTATTTTGTCTCGTTCGTTTTTGCCGGTGGGTCTTGACTTTTCGATAGGGCACGTGGTTTTCATCGGAGCCTTCTTGGGAGGGATCGGTCAATTGGGGGATTTGTCGGAGTCCCTGATCAAAAGGGATGGCCAAGTGAAGGACTCGGGGAAACTCCTTCCGGGGATGGGAGGGGTTTTGGATGTGATTGATAGCCTGCTTTTTTGTGCGCCGGCTTTTTATCTTTATATGAGCGCGGCGTTGAATACCATTTAAGCGCGCAAGGAGAGATTGCTTTTTATCGGATATCGTTATGGCTGACCTCAACGCAAAAGGATTTTCCAAGATGGGTCTACGGCGGGTTGTGATTCTGGGCTCGACCGGTACAATCGGAATCAATACCCTGAAGGTCATTGAACGGTTTCCCCGTCAATTCCAAGTGGTGGGGCTGACCGCTTATCATAATCTTAAATTGATCGCGGAGCAGGTTAAGAGATTTGCCCCGGCCTATGCGGCGGTTAAAGCCTCAGGGATTGATGATTTAAAACGGCACATCTCTTCCAAAGCCACCAAGATCCTCGATGTCGACTCGGAGGTCGATCGTATCGTGAGTCATCCGGATGTGGATATGGTCGTCATCGGGATGCGGGGCGCAAGGGCGCTGGGGCCTTTTTTAAAGGCTGTTCGTTCGGGGAAGATGGTTGCCCCGGCCAACAAAGAGGCGTTGGTTGTGGCCGGGGATATCCTCTTGAAGGAAGCCCGAAAATATAACGCGAAGATTATCCCTATCGACAGCGAGCAGAGCGCGATCTTTCAGTGCCTGGAGGGAAGAAATGGGAACGAACCGGAAAAGATCTATTTAACCGCCTCCGGCGGCTCTCTGCACCGTGTCCATAAAAATCGGTTTTCTCGGGTGAGCTTAAGACAGATTTTAAAACATCCCCGCTGGAAGATGGGCAAAAAGATAACGGTCGATTCTGCCACACTCATGAATAAAGGCTTTGAAGTGATTGAGGCCCAAAGGCTCTTTGGGATCCCTCCGGATCAGATTGAAGTCATTATCCACCGGGAGGCCGTTATCCATTCTATGGTGGAATTTCAAGACGGAGTGATTTTGGCGCAGATGGGGGTAACCGATATGCGCCTGCCCATCCAGTACGCCTTGACCTATCCTCACCGCTTGGATTCTGGTTTGACGCAAATGAATTTTTTTCAGTTAAAGAAATTAACGTTTGATCGGCCGGATCGAAGAAAATTCCCAGCGCTAGACCTTTGTTTTCATGTGGCCCGAAGAGGAGGGACCCTTCCCTGTGTCTTAAATGCCGCCGATGAGGAGGCCGTGGAGGCGTTTTTCAAAGGGGATTTGAGTTTTTCCCAAATCACCAAAGTGATTGAAAAAGTCGTCCTCCGGCATAAAATGATAAAAAATCCCGACCTGAAGGAGATCTTGGATTCTGACCAATGGGCCCGGCAAGAAGCCCAAAGCCGTATCGAGAGCCTGAAAGGAAGGGATTTGAGTTGAGGTTTTTCCCATGAGCTTGGTGATTTTCATCGTCGTTATCAGTCTGCTCGTGATTGTTCATGAGTGGGGACACTTCATCATGGCCAAACGCCTCGGTGTGAAGGTGGAACGATTCTCGGTGGGTTTTGGACCGAAGCTCTATTCCTTTGTCCATCAAGAGACCGAGTTTATGATTTGCGCCATTCCTTTGGGCGGGTATGTGAAGATGGCCGGCGACGAACGTTTGAGCTGCCGGGGGCGGCCTGAGGAATATTATTCTCATTCTCCCGGACACCGGGCCTTGATTGTGATGATGGGGCCGGTCGTCAATTATCTGTTGGCGTATCTGTGCCTTTGGGTGGTCTTTGTGATCGGTTATCCCACGCTTTCTCCCAAGGTGGGACGGGTCCTCGAAGGGTATCCCGCCCACACGGCCGGTCTTCAAAAAGGGGATACGATCATCCGCATCGATCGTAAAAACATCCAAAGCTGGGAGGATGTGCAAAAGTCCATTGCCGCCTCCGATCAGGCGCAGCTGAATTTTGTTTTTATAAGAGACGGCCGGAAAATGGAAAAGACGATTGCCCCCAAAGAGGAATTCTCAGAAAATATCCTTCACCAGACAATCAAGGCACGGCGGGTGGGGATTGTCCCGGAAGAAGAGATTGTCGTTTTAAAGTATAACCCAATCGAATCCCTGGGCAAATCGTTCACCAGCCTCGCGGACATAACCACCACGACCGCCCAGGCCGTCTGGCGGATGGCGACGGGCGCCCTCTCTCCGAAAGAAGCCATGACCGGGCCGGTGGGGATTTTCTTCATTATTCAGAAGGCGGCTCATATGGGCTTTTCTTATCTTTTATATATTGTGGGGATCATCTCCGCGAGTCTGGCCATTTTTAATTTATTGCCTTTCCCGGTCCTGGACGGAGGGCATCTGGTTTTTTTGGGAATCGAGAAGATCCGTGGGAAGGCCCTGCCGGTCAAGGTGGATGAAGCCATCTCCCGGATCGGTGTAAGCCTGATTATCTTTTTGGCCTTGTATGTTTGTTATATTGATTTGGATCGACTGGGTTGGATTGATAAACTCATGACCTTCTGGAATCAAATGGGTCTGTAACGTTAACATTTCCGGGAAATAAAAAAGGAGCCTTTTAAAGCCATGGAAGATCTCAGATCGAAGATTCAGCAATTTCTGATCAACCGTACGGATTTTTTGGCCGTTAAGGACAGATTGAGCGAAGACGAATTGAGGTCATTTGTCTCTCGGGCCGTTCATGAGCTTTGCCAAGAATATAAGGTTCCTTTAGCCGAGATGGAGCGGGCAACCCTTGTCCGTGAGATCGTTGGGGCTGTGGTCAGTTTAGGGCCTTTAAGACCGTTGGTTGAAAATCCCTCGATCTCAGAAATTATGGTCAACGGTCCTAAGAAAGTCTACATACAAAAAAATGGCAAGACCGAATTGACCAACATCAAATTTGATGACACCCGGCATTTGATTCATGTCATCCAAAAGATGTTGGCGGCTTCAGGCTCAAGCCGCCGCGTGGATGAGTCCTCACCTTATGTGGATTTTTCTTTGCAGGATGGGTCGCGCGTGAATGTGATCCTTCCTCCGTGCTCTTTGAGCGGGCCGGTGGTGACGATTCGGAAATTCGCCTCCGACATTTTGACGATCGATGATCTCTTGAAACGCAATATGCTCGATAAAAAAATGGCGCTTCTTTTGATTGCCGCCATTAAAGCCAAATTGAACATTGTCTTCTGTGGGGCCACCGGCACGGGAAAGACCACCGCCCTCAATGTCTTGTCCCGCCACATCCCGCCCGATGAGCGCATCATCACCATCGAAGACACCTCCGAATTGAGGCTCCTGCAGGAGCACGTGGTGAGCCTGCAGGAGAAATCGGCGAATATCGAAGGCAAAGGCACAATCAGCATCCGGCAGCTTTTTGTCAATTCTTTGCGCATGCGTCCGGACCGGATTATCATTGGAGAGGTGCGCGGGGATGAAGCCTTGGATATGATTCAGGCCATCTCCAGCGGTCACAGCGGCTCCTTGGCCATCGTTCATGCGGACTCGCCGGAGGACTGTTTCAACAGGATTGTGACCATGATTCTCATGTCCGGGATTCGTTTGTCCACCGAAGAGATTAAAAAACAAGTGGCCCATGCCATTGATCTCATTGTCCATGTGGAGCTTTTTCCGGATGGGGTTCGGCGGATCACCTACGTTACTGATCTGGAATATGATCACCAGAGCACGGAACTCGTGATGAATCATATCTTTCGTTTTGAACAGGAAAAGATTAAGGAAGACGGATCGGTTATGGGCAACTGGGTTATGGGTAAGAAGACCCCTTCCTTTTTTCATAAACTGATTAAAAAAAATGCCGGGCTTCCGGCAGGATTTTTTGAATAAAGGCTTGAATGTACTGGAGCAAATTTTTTATTTCTACTTTAAAAGAGGTGCCGTTGGGGGTTGAGGCCGTAAGCCATCAGCTTCTTTTGCGCTCGGGGTTAGTCCATATGCTGACCTCCGGGGTTTATTCGTATCTTCCCTTGGGCTTAAGGGTTTTAAGGAAGATCGAAAGCATTATCCGAGAAGAAATGAATGCCAGCGGGGCGTGCGAGGTTTTCTTGCCGTGCCTGCAGCCGCTGGATTTTTGGAAAGAGAGCGGGCGGGACAAGACTATGGCTGAGGTCATGATCCGTTTCGAAGACAAGCGCGGGCGGCGGATGTGTCTGGGGCCGACCCATGAAGAGGTGATCACGGATCTTGTGAAAAATTATGTGCACTCCTACCGGCAGCTTCCGGTTATTTTGTACCAGATTCAAACCAAATTTCGGGACGAGACCCGCCCGCGTTTTGGGCTGGTGAGGGCCTGTGAATTTATTATGAAGGATGCCTACAGCTTTGACCGCGACGAAGTTGGTTTAAAAAAAAGTTATGATCTGATGTACGAGGCGTATCAAAGGATCTTCAACCGATGCGGCCTGAAGACCATCATTGTGGAGGCGGAGTCCGGGGCCATGGGCGGGAGCGTCTCCCATGAATTCGTCGTTGAGACCTCCCTGGGTGAGGATGCGGTCCTCGTATGTCCGGGGTGTGATCACAAAGCGGGGATCAGGGCCGGAGAGCAGGAAGGGACCCTTTGTCCCCGGTGCAAGAAGGAAAAACTCCAAAAGCAGGTGGCCATTGAGCTGGGCCATATTTTTCAGCTGGGGACCAAATACAGTCAAGCCCAAGGGGCTTTTTTCTTGGATCACGAGGGAAGAAAACATCCGATCATCATGGGTTGTTACGGCATTGGGGTGAGCCGTCTCCTAGCCGGGGTGATCGAGAAAAATCATGATGACAAAGGAATCGTTTGGCCGCAGACGGTCGCCCCCTTTGATGTGGAGATTCTTCCGCTGCAGACCAACGAACCCAAGGTCATGGATTTAGCGACGAGATGTTACGAGACCTTTACCAAGGCCGGCTGGGAGGTTCTGATGGATGATCGGGATGAAACCCCCGGGGTAAAATTTCATGATGCGGACTTGATCGGGCTCCCCTTTAGAATCATCCTTAGCAAACGGCTCTTATCCGAGAATAAGGTCGAGCTCAAGAACCGCAGAACAGGAGAGGTCCTCACGACCGGTCGTGAGGAAGTCCTCGATCGGTTCCGCCGAATGCCCCCCGCTGATTTGCCCCCTGCTTTCTTGCGAAAGTAAGAAGGGGGCAAATCAATGCGCGGGGGTTGAAACCTATGGGTGACCGAACACTCATGAGAGAAACATTATTCGAAAGTGTAGAAAAGCTCATTGATCCGTTCTTAAAAGAATCGGATTTGATTTTGGTCGATTTGAGGGTCCACTCGATGGTCACAGGGGTGATGATTCAAATTTTGACCGACCATCCGCAGGGCGGAGTGACGCTGGTTGAGTGCAGTCAATTGAATCGGAAAATCAGCCTGGCCATTGACCAAGAGAACCTGATCACGCAGCGTTATACGCTGGAGGTCTCATCCCCGGGCTTGGACCGCCCTTTGAAAAGCCCTCAAGATTTTTTTCGGGCGGCGGGCCGTCCGGTCAAATTTTTTTTATCCCAGCCGGTTGACGGTAAATGGGAACACCAGGGAATTGTCCGGCAGGTGACCGACGAAGCGGTTTTGATCGAAAACCAGACAACCCAGACGGCGATTCCTTTAAACCAGATCAACAAGGCCCAACAGACCATAGGAAAGGTGTAGTTATGGATAGTGAGTTATTGGGGATCCTAGAGCAGCTGGAACGCGACAAAGGCATTGATAAGGAAATATTAATCCAGGCGGTGGAGACGGCGGTTGCCTCGGCGGCCAAAAAGGTCTGGAGTGTGGATAAAGAGGAGGAGATCAAGGTCACAATCGACCGCAAGACCGGCAAGCTCACCGCTTATGCGGGTGATCAAGAAATCCGATCCAACGAATTCGGGCGGATCGCGGCCCAAACCGCCAAGCAAGTGGTGATCCAAAAGATTCGAGAAGCGGAAAAAGATGTCATTTTTACCGAATACCAATCCCGGATCGGCCAGATCATCAGCGGCTCGATTTATCGCTTTGACAAGGGAAACATCATTGTGGATTTAGGGAAGACCGAGGCCTTTCTTCCCAAGAGCGAGCAGTCTCCCAAGGAAGAATTCCGGCAGGGAGACCGCATCCGGGCCTATGTCTTGGATGTCCGGCGGGAGATACGCGGGCCGCAGATCGTTTTATCGCGGGGCAATCCCAATTTCGTCAAGCGGCTTTTTGAATTGGAGGTGCCGGAGATTTACGAGGGGATCGTTGAGATGAAAGCCATTGCCCGCGATCCCAGCGAGCGGACAAAGATTGCCGTCTACTCCAAAGATGAAAAGGTGGACTGTGTCGGGGCCTGTGTGGGGATGCGGGGCTCCCGCGTCAAAAACATCGTTTCCGAACTGCACGGAGAGAAAATCGACATTGTGCGTTATTCCTCGGATATGAAAGAGTACATCCAGGCAGCCCTCTCTCCGGCGGATAGCTCCCAGATCCAATTGATTTCCAACGAGAAAAAGGCCGTCGTTATCGTGGCGGAAGATCAGTTGTCTTTGGCGATCGGCAAACACGGCCAGAATGTCCGTTTGGCCAGCCGGCTCGTGGACTGGGAGCTGGATATCTTCTCCATAGCTCAGTGGCAGGAAGAGCAGAAACGACAACAAGAAGGCGAGAAGCCGGTTAAAGAGAAGCCCGCAAAAGAGAAGCCCGCAAAAGAGAAGCCTACAAAAGAGAAGCCTACAAAAGAAAAGCAGGGCTATTCGATTGAAGATCTTCCGGGGGTTGGCGAAAAGCTTCAAGAGGTATTGATCGAAAAAGGATTCAACAGTTTAGAAAAGATCGCGGCCAGCCCGACCGAGGCCTTAACGCAGCTTAAGGGAGTCGGCGAAGTGAAGGCGGCCAAGATGATCCAAGAGGCGAAAAAGCTGATGAAGAAAGGATAAGGATTAACGCTGTGTGCGACTTTTGTGTCATTGCGAGCCTGCTTTTTAGGCGAAGCAATCTGACGCGAAGCGTCATGACTCCTTCGGAGTCAGATTGCTTCGTCGTTGAGAAGCACTCCTCCCTGGCCTGCCCGGCCAGGGCAGGCGCAATGACACGAAAAGAAAGTCGCGCACGGCGTTGATATTTTAAACCCCATGCGCGTATCCGATTTAGCCAAAGAGTTTCATACAACCAGTGAGACCATCCTGGCAAAGCTGAGGTCGCTCAAACTCAAAGCCAAGGACAGCGATCAGGAATTAAATTCCGCGGTGACTGTGGTTCTGCGCAGTGAGCTGATCAAAGAGTTAAAAGGTAGACCTCAGGAAATCAAGGGATCCAAAGAAAAAATAAAACCGCAGGAAAAGATAAAAAGGCCCGCCCCCGAGAAAGTTCTTCCCACCTCCAAGAAACCAGCCAAGGCTGCCTTGGCTAAGACAAAAGCCGTTGGCAAGTCCGTGATCGCTAAGAAATCATCATCGACGACCAAGGCCCCTCAGAAACCAGCCTTGAAAAAGGTTCCTCTGCCCAAAGTCAAACCACCCGAATTTGTGAAACCGCCTGCCCCCAAACCATTTTTTTCTAGAGAATCTCCCTTGAGGGCTGTCCCAGAGGCCCCCAAACCGGTTTCCCCTAAGAAAGCTCCCGCCCGGCCACAGACCGTCACCACCGAGGCCATCCATCCTCAACCGGCCGCTCCCCCGACCGCGGTTTCGCTGCTGCAGCCTCTGGAGATTAAGGTCCCGATCTCTGTTAAAGATCTCTCTGTCCGTTTGCAGCAGAAGCCCAGTCTTCTTTTAAAAAGACTTTTGGAGAAAGGGATTTTTGCCAACATCAATCAGAATCTCAGCGAGGAGGTCACCAAAGATCTTGCCCTCCATTTTGGATATGAGATGATCAAGGCCAGAACCCAAGAGGAGCAGCTCCTGCAGCTGCACAAACTCGAGGAGGATTCTGCACAGCTTAAACCCCGGCCGCCGGTTGTGACTCTCATGGGTCATGTGGATCATGGAAAGACTTCCTTGTTGGATAAAATCCGAAAGAGCCGGATCGCAGATCAAGAACACGGAGGAATCACCCAGCATATCGGCGCCTATTCGGTGCCTCACCCTAAAGGAAAAATCACATTTTTGGACACCCCCGGGCATGAGGCCTTTACCGCGATGCGGGCCCGAGGGGCGCATCTGACCGACTTGGTGATTTTGGTTGTAGCCGCGGACGAAGGGGTCATGCCGCAGACTCAAGAGGCGGTTGATCATGCGCGGGCGGCCCAGGTGCCGATTGTGGTCGCCTTAAATAAGATTGATAAACCCGGCGCCGACCCGGACCGGGTCAAGAAACAACTGGCGGATTGTGATTTGGCTCCGGAGGATTGGGGCGGCAAGACAGTGGTCGTGGGGGTCTCGGCCTCAACCGGCGAGGGGATTGATCATCTCTTGGAAATGATTCTTTTGGAGGCCGAATTATTGGAACTCAAGGCCAATGACCAGAGGAAGGCCTCCGGTGCGGTGGTGGAGGCTCATGTGAGTCATGGAAAAGGGCCTGTGGCTACCGTGATTGTGCAGAATGGGACTCTCAAAGAGGGAGATGTGGTGGTGGTGGGCACCCACGTGGGGAAAATCCGTGCGATGTTTGATGATCATCAAAAACCGATTAAGGAGGCCCCTCCCTCAATAGCCGTCGAGATTCTAGGCCTTTCCGGCGTGCCTGAGGCCGGAGATCCGTTTTATGTGGTGGAAAACGAACGCCTGGCCAGAGAAATCGCCCTTAAGCGGCAAGAGCAGGCCAAGTTAAAGAAGCTTCAGGAACCCGCACGGATCACCCTGGAAGATATCTACGCCCAGATACAGGAAGGCAAGATCAAAGAGCTCAATTGTATTGTGAAGGCCGATGTGCAGGGGTCGCTGGAGGCCGTTGTGGATTCGCTGAAGAAAATTCTCCAACAAGAAACTGACCACAAATTGGGGTTGAATTTTATCCACACCGGCGTGGGGGACATCAATGCCTCGGATGTGATTCTGGCTGATGCCTCCAACGCCATCATCATCGGTTTTCAGGTCGAGGTGGACACTCGGGCAAAAGAGGAGTTGGAACAACACCCCGTTGACGTGCGGACTTACCGGATTATTTATGATGCCGTTAACGACGTGAAAAAGGCGCTGGAGGGGCTTTTGGAGCCCAAGACCAGAAAGAAATTCGTGGCCCGTGTCGAGATCCGCCAGGTCTTCAAGCTGAGCAAGGCGGGGGTTGTGGCGGGGTGTTTTGTGCAGAAGGGGAAAATCCACCGCAAGGTTCAGGTGGACATCCTGAGAAACGGTCAGGTTGTTTTTTCGGGGGCACTCTCTTCTTTGAAACGGTTCAAAGACGATGTCCGCGAAGTCGCCGAAGGGTTCGAATGCGGGTTGACGCTTGCGGGCTTCGATCAGATTGAATCCGGCGACGTCCTTGAGGCCTATGAATTAGAGAAGATCTTAAGAACCTTATGAAAAAAATTGTTTTAAGCGGTATGCGTCCAACGGGACGGCTCCATTTGGGCCATTGGGTGGGTGTCCTGAACAATTGGATTGAGCTGCAGGATCAATACCACTGCCTTTTTGCCATTGTGGACTGGCATGCGCTGATGGGCGAGTATGAGCACACCAAAGAGATCTCTGAAAATACCCTGGAGATGGCGGTCGATTGGCTCGCCTGCGGGATTGATCCGGAAAAGTCCATCCTCTTTGTGCAGTCGCATGTCCCCGAACACCTCGAGTTATACATGATCCTTTCGTGTCTGACGCCCCTTGGGTGGCTCGAACGCAATCCCACGTATAAAGAACAGCTTAAGGAAGTTCCCTCGCGTGATCTTCAAACCCATGCCTTTTTAGGATATCCGGTCTTGCAGGCCGCGGATATCCTGCTTTATAAAGCCAATTGTGTGCCGATTGGGGAGGACCAGCTTCCTCATTTGGAGCTGACGCGAGAGATTGCCCGTCGATTTAATCATCTTTACAAGACGGATCTTTTTTCGGATTGCCAGCCTCTTTTGAGCCCGACCCCGCGGCTTTTGGGGATCGACGGCCGCAAGATGAGCAAAAGCTATCAAAACGCCATTTACCTTTCGGATACCCCCGAAGAGGTTCGCTCAAAAGTCCAGCGCATGTTTACGGATCCGCGGCGGATCAAAATCACCGATCCCGGCCACCCCGAAGAGTGCAACGTTTATACGTATTACCAGACTTTTGTCCCTTCAAAAGAAAGGCGCCGGGAGGTCTACGATTGGTGTTCCGGTGCTAAGAAAGGCTGCACGGAATGCAAGGAAACCCTCGCCGGGCACCTTCTCCAGGTCCTCAAGCCGATTCAGGAGAAACGGGAGCGTCTTCAAAAAGACAAAAATCGGATTAAGGAGATGTTACGCGAAGGGGCCCAAAAAGCCGGCGCCCTGGCGAAAAAGACGATGGAGGAGGTGAAGGAGGCGGTGTTTTATTCTCCTTCGTATTAGTAATAGAAAACGCTGATGACCTACAAACTGAAACTCGAAGTCTTTGAAGGCCCGCTGGATCTTTTGCTGTATCTTATTAAAAAAAATGAGATCAACATTTATGACATCCCCATCGCTCAGGTGACCGAACAATACCTCGAGTACATTGAACTGATGCGGTTGTTGAATCTGGATACCATTGGCGAGTTCTTGGTGATGGCAGCGACCCTCATGCAGATCAAATCGAAGATGCTTCTTCCCCCGGATCCCACCGAGGAGATCGCGGAGGAGCCGGATCCCCGGGAGGAATTGGTGCGCCGGCTTCTGGAATACCAGCAATTTCAAGGAATCGCTGAAAATCTTAAAGACAAAGAGGCCAAGCGCCAGGATTTATTTCCCAGGGCGGTGGACCCACAGAAACTCCAGGAGATCAAAGAGGATTCTAAAGAGGTTTATTGGGAGGTGAGTCTCTTTGATTTGATGGACGCGTTGACCAAAACCCTGAACCGGCAACGCGAGGAAACCATCTATGAATTGGATCAGGACGAATACACCATCGAGGGGAAGATCCATGACATTTTGCATCTTCTTTTAAATGAAAAGCGGATTGTCCTGCGGGAACTCTGGGGGGGCATGAAGACGAAATCCGAGATCATTGTCACGTTCCTGGCGATTTTGGAGCTCATCCGTTTAAGGGAAATCATCGCGCTCCAGAAAAGATTGTTTGACGATATCGAAATCGTCCGGAATAAAGAGAATGTCGAAGCGCCCAGTGAGGCGTAAGTTTCCATGGAAGAGACCAGAAAACTGATCCTCAAACAGGAGAAGGAGACCGAAGAAGACCAGATTATGAGCCTGTCCCTTCGGCCCGCGCGGCTGAGGGATTTCATCGGGCAGAAGGAGCTCGTCGAAAGTTTAACCGTATCCCTGCAGGCGGCCCAAAAACGAAAAGAACCCTTGGAGCACGTGCTTTTTTCCGGACCTCCGGGATTGGGGAAAACGTCTCTGGCGGGCATCATCGCCCATGAGATGCAGACCCGCATCACCGCAACCAGCGGCCCCGCGATCGGCCGCGCCGGAGATTTGATCGGGATTTTAACGAACTTAGAGAAAGGCGACATTCTTTTTATCGACGAGATCCACCGTTTATCCAAAACGGTCGAGGAATTTTTGTATCCGGCCATGGAGAATTTCCAAATCGATTTTGTCGTGGATCAGGGGCCGTATGCCAAGTCGATCAAATTCAACCTCAAACCCTTCACCTTGATTGGTGCAACCACCCGAAGCGGTCTCTTGGCCTCGCCGTTGCGGGACCGCTTCGGGATCTTTCATCATCTGGATTTTTATCAAATTGAGGAGTTGAGGGCCATTATTTTGAATTCGGCTAAGAAGCTCAATTGCCCCATCGATGACGAGGCGGCTTTGGAGATTGCGCGCCGGGCGCGGGGAACGCCCCGGATTGCCAACCGGCTCCTGCGGCGGGTCCGCGATTATCATCAGGTGAAACGCCTCGGCAGCCGGATCGACACGGAAACGGTCCAAGAGACGATGCAGGTCTTAGGGATTGATCATGTGGGCTTGGATGAGGTGGATCGCCGCTTTATCAGGGTGATCGAAGAATATTATAAAGGAGGCCCGGTGGGGATTGAGGCCCTGGCCGCCACGTTAAACGAAGAAGAAGACACGCTTGTGGATACGATCGAACCTTATCTTCTGAAGATCGGTTTTCTCAAACGCACCTCTCGCGGACGGGAACTCACGGATTCTACCTTGCAGTATCTTAACGGCCAAGGGGGCTCCGGCCGGCGCAAACGACAGGCGGAGTTGTTTTAGGGATCAAGGAGTTTGAGAAGCATGGGGGATATTGGGCGAATTTTGGTTTTTATAGGAGGGATCCTCATTCTATTCGGTTTGGGAGTGATCCTCATGGGAAAAATCCCTTGGCTGGGAAAACTGCCCGGGGATATCATCGTCAAAAAAGAAAATTTCAGCTTTTATTTTCCGCTGACAACCTGTTTGATCTTAAGCGCCCTCCTCAGTTTGATCCTCTTTTTATGGAACCGAAAATAAAAAAGGATTCTCGCATCAAAGGGAAATCCCTGGGGATGGTTGTGTGTCTTTGCCTTTGGACAGCAGCCCAGGCCCAAGGGGAGATCTTGACCTCTCCCCAAGACGCCCTCCAGATCCGGATCGCTGTCTTTAAGGATCTGGAAGGCTTTCAGCTTTCTTTGAACAGCCGTTACAAAATTCTCGCCATACCGACAGGAGAGACCCTTTCCGAGGGCCGCGGGATCAAAGACTCCCGGGTGAAGGCCTCCTCCAACGCTATTATGATCGGTGATCAGAAATATCCGGTCGATCGGCTGCATATTGTTCCCCAGTATGACACTACACTCTCCGTCAACAACCGGCGGTTTCGCGGGACCATCCAAGTAATCAAAAACGCCAACAATCGTTTGTTGGTTGTCAACGTTGTGGGCTTAGAAGATTATGTCCGGGGAGTTTTGTATCATGAGATCTCCCAACATTGGCCCAGGGACGCCCTAAAAGCCCAATCCGTTGCCACAAGAACGTATGCGCTGAAGCGATGGCAAGAGATGAAAACCCAAGACTTTGATGTAACGAGCGACATCTATTCCCAAGTTTATGGAGGACGGAGTGCAGAACGGTATCGCATCAATCAGGCCGTCCGGGGAACCCGAGGTCAAGTCCTCCTCTATCAAGGGAAAATCCTGCCCGCGTATTTTCACGCCACCTGCGCAGGGGCAACCGAGGATGCCAACGAGCTCTGGAAAGAGGATCTCGCCCCTTTAAAAGGAGGGGTCTGTGGATTCTGCATCAAGTCCCCGCATTATCTGTGGAAGAAGAATCTGCGTTTAAAAGATATCCAGGACAAACTGAACGCCCATGGCCACACGTTGGGATTGATCAAAGAAATCAAGGTCCTGGAGCGTAACAAAAGCGGGAGGATCCGTCGGCTGGAGATCACAACCCGCGAAGGTCAAACCATAATCGTCTCCGGCAAGGAATTTCGGGAGATCCTGGGGCCTAATCTGATTAAGAGCAACAATTACGTGATCCTCATGAAGGGCTATTACGTGGATTTCATCGGCCGCGGCTGGGGGCACGGCGTCGGGATGTGCCAGTGGGGGGTCTATGAGATGGCCCGTCAGCGCTATCGCTATGATGAGATCCTGAAGTTTTATTATCCGGGAAGCGAGATGGTTAGGATTGGAAAGGTCAATCCATAGCAATGATGAAACTCCAGGAATTTATTTACGAGCTTCCCAAAGAATTGATCGCCCAGCATCCTTTGGTTCCAAGGGACAGGGCGCGGCTCATGGTGGTGGAACGGGCGACCCAAAGGATCCGTCATGATGTCTTTTCCAACATTGGGCGGTATTTGCCCAAAGGCGGCCTTATTGTCTTGAACGACAGCAAAGTGATTCCTGCCCGGGTGTGGGCGAAAAGGCAGAAGACCGGCGGCCGGGTGGAAATCCTTCTTCTCAAAAGACTGCCCGGGGGTTATTCCTACGAAGCGTTGATCCGGCCTCTTAAGAAGATCGCAATCGATGAAAAACTCATCTTCGATGGAAACGGGATCTGCGCCCAGCTTAAAAGTGCCGAAAGGAAAATCATTCGATTCAACCGCAACGACGTCACCGCGTATCTTCGCAAAAAAGGCCACATGCCGCTTCCCCCTTATATCAAAAGGATGGATACACCCTTAGATCGCCAACAGTATCAGACAGTGTACGCAAGACACGAAGGGTCGGTGGCCTCGCCCACGGCGGGGCTGCATTTCACAAAGCCCCTTTTGGCGAAGCTAAAAGGTCTGGGACACAGGATTGTTCGCGTGACGCTCCATATCAACCACGCGACCTTTGCACCCGTCCGGGAAGAAGATATCCGTCGGCATCGGATGCATGAGGAAAGTTATAAGATTTCGCAAGAAACTTTGCGAGCTTTAGAAAATGCCAGAGTCCATGGGCGAAAAATCGTCGCGGTCGGGACAACGAGCTGCCGGGTTTTGGAGACGTTGGCCGCTCAAGAGAGGGAACGGTCGCGACCGTTCCCTGCTTCTTTGCAGGGAGAAACCAACATCTTCATTTATCCCGGCTTTCAATTCAAAATGACGGATGTCTTGATCACGAATTTTCATCTGCCTAAAAGCACGCTTTTGATGCTCGTGTATGCTTTCGGGGGGTGTGAGCTGATGAAAAAGGCCTATGCCGAGGCGATCGAGCGCCGGTACCGCTTTTACAGCTACGGCGATTGTATGATGATTATCTAAAGATGCGTAAAACAGGGAATAATTACGCTTTTATTGACAGTCAGAATTTAAATCTTGGGATTCAGGAGTAGGGTTGGAAGATTGATTTTGCACGGTTTAGGAAATATCTTGAAGAAAATTACGCTGTCACCCGCGCGTTTCTTTTTATCGGTTTTATCCCTGAAAATCAAAGATTGTATACAGCACTTCAGTCGGACGGATACATTCTGATATTTAAACCCACGCTCGTTTTACCCGGTGGCAAAGTCAAGGGCAACGTTGATGCGGAGTTGGTACTTCATACCATGATTGAATATGAGAATTATGATAAAGCCGTGATCGTCACAGGAGATGGGGATTTTGCCTGTCTGGTGGATTACTTGATGAAGAAAGATAAACTCTTACGGCTTTTGATTCCGGATCGGAACAACTATTCGTCTTTGCTGGCTAGGCTTAAGCCGAAGATCGTCTTTTTAAATGATTTGAAAGAGAAGCTGCGGTATGAGGGGAAATAAAAAAGAGGCATTTCCGCGGGACGGAACCCTCTGGATAGCCTCCGATCGTGATTCTGATAGTAAGGATACCACCCAAACACTTAGGTTGCAAGAATTTTTTAGATGGAGTGAGTCGGGAGGTGGGGGATCTCACAGGAGAAAATATGACTATTAAAGAATCCATTCCGTTGCCGCAAAAAGAGGATAAATTATTTAAGTCAGATGTTGATTGGAAAAATAATGCTTGTTTGAATTTCAGTCATGATATGTGGGAAGGCTATATTAGTGGCTATAGGCTGGCAGGAGATATAGCCGTTGAACATGTTAAGAATGAAGGGAGAGACCAGGATTTCTTGGTTTATCCTATAGTGTTCTTGTATAGACAATATTTAGAGCTTCGATTAAAAGATATAATCAAGAACGGTTATCAATTATTCGATCTTAACGAAAGTTTTTCTCAAAATTACAATGTAGGACAATTATGGAAGTCGGCTCGCGAGATTATGGAAAGAGCCTGGCCCAATGAAGCGACCAAGGAGTTGGATGCTATAGAGTCTTGTGTAAATGAATTTTGTAGGATTGATCCAACTTCAACATCATTTCGATATCCCCAAGACAAAAAGGGAAAAAGGGCGTTGGAAGGACTAACACATATCAATTTAAGAAATTTAGCTGAAATCATCAATAAATTAGCCGATTTTTTGGATGGGGCCGCCTGGGGAATTTCAGAATATTTGAGTTCAAAATACGAAAATATGTTCAGTGTATAAGTTTTTATATATGTTTAAAATCTTTCACCAAGATCCCGCGACCAAAGCCCGTGTCGGCGTTTTGAAGACCCTCCACGGCGAGCTGGAAACGCCTTTTTTCATGCCGGTGGGGACCAACGGCACGGTGAAGACCTTATCCAGCGAAGACTTGACGGAAATCGGCGCTGGCGTCGTCTTGTCCAACACGTATCATCTTTTTGTGCGCCCGGGTGTCGAGGTGATCGCCGCGGCGGGCGGACTGCATCGCTTTATGGGCTGGGATCACCCGATCCTCACCGACAGCGGCGGCTATCAGGTTTTTAGTCTGGCGAAATTAAGACGCGTCAGCGATGAGGGAGTGGAATTCCAGTCGCCTATGGATGGGGCAGCGCATTTTTTGTCGCCGGAAGACGTCCTATCGATCGAAAAGATTTTGGGATCAGATATCGTCATGCCGCTGGATGAATGTGTGGCTTACCCTTGCGAGCGTCCGAAGGCCGAGGAGGCCCTGCACAGGACGACCCGCTGGGCCGGGCGCTCGAGGGAATCTTTTTTTAATGGACAAGGCCCTTCTTCCAGACAGCTTTTATTCGGGATTATCCAAGGATCGGTTTATGAAGATTTACGAAAAGAATCAGCCCGCCAGATCACAGCGCTCGGCTTCGACGGCTATGCGATCGGCGGATTGAGCGTCGGTGAGCCTCAGGAGCTTATGTTCACAACCCTTAACTGGGTTGAGTCTCTTTTGCCTAAGGAGAAGCCGCGCTATTTCATGGGGCTCGGCATGCCGGATCAGATCGTCCGGGCCGTCGGTTTGGGGATGGACATGTTCGACACATCCATCCCCACGCGGTACGGACGTAACGGCACCGCCTTCACGCACGAGGGGCGGGTGGTCGTCCGGAATTCCCAATACACCAAGGACACGCGGCCTTTGGATGAAGCGTGCGGGTGCCTGGTCTGTCGCCGGTACACCCGAAGCTATATCCGGCATCTTGTTAATACGAGCGAAATCTTGGGGCTCCGGCTTCTTTCGTATCATAATGTATATTTTTATGTGGATTTGATGCGGGATATCCGTCGGGCTATTAGAGAAAATCGCTTCCCGGAATTTCAAAGGGAGTTTCTGACAGGGTATGGGGTCTCACCCAATTCCCGCCTTTCGGCGGGAATTGGGTGAGACCCGGTCTAACACGAGGTCATGATGCTTCGATTCGATGTCATCACGATTTTTCCCAACATGTTTCCGGCGATTCTCAATGAGTCGATTGTGAAGCGGGCGCAGGCCAAAAGAAAAATAACGATCAAAGTGCACGACCTGCGCGACTACACAACCGACAGGCACCGCACGGTGGACGACCGTCCTTTCGGAGGAGGGCCGGGGATGGTGATGAGCCCTCAGCCTATCTTTGATGCGGTCAAAAAAATCAAAAGCCGAAGACAGGCCCACGTGATTCTCCTGTCCCCTTCGGGTGAGCGTCTCACCCAGAAGACAGCCCGCCGCTTGGCCAGGAAGAAAAACCTCATTGTCATCTGCGGTCACTACGAAGGAATAGACGAACGGGTCCGCGAGCGTCTGGCGGACCAAAGCCTATCCATCGGCGATTATATTTTGACCGGCGGGGAGCTGCCGGCGTTGGTTCTCATCGATTGTGTGACGCGTCTTATCCCGGGAGTTTTGGGCAAAGACGAGTCGCTTTTTCAGGAATCCTTTGAGCAGAATCTCCTGGAATACCCGCAATACACCCGCCCGGCAAATTTTCGTGGCATGAAAGTACCCGATGTGTTATTATCTGGCAACCACGCGGCTATCGAGAAGTGGCGCGCCCAAGAGGCGCTTGCACACACCCAGAAATTTCGTCCAGATTTGATCCTCACATCGGAATTTCAAAAACGAAATTCCGATTCCCCGCTGTTTTCTTACGAAAACAAAGCGCGGGGACAAGATAGGCCTGCACCAGGCAGGTAGAAAATTCCGATGTGACCCCCGTGTTTAGCTTTGCCCCCGTCGTTTTGTTTCGTTTTGTTCCGCTTCGCTTCACAAATCGAAACAAAACGAAACAGCGGAGGTGAAGCAAAGCTACGGGGCCTGAAAGGAAGATAGGGCCGAACGAAGTGAGGCCTATCTTGCCATAAAGAAGAGAGGAATGCCATCATGATGAGTCGCCTAGATCAAATTCGGCTTGTGGAAGAGAAATTCCTGAAAAAGGATCTTCCGGATTTTAAGGTGGGAGACACCGTAAAGATGAAGGTGAAGGTGATGGAATCCGGCAAGGTGCGCCTGCATCCTTTTGAAGGGATTGTCATCGCCAAAACCGGCCGGGGGTTAAGAGGGACCTTCACGGTGCGTAAGATTTCGTTTGGAGAAGGGGTGGAAAGGATTTTTCCCATCTATTCTCCCATGATTGAAAGCTTGATGGTGGTTCATAGCGGCTCGGTTCATCGGGCGAAGCTGTATTATCTAAGAGAAAGAACCGGCAAAAGCGGCCGCGTGCGCAGAGAGCAGGCCCAGGCATCGGCTCCGCAACCGCAATCCGCATAAATTTTTTGGGACCGGCATGTTCTATTACGAAAACCAGGCTCAAAAAAAAGGTTTTCGTTTGATCATTGGCGTCGACGAGGCAGGCCGCGGTCCTTTGGCCGGGCCGGTCGTCGCTGCCGCGATCTCTTTGAAGCGGAAAAGATTCCAGCATAAAATAGCCGATTCCAAAACGATCGCTCCCCGGCAAAGGGAAGAGGCCTTTCATGAGATCCTCCAGAAGGCCTACGTGGGGGTCGGCGTTATCAGTGAAACCGTCATTGATTCCCAAAATATTCTCAAGGCAACCCACCATGCGATGACGGTTGCCATTACCCGCTTGGTTGAGCAACTGCCTCAGATCCACGGCCGGCATGAGAATTTTTCTGACCGGGTCTATCTTTTGATTGACGGGAATTCCTTTCAAACGGATTTGCCATTTTCTTATCGGACAATCATCAGGGGGGATGCGCTGTGCCCCTCGATTGCCTGCGCCTCCATCGTGGCCAAGGTCATCCGGGATCGGATCCTTCGTATCTATGATAAGGTTTTTCCGCAATACGGATTTGGGAAGCACAAAGGCTATCCCACGCTGGCGCATCGGCAGGCCATTTTTCAAAACGGGCCCTCTCCCATTCACCGCAAGAGTTTTCATTGGAATTTATGACCAAAGAAAGAATCGTTCTCGGTAAAAACGCGGAGGACCTGGTCGTTGATTTTTTAAAACGGCAGGGATACCGCATTATAGAAAGAAATTTCCGTTCGCGATTCGGAGAGATCGACGCTATCGCCCAAGACGGGGACACGCTGTGTTTTGTCGAAGTCAAATCCAGAACCACGACCGAGCAGGGCACCCCTTCGGAGGCCGTCACATTTTTCAAACAGCGCCGACTCTCGAAGCTGGCTTTGGTCTATCTAAAAAAGCGCTGCGGCACCCTCGAGCGCAAGGCCCGCTTTGACGTGGTCTCTGTGTTATTCGAGGACCATGAAAAACCCGTCATTGAGGTTATGAAGAATGCCTTTGAGCTTTGTGGTTAAATAGGCTAAGATATTTTGTGAAAAATTATCAGGATCATACCTTAAAAGAATACACGCGGGCGCTTTCGTCAAAGACCCCGGTTCCCGGAGGCGGCTCGGCCGCGGCGCTCGTTGCCTCTTTGGGAATGGCCTTGATTGCGATGGTTGCCCGTTATTCGATCGATCGTAATCCCTCCCAGGCCGTCGAGCGAAAGACCAAAAGTATCCTGCGCCAAGGCGAGGCCCTCGAGAAACGTCTTCTCCAATTGGTTGACCGCGACGCGCAGGCGTATCGAAAAGTCGTGAAGACCCGATGGGCCCCTCCCGCAAAGAAAAAGGCTGCCTTGAGGGAAGCCCGACGGGTCCCTCAAGAGGTTGTCCGTTCCTGTCAGCGAGGGATCCCCTTGGCAGCGTTTCTGGTTAAAAAGGGGAATCGGTATCTTCAATCCGATGCAAGGCTCGCGATCGAATTCTTAAAGTCGGCCTTGAGGGCCTCCCAAATCACAATCGAGATCAACCAATGACTAAAGCTTCCTCCAAGACTTCCGCTCAAGACGCCCCCGGCTCAGCCGTTATCCTCGATGGAAGGCGGTTGGCCGGTGATATCAAAAAAAAACTAAAAATACAAATCAGCGAACTTAAGAAATCCGCAGGGTGCATCCCGCATTTGGTGAATGTGATGATCGGTCAGGACCACGGCTCCTGTGCTTATGCCAACTCCCAGAAACGCGTGGCTGAGGAAATCGGCATCCGGTACACGTTGGCGACCCTTCCTTTAGAAATCTCTCAGAGAGAACTGACCAACTCCATCCGCCGGTTGAATGAGGACAAAGGCGTTCACGGTATTATGATCCACAAGCCGGTTCCTTCTCAAATTCATTACCGGATGGTGGCCAATTGCGTGAGTGTGGAAAAGGATTTGGAGGGGATCAGCGTCACCAACATTGGAAAGATGATTTTGGGGGAGACGAAGCTGATCCCTTGTACGCCGGCGGCCGTGATGGAACATATCCAATCGACCGGAGTCCCCTTGAGGGGCAAGGAGGCCGTGATTGTGGGCCACAGTGAGATTGTGGGAAAACCTTTGAGCCTTTTGTTGCTCGAGCAGTATGCCACGGTGACCATCTGCCACATCGCCACCACGGAGGCCGGAAAGCTTGTGGAGCATGTGAACGCCGCGGATATTTTGGTTGTGGCCGTAGGAAAAGCGGGTCTCATCAAGGGCGAATGGATCAAAAAGGGTGCTGTTGTGATTGATGTGGGGATCAATCCGGTGAACGGCCAAATCCTGGGGGATGTGGAATTTGAATCGGCCCGACGGCGGGCCGGCTTCATCACGCCCGTGCCCGGCGGGGTGGGGCCGGTGACGGTCGTCCTGTTGATGCGAAACGGCATCGAGGCCTTGAAATCCCAGATGAAAATGTTATGAGCCCCCGCTGTTTCGTTTTGTTCCGCTTCGCTTCACAAAGCGAAACAAAACGACGGGGGCTCATCTCCCGAAACAAAACAAATCCATGAAAAAAATCGTGATCCTGGGAAGTTCTCCCTCAGCGGTCAAGGCCGTGCAGGA
>Ga0114945_10000629_pt1 | contig 22691 bp, 27 predicted proteins | sample OV2TP3_FD_87194 | JGI IMG/M metagenome (GOLD analysis project Ga0114945, IMG submission 87194) | Hot spring microbial communities from Beatty, Nevada to study Microbial Dark Matter (Phase II) - OV2 TP3 | ecosystem: Environmental > Aquatic > Thermal springs > Hot (42-90C) | place: USA: Beatty...
GCCGCAGATGTATCCAGCGATGAGAAGTATGATGGTCCTCCTGAGATCCCCTTCTCTCCATTCGCGCAGGATCGAAGGGCGACCCAACCGGTCATTGATTGGGTCCAACAAGAAAAAGAGGCCAAGCCATACGGACCAGAAAAAAAGCTTGGGAAGGAGAAGAGGTAGGAGGGAAAGCAAGAGACCCAGCAGAAAGATATGAGAGAAGAGATGCCTCTTTGCGGAGATTAGGGGTAAAGTCCTAAGGCTCTTCGACCGTATGAGCGTGCTCACAAGCTCCGCAGTCTCGTAGAGCGCCGGGATCACTGTGGCAAAGGAAACGACCTTCATCGTGATCTCGATCCATTTCTCAGGCGGGGTGTTGATGTAGAGCCAATTTTGGATGACCAGGTTGTACCATTCAAAGAGGTACCAGTAGAGGGCAGAGACCGGAAGCATCAGCAAAAATTCTCGTCGTCGGCGGGAGATCAAGGAACGACCTTGAAGCCGATAGTTCAAAGCATCGAGAACGAGGATGTAGCCGTACCAAAAAAGGGGGAAGACGTATCGGGACCAGGGGAGGACATGAATAAAGCTCAATAATTCTCCCAACAGGATCAGCAAGACTCCCACGACACCAATGGTGTTCATTAATATCCCAGCGAAATCCCTCTACTGGTAGGATCTAAGAGGAGCCTCGTCAACTGGTTTTAACCCGCTGACCGTAAGCAGGCATGCGAGGAAAATCCATTGCACAGCAGCGACGCTGGTGGAAAAAGCTTCCGAGTATTGAAAAAAATGGCCGTGCTTTTCTCAGTTTCAAGATGAGAATTAAGATGATAAGGCTGTGGGGGGGGCAGCGTAAGGAGGGAAGCGAATGGTTTCGTTCAAAAACTAAAAGTTCGGCTTGATGTTATGTTCAGCGCAGAGCATTCGCGCCCTGAAAGTGGTTATAAAAGGATCTTTGCTGAGCCGCACCATTCTGGAGGTCCCACAGCTCTGCTTTGTGATGACAGGCGATCCACCCTGAAGCAGAGCCTCTTTAGGAACTCGGTAGAGGTCCCCGCTTCCTTTCTCCACGTATGCCCCCGGTTCACTTAGCTCATCCCACGTAACCTCCGGAAGCACTTCTCTTCGTTCCAGATCCATTGAAATTACTCTCGCTTCTTCCGCCATATTCTCCCCTCCTTTCTAATTTTTTTGGCTTACGCGCCCTTCTTACGCCTTGCTGGCCCCCAAAAACAAACTTTGTTCAGCATAATCTGTGCCAGTCAGGCCCGAGGTAGATTTGTCTTTTTTTCCTTGTAGTTTTACTGTCCCTACTGTTTTCTCAACTTGCAGAACTGAGAACGTGCCCGCTAATTCTTCCAAAATTGTGGAAAAGTTAGGATCACCGAAAGCGGACGGAGTGTTGAAATGGATCATCCACAGTACGATCCAGGCCGGTAGCTGCAGGCCGGATCTTCAGCCAGGTAGTCCCCGTAAGTGGCATAAGCCCGCGCACGCGAGCCGCCGCATATCTCTCTAAACTCACAGAGTCCGCACCTGCCCTTGAATCCGCCTGTCTGCCGAATCCTTCGGAATATCTCCGATTCTCGATAGACCTCTTCGATGTGGGCACTGCGAACGTTCCCCGCCACCAGGGGGAGGAAGCCGGACGGATAGATGTCCCCCGTATGCGAAATGAACATGATGCCGTTGCCATCCCGGATGCCAGATCCCCTTCCAACAGGGGTTTCCCGAATTTTGGCCCACGGAATCCCTTCCACGCGCATTCTCGTGAGAGCCACTCGGCGAAAATGGGGCGCCTCAGTTGTCGCAACAGTGAAGGGAGCCTCTTTAGAAACCTCATAGAGCCAATGGTGGAGCGCTTCGCAGCGGTCAGGTGCCACCTCCGTCAGTACACGCCCGCGGCCAACTGCGATGAGATAGAAGAGGCTCCAGCGCCTGACGCCCAGCTCACTTACTGACAAATAGATCTCCGGAAGATCTGCCGCCGTCTCGGCTGTAACCAGAGTATTGATCTGCAGTTCAATCCCCTCTTCTCTCGCAAGCCGGGCCGCCTCAATCGTCCAATCAAAGCAACCTGGGACTCCACGAAAGCCGTCATGTTTCTCGGCCGTCGAGCCATCTAAGCTGAGCGATATGGCCTCCACACCATTGAGCTTGAATCGCCGGAAGACTTCTCGCGTCAGAGCATTCGTCCCACTCGGCGCAACTGACATACGAAGTCCTAATCTAGCACCACACTCCAACAGAGCGAAGAAATCGGATCGCTTCAGCGGGTCGCCGCCGGTGAGGACCAGGCGCGGCCGTGGGTTTCCGAACTCCCGGACCCTTTCCAGCAGTTCCCTGGCCTCTGCGATGGTCAACTCCTCCGGGTCCCTTTTAGCCACCGCTCCCGCTCGGCAGTGCCGGCAGGCCAGGTCACATGCCCGCGTGAGCTCCCAGTAAATAAGGAGGGGGGCCTGTGAATAGACGAAGCGGGTCCTTCCACGCTTGTTGGAATCCGCTTGTGATCCTTGGATGTCGGTCGCTCTAATCACGGCTGCTTCCCATCCTACTTTGCGCGTCCTCCAATTCCTGAGCCATCCTCAGATACTTTTCGTGCACTCCGATTCCTATCTCTTTCTCCTCGTGCTCTTCAAAATCGCGGACCAGCCCCTTCTGCTCCTCCTGGGATAGGGCCTCGTCTGCCATATGGAACAGAATCTGGTCCTCCTTACGGATGTGATCCTTTAGGAGCCGCAGATATGCCCTCCCGTTCTCAACAAGAGTTGCTTTTGCGGCCTCGGGATCCTTTTCCGCAAGCGTCAAGGCATCGGCCATCGCCCTGACATAGGCACGGCCTTCTTCGTGCTCAAGCAGCATGATGCCGATTGGCCCTCCCTCAAGAGGGATTCCCCGCTTCTCCAAAGCAGGAAACAGAATCTGTTCCTCTTTCAGGTGATGGCACCTATCGGCGAAGCCCCGTATAAAATCGAGAGCCTTGCCCCAGGTCTCTAAGGGAGCCTCCGTAGAACCCTCGGTGAGCTTTTCCAGGACGGCAAGGACCCTCTCGATGACCCGGTGATCCTGCTTTAGGGCTTCGGTGGCCGTTTCAAAATGATGATGCGCAAGGCATGCTTCTATCGCCATAATGACCTCCTCACTCAACTTTCTGCAAAACCCGTATGCATCTTGTTTAGCAGCAAGACATGTGCCAGCAACAAGCGGAAGCTAATACAGCGCAAATCTTGAGGAATTTAATGGGGCTAGAAAAATCTTTCCTAAAGATGAGAATAGAGCCCCCGACCCCACACCCACACCAAATCCTAGGTGCTTTTCTCGGCCTCGAACCGACCTTGCATTACAGAGAAGGCATTGTTGGCTAAGAAAAGCAGAATTGTTAGAACGTTCAGGAGACCACCCCACCTGTGTCCTGGCATCCACATAACGAGGTCACTGCCAATGCGCAGCAACAACGAAAGATGGAGGAGAACAAGATGACTGTAGAAAACTTCTCGAAATGGCACGCGCAGACCCGTGACCGAAGGGAAGATGATGGGAGCATGTCCAAAAATCATCGAGAAAACAAACCCCAAAAAGATGGAATGAAGCATGATGTCGTAGCGGGGACCAGCATCAAAGAAATCGCTGAAGCCCATCCACAGAAGCCCCCCGACTCCGAGCCAGACATAACCTGTGAGGAGCGAGATCGCCATGAAGCGCGGTAGACCTTTTTGCCGGACCGTTAGCCAAGCCACATCGTAGCGAACGAGCCAAAAGGCTAGAGCGAGGAGTCCAAGCCCGCCGAACCAGACGCCCGAGCTAAAAGCCAGAAGCGAGGCCACAAGACCCGACAGAAAGATAGCCACAGTCAGAGGGAACTTGAGACGGTCCCAATGGGATAGAGGCGTTAGGCGAGAGAGCTCTAGCCTTTCGCCCGCAATAGTCAGCACGAGAAAACCAATCCACCAGGGCACAACCTGGGAGAGCAAATAGCCAAAAGACCAAAGCGAGTTGCCTACGAGCCAGAGAACAGCTCCCAAGCCCATTGTTGCGAAAAAGCCTGAGGGCTGTTGACGGTAAAGTACGATGAAGATGGAAATCAGAAGTAAACTGCTCGCCACTGCCAGGATCTGAGCTGCCTCAAGTGAAAGACCCGATAACAGCGTCAGTGCGCTCAAGCCCGAAAAGAGCGGGACTCCATAGGCCCATCCACGCTGCAAAGCCACCGCCCGCTCCAGGCCGATGAGCGTGCCGAGGAATCCTACAACCATGAGCGGGCCGTGGGAGCCAGGCAGGCTGGGAGCCAGGGGCGGCAGGGTCCATCCCAACCGCACCACGCCACCCCAAAGCGCCGCCAGCAGAGAGAGCCCGGCAAAAGCCATCAGAGGTAGACGTCTATGATGCTCAGAAAGCATAGTTGGCCTTCGTTGAGATTCACCCCGTACCAGAGAACGCCCAGCGCGTTAGGGCGGGGATGGGGGTAGTGCCTCAAAGCCGCAGGCGTGAGTCCGTGGTACACGGTTTTACCACTGAGAACCTCGTGCAAGCATTATCCCAAGGGCGACCGCGACAAGGGCCAGGAGCAAGTTGAACCTTCCGACCCAGCTAGCCAGCCTGCGTAGCCGCAACGCTTGAGGCAAGCTGGGAGTGGCCCGCCATGCGGCAGTAGCCCTTGGCCCGATAACGAAATCGTGCAACACGCTCAGCAATAAAATCATTATCATCACGAGCAATTTGATGCCTACGACTCGAACAAAGGGGTCCTGCCAAAGCCACCTGCTCCACAAGTCAGACCATTCAAAGCCCCGGTAGAATAGGTTGAAAACGCCGGTGAGAAAGAGCAGGCCCAAGCAGATCCAGCCGATCCAGCGAAAGTGAACCCCGGTCACGTGAATGAGAGAAGGGGCCATGCTCCGATACTCGGGCAGATGAGTTGCAGGCACCAGAACCAGAGCGACGAAAACCATCCCGCCGATCCAGACTGCCGCCGCCATGATGTGCAACCAAACCGATGTTAGGTAAAGGGCATGCACGTTTATCTTTGCTTCAACCTGGCCATCAGATAGTCGCGGAGCGCTACAGCATTGTTATGTTCCATATCATGGGCGCTATATAGTAGCGTGACATCACTTCGGCGGGCTGCTTTCAGGATAGGCTCCCATGCTTCCCGCTTGCCATCAAGCTCAGCAAAGTAGCGCCTGTGGAACTCTTTCCACTTTTTTGGATCATGGCCGAACCAGCGCCGCAAAGCGTCACCGGGGGCTACATCTCTAAGCCAACTATGCAGCTGCAGAGCCTCCTTCCTAATGCCGCGAGGCCACAGGCGATCTACTAAAATCCTGGCACCGTCACCTCGGCTCGGCTTTTCATAGACCCGCTTGACCTTGATCATGGATCTCCCTCGGGCTTTAAGTCTCATGCCGCGGGTGCTCGAATTCTCTGAAGGATAAGGTACAAGAAGTAGAGAATGCTCAGCACCTGCAGAATCATTCCACTTAGGGTGAGGAAATAGAGCAAAGAACCAGATTGCCAAGAGGGCTCGAAGAGGCTCCGGATCACCGTGCCAGCGTTGAAGGCTGCATAGAGCGTCATCCCTTCCCGCTCTGATGTGACCGGTGGCGGCTCTCTCCGTCTAGGGAACATCCAAAGGGCAACGCCCATGATCATCTGGATGACCGATCCCATCAGGATCAGGTGGACATGCACGGTCCTCCAATTGCGCGCCCACTGTAGGGAGGGAAAAAGATCGGCGAGAAAAATGAGAAGACCGAGCAAGACCCCGAAGAAAAGGTAGACAAGCGATGTTTTGATCATCCACCGCTGGTAGCGGAACTTCATTGGGCGCTAAGCAAAATTAGAAACTATGCTTATTATGCTTCAGCAATCATCCCAGAGGGACGAAGACGACTTTCTTCCCGTACTTCCCGTCAATATGATGGCCCGAGCCTCCTTCAGCCAGCACCCGCAGTGTGTTATCGGGGTCCGTGATTCTCATGCCGCCCATCAGGCTCACTCCACGGTTAAAAAAAGACTGCGGCGCCAAACTTGCTGTAGGTCCCACAATGGCTACCTGGCAGTTTCTCCGAACGAGGGATAAAAGATCGTCGATGGTGTGGTTGACTATAGTTGAGCCGGTCAGGATGACCACATCCGCATGGGACAGAATCTTCGACGCGTCTTCAGCCGGGTGGAAATATTTAGCTGCCTCGCCCCTCAGGACTTGCGGATTCTTCTCCACAACGGCGAGATCCAAGCCCATCCGCTCAATCTGGCGGATGTAGGGAGAGAAGGCACCCACTAAGGCGACTCTTCTAGCCCTAGTGAAATCAAGGAGATCAAAGGCATCTTTTGCCTCAATCACCTTACAACCCGAAAATCCCTTCTTCTCCCACAGACAATGGCTCAGGGCGTTGAGGGTAGCAACGCCTACGGCAGCCTTAAGGACGTTAGCATCCAAGGCCCACTGCATCAGATCGCTCACTTTTTGCTGTTTGAGTCGGCCGGCGTCGGGCATTCTCGCGGCGGAGCCGGGGCAGCAAACCGCCTCCGATAACTCCTCGATGGGAGTCCGCGCCATCCCGGCAAACTTTCCCGTAAGCTTGACACCCGTGAAGAAAACCCCAACCACCAATCCCTCCAACCGCATCTTCCCCAGATCATCGCCTAGCTCTTCCTGCATAAGACGAATGGTCTCTGCGAGTAAACTCATGGTCGTCGCCCTCCCACGTTTTTCGCCAGCCGGCTTTTCAAAACCTGTAAGGCAAACCCTCAGGCTATCGCTCCTCATGACGGTAAAGGGCGCCTGAATGACTGAAGGCGAGGTGAGACACGCTTGCAGGCAAAGTATCCCCTTCTCCGCCTTCTGTAGAGAGCAGGTGCGCACCTCGCTATAAGGGGGAAACTTTCCTTCCGCGGCAACAAGCTCCACGACGGCTCGACACTTCTTCTCGGGACAAATGATGTTTTTTAGAAATATCATCATATGAGTCGCAAACCGGGCGCTCCGGCCGCGGATGGGGATGACCAGCCGGTTTAGGCCTCCAAGGTGTATCTTCGCACGGCAATATAAGGGGCCTCACGAGCCGCAGGAGAGGCGAGGCAAGTTTTCCGGCAGCTAATCTCCTTTTCCTCCAGCTTCAAAGAGCAGCGACGCACGTCTCGGTACGGACCTCTCTCCCCTACCTGAGCGACAAGCTCCACCATGGCCTGGCGCTGATCCTCAGGACAAGGGATGCTTTTTAGAAACAGCAGTCGCTTGACTCGAAAAAGCCAGAGGAAACCCATGAAAGCGAGGGCCGGGCCTATGATTGTGAGGGCCGCCATGAGCCAGGGAAGGGGCTCATCCAGCATGGATGATACAAAAATTGAATAATTCATACTCCACCTCCTGTTGGCCCCTAAGGCCAGATAACGATTTTTCTGTTGGACTTTTGTGATGCTTTGCACTACACTGCAAGGCAGAAGGAAACTCCCATGGAACGTCAATTAACTCTGCGATTGCCAGCCGACTTGGCCACCAAATTAGACCGCTCTGCCAAGCGCCTAAGACGCAGGCGTTCGGAAGTGGTGCGCCAAGCCTTGGAGCAGTTTCTCGATACCCAACCAGAGGTGCGACCCATCGAGCGCGTGCGCGATCTGCTCGGCCGCGTTGAGAGCGGCATCCCCGATTTAGGTCAGCGGCACCGCGATTACCTGATCCGCCGTTTACGCCGTGGCCGATGAGCTTCTGCTGGATACGGGGGCCTTTGTTGCCCTCGTGGACCGAAGCGAGACGGCGCACGATGACTGCGTGGCGGCGCTCGAGAGGTGGACGGGACCCGTTGTAACCACAGAGGCGGTCCTGACCGAGACGCTTTACTTGGTTGGACCGCAGTGGAAGGCCCAGAAAATCGCCCTTGAGTTCATCCTGAGGGGTGCTTTTCAGTTGGTTCCCTCGTCTCACGCAAGCCTTCGACGGGTCGCGGCGCTCATGGAAAAGTATCGCAATGTCCCGATGGATTTTGCCGATGCCACTTTGGTCGCGCTGGGTGAGGAGCTGGAGACCGACTGGGTGTTTACGTTGGATCGCCGCGGCTTTTCCACCTACCGAATGAATCGGCGAAAACCTTTTCACGTGATTCCTTGATCCAACCATTTTAGATTTTCGATTTTGGATCCTTCGGCGGAGTTTATCCTGAGCGGAGTCGAAGGGCTCAAGACAAGTTTTAGATTGCTCGATCATCGGATTACTTTGTCCGCCCGGTACAGAACCGACTGCGGAATCGTCAGGCCGATCTGCTTCGCCGTCTTAAGATTGATCACCAGCTCGAACTTCATCGGCTGCTCGACGGGGAGGTCCGCCGGCTTCGTACCCTTCAGGATGCGGTCAACGTAATAGGCCGCCCGTCGGTAGCTTTCGGCTTCGTTGGCTGAGTAAGAGACGAGGCCGCCCTTTTCTACATCGCTACTTCCTTCGTACATTGAAGGCAGCCGGTTCTTCACGGCGAGGTCGGCGATCTGGGTTCGGTACGGATTGATCAGGGCGCCCCTAACCACAATGAGCGCCCCAGCGCGCGTCTTGGCCGCCTCTCGAAACGCACCCTCTAGGTCAGGCTTCGGACCTCTGACCTCCAGGGACTGGAGATGCATTTTTAGACCCCGCGCCGCAGTTTCATAGTCTTTAAAAGCGGTGCTCGCCTGGCGCTCTGCATCCCAAAGGACTCCGACGCGCGATATTCCCGGAATCAGCTCCGCGAGCAATTCAAGCCTTTTGCCGCTCAATTCTCGGGCGAGCCTCGCAAGCCCGGTGATATTGGCGCCCGGGCGCGCCAGACTATCAATTAGGCCGGCCGCGACCGGATCTGTAGTAATTATGATGACAATGGGGACCGTCGTGGTCGCCTGCTTGGCTGCACGAATCGCTGGCGTTGAGTTGGCGACAAGGACATCCATCTTTAGTTGCAACAGCTCGGCGACGATATTTGGAAAACGATTCGCCTTTCCTTCAGCGTAACGATACTCAACGAGGATGTTCTTTCCCTCGACATACCCGAGCTCTCGCAATTCCTTCCAGAATGCTCCGACCGCAGAGCCGGGAGTGGACGAGGCGCCTCCTGATATAAAGCCTATCCGCGGAACTTTCTTCGGCTGCTGCGCCTGAGCCAGGTGGACAAAAGCGAAGATTGCGGTAGCTATTGCGACGACAAGAACTCTCTTGCTCATAGGACTTTCTCCTCTGTTTCAGGTTGACGGACTCAACATGGCCTGGTAACGTAGATTTTTGAGGGGAAAAAGTGGATGTCCAAACGCCGACGGAAGAACGCCTCTAGCATAGAATTTGATTTCTTCGTACGCGCGGACCTTTCACGCTTTGCCGGCCAATACATCGCCATCATAGGCCAGAAAGTCGTGGCCTCTGGATCGAACGCACAAACGGTCTGGAAACAGGCCAAGCGGCGGTTCCCTTCCTCAACCCCAACCATCGGGAAGCTACCTCGGGTAGAGACCCTAGTGCTTTGTCTCCGATGGAGGTAGAGTTCGCGTTCCGCAGAGAGAGTAGTGACCTCTTTGGCTCCATTTGGCGTCCCGTCGCCCGTGTCATCGTCATTCACCGACGTCGGCGTGTCCCCCAGTTGTTCTATGTCGATTCCGGTGCTGACGTTACCCTCATTCCGAAGTCCGTCGGAGACCTCCTGGGGTTGACGTTGGCCTCCCCACAAGAGATCCAAGAGATCAAAGGGATCGGGGAACGGGGAGTGCCTATTGTCATTCGCCGTCTTCAGCTCCAGGTCGGCTCCAAGGTATTTGCCGCCAGAGTCGCTTGGTGCCTTCTTGAGGAAGTCCCCCTGTTGCTCGGACGGTTGGACTGCTTCCGCCTCTTCAAGATTACATTCAGTCACGATCGAGCCAGCGTCTTTCAGTGGTAAGGCGGCCTTGCCTGCCCCCTTACCCAATTTAGCACCAGAGTTCCAAAATCATTTGATGACCTTATCCGCTCTCGCCAGCACATTCGGCGGAATTGTCAGCCCGATCTGCTTCGCCGTCTTCAGATTGATCACCAGCTCAAACTTCATCGGCTGCTCTACCGGTAGGTTCGCCGGCTTGGCACCTTTCAGTGGTCGGCGAATGGGGTGTTGAAGGGCATCGAGCCGCCTTCTTTTATGCCCTCGATCGTTTTCGCGGCGCTGCCGGTGGAAAGAAAGTCACAAGCTCCCGCTCCTTCCTGCTCGAAATAGCCCCGCGCGCGCACTCACTTCCTCGCCTGAGCCGTGAGCCCGCCATCCCAGTGGGCCGGTGACCGCAGCGATCGGTAAATACCAGCCTTTGCGATGCTGTACTTGACGAAGAAATCGCCGATCACCGAGGCCAATCCAACCGTGGCTACGGCGGCCAGAGAAAGCGGGGTTCCCAAGCCGACAAGACCGATCGCGATTGGGATGAAAAGCCCGATGAAGAGGGTTCCCACATAAAAGGAGACAGATGCCCTTCCCCGCAGCAGTTCTCTCACGGAGTACTGCTCGATAGGATTAGAGCCGGACATGACGCCCAAGTAAAAGAGGATCATCACCGCCGCGCTTATCCCTATCCACAGCTCTAAGAGCCCCAGCTCCCACAAGTCGAGGCCAATGCCATTCAGTGAAAAGATCACCAGCAGCGTCGCCACGCCACCCCGCAAAGCGTACGCAAGATAGAGCGCGGGGAGAATGGGCGAAGTCCAGAAAGGGACCCCCTTGGATGAGGCGTACACAAACCCCTTATAAAAGAGCAGCAGGATCGTCCCGGCCAGAGCCAGAAAATAGCCGGCCTGCGCGATCAGAGAGCTGCTGCTCCAGGGAGCGACTGGCAATAAAAGCGGCGGGAGATAGAGAAAGCCGCCGGTGAGGAAAAGGGTGAGACCGATAAATCCTCTGGCAATCCACGAGCTGCGCGCATGCCACATCTTCCAGAAGCGCCTCGGCCGCCCCAGAAAGCCCAGGTGGGCGGCGCCGCTCAGCGCTGCGATACAGTAGGCCACTGTCAGGCCAGCTTGGAAGTCGAAGATGAGCGAGAAGAGCCACGTGCCGGCGGCCACGCCGGAAAGAAAATGGCCCACGATGAGCAACAACCCTTGACGCTCGATCCACTCCCGCTGCGGCCTCACCTCGGCGCGCAAATCCTGTATGAGTTGCTCATACCGTCCGACGCTGATCGGCATAACTCGTTCCTCCTGATCTCACTCGCGACACACCGTGCGCTCTTTGCCCCTACGGCGGGAGGTAGTAAACCGACGGCCCGGTGCCTAGCTCGGGGTGGAGGGTGTATCCGCCCCTCTCCTTGATGAGACGCGAGACCTCGCTCGTAGGATCATCCAGGTCGCCAAAATAACGGGCCAGCGTAGGACAGTTGGCGACACAGGCCGGCTCCTTGCCTGCGCCCACCCGGTCGCGGCAGAAATTACACTTCATGACCACACCGCTCTCATGCCGCTCAGAGCGGGCTCGCTCATAGGGAGTCGGACCATTGTTGGGAAAGTAATACCGCTCCTCGTCATGATAGTACCGCTGGGTATAGGGGCAGGCCATCATGCAAGCGCGACAGCCGACACATTTTTCAGCGTCAATGTCCACGATTCCATCCGGCCACTTGAAGCTCGCCTCGGTCGGGCAGACATCGACGCAGGGCGGCTCGGCGCAGTGAAAGCAGAGCACGGGAAGAAAAAGCTGGCGAACGGTCGGGTAGCGTCCCTCCTCCTGCTTGAGCACGCGGGCGAAGAAAACCCCGGGCGGTGTGCCGTGCTCCGCCTTGCATGAGAGCTGGCAACCGTAGCAGCCGATGCACCTCTTTAGGTCGATAACCATTCCCCATCTCATCGGACTACCTCTCGCCTTCGGCGCATTCACCTCCTGTTTCTATCTCTGTCTTCCCTCACTTTGCATTTTTCAATTTGCACTTTGCCTTTTGCATCAACCAGACTTCATGCCTTGCTCACCTTGACCTTAACGCATAGGTCCTGGTTGAGGTTCACCGGGCTTACATGATCGAAGTCGAGTTCGAGCAGATCATTGAAAAAGACTCCCTTGCCCTTGGCGACAGGCATTCCATCGCCCCAGTGGCCGGCGCAGGCCGCGATCCCCAGCCCCTCGGGATGGATCGCCTCGCTCAGATGAATCCTTCCCTTGACCCTGCGCCCCTTTTGGCTTTCGACCCAAACCTCCTCTCCGTCTCTGAGTCCTTTGCGCCGGCCGGTCCCGGCGTTCACCGCAATGACGTAGGAGTAGGGATCCAGCCGCGCCGCCTCATCGAGCCACGGGTTCTCCATGGTGAAGCTGTTGGTGTGGATGATATCCCGATAGTAGAAGGCGTAGAGATCATATCTCGAGCCGCTTTCCCCGTGCGACGGGCATGGAATCCAATCCGGGAGAGGCTCGTAATAGTTCCGCGGAATCTTCAATCCTCTGGGCTCGGCGAGCGCGGCGATCTTCTCCGCGAGCCTCGGCAGAAACTCCCAATAGATCGGCACGCGCACGTCGACGAAGTGGCGCCAGTAGACTTCTTCGGGCCTTTTGGGCCATTTGATCAGGCCATGCTTCTTGAACCACGCAAGCCCCCGCTCGGGTCCGAAATTCGTTTTCAGCTCGGCGTCGCAGACCTCCTCATAAGAGTATTTTCGATCCGCCTCGAGGCGAAAAGGTCCTTCGAGTTTGAGCACGGCGTTAAAGGCGACGTTGAGATCTCGGCGCATGCCGATCCGGTCGGCCAGCTCAACCAAGACATCGCTGCATCGACGCTGCTCCCCGTCCGGCTCGACCGTGGGCTGCTTGATCGGCCAGCACCACTCCCCCATTCCCGCTGGTAGATTGAAGATGAAAGGAAAGTTGGGCCTTGAGTCCAGCGATTCGAGATAGTCGCAATCCGGCAGAACGATGTCGGCAAACTCGGACGACTCGGTCAAAAACAGGTCGAAGGAGACGATGAATTTGAATTGCGCGACGGCCTTGGCCACGGTCTCTTTATTCGCGATGCTCATCAGCAGGTTGGTCCCGTAGTTGAGCAAGATCTCCGGCCGGTAGGGAAGCTTTAACTTTTCCCACAGCTCCTCACGGTCCGAGGACTCTGAGAAGGGAGAGGTTTGGCAGAGAACAAAGAGGTCCTGCAAGCCAATCTCCTCAGGCAGCCGCGGCTCTCGAATGGGATAAGGGACGTGGTGCGCCATCCAACTGCCAGTGACCATCAGCCCGTCAGGACCGGCCTTGGGGATGTAGCGCGGCCGCCCCGTGTCCGGGTGGCCGTGACAGGCCGGATTGAATCCAAGGCATCCGCCTACCATGTCCGCGGATCCCACCAACTGGTTGAGAAGATCAACGGCGAGAAAGTTGTAGACCGAGTTCATGTGTCCCTGGGAGCCACGGAAGGCAATCGCGGCGACCGGCCGGTATGGAACAGTCACCCCATCGATCACGATCGTGCTCCCAACGCGGGCTTCGCGGCCGAACTCGCTTCCCAGCCGCCGGATGTTTTTCGCCGAGATCGTCGTTATGGGCTCAGCCCACTCGGGAGTGAATTTCTTCAAATGTGTCCTCAAGAGCTGAAATGCCGGTTGGCACGGGACACCGTTAGCGGTGAAGTTGCCCTCAAGAGCCATGTCACTTGCCTTTGCCGCGTCGTAAGGCCGCGCCTCGCCCGCGCTCAGATCCCAGACCAGCGGCCTCTGGCTCTCTGGGTCGCGCACATAGAGCTTGTCCAAACCTATGAGATAGGGCGCGTTCGTCTTGGCCTGAAGATAGGGAGCATCGAAGACGCCGAACTCGTTGACCATCACGTGGCACATGGCCAAAGCCAAGGCCGCGTCCGTTCCGACTCGAATCGGCACCCACTCGGTAGCCTTTGCCGCGGCGAAGTTGCACATCGGATCCACCACCACCATCTTCATCCCGCGCGCCCGCGCCTCCGCCGCCATGCCCATGTTTGAGCAGGAGGCGTGGCCCGCGGAGTGGCCTTTAGAGGCGCCGAAGTAGAGCGCGTAATTGCAATACTGAAAGTCGGGGACGATGGACCACGAGGCATGCATGATGCCGCTGATCAGGTGAGCGCCGTTGCCGCAGTGCAGGCCGCCGCCGGCCGAAGAGCGGTTGGGCGTTCCGAAGGCGGCTGCGAAGACCTGAATCGGACTGCGGCTGGAGGTAACCGTAGTGGTCCGTTGAATGAAGAGCTTGCGCGGATCCTCCTCGCGCAGCTTGCGCAACCGCCGCGCGACGTCATCCAGGGCTTCGTCCCATGAGATCTCCTTCCAGCCTGGATCGACCCCGATCCCCTTCATCGGGTTAGTCCGGCGCAGCGGGACGCGTACGCGGTTGGGGTCGTAATGGGTCATGAGACCGCTGACTCCCTTGCCGCAAAGACGACCCTTGCCGACTGCGCTGTTTGGATTCCCTTCGATCTTGACCAGAACTCCGTCCAGCCGGTGGGCGAGGAGCGAGCAGGTGCCGTAGCACAAGCTGCACGCCGAAGGGATCCAGATGTCCTCGCGCGCGCCGCTCGCGCGGGTCTCTTCGTAGGCCGTCTCCATACCCCAACCTCCTTCCCTACCCTCCCTCCGAGGCCATCAAAAGTATGATTCCCACCTCCGCTGCGGAGCCATTGGCTTTCAGGCGCGTCTCCAGATCATCAACCTGATTGTCGTTAACAAAAACCTGGCAGTAGGCATGGAGTTCCCTGGGAGCCCTGAGAACCCGATCGACGAATTCCTGCCCAAAGCGTTTGCCCAACTCTGCCAGCACGTCGCCTAGAGTCGCAGACTCGGGCATGAGCAAAGCCACAAGACGTTTGTTGGCCAATTTGCCGAGAATGCCGAAGAGCCGCACGTTCACGATCATACCCGACACGACCTTAACTCTTTTATAGCCCGGAGATCTTCTTGGCCCTATCGATTACCTCCCGCGGCTGATCCATCACTTCTATGGTCAGGGCCTGAAGCTCCTCGCCGGTGGAGGGGTCCATATCCATCCTTCCCTTCTTTGCCTCGGCCAGAAGCTCAGGGTCGCTCATGGACCCGGCATGGGCCTCGCGCAGGAGCTTTACCCGGTCTGCCGGCGTCCCAGGAGGCGCAAAGATCGGGCTGCCAAACTCGGCCCCTGCGAGGATTACCTGGACCACGCGGCGACTAATCTCAGGAGTCTTATAATGATCCATAAGCTCGTAAATCGTAGGCACATCAGGTGCCCTCCCGTCCCGTTTCTTTCCGGTTTGAATAAGCAGGCGAACAAACCCCTTTTTACTCCAGCTGATGAAGGGCTCCCGACCGAAGTACGGATCAATACTCATACCCCGGCAGATAACCTCTCCCCTCTCCACTGCCAGGTCGATCTCAGCGCCGCCAGGGTATCCCATCACGTTGTTGATTTTCGCTCCCAAGATCTCCTGCAAGATTCTGAGCAGCAAGTAACCCGAGCTCGTCGTGCCGGTCTCGCCGCATTTGGGTGGCTCTTTGGCCTTGATGATGTCTCCGAGCGACTTATAAGGTGCATCAGAGCGCATATAGAAGACCAAATGCCTTTTATCCTGCGTGCCGATCCAGTTGAATTTTCGCACATCAAACCGGACCTCTCCGCGTCCCACGAGCTGGTCCATGTAGATGTTTGCGCTGGGCATGCCAAGGGTTAAGCCGTCGGGCTTGGCAACGCTGTAGACGTAGTTGGCGGCGACGACGGATCCTGCGCCTGGCATGTTTTGGACAATGACTTCGGGCTTTCCCGGAATGCGCTTGCCCATGTGCCGCGCCACAACACGTGCCCAGCGGTCGTAAAACCCTCCCGGAGTAAAGCCCACAACGATCCGAATGGTTTTGCCCTGATAGAAGGGTTCCTGGGCTTGGAGGCTAGCGTTCAGAAACAGGACTAATAGCAAAGCAAAGAGCGTTCTTTTCATGGAGCCATCCTCTCTAGGAGTCACACTCCTAACATTTTTCTCATTCGTTCGATGATTTCTGGCGGCTGGGCGATTACCTCCTTGGCCAATGCCTCCAGCTCCTCACCAGTGGTTGGGTCAATCTCGAGTTTTTTCTTCTGTGCGTCGGCCGTGATATCCGGATCGTTTATGGTCTTCGCAAATGCCTGACGGACGATTTTGACCCTATCGCCGGGTGTAGCTGGGGGAAAGACATAGGGGCGTCCGAAATCGCCAGCGGCCAGAACCAACGTGGCGAGGCGCCGGGCCGAATCCGGCGCCTTGTATCGATCCATGAGCTCATAGATGGTAGGGACATCAGGAAGCCTGGGATCTCGTTTTCTCCCGGTTTGAACGAGCACGCGAACAAAGCCCTTCTTGCGCCAGGTGTGGAAAGGTTCCCGGGCGAAGAAGGCGGTGATCGTAAAGGCGCGGCATACGACCTCACCTCTCTCCACGGCCAAGTCGATATCTTGCCCGGCCTGGTATCCCATAACGATGTTGAATTTGGTCCCGATCACTTCCTCCAAAAGCTTGGGAACATAGTAGGCCGTTGAGGTGGTTCCCGTTGCCCCACACTTGGGAGGTTCAGAGGCTTTGCGGACATCGTCCATGTTTTTGTAAGGCGTGTCAGCGCGTATGTAGAACAGATGATTGGAAGTCACAGGACTGCCAATCCAGGCAAACTTGGTCCAGTCAAACCTGATCTCTTTCCGGCCAATGAGCTGGTCGAAGTAGAGCGCCGGGTAGATCGCGCCAATAGCCAGTCCGTCGGGCTTGGCCACATTATAGACATAGTTCGCCGCGATCAGCGACGCCGCCCCCGGCATGTTCTGGACAATGATGTTGGGGTTGCCCGGGATATGCTTGGGCATGTGATAGGCCAGAAGGCGGGCATACAAATCATAGGCATCTCCCGCCTTGGTGCCCACGATGATGCTTATGGTCTTTCCTTGGTAGAAAGGCGCCTGGGCTTGGAGATAAGGGCTCCACCCTAAGAAAACCAAAAGAAGGAAAATAACTCTTTTCATTGCGTCCTCCTGTCTTCATCTATTCATTCGACCCGCTTAACGGACACTATTGCACAAAGAGTTTTTTAATCTGCTCCACCACCTCTGGGGGCTGTTCCAGGACCTCCGCTGCCAGAAGCTGTAGCTCTTCGCCCTTTGAGGGTTTGATTTCCACCCTTCCTTTCTTCGCCTCGGCCACGAGCTCGGGGTCCCTCATGGCCGTGTCATAGGCCGCGCGGAGGAGCTTCACCCGCTCTGGTGGCGTGCCAGGAGGGGCGAGCATGGGACGCGCCCATTCGCCACCCAGCAACATCGCACGGGCCACCCGGCGGCTCCTTTCAGGAGTCTTATATTGGTCCATGAGTTCATAAATCGTGGGAGTACCGGGCAGGCGCTCATCCCGTTTGCGCCCGCTCTGGGCGAGAAAGCGAATAAAGCCCCTTTTTTGCCAGCTCAAAAAAGGCTCGCGGGTGAAGTAGGTGGAAACGGTCAAGCCCATGCAGATGACCTCCCCTCTCTCCACCGCCAGGGCGATCTCGGTGCTGCCAGGATAACCCAGCACGTTGTTTATTTTTGCGCCTATGGTCTCATCGAGGATTCTTGACATGACATAGTCTGAGCTGCCAACGCCCGTGGAGCCGCACTTCGGAGCCTCTTTGGCCTTGACGATATCTCCAATGGACTTATAAGGAGCGTCGGCCCGCATGAATATCATCATATCGTCCTTTTCTGCCGAGCCAATCCAGAGAAATTTGCGCAGGTCGAACTTGACCTCGCTTTGCCCCGCAATCTGGCTCAGGTAAATGTTGTTATGGGGCATGACGACGGTTAACCCGTCGGGCTTGGCCACTCCGTAAACGTAGTTGGTAGCTATCACGGATCCTGCCCCGGGCATGTTCTGGACAATGAGGATGGGGCTTCCCGGAATATATTTTCCCATATAGCGGGAAATAAGCCGCGCCGCTCGGTCATAACCTCCGCCCGCGCTGAGGCCCACAACGATCCGAATGGTTTTGCCCTGATAGAAGGAATCCTGGGCTTGGACGTGAGAGTTCCATGCCAGCATGAGCAAAAGAATAGACACAATCCTCTTCATAAAAACCTCCCTTCCATGGCTAGATTTTCATCTGGCCCCGAGATACATCCTATTCGCACCCCGTGCCAAAGCGGCGATTCACCGAGGCTGCCGCCTCTTTAACAAAGCGATCTACGAGCATATCTTGAGCCGTGAAGGATGCAGGAAGCTTCCCGACAACCTTTTCCTCTTCAATCACTTGGTTCAACCCTTGGACTCCTACCATTCCATCTAGAGGGATGCGCTCGAACATGTGATACTTCCCTTCCCACAGGGACGCATCCATATCCTTGTCGAGCCTGTAACCCGCCCCAGTGATGATCTTCACCGTTTCTCCATACCTTTGGTTCATGAACCGGTAGGCCCGAATCAAGGCACGCAGCAGCGCGGTAAGGCGCTGGGACTGGCCCCGCACCACATCCCCTCTTGCAGCCGTAACTCGCACGGCGTAGCCGTCGGGATAGACTTGGGAGAGATCGGCCAGAAGAGGATAGCCATCTTCAACCATTCCCGGGACATCTTTCAGGATGATCATCGCCGCCTCTACCTCTCCAGAGTCGAAAAGCGGTTGCTGAAAGCGCCTCGAAGGCGAGCCCTTGCATACCCATCGGACCATCCGGTCGGCGTCAAGCCCTTCCCTTCGGAATACCTGACGAGTGAAGCGGGCATCGATGCCATCCGGCTCCCTTATGGAGATTTTTTTCCCTTTGAGGTCTTCGAGCTTCTTGATGCCCCTTTCCTTCGCCGCCATAAGCGCGTAAGGCGGGCTATTCAGGAATCCGCCCACGATATGGAGATCCGCTCCTTGGGTCCTGGCCTCGCAGAGCAGAAAAGGTTTGGGGTCGAGCCCAACTGAATAGAGTCCCTCTTTCATACCCTCGATAGTTTTTAAGTCGCTACCGGTGGAAAGAAAGTCGCAAGCTCCCGCTCCTTCCTGCTCGAAATAGCCCCGCGCGCGCGCAACGAGTGGAGGGACGATGTGAAAGAGATGGTGATGCCCCGTAGCCAACAGCCATTTTTCCATTTCTTTAACCTCCGATATAGAAAACGGAGGGCTCGAGACCTTTCTCTGGCAGAAGCGGCCTGGCTTTTTTCTCCGCCACTAGGCGAGAGAGCTCACTTTGGGGATCGTCTAGATCGCCAAAGACCCGACACTCGGTCGGACACGTCTGAACACAGGCCGGATCCATACCCTGATCGACGCGATCCACACAAAAGTCACATTTCATCACTATCCCTTCGGGAAAATCCTGTTTGGCGCTCTCAAAAAGGGTCTGTTGGCCGGGATAGTAATTCCCGTTCCCCTCGTAAAAAGCGCGCGGGCCGTACGGGCACGCCTCCATGCAAGAGCGGCAGCCGATGCACATGTCGTAATCGATCAAAACGATGCCATCCCCTCTCTTATGGGTAGCACCGGTCGGGCAGACTTCCATGCAAATAGGATTCTTGCAGTGATTGCAGAGCACCGGCAGGAAAATCCTTCGGGCAGCGGGGAACTTCCCCACCTCCTTTTCCAGCACCTTGCCCCAAAAGATTCCCGTAGGGGCCGCGTGTTCGGCCTTGCAGGCCATCGTGCAGGCGTTGCAGCCGATGCAAATCCCCAGATCAATGGCCATTCCATAGCGCGCCATAGTCAACCTCCTTAAAGCAACGGATCGTACAGTCCGACACGAATCACCAGGAAGCGAAAGAGGTAATCACCGAAAAGCCTGAGCAAGGCCAACGCGGCGGTAAAGGCAAAAATCGTTCGCACTTCATGCCCCACAATAGGCCAGGCAAGCAGGAGGGGGATGACCAGGCCTGCGCCGATAACACCTCCTAAGAAGAGGCCCGCCCATCTGCCGCGCGTCAAGAGCCGGATGGACTCGCGGGCCGCCACAGCAGAACTCGACATGACCGAAAGATGACTCAGGATGAGGAGCAAACACGCAAACCCCAGGTAGGTCTGAGTCTTTTCGAGAAAAATTAAATCGACAGAAGGCCCCGGCAGAACAGGCGAGGAGAGAAGGAGAAAATCAATCCCGGCCAGCAGAGAGTAGGCGAAAAAGATGATCGGGAACAAGGCCGAGTTCCAGAAAGGAATGGCCGGTGAGGGAGATAGGACAAACCCGGTATAGATCATGACCAGGATAGCCGCCCCAGCCGCAGCGGCTTTGGAAAACTCCCCAAGAAAGGTCTCACTCCCCCACCGGAGAAAACCAGGGCCCAGCAGCTGGGAGGCCAAGTGAACTCCTCCAAAGACAATCAGTAAGCTGATAAAAAAACATCCCCGGCTGATCCAAGAGGTCTGAGGGCGCAAAAAGGCGCGCCAGAAGCGCTCCGGGCGGCCTATGTCCAAAAAGAGCAGAAGGGTTCCAAGGATCACTACTAGAAGTCCCAGGACTCCGGCCCAGGCATGATCGATGTAAAGAGAGATAAGAAAAAGCCCTGCGCCGGCGCCTCCCAGAAAGAGATACGTGATCACCAGCCAACCCCACTCCCGCTGATGCCTCACGCCGATAAGAAATTCATCGAGCCGCGCTGTCATAGCATTCTCCTTCCATCTTCTCTTCTAAGCCGCCTTTGACACCTTCACCCGGATGCACGAATCCACTCCTGTCGAGATCGGGTCAATGCGATCGAGCGAAATTGGCAATAGGGTGTTAAAATGGACTCCTTTCCCTCTGGCAACCGGTTTTCCTCGCGCCCAACTGCCAAACACCCCGGCGATGCCCACCACCTCCGGGTGGATGCACTCGGTCAGCTTTGCCTCACCCTTAACCTTGCCAGCCACGGATTCCACCCAGATCACCTCTCCGTCTCTGATGCCCTTGCGCCCGGCCGTCTCCGCGTTGATGAGGATTTTATAGGCATAGGGGTGGTGCTCTGCAAGATCATTGAGCCATGGGTTCTGGGTGGTGATCGAAAGGCTGTGGAAAGGGAGCTTGAAGTTGACGACATAGAGGTCGTAGGGAGGCGCTCCACCATCGTAGGCGTGACAAGGCTTCCATACCGGCAATGGCTGGTAATCGGAGGTGTCCCAATCGCGTCCCAGCTGAGAGGCCACCTTCGCAACCGATTTCTTTGCTCTGAGCATATTCTCAAAATAGATAGGAAAGCGGGCGCGGATGAAAGGACCGGGATACCTCTCCTCCACTGACCGGGGTACCTTGTGGTAGCCGTTATTCTTAAACCAATCGATCCCGCGGTCCGGGCCAAAAAGGGACTTGGTCCAACGATCGCAAATCTCTTCCATCGGGTAGCGTTGGCTGGGCTCTAACCTGTACGGCTCTTTGATTTCTAAGGTCACGTTTAGGAGCTTGTAGACATCGGGCAAAAATCCCATACGGTCGGCCACCTCAAAGAGGACATCTATCCACCGCCGGGCTTGTCCCAATGGCTCAACCACCGGCTGCCTCAAACCCCAATAGAAGTGGCCGGTGGCCGGACTCATCGTATGACTTGGCCGATTGGGGAAGAGGTCAAACCGCTCCAGGAAATGGGCTTCAGGTAGGACCAGATCCGCAAATTCAGCCACTTCGTCTAGGTGCGTGCTGAAGGTCACGATGAAAGGAATCCTCCTGAGCATCTCGGCGGTGGCCTGAGGGTTGACGTTATTCATCATCAAATTGCGCCGGCAGACCATCAGCACCTCGGGCGTGTAAGGGAGCTGGAATTGTTCAGGATCATGGAGGTTGATCTGGTACATGGGGCTGCGGTTGGTGGTGATAGGGAAGAGCTCGTGAAGCCCCAGGTCCTCGGGAGGTCTCTCCTCCAAGTCGTAATAGCGTGCGCCTCGGCCGATCGCGGCGGGTGGAGTGATAAGGCCTTCCGCGGTCTCCCCTGGACCCCAACGACCCCCTGGCCCCACAAGGTTGACTCCCCGGTGTCCTCCAGGAACATAGTAGGCCCCCACGATCATGTTCAGGGTTTGCACCGCCAATGCGGTGTGAGTTCCATGCTTATGGGCTCCTGCGCCGCGGTAGATGTTCACGGCCACCGGACGGTAGGGAAGCGCCTTGCCATCGACAACGATCGTAGAGCCGATCTTTGCGGCAGCACCAAACTCCTTGGCGATGCGTCGGATCGTATGGGCCGGCACGGTCGTGATCTCTGCGGCCTTTTCAGGAGTGAAATGCTTCACGTGGTCCTTGAGTGCCTGAAAGGCAGGCCTGCAGCTTATCTCGCCCACCTGAAAGACTCCTTCGAGGGCCGGGTCTGACCCCTCCCGGTCGAACGGAACCGAGGTGTGAGCTCGCTGATCCCAAACCAACGGCGCGCCGGTGCCGTTCTCCTTGATATATTTCCCCTCGCCATCCACGAGGTAAGCGCCGTTTGTCCTCCGACTCAAAAACTCCCGGTCGTAACAACCAAGCTCGTTGAGCAAGAGATTGATGATGCTTAAAATGAACATGCCATCGGTCCCCGGACGGATGGGAATCCATTCATCGGCCTTGGCTGCGGCGTTGGTGCCGACGGGATCCACGACCACAACTCGCATCCCGCGCCGCCGCGCCTCAGCCATCTTGCGTGCTGCCACATTGGCATTCAGGCCCGCCATGAAGCCCTGTTGGTTTCCGAGTAGGATCGCGTAATTGCAGTAATCGAGATCAAAGTCCGAGTGAAACGAGCCATTGGTGAGGTACATGGAGGCGTGCAGGTAGTTGCCGCAATAGTAGCCTGTCCAGTCCGTGTTCGGAGTGCCGAAGGCTATTCCCCAGGCCGGACGGATGAAGTACGAGAGGGCGATCTGATCA
>Ga0114945_10000630_pt1 | contig 22689 bp, 18 predicted proteins | sample OV2TP3_FD_87194 | JGI IMG/M metagenome (GOLD analysis project Ga0114945, IMG submission 87194) | Hot spring microbial communities from Beatty, Nevada to study Microbial Dark Matter (Phase II) - OV2 TP3 | ecosystem: Environmental > Aquatic > Thermal springs > Hot (42-90C) | place: USA: Beatty...
CCGCGGAGAGCGTGGCCGAGAAGGCGCAGAAGTACGGCGTCCGGGAACTCGAGGTGAAGATCAACGGTCCAGGGTCGGGACGCGAGAGCGCCATTCGCGCCCTTCAGGCGGCGGGGATGGAGGTTCGGGCCATCGAGGACGTGACGCCGCTGCCGCACAACGGCTGCCGGCCGCGCAAGAAGAGGAGAGTGTAGCGTATGGCGCGTGTGCTCGGACCCAAGTGCCGGATCTGCCGGAGGCTCGGCACCAAGCTCTTCCTGAAGGGCTCGCGATGCGAGACCCAGCGGTGCGCCATCGAGAAGCGCAATCGTCCGCCGGGCCAGCACGGGGAGAAGCGGGTGCGCCTCACGGACTACGGCCTCCACCTGCGCGAAGTGCAGCGGGCGAAGAAGATGTACGGAGTGATGCACCGTCAGTTCACGCGATACTACGACGAGGCCATTCGCAAGCCGGGGAATACCGGCGACTACCTGATTCAGATCCTGGAGCGCCGGCTGGACAGCGTGGTCCATCGGCTGGGGTTCGGACTGTCGCGGGACCATGCGCGGCAACTCATCCGCCACGGCCATCTTCGCGTCAACGGCAAGCGGGTGACCGTGCCGTCTTATCAGGTTTCCTCGGGGGACGCGATCGAGCCCGGCAAGCGGGAAAAGAGCCGCAAACTCGTCGCGGAAGCGTATGCCCAGAGGAAGGACTTGGAGCTCCCCTCGTGGCTCAAGGTGGAAGCGGAGGCGCTCAAGGCCATCGTGGTGCAGCTCCCCACGACGGCCGAGCTTCGCACGCCCTTGGAATCGCAGCTGATCGTCGAGTACATGAGCCGATAATCGGAGGATCGCGATGCGCGTTCGCTGGAAAGATTTCGAGCTGCCCACCCGCGTTGCCGTCGACGACAAGACGCTGACGCGCGAGTACGGGACGTTCCTGGCGGAACCCTTCGAGCGGGGATTCGCCACCACGATCGGAAACGCGCTTCGGCGCGTCCTCTATTCCTCCATCGAAGGATCCGCGGTCCTCTCCCTCAAGGTGAAGGGCGTGTCGCACGAATTCACTACGATCGAGGGGGTGGTGGAGGACGTCACCGACATCGTCCTCAACCTCAAACAACTGGTCGTCAAGGTGGACGGGGACGGGAAGAAGACGCTCAGGATCGAAGCGACCAAGAAGGGGCCGGTCAAGGCGGGTCAGCTTCAAGTCGAGGCGGGCGTGGAGATCCTGAACCCGGACATGGTTCTCCTCACCCTCGCCGAAGATCGCGAGCTGTCGGCCACGATCGAGGTCGCGCGGGGACGCCGGTACACCACCTCCGAGGAGCATGCGAAGGAGCTGCACGAGGAAGGCGTGATCCCGATCGACTCCAGCTTCTCGCCCGTCCGACGCGTCCGCTGCCGCGTGGAGAACACGCGCGTGGGCAAGCTTACGAACTACGAGCGGCTGGTCCTGGAGGTCTGGACGAACGGCGCCGTGACTCCGGACGAGGCGGTCGTCGAGGCGTCGAAGATTCTCCGAAAGCACCTGAACCCGTTCGTGCAGTACTTCGATCTCGGGCGGGAGCTCCAGATCAACGAACGGAAGGAAGAGGAGATGCGCAAGAAGGAGAAGGAGAAGGAGGAGCTCCGCCAGAAGCTCTCCATGTCCATCTCCGAGCTCGATCTCTCCGTCCGCTCGGCGAATTGTTTGGCGAGCGAGCACATCGAAACCATCGGGGAGCTCGTCGGCCGAAGCGAGGCGGATCTTCTCAAGGTCCGCAATTTCGGCAAGACGTCGCTCCGGGAAGTGAAGAAGAAGCTGTCCGACTTGGAGCTTACCTTGGGGATGGACCTCGAGGCCATCTTCGGGAAGAAGCAACCGGTCTTTACTTCGTAGAGGACCGCCATGCGTCACCGACTCAAGGGTCGCAAGCTGCGCCGGACCACCGCCCACCGTCAGGCGATGGCCCGCAATCTGGTCACGAGCCTGTTCGTCTACGGGAGGGTGATCACGACGATCACGCGCGCGAAGGAATTTCGCGGCCTCGCCGAGAGGATGATCACGCTCGGCAAGCGGGGCGCGGGAAAGGACCCGGTAACCCGGCTCGCCTATCTCCGGCGGATCTTGAGCACGGTGCAGGACCGCAAAGTGGCACAGAAGATCTTCGACGACGTCGCAAAGCGTTTCACCGATCGTACCGGCGGGTACACCCGGATCGTCAAGCTCGGCGGTTCGCGCTGGGACGGCGACGGGCGCGGGCAGTATGCCTTCAATCGGCTGGGCGACAACGGCCCCAAGGCCATCTGGGAGCTCGTGGTCCGGAAGGACCGCGAGGAAGAGATGAAACTCGCGGGTCGCGGCCGTGCGGCGTACGAGGCGGAGGAGGCGAAACGCGCCGAAAAGAAAGCGAAGAAGGGCGAGACGAAGTAGTCGATGACCGACTGCGTCTTCTGCCGAATCGTCCGCGGTCAACTTCCCGCGGAGAAGATCTTCGAGAACGATCGCATCCTCGCCGTTCTGGACATCAATCCGCTCGCCCTCGGGCACGTTCTCGTGCTCCCGAAAGAGCACTTCGAAACGGTCGGCGACCTCCCCGACGAGCTCTTCGCGGAGTGGAGCCGGCGACTGCGGGACGTGGCGCGCGCGGTCGTCTCCGCCGCCAATGCCGAGGGCTACAACCTCCTTTCCAACAACCGCAAGTGCTCCGGGCAAGCGATCCCGCACGCCCACGGTCACGTCGTGCCGCGCCGGACGGGAGACGGCATCAAGTTCTCGTGGGCGACGGCGAAGTACCGGGAGGGAGAGTCGGCGGCGTGGGGGGAGAGGCTTCGTAAAGCCTTCCCTCGATAGTCTTTCCGTAACCGTTCACGCTCCCCTTGCACCGCAGAGGCGCGGTGAACCCCGGTAGAGTCTCAGAAGACTCTAACGGGGTGAAAGAGACCCCGTGAACGCATACGTTTTTCCTAAACCCCGCCTCCGAATCCGTGCATCACTCTTGACGGGACAGTGTCCCGCCTCGGCGGTCGCGGTGTAGGAGCAGAATGTCGATGAAGAAAAGCTGGATACTCGGGTTTTCCCTGTTCACCGGAATCCTGGTCCACGCCCAAGACCCGATCGAGATCCGGACGAATCGATCGGGGACCAGTACGCCCGCGGTGAGGCTCGGTGTCGCCAGGGGGGATGCCACGAACAACATCGCGACCTTGACGGTGAGGGACGCTCGGGTGAGGCTCGGATCGGGCGGATTCCTCAACGTGGAGAGGGGGGCCTCGGCGTTGGACACCGCCGGAGACGTGCGGTACGACTCCGTCAACGGAACCCTGCGCTGCTACCACGCGAGCGCCTGGACGACGATGGCGACCTCGGAGTTCGAGGGCAATCCGCGGGCCGCGATCCTGCAGACCGCCACCCCCGGGACGACGCAGACGGGTCACCTCACGATCGCCGGCACGGCCATGGCGGGGACGCTCAAGCTGCCGAACTCCGGCTGGCTCGTCGGGAGGAACGCGGCGAATACGGCGGATCTTAACCTCCTTCGCCTGAATTCCTCGAACAACATTCATTTCGGCTCCGGGTCCATCGTCCTGGATCCGGGAAACGAGGTGACGATTTCGGCGATCAATCCCGCGGCGCCGCGAACGTTCACCCTTCCGAACATCGGGGCCAACGCGAACTTCGTCATGACGGAGGGCGCGCAGACCATCAACGGAGACAAGACCTTCGGCGGGACCTTAGCGGCGAGCGGGAGCGCGCTCGAACTGGTGCGATCCACCAATTCCTCGACGATTACGGGGAGCGCCGCGGTCTCGGGCCGGCGGAATCCGACGGGAGTGGCCAGCGGCGACTTCTACGGGGTACTCGGAGAGGTCCGCTTCTTCGACAATTCTGATGGATATCAGGTGAACAACGACGGCGTCCGAGGGGAGGCGAGCGGGAACACGAGCGTGGCCGGCGGGCTTACGTCGAACCGCGGGGTTCACGGAGTCGCGTCGGGTTCGGCATCGGCGGGATTCGCCCTCAACTACGGCGTGTTCGGGCAGGCGTGGGGGGGAGATACGAATTGGGGCGGGTATTTTCGGGTGAGGGAAAGCAGCGCGAATACCGTGTTGAGCGTCTTGGGAATCGAGCGGGAAACCACGGGAACGGCGGCTGCCGGGATCGGCGCCGCTCTCGAGTTCATCGTCCGAAGCGGGAACGGCACGACGGAGACCCCCGCCCGCATCACGGGCGTGCTCACCGCGAACACGCCGGGGGCGGAGGAGGGCGAATTGATCTTCTCCACGTTGAACGCGGGCGGAGGACCGGCGGAGCGGATGCGCCTCGCCTCCGACGGGACGCTTCTCATCGGTACCACGACGGATGCGGATGCGCTCCTTCGCGTGGGATCCACGACCGGCTCGCGCCTGCAGATCGGGACCGCCGAGTATCTGGAAGACGGGGGAGTGAACACGCTCACGACCAATGCGAGCTTGGTTCCGAGCAGCGACGGGACCCGGAGTTTGGGAACTACGAGTTGGCGGTGGGACGCATTCCTCAATGAGCTTGTCGTGGAGGCGGACACGAATCCCGTGACGATCAACGAAACCGGCACGGACGGCGTCCTGATTCGTTTCCAAAACGACGGCGTCAATTCCGGGAGCATCAGCCAATCCGGCAGCACGGTCTCGTACAACGCGTTCACCGGTTCCCACTACGGCTGGAGCTCGGCCGCTCAAGACCTCCTCCCCGGAGCCGTACTCGTGGCGACCGGCGCGAATCGAAAGCTCGGGCCCGACCACCTAGAGGTGCGCGAGACGATCTACGGAGTCGATACCACGGAACGGGCCTGCGACCCGCGCGTCTTGGGCGTCTATGGAGGGAGCGGAGGAGAGGGGATCCTCCTGGTCAACGCCGTCGGCGACGGATTCGTTCTCGTCACCGACTCGGCCGGGGACATCGATCTCGGCGACTACCTGACCAGTTCCGCGCGCCGGGGATTCGGTCAGAGGCAGCCGTCCGCGGCGATGATGAACTACACCCTCGCCCGGGCGATGGAGTCGGTGCGGTGGGCCGACGTGCCCGTGGATCCGAAGAGGGGATTCCGGTGGAAGCGGATCGCCTGTACGTTCCGAGCCGGCTAGAACTGCGCCACGGCGGCCTTTTCGTCGGCGGCGAAGCGCAGGATCTTCGAGAGTCCCAGGATATTGAAGACGTCCTGAATCTCCGGCGGCGTCGCGGCAAAGATGATGTCCCCGCCGTTCTTCATCGCGGTGTCCAGAGAACCGATGAAGCACCCGAAGCCCGCCGAAGAGATGTAGGTGGTCCCGCGGAGGTTGACGACGATCTTGAAAATCCCCTTCTCGAACAGATCGTTGAGGGTCGTCTCCACTTTGGTGAAGTTCGACCAATCGAGCGCGCCCTCGATCCGGACTTCGTGAACTCCGGGCTGCAGCTCCCGGCTCGTGACCCGAATCTGATCTTTCCCGGTCTCGGACATCGTACCGCCCATGGAACGGGGTTCAGTATAGTGTGGACCGTGACGGGATCAAGAAAAATGCGGAAGGGAGACCTCTTCGCCCGCGCACTCCGACTCGAAGAGACGCTCCATCTCCGCGCGGAGTCCCTGAAGCTCCTCGTCCGAGATGGCCGGCTCAGGCACTTCGCGGACTTCGCCGTCCCACGACTGTTCGACGAGGAGGGAGGCTCCCCGCGATCCGGCGAGCTTGAGGCGCCTCTTGCGCATGAGGAGGAGCGCGACGAGGAAGGTGATCTTGCCTCGCCGAGGCTCGTCGCCGGGGGCGGAGACGAGCCGTTTGAAGAACTCCACCATGGCCCCGATGTCCTCGAGCTTCCGTTCGCGCCTCAAAGGCATGCGGGTGTTCCAATAGCTGAAGATCTCGAACGGCTTGCGGGACCAGCACGGGAGGCAGAGATCGCGGCGCGAAAAGGAACCCTCCGCCTCCACGATGCACGAGTAGAGATCTTCCTCCGACGCGAATAGCCTCTCGCAAGCCGAGCAGCCCCGCTTCCGGCGTTCCACCTTCCACTCCTCCATCCGATCCTATATCGGCAAGAAGGGAGCGCGGCTCCAAGGGCGGAGTGTTTTCCGCCGGACGCAGGCGGAATCTCTCTAGACAAGTCGGGATTCGTGTGGTACATACTGCATGGGTGATAAAAACCGTCCAGTCACTCGGACTCCCCGCCGCGGCTCTCGTCGCCCTCCTTCTCGCGATGGCCCGGCCGCAAATCGGGTCTCGGCCTGTCCCGACGTCTCGAGGAGAAGGGAAAGCGGCCGCGGTGGAGGAAAGGCTCTCGTCGGCCCGTTCCCTCCGGGACCGCGTGCTGTCTGGGGAGGATGTCGCTCGAGAGATCCAGCTCGGGAAGAGCGGCAAGGGCGTCGAATGGCGAGCGGCTGCCGTCGAAGACGCCCATCCGCGGTGGCGGGCCTTCGCCCTCAAGGTTCTCGCCGATCGTCGCGATCCCTCCCTGGAGTCGTTCTTCCACGAGCGCCTTCTCCGGGACCCCGACTATCTCCCGCGCTACACCGCGGCGATCGGACTCGAGAAGCTGGAGTCCCTCGCTCTGGAAACGTGGGATTCGCTCCGTCACGCCGTGCTTGGCGAGACCCATCCGAAAGTACAGCAACAGATTCGGAAACTCCTTCGAGTTCATCGACCGAGAATCGGGTAGGGAGGTGGCGATATGGGCCGGAAAGCGCTGTGGCTGTGCGTCCTGGCGGCGGGTACGAGTGCTTCCGTCACTTCCGAAGGACTGACCCAGAAGTCCATCTCGGACGTCGGCTGGTCGGTCTGGTTCGTGGGGAGCCAGTACGACGCCGCGTCCGACACCACGACCTTTACCTACAAGATGGTCGCGGCCGATTGGGAAAAGGACCTGAGCCATTGGGTGCTCGCGGTCCAGGCGGATCCCCCTCCCACCGGGAGCGGCATCAACACCTCGTACGGACTGGATCCGAAGACCGGCGTCTTGGGATTCAAGTGGGACGACGGACAGGAGGCGGGAACGGTCCAAGTGTACACGCTGACGCTGGCCGGTCAGATCGGTACGGCGATGGTTTCGTATTCCGTCAAAGGGGGAACGTACTTCGCCATCGGAACCGTCGCGGGACCGGGGGCGCCGGTCCAGGCGCCCATGACCTATTCGATCAGCGGGTCCCTCTACGTGGACGCCGACGGGAACGGGACGCGCGACCTCGGGGAACCGGCGCTCGCGAACGTCACCGTGGTCCTGACGGGCAGCAACGGCGAGGTTCTCGGGCAGACGGTGACCGATGCGAACGGCGGATACGTCTTCGCAGATCTTACTCCCGGCGACTACGTGGTGTCGGCTCCGGGGACTACTTCGGCGAGTGATTTCAACGAAGTTCTCTCCACGTACTTCACCGCCGTGGTCGAGTCGCTCTCCGTTCATCTCGAAGGGAGCGACTCTTCGGGGAATGATCTCGGCTACCGCGTGAAGGTGTGCGAGATCCTGAAGGACTTGAATCCCGCCGACCCCGACGGGGATTCCTTCACGTTCTCCGGAACGGGAAAGACGATCGGGTTCTGGAAGCACCAACTGACGGTCGCCATCAAAGGCAAGGGACATGCCCAAGTGAACAGCGTGACGCTCCTCTCCTATCTCTATGCGGTGGAAGATCTGTTTCTTTCCGAGCCGTTCCAGTTCACGCCGACCGCGGAGGTTGCGTCCGCATTGGCCGTTCTCTCCTCGACGTCCAGCGCCAAGGTGGATCTCTTGAAGAAACAACTCTTGGGAACGGAACTGAACCACGTGTCGGGGCGGGGTCTCACCGGGGCGTACTCAGCCCTTCAGGCCGTGCTCCTCGCCTGGGGAGAGTACCTCGCGCTTCACTACACTCAGGTACCGAGTGCCGAGCTGGTTGCGGCGAAGGACGTCTTCGACCGCATCAACAACACGGGCGAGTAGGGGTTTTTCGACATCGCGGCCTCCCTCGCCTCGGACCGCGTCGAGGGAATGCTACGAAAGGCCGTTCCCGTTTGACGTGCGGAGCGGCATACAATTTGCCCATCTTCCCCTGGGTCAATTCGGGTAAGGGGAGGTGGTGGTGGCGATTCTTCGTCGCGGGGCAACTGTTTCCGTCGTCCTCCTGGCCGTTCTCGTTCTTGGGGGGTGCAGCCTCGAGTCCGTCTTCCAATCCGCACTTCAGGGCGCCTTCGACGCGATGTGGTCGAACGCCGCTCTCAAGAAGGAGCTGGAGCAGGAATCGGAAAAGAAGCTCAAGAAAAGCCTCAACGACTGGCTCACGGGGATGGTGGTGTACGAGAGCTGGTTCGGCGACGCCTACATCCATCACGTGAAATGGGTGGATGTCAACCTCGGCCAGAACGCCCCTCAGATTCAGGTAGACTCGGCCGCGTTCTCGGAAACGGCGAGCCACTATGTGTTGAATCTCTCGTGGAAGGCCGCATGGAATCCCGGGACCAAAGGAAAGGTCCGATTCGAACTCGACATCCGAGCCTGGCACGGCTTCCCGGATCACACGATCACGGTCCATGCGATCGAGGCGGAGGCGCTCGGAAACACCCTCGTCGGAATCCCGAAGAGCCTCTCCGGTACGGGATTCGTGAGCGTACTGGTGGCGGAATCGAAGGTCGACCTCAAGGCCAAGGCGGCCGGGTGGTTCTGGACGATCGATCAGAGCAAGAAGGTCAAGTCGATGATCAACGACAGTCTGGTGAAGTACGTCGTCGGCCAGAGTTTCCAGAAGGTCTTCGGGCCGATTCTGTGACGACCAGACGCGGGCTCTTCGCCGCCGCCGTTCTCGGGACGGCGCTTCTCGGATGGTCCTGGACGCGACGAACGGAGCCGGTGACGCGAGCCATGCTTCGGACTCCAATGTCCGAGAGGTTCTTGGAGTTGCCGTCTTCGCGAGCCGAGGTCGCCCGAGCCCTTACCGAACAACCCCGTCCACAGACCGACAATACCGCGACGCTCCTGGGCCTCCCGGAGCCCCGACAACTCTTGCGAGTGGATCTCGGAGTCCTCGCCTCCCGAGTGCGGAAGTTGGCGGGCGATCCCGAGCTGCTCCTCCGTCTACGGTCCGTGGTCGACCGGTGGCGTGCGGACGAGGACGCGGAGGTGAGGCGTTGCGGTGAGTTCGTGCTGGTCTACCTGGACGGAGTCTGGGAGGATCGGGCTCAATTTCATTCCGATTCCGCGCTTCGCTCCCGGCTTCTCGAACATCCCCCCGATGGGAGCGATAAAACGACCGAGGTCCTGATCCGAGCGATCGAGTCCGATGTCGATCGCGAGATCCGCCGCTCGGCGTTGCGAGGGATCCCCTCCGAGCCGGGGCGCGGGCACCTCCGGAGGCTGGTGGGCCGGCTTCGCACGGAGTTCGACCGAGAGGTTCGAATCGAAGCCATCGGTCTTCTCGGAACGATGCGGACCGACGATCCGGCCGCGATCGATGCGCTGAAGTCGAGCGCGTTTTCCTCCAGCGCCGATTCCGCGGAAGTTCGCGCGGCGCGCCGCTCCCTCCTCAAGTGTTCCAACGAGCATCCGGGAATCCTCACGGATTCCGAGAAGGAGACGTTGGATCAAGTCATGCGTGCCGGGAGGTAGGCGTTCGCGTTACTTCTTCCCCTTCCACGGCGCCTTTCCTCCCACGTCCGGGGGCCGACCCGTGAACTTCACGTGGCCGGGGCCCAGCAGCGCCTCGAGATCCGCAAGGAACGCCTCGGACGGAGAGATCCAGTGGGCGTTCGAGGCTTGCACCAGGACGCGTCGGCCCGCCTCGACCGGAACGGAGAGGAAGACCGGCACCGATCCGGGATGCTCGGCAAGAATCCGCTTCACCTCTTGCAGCGCCCCATCGTCCGCGGTCGGCGGAAGGGAAATGGTGATGTTGGAGGTGAGCTGTTCCCGCGCCTTGACCGCAGGAACGATGGAGCTGACGCGAAGGGAAACATTCTCGTTCCGGAAGCTTACCCGCCCGGAGGCGAAAACGATGTGGTCCTCGAAGAGATGCTCGCGATTCTTCTCGAACTCCGTCGGGAAGCAGACACCCTCGCACGTGCCCGTGAGGTCGTGGAATCGGAAGGCCACCCACTTCTGACCCTGATTGGCTCCCGACTTCGCGATCATCGAGCGCAAGCCGCTGATCATTCCCCCCAGCGTAACCTCGCTTCCGTCCTCGAGTTCGGACAGCCGATCCACGCTCGCCGTGGAATAGGAGCGAAGCATATCCTCGTACCGGACGAGCGGATTCGCCGTGACGTAGAACCCGAGCGCCTCCTTCTCGTACGCGAGGAGGGTCTCCTGCGCCCACTCCGGGGAATCCGGAACGGCGGGATAGTCTTCCTCGGCTCGGGCCTCGAAAAACGTGAGTTGCCCGGCCTTCTTCTCCTGGCTTCGCAGCGCGCCGATCCGGAGCGCGGGCTCGAGTATTTCCATGAGTTGTGCCCGTCGGATTCCCAGCGAGTCGAGCGCGCCCGCTTTTACGAGACTCTCGACGGTCTTTCGGTCCACGGCTTTGAGGTCGACCGCTTCGCAGAGCGGGTAGAGCCCGGTGAATCGGCCGATTCTCCGGCGAGTCTCCAGGAGATGGCGGATCGCCTTTTCCCCGACGTTCTTGATCGAACCGAGTCCCACGCGGATCTTCTCCCCCTCGACCGCGAAATCGAACTCGCTGACGTTGAGATCGGGAGGGAGGACCTCGATGCCGAGCTGCCGGCATTCCTCGATGTACTCGGCCATCCGGTCGATGTCGCCCATCGTGCACGTCATGAGGGCGCACATGTACTTCTCCGGCCAGTTCGCCTTGACGTAGGCGGTGCCGTAGCTCAGGATTCCGTAGGCCGCGGAGTGAGACTTGTTGAAGCCGTACCCTCCGAAGAAGGCCATGAGGTCGAAGATCTGTCGTCCCACGTCTTCGGCGACCCCTTTTTTCTTCGCCCCGTCCACGAACATGTCGCGGTATTGCGCGAGGATCTCGGGCTTCTTCTTTCCCATGGCCTTGCGGAGCGCGTCGCAGTCCGACATGGGAAGCCCGGCGAGCTGGTTGGCGATCCTCATCACCTGTTCCTGGTAGAGGATGACGCCGTTCGTCTCCTTCAGGATCGGCTCCAGCATCGGATGGAGATAGGTCACCGCCTCCTGCCCGTGCTTGCGCTTGATGTAACTTTCGACCATTCCGGATTGGAGCGGGCCGGGGCGGAAGAGCGCGACTGCGGCAATGAGATCTTCGATGCGGTCGGGTTTCATCTGTTGGACCATCTCGCGCATCCCCCGCGAGGTTTCCAACTGGAACACCCCCTTCACCTGGCCCCGCGAGATCATCTGATACGTCTTCGTGTCGTCGAGGGGGATGCTCTCGAGCCCGAGATCCTGCCCGACGAGCTTCGCGGCGCGTTCCAGGACGGTCAGGGTTTCCAGACCGAGGATGTCGACCTTGAGCACCCCGAGCTTCGTCAGGATGTTCATGTCGAACTGCGTGATCTCGATTTCGTCCGCGGTGCAGATCGGTACGAGCTCGTCCAGCGGACGATCGCCGATGACCACGCCCGACGCGTGCTTCGACGCATGCCGGTGGAGGTCCTCGAGCTTGAGCGAAACGTCCCAAAGCTCCTTCTTGACGGGGTCCGCCGCGATCTCTTTCTCGAGCTCGGGCTCCATCTTCCGCGCCTCTTCGAGCGAGATGTCGAGAACTTTCGGGATTTTCTTCGCCAGGGTGTCGATCACCCGGAGGTCGATCCCCAGGACCCGTCCGACGTCCCGGACGACGGCGCGCGCCTTCATCGTTCCGAACGTGATGATCTGCGCGACCTTCTCGTGGCCGTACTTCTCGCGGATGTACTCGATGACGCGGCCGCGGTCCTCGCTCGCGAAGTCCAGATCGATGTCGGGCATCTCCTTGCGGGAAGGGTTGAGGAAGCGCTCGAAGATCAAGTCGTAGCGGATCGGGTCGATGGAGGTGATCCCGAGGAGATAGGCGACGAGCGATCCGGCGGCGGAGCCGCGTCCCGGTCCCACTCGGATGCCGCTGTCGATCGCGAAGCGCCGGAGATCCCAAACGATGAGGAAGTAGCCGGAGAATCCCATCTTGTCGATGACCGAGAGCTCGTATTCGAGCCGGTCCCGGACGGTCTTCGGTAGCGGATCTCCGTACTTCTCCCGGGCCAACTTCTCGCAGAGGTCGCGGACGAATGCGGAAGCGCTCGTGGCGCCGGAGGGAATCTCGAAGTGCGGAAGATGGATCTCGCCGAATCGCAGCTCGAGATTGCACTTCTCCGCGATCTCGACCGACGCTCGGACGGGATCCGGCAGCATCGGGAAGGCCGCGGCCATCTCTTCCGGCGATTTCACGTAAAACTCCGGCGTGGGATAGCGCATCCGGTCGGTGTCGGCGAGAAGCGACCCGGTGTTGATGGCGAGGAGCGCGTCGTGGGCGCGATGGTCCTCCTTGTTCAGGTAATGGCAGTCGTTCGTCGCGACGACCTTGAGGTCGAGCTGCTGGGCGATGCGCAGCGCCCCTTCGGCGATGGTCTTCTCCTCGGGAATCCCGTGGTTTTGGATCTCGAGGTAGAAATTCTCGGGGCCCAGGATGTGCCGGTAGTCGTCGGCCGCGCGAAGCGCCTTGTCGAGCTGGTCGGACTTGAGCGCATGGGCGAATTCGGAATGGGGGCATCCGGAGAGGGCGAGGAGACCCTCCTGGTGCTGGGACAAGACCTCCTTGTCGATTCGGGGCTTCGAGTAGAAGCCCTCGCGATAGGAAATCGACGAGAGCTTCATCAGATTTCGATACCCCTTCTCGTTGCGGCAAAGCAGCGTGAGGTGGTAGCTCGAGTCCTTGACGCCCTTGGCCTCCTTCTTTTCGTGGCGCGAGCGTGGCGCGACGTACGCCTCCATTCCGATGACGGGCTTGATCCCGGCGGCCAGCGCGGCGGTGTAAAACTCGACGGCTCCGAAGAGGTTCCCGTGGTCCGTGACGGCGAAGGCCTTCATCCCGAGGTGCTTGACCTTCTGGACGAGCTCCTGGATTCGGCAGGCGCCGTCGAGAAGGCTGTAGTCGCTGTGGGCGTGGAGGTGGACGAATTCGGCCATGGGGCGGGGATTCTAATCGAGTCCGGAGTCCGGGTCCAGGGTCCAGCGCGCGTTCCCCTTGGCGCGAAGGGCAGGGAGTGTCGGACTTCCGACAGGAGAATCTAGGACCCGGGGAGCCAGGCCGACAACTCCTTCGTTACCTCGGACTGCGGAAGGTCGACCGCTCCCGGAAAACCCTCCGCCCCCGTAGGCCGGTTGATCCACAGGGCGCACCGAAGAAGCCGGGCGATCTCGGGCAGGTCGGCGAATCTCAGGAGATGCGGCAGAATAGGCCGTTCGCGACCGGCACGATAGGTCGAGCCGAAGTCGTCCGCCGCAACGGCGGCGATCCGGGGATCGACCACGGCGGCCAGGAGGGCCGTCGCCCCCATCTCGCCCAAACCGACGACGGACACCTTCTTGCTTGCCGGCCTCAGGACATCGACGGCACGCTTCACGTCGTGCGCGGCCATCCCGGCCTCGGGACGACCCCACAGCACGCAGTTTAGGTCCCACCTTCGCCCGAGTTCCCCTCGGAGACGCACGTCCGGGATGAGGACCCGCATCCCGTTCCGCAACATCGCTTCCGCGAGATCGCCTCTCTTTGCGAGCACTTCGTGCTTGCCGCCCGGAGAGATCACGATGACCCCGGGAGCCTTCTCGTCCTTCGCCCCCGGATGGAGGAGGAGCGCTGGGATCACGAACTCCTTCTCGCTCGTGTAGGTGATCCGCTCCATCTCGAAGCCGCGCCACTTCGCCGTCCCGGCGCTCACGATCTTGAGCTTCGCGTCCTGGACGTCCTTCTCGCCGAGGATTTCGAGGACTTGGTCGCGCAGGTTCGGATCGGATTCCCGGGATGGGATGCGGCTCTTGAAATACTGCACCATTCCCCCGACCCCGCGATGGCCTTTCGGTGGCGCGCCCAGCGCGTCGAGTGCCTCGGGCGGCTCGGTGCGGATCTCGGGCTCGATCGGATCTGCGTCGGGATCGTTCTTGAGCCATCGGTGGAACCACGCCATCATTTGTTCGCGCATGGTCCGGTTGTAGTCGTGGCCGCCAGAGTAGTGACGGTTCTCGACGCGGTCGGAGTGGCCGAGCCCCGCGTAAATCTTCTGGATCGCCGGAAACTCCTCCTGCGGAAAGTTCCGCGTCCAGTCGCCGGTAACGGAAATGTAGAGCGCAGGCTTCGGGGCGAAGGCCGCCGTCATCTCCGGCTCGTCCGTGACCGCGAGAAGCCCCGGGACGAAGTTGCAGATGCAGTGAGTGTCCTCGCGCGGACTCAGGATCCGTTGGAAGTAGGAGATCATCACCACGGGGACCGCCGCCTGGATGCGGTCCTCGAGGAGCATCAGATACATCGTCTGTTGGCCGCCCCCCGACGCACCGGTGCAACCGATCCGGCGCGCGTCGACCTCGGGGCGGCTCTCTAGGTAGTCCAGAGCGCGCATGTTGTTCCACGTCATCATGGTGAGGGAACACAGCCCCACGCTCCAGTGGGTGACGTGGACCGAGTCGACGGCGAGGGCGACATATCCCTTCTTCGCCAAAGCGATGCAGCGCGTTTGGACGACGGGATGGCGGGCGCCGTTTTCCCAATGGCCGTGGGGGTTCAAGACGCCGGGAAACGGGCCGGTTCCCTTGGGAAGATACAGCCATCCGCTCGCCCAGACTTCGGGCAAGGTTCGGAACCAGACGCGCTCCAGTCGATAGTCGTCGTACTCCTTCCGTCCCGAGACGACCGGCCGGAGCGGCACGCGCTCGGGAAGTGGGTCGAGCCCGAGGCAGCGGCGGACTTGCTGTCGGAGCTCCTGTCGTCTCGCCTCCCACTTCTCCCTCGACTCGAAGCGGGGCGGACGAGCGGAGCTCAGGCGCCCCCAGTATGCGGTGAGCATCCGGTCCTTTGTCCGGGAGTCGCGGAGGACTCGCGTGTCGTCTTGAGGAGTGAGGATCAGCACTGCGAGGAAGATCCGCATGTAGGAATGTACGCCCTTGGACGGTGAATCGTTCATGGAGCATCTCCGATGGCTTCGATGTAGGGTGCCGATGGGTCCCGCCGCCGTCGGCAGAAATCGTATCGACGGAAGCACGATGTGCGATTCCCCGGTGTGTCCCTCTTTTCTTGACGGCCGAAACTCCCTTTCCCGCTCTCCTAAGAGAACCTCCTCGTCTCGGGGCCGGCCGTTGCCGCCCCATGCAGGATGGGCTATACTTCCTTGCGACGGGACGAAAACTCATGGAACACGGCGAGACCACCCTGGGAGGGAAAGTCGAAGGGTTCCCCTCCACCCAGTGGAGCCAATTGGTGCTGCTTCGGGAAAGCGGCCGGGAGGAGGCGCGTGAAATCCTCGGCCGACTGGTGCTGGCCTATTGGCGCCCCATCTATCTCACGATCCGTCGGGGGTGGAACCGAACCGTCGAGGACGCCAAGGATCTTACCCAGGAGTTTCTCTCCCGAGTGTTTGCGGGAGAATTCGCCGCGGACTTGGATCCGGCCCGAGGCCGGTTCCGCGACTGGTTGCACGCCGCCCTTCGGCACTTCCTGCTCCAGATGAAGCGGGATGCCCAGGCGATCAAGCGAGGGGGAGGTCGCGCGATCATCCCCTTGGAGGCCTTCGAGGGAATCGACCGCCTTCCGTCGAACAGCGGCTTGGGAGAGCAGGATCCGACACAAGTCTTCGAACGAGAGTGGGCCCGGGAGATCCTCCATCGTGCCGTGGAACGACTTCGGGACCATTGCGCTCGATCGGGAAAGGAGCGCCGCTTCGAGATCTTCCAGCGGCACGATCTCGACCCGGCCGACGGGGAGCACACGACCTATGCCGAGGTGGCCGAGACCCTGGAAATGACGCCGGGCGAGGTGAAGAGGGGGCTCGCCGAGATGCGAGCGGCGTACCGCGAGTTCCTGAACCACGAGGTGTCCGAGTACACCTCCGATCCGGCCGAGGCGCGGCGGGAGCTGTGGAAGGTGCTGGGGACGAAGTAACGATGACCGAATTTCATTCCGGCGTCCGGCGACGGCTGCGCCATGTGGCGCTTTCTCCGTCGGATCTCGAGATCGCGGAGATGGCCCTCGAGCGGGGGTGGATCACCGAGGAGCAGCTCGACGGGTGCCTCGAGGAGCACGAGGGAACCGAGGGGACGAAACTTCCCATTCGAGTGATTCTGGTGGTTCGCCGCTACTTGACGCCGGGTCAGCTCGACGAGCTCCACCGTCAGCGTCGTCCGAAAGGGGAGACGGCGCTCGAGGCGCCGACTCGAGACGGACATCCCGATCGGATCGGTCGCTTCGAGATCCAGCGACTGGTGGGCACCGGCGGGATGGGAAACGTCTATCTCGCGCACGATCCCCAGCTCCGGCGCGAAGTCGCCCTCAAGGTCGTTCGGGGCGAGCCGGGTTCGGACAAGCTGGAACGATTCCGCCGGGAAGCGATCGCGGCCGCTCGGCTGCGCCACCCCGGAATCATCTCCGTTTACGAGGTCGGGGCCGACGAGGGCTTCTACTACATCGCGATGGATTGCCATCGCGGGGGGACGCTCGCCGATGCCATCGCTTCGACCGATCTCCCCCTGCGGGACAAGATCCTCAAGGTCCGCGACATGGCGCGTGCCGTCGCGCACGCCCACTCCCAAGGGATCGTCCACCGGGACCTCAAGCCTCGAAACGTCCTCCTGGATCGGGACGGACGCCCCGTCATCGCGGATTTCGGCCTCGCGAGGATCAAAGATCTCTCGATGGAACTCACGCAGCCGGGGGTGCTCCTCGGCACGGTCCACTACATGAGTCCCGAGCAGGCGCGGGGAGGAGTCGCCGACGAGCGATCCGACGTCTATTCGCTGGGCGTCATCCTCTACGAAATCCTCGCGGGCACCGTCCCCTTCCGGGCTGGAGAAGCGGCCGTGGTCCTTTCGAAAATCCTCGAGGAGGAACCGGTACCTCCTCGATCCGTTCGAGCAGGAGTTCCCATCGACTTGGAAGTGGTTTGCCTCAAGGCGATGGAGAAGGAATCCGCGGGGAGGTACGAACGAGCCGCAGATCTGGCGCGGGACCTGGATCTCTTTCTTGAGGGAGAGCCCATCCTCGCGCGAGGGCCCTCGAGCGCAACGCGAGTCATGCGAAAGCTTCGCAAGCGGTGGCGGATCGTCACCGGAATCGCCGGGGCGCTCGCGATCGCCGCCGTTCTCGGCGTGCGCCTCCAGTCGGCCCGATCCGAGGTTCAGGCGACGAAGATCCAGGCAGCGGCGGCGCTGACTCGCCAGCAACAAGAGGCGGATCGGGAGAGAAAGCGCCGCGAAGAGGCGCTGGGGAAACTCAAGGATGCGAGCGACCGGGTTTCGAAGGCCATCCTCAAGTACTCGTACCGCCCGGAATCGGCCAACATCGTCGAACTCCATCGGCACATGTCCGAAGCGATGAAGCTGGTCGACGAAGCCGCGCTCGTTCTCTCCGACCATGTGGAGGTCTTCCGACTTCGCGCGTGCCATCACGAGGTCCGCGGTGATTTTCGGCGGGCCTTCGAGACGTATTCCGCCGGCGTGCGGCTCCACCCGAAGGACGCGGAGCTTCTCCTGGCGCGGGCTCGATGCACCCTCGAATGGCGTGCCGTCCTTACCTGACTCGGCGCGGGTCACGGCCGCGGGCGGCCGTGCGGAGATGAGGAGCACGCGAGACGGCTTCGGCTATTCGGAGAGCCCCTGGATCTGAAGGCCCTTCTGGACGACATCGCGGTGGCCGAAGGTCTCGGGGGGAGAGTCACCTTCGAGCGCGAATTGGCCGAAGCCTACCTCCTGTCGGAGACCGATGTGGCTGGGGCCACATCGCGGCTGAAGAAGGTCGCCGACGGAGAGGGAAAGACGTGGGAAGTTCTCCTGAAGGCGCTGGCCGACATGCTTTCCGGCGAGGAGGCGCGCAAGTACTACGACCGCGCGATCCAGCAACGGGCCAACTATGCGCTGGCCTACTTCGCTCGGGCGGCGGCGCTTCACGGGCCGGGCGACGAGGAGCGCGCCGAGAGCGATGTCCGCAAGGCCGTCGAGATCTCCCCCGAATTCTGGCCCGCCTGGGAGGGGCTCGCGATACTGATGGAGCGAGTCGGGAGGCCCGATGAGGCGCTTTCGGCCGCGCTCGAAGCGATTCGACTCGAACCCAGACCTCGCGATTCGTACCTGGTCCTGATGCGGGTCGTTTCCCACACGGTCGTCGCGGTCCCGGCGCACGCCGACGCGATTCTGGATGCGGCCGTAACGGCCGTGCTCGATCATTGGGCGCCCCACTGGGCGCGGCATTGCGTTCGAATCAAGGCGGGGAAGGTGGCGGAAGCCCTCGGGGATCTGGAGCGGGCGCGGGCCATCTTGGCGAGCCAGGGTGGGAACACGGCGAAGGCCGATCAGCTTATCGAACTCTATCGAATGAGGCTCCAGGAGAAAGAGTAGCCTTCCGTCTTTTTTTTCCGGGGCCGACGGAGCGGCGTCCGCTCTATCCATCCCAGGGGGTCTGGGTTTGAATCTTCGGCCGTGGAGGCTGCTCCTCGCTGTTCCCGTGGCGGTCTTGGCGATTCTGCGGCCGGCTCCAGAAACCAGCGTCGCTCGAAGAGTCTATCAAGTCTCGGCACCACCAGACCCGGCAGCCCCCTCGACGGGGCTTCCTGTCGGACGTGAAGTGGGTCCTTCGATTGCGGAGATGGAGCGGATCGCCTCCACGCATCCGAAATTGAAGGAGCGGCTTCGCGCGATCGACGCGCTTGGGACGGCCGGGGCCGTCGAGGAACTCCTGCGAATCGCGGAGTCGCCCGGGGAAGGCCTCCTGAGGACTCGCGCGATCGCAGCACTCGACGGACGTGCGTCGGGGAACGAGGCGCGCCTTCTTGTCCTGCTCCGAACGGCGGCGGATCCGGAAGTCGTGCGCGCGGCGATTCGGGCCATGGCGGGAAGCGAATCCGTCTCCCCCGCGCTCGAGGAAACGCTCCGAAATCATCCGCGGCCGGGAATTCGCGCCGAAGCGGCCATGGCGCTGCTCCGCTCGGATCGGTCTCGAGGACCGGTGATCCTTCGCCGGGCCCTCGAAGCCGAGAACGACCCGCACGTTCGTCGCGTGATCGACGGCCTACTTTCCAAGGATCATCCATGATCGGGAGGAATCCAATGCGCTCCGTATGGGGTCTCGTTCTCAGCCTTCCCGCAGCCGTCCTCGATGCCCAAATGTCGGACATGTCGTGTCGGCCCACGGGGGAGATGGAGTCGGCGCGATACTACGCAGCCGCAACGAAGCATGTGTCCGGGAAGGTGTTGGTGACGGGAGGAGAGCCCGCTCTCTTGGATTCGGTCGAGGTCTATTCGGACTCCTCCGGGGCGTGGAAGACGGTGGCGCCGATGCTGACTGGCCGGTCGCGTCACATCTGCGAGACCTTTACCGACGCTTCGGGCGCCGTCAAGGTGCTCGTCGCCGGAGGCATGGACCAAACGAATACGGGACTGGCGTCGGTCGAGATCTACGATCCGGCCGCCGACACGTGGACCGCGGGCCCGTCCATGGAGTATCCCCGCATTCGCGCCGCCTCCGTTCTCCTCGACGACGGACGGATCCTGGTCGTCGGCGGCCGTTGGGGACAGACTCTCCTCGATTCGGCGGAGATCTACGACCCGACGGCGAACGGCTGGACTACGATCGCCATGACCTCCGCCAGGGATTGGCCGGGGGCCACGCTGCTGGCGAACGGGGAAGTCCTCGTCTCCGGGGGGCGCGATTCCACGGGCGTCCTGGACACCGTCGAGATCTTCTCTCCGAGCGGAAATGCCTTCCGAACGGTCTCGGCCGTCATGGCCGTTCCGCGATGGATGCACACCGCCACTCGCCTATTGGACGGTCGCGTACTTCTTTGCGCCGGCATGAAGAGTTCGACGGCCTACTGGACTCAGAGCGAGATCTTCGATCCTCAGGACGAATCCATCGTCCCCACGGATCCTCTCCCGGACGGACGAGCCGAACACACGGCGTGCCTTCGACCCGACGGGCATGTGTGCGTCTGCGGCGGGTACGGGCTCGATACCGGGATGGGAAGCGTGCGAATGGACTGCTGGAGGTACGATCCGGCAGCCGCGTCCGGCTCGAAGTGGAAAAGCATGGGAATGATGAAGGACCCTCGAACGTCGCACCTGTGCGTGATGTTGGACGATTCCTGCGTCTGCATCGGGGGGAACGCCGGATCGATGGGAGCAATGGGATCGACCTCGAAACCGTTGGCGCGATGCGAGGAGATGCGCCACCAGTCGGGAAACCTCGCGCCGGTGTCGCTCCTGGCCCCCGCGGACAAGGAGGCGGCGGGTCCCGGGACCGTCTCCTTCGATTGGACCGACAACTCAGACCCGATGGTGGTCGGATATCGACTTCAGATTTCCCGGTCGGCACGCATGGGAGAGCCTCTCGAGGTTTCCCAGGACAACGGGGTGTCGATGTCCCAGCAAACGCTTGTCAAGGGAACCTACTTCTGGCGAGTTGCGGCGCGAAGCGCATCGAGTCGGGGCTATTGGAGTTCCGTCTGGTCCTTCACCGTCTCGAACTCCGCGCCCGTCTTGACGGTCCCCGGCGCGCAATCGGGAGGCGAAGGATCCACGATCGTCTTCGCCGTATCCGCGACCGACGCCGACGCTGATCCGGTCGTGCTCACGGCCGCGGATCTTCCTCTCGGGGCCGTATTCGACGCCTCCGGTTCTTTCTCGTGGACGCCGGACTACGATCAAGCCGGGACCTACACGGTGGTCTTCTCCGCCTCGGACGGCGAAGGGAGCGACACCGGATCGGTGACCATTACCGTCCAGAACGTGAATCGCGCTCCGGTCTTGAACGCGATCGGAGACCGAAGTGTGGCGGAGAATTCGAACTTGTCGTTCACGGTGACGGGCTCGGACCCGGACGGGCAGACGGTGATCTTCTCGGCCACCGATCTTCCGGCGGGGGCCTCGTTCTCGGGCGCGACGTTCTCGTGGACTCCCACGTACGATCAGGCCGGGAGTTACTCCGTCACGTTCCACGCCTCCGACGGTTCGCTGATGGACATGGAAACGATCGCCATCACGGTTACCGACGTGAATCGGCCACCGGCCCTGGCCGCCCTCGCTTCACCCCAGTCGGTGCCGGAGGCGGGAACGCTGTCGATCACGCTCAGCGCCACGGATCCGGACAACAATTCTCTCACCTACTCCGCGACCCCGTTGACGAACGCCTCGCTCTCCGGAAACGTGTGGACGTTCAATCCCGGGTATGGCCAGAACGGCTCGTACACGATCGCCTTCCGCGCCACCGACTCCGGCGGATTGTACTCCGAGCGTTTCGTCGATGTCCTGGTCATGAACTCGCTCGCGGCCCCGACCGGGCTCGCGTCCACGAGCGCCCTGGGTCAGATTCTCCTGAGCTGGAATGCGAACGCGGAATCCGACCTGGACCACTATCGGTTGCATCGTGCAACCACTTCCGGAGGACCGTACTCGCAGATCGGCACGGCCGTGGGAACCTCGTACACCGACGTCGTTGCGGGCGGGGCGACCTACTATTACATCGTGAAGGCGGTGGACTCGGCCGGAAACGTGAGCGAGGCGTCCGGCGAGACGAGCGGACGGGCGCTACGACAGGTTCGGTACGAGCAGACCTCGGCGAGTCTGTTCGGAACGTGGCAGAGCAGGAATGACACCTCGGCGAGCGGATACTCCTATGTCCGGTCGTCCTCGAGCAGCGCGGTAGCGACGTTCAAGTTCACCGGGAAGCAAGTGAAGTGGATCGCGCACCGGGCCGGCAACCACGGAATCGCGAGGGTCTACATCGACGGCGTCCTTCAAGGCTCGGTCGACCTCTACGCGGCTACGACGCAGTGGAAATCGACCGTCTATGATTCGGGAAGCGTTTCCTACGGACTTCATGAACTGAGGATCGAAGTCACGGGGACGAAGAACGCGGCCTCCAGTGGGAAGTACGTTCCGGTGGACGCATTCGATGTGATTCAGGAGTAAGGCGCATTCCTGTTGCGGTCCGGCGGACTTCCCGGTAAGACATTCGGGCGTACGAACCGCCCGACGGGCGGTGTCCAATCGAACGTCAGGGAGGCGATGGAGAATGCGCACCGTCCTTGTACTCGCACTGGCACTTCTGCCCGTACAGGCCCAGGACGAAAAGCTTGGGTCGCGGCATCGCCCGGAGGCGCTGGGCAAGAAGTTTCCCCACGCGGCATCCTGCCCCAAGAGGTGCAAGACGTGCGAGCTTGCCCTCGCGCGGGCGTGCGAGTATCTGTCGAAGACTCAGGACGGGACCGGCGCCTGGCAGGCCGGGAACGGCGGCACCGTCGTGGTGACGTCGATCGCGGGACTCGCGCTCATCGCCAACGGTTCGTCGCCCCTGGGCGGTCCCTACTCGCGGAACGTCGACAAGGCCGCCCAGTATCTGCTGCGCACCGTAGCCCCCGGGTACAAGGGGAAGGGAAAGACGGCCAGCGGTCAGGAGTTCGAGGGATTCGGAAACTGGGATATCGGATACGCGGCGCTTTTTCTCGCCGAGTACTATTTCTACAAGCCGACCGCCGACATCCGCGATCGGTTGCAGTTCCTCATCGACAAGATCAAGGAGCAGCGCGAGCCGAACGGCGGCTGGGGCCACGCGCCCAACTTCGCGTACAAGGACCTGACCGTCGTCTCGAG
>Ga0114945_10000631_pt1 | contig 22680 bp, 22 predicted proteins | sample OV2TP3_FD_87194 | JGI IMG/M metagenome (GOLD analysis project Ga0114945, IMG submission 87194) | Hot spring microbial communities from Beatty, Nevada to study Microbial Dark Matter (Phase II) - OV2 TP3 | ecosystem: Environmental > Aquatic > Thermal springs > Hot (42-90C) | place: USA: Beatty...
GATGCTCTGCACAACAAGACCATCCTTAACCACCAGACACCCTATCAATCGTCTCTTTTCCATCGCTCAATTTTTCCAACTTTCAAGAGAATGAAAAAATCCACGAAAAAATTTCAAACCATTATTTTGCCCTTTTTCTGGATGGAACTGGACTCCAAAAATATTATCTTTTTGAATGGCGGCCGTAATTTCATCGCCATAGTGACACGTCGCAGAAATATATTCCGCTTTACAGCGAAAGTGATAACTGTGATCAAAATAGAAATGTGGTTCGGTAGTGGTCCGAACAAACAAAGGATCTCGCTTTGTAATCTTTAAACTATTCCAGCCAACATGGGGAACACGCAAATCACCTTTATGTTTTATCTCCACCACATGGCCTTTCATCCACCCCAAGCCCTCATGAAATCCTTTTTCCTCTGAGTCTTCGGCAAACAACTGCATCCCCAAACATATCCCTAAAATTGGTTTTTTATGGACGATCACCTGCTCGGTTAGGGTCTCCACAATCGCCAATTGTTTAAGATTCTGCATGGCCTCCCCGAAGGCGCCCACACCGGGAAGAATGTACGCCCTCGCCCCTTCAATATCTTCTTTCTTATTCGAAACAAGAAATTGATAACCTAAAAATTTTAAGGCGTTAATAACAGAGAGGTAATTGCCTACCCCATAATCAACAATCAGCACATCTTTTTTCTTGAATAAGGGATCCATCGTTCGCCCGTTAATTTTCTTATCCTTCTTCGAGAGGAACTTTTAACCGCCATTCACCCTGAGCATCTTTTTCCCAGATCTCTTTATTGCGATAGGACTCCACAACTTCCCAGAATCGCTCTTCGGAAATTTCAATATAATGGCAGAATTTTCTTATATATTCCTCGCTACATTTACCGTCGTATTTTTGAACTAATAGGATGGCCGCTGGCCGACTCATGCGGCCGTAGCGGATTTGCTCGCAGACCTCGTCGGTGACTTTGCCAAAGCCGTATTTCACATATTTCATCATCTGATTCATAATCACAAAGTCATCATCCAATGCTTCAAAGGGATGAATGTCTCCGAGCTCATACGGTGTCCCTTCGCGTAGATCCAAACCATGCGAGATCGAAAAAGCGGCATTATCCAATTTATTAAAATCTTTCCAGAAATATCCTAAATAAACAATCTGCAAATTTGCCCACTCCATTTCTTCATCGGAAGGGTATCGGTACCAGAAAAGATCTTGTTCAACAATATCTCCATTCAAAAAAATATCTGGTCCATCCGCAATCGTATGACTGTATTTGGAACGATTCGCATCCCAATCCATGGAACGCACGCCTAACTCTCCGAAATGCGTCGCTGGGTTTTCGCCTAAAAAAATTAAAGGGATATGATACGCAATGGCAATTTTAGGAAGACAGGCGTACAGGGCCATTTCGGTTGATTTACACCAATTCCCATATCTTAAAAATCCTTCGCGCATCAATTTCTTCCATACTTGAGGGTTAGGACCAATGGTGATCGTATCAAATCCAAGTGAAATGAGATTACCAATATTATGAGCCCCTCGTTCTGTTTGCTGTTCGGGCGGATAGGTGCAAGAGACCAACAGAGCCTTTAAGCCCAGCTCTTCCTTGACATACATCGCCTGACGGGTACTATCCTTGCCTCCACTGACTCCGACGATACAATCGTAACCAGACACATTATTTTTTCGACCGAATTCCGCAATTTTATTCAACTCTCGACGCCGTGCCTCCCAGTCGATTTCCTCCAGATGCGCCATATAATCACAAGGTGGACAAATGCCTTCGTCATTAAACTGAATACCGGGGCGTGTATCCGGCTGTACGCATTTTTTACAATACCTCATACGTTGGTTAACCTCGCTATTTTGGCAACCGCCTCATATTCCTCTTTTGTGATGGCATAGCCCACGATATCTAATGCTTGTCCGTCTTTATCAAGTTTTTTGGAAGAAAGCCCCTGACTCTTCATCCCTACATGTTCACAAATCTTGTTCATGGCGGTATTACGGGTCGTCTGAGCAGAAGTGATTCTCTGCAAATCTAACGTATTAAACCCAAATTCTAATAATAATTCATACACTTCTGTTCCCACGCCTCTGCCCCAAGAATTTTTATCACCAATGATGATGGTGCACATCCCTGTCTTGTTAACCCAATCAATCGAAGAGAGAGCGGCGTTGCCAATGTGTTTGTTATTTTCTTTCCAACGAATGGTAAAGACATGGGCCGTATCATTATTCTTAATCGATTGCCAATAGGCTTGTGCCTTCTCTTCGTTATAGGGATTATTCGGATCTCCATGCGAATTATCGCGACAAACAATAGGATCATTAAACCAGCTTATATACTCCTCACTGATATCCTCTTGCGAAAAAGGCTTAAGATAGATTTTTTCACCATTCAACATACTTTGCGAAGACAGTTTCTTTTCCATGAGTGACAAAATCTTCGCTGTTGCTCCAGCATAAGGATTGTGACGTATGGCATCTGGGACGTTTCTCCAGATATTTTCTAAATTAGCTATGTCATTCATGGAAACAATTGGGATACCAAAATTCTCTAAGGCCTTAGCCAAAGAGCCTTCAATCACGCAACCATCTAAGGCGAGGGTAGGGCAACCCATCGCTTTTACTTCAAACAATCCCATGGAACGATATCCCAAAACAACATCGTGCTCTTTCACAAGTTTTGGTAAAGTGGCCAAGCGTCCAGCGATGCGAATCTTTAAATTCTGATTTCTAGGTGCATTCGCTAATATTTGGTTGAGCTCTTCTTCATTTTCTTTGGGATGAAATTTAATAGTTAATAGGCATGTCCTATCCTTGGCATAAGCGTTCATCGCATTGATAATCATGGTCAGCGGATGTTGATTATCTTTAATCTGCAGAATCTCTTTAGGTTGCGATAAAAATAAAATCTTCTGAGGTTTTGCGACCGAACGCAAAGGTTGTCGGTTTTCCCAAAGTCTTTCCAGATGCGGTTGACCTGTCACCACAAGCATCAATGGTGAAAAACCATCCTGAATCATCACTTGTTTATACGCCTCGTCCATAACGCACACACTATCCGGCATTTCGCCCAAAGCGTAGATGGCGTCCTTCCAGCGAAGCGTCGGATTAGACCAATAATCAAAAACAACGATACTGGCGATATGCCATTCATAAGCAACATTGCGGAATTGCTGTTCCACATTGGAATTCCAACTCGTGGCGGAAAATAAAAGATCAGGTCTTTCTTTCTCAAAAATTTCTCTGGCCTTTTCGATAGTAATATCGGTTGCGATGGGCTGAAAATGAAATCCTTCCTCTTTTAAAACTGGTCGGCCAAATTCGCCAGCCCAAATCGAAAGGACATACAAAGGACGTTTACTCAGCTTGGCCAACACCGGCGTAAGCGCCCGCGTTCCGCCCATGTCGTGCGTGACGACCAGAATTTTCTTTCTGTGTTTGTTTATATTCATATTCTTTTAGATCATTTAGATTCTCAAAAATTTTTTCAAAAGCATAAATGACGTCTTCCAAATCTGCCTTGGTCATTGACGGACGTATATATTCATTCGTGATGACTTCTTCAAAGTGCATGCGCTCGGCCACGGGACAAATCCCCGGTGCATACGAAACTTGACCTTGATACTGCGGATAGTTATAGGGATATCGCTTCCCACGAGAATGATAAAGAGATTGATAATAGAGCGGTTGAACGTAACCGCAGCCAATGATGGGTGCTGTTTCGCGTAATTGGGCTGTGGGCAATTCCGCTATGATTGCTTGGAACAACGTGTTACGGTGAATACCGATTTTCTGTTTATTAACTTTAAGGGCATACATATAGTAAACATGCTGGCACCCTTCTTTTACGATTGGTGGTGTAATACCGGGAAATTGCTTTAAGTTCTTCGTTAACAAATCCGCGTTCTTTATCCGCTTCTCAATCAGCCCAGGAAGTTTTTTCAACTGTTCATTGCCGATGGCCGCCTCGACCTCCGTCATGCGAAAGTTATAACCTAATGGCAAATCAAAATCGGTGGTTCCCTTGCCATCGATGACCGCTTCAGCGTGATTACGGATCAATTGTATCCGTTCCGCCAACTTCGCATTATTTGTGACTACCACCCCACCCTCGCCAGTATGAATATGTTTATGGTAATTCAAACTAAAAACCCCTAAGTCACCGATCAGCCCCACAAATTTTCCTTTATACTTCGCCATCGGCACCTGCGCACAATCTTCGATAACAGAAAGATTATGTTCTTTGGCTATTTGCATGATCTCATCCATGTCTGCTGGATGACCGAAAATATGGACAACAATGATGGCCTTGGTGCGCGCTGTGATACGCTCTCGAATGCTTTTGGGACTCATACAAAAAATATCTTCATCAATATCGGCAAAGACAGGTACGGCCCCATAAAACATCGGTGCTGAAGCGCTGATCGTCATGCTATAGGGTGAGACAATCACCTCATCACCGGGTCCCACCTCGATAGCCCCCATCGCTGCAATAAGACCAGAGGTATTCGAATTAAGCGTAATCGCATAATCAACCCCAAACGCCCTAGCCCAAGCTTTTTCAAAACGCTTAACCGTAGGGCCACCATAAAAATCCACATGCCAGCCCCCCACGTATTGCGAAAGGACACCCGAGTCTAACACCTTCATCACAGCCTTTTTTTCTTCTGGGCCGATCGTATTATAAGCTGGAAACAATTTTCGCCTGACTGGTTTTCCACCCAAAAGCGCTAAATGGGGCATGGGGATCCTCTGATGCGTTTAAAAAGTTCATAAATCGCCAAACTATTTCTGGCTGGCGAAATCAATTCTTCTTTTCCATCGAGAAAACAACCAATATTTTTAACAGCACATGGCAAGGCCATCGTATGATCAAAAATCTTTCTGGTTTTTAGTTGATAAAAAAGAAATCCAGAGATACTTTTGTTCTTTTGTACCTCATAAATCTCACACAATTGATTGTTGCTTAAACGAATGCGTCCTTGGGAACCCCAAATGTCAATTTCACAGACCGCCATCGAACTCGTTTCTAAACCAATTAAACGCACCTCCAAGCCTTGAGGATATTTAAACAAAACTGTCAAAGTCGGATCTCCCTCATGCAACCCCTCACGTTCGCTTTCAACCGTTATCTCTTTCGGCAGACCCCAATACCAAACCATCAAATCCAAAAAATGCGAACCGTTATGAAGGAAACCACGCGAATAAAAAATGTTCACAACTTGCAACGTCCCAAGTCTGCCTTTCAAAAGAAGATTTCGAACCTCTTGAAAAATTGGAACAAATCGTCGTGTATAATTCACCTGCAAGGCAACGCCGGCCTGTTCGTATTGCTTAATAATATCTTCGGCGCTCTCTGGCTCTAAGGTTAATGGCTTTTCAGCAAAGACCAGTTTGGGACGGTGATTCAGCGTCTCTCTTAAAACCTCCTCGTGCGTTTTGTTCGAGGTGGCCACAACCACCACATCCGGTTTGATATGTTTAAATAATTCATGATGATCATAAAAGATGGGAACATCACAGAGCTTGGCTAAGATATCTCGTCGCTCTTGTCGATGCTCAGCAAGACCTACGACCTCAAATCTTTTGTTGTCGTGAAAGGCTTTATAATGGGACAACGCTCCTTTCCCTTTACGTTTATAATCAAAGAAAAAACCTATATGGCCGCAGCCGATGATGGCGACACGATATTTTTTTATTTTCGTAACTAGTTTTGTTGTTGAGGGAATGATGTATTCCATAATGAAGGCTTGAGGTTGTTCGTCCTTTATAACATATCCAGCTTTTTTGAAAACCTTTAAAGAAGGGACATTTGTTTTTTTAATCCTTGCTATAAGAGTCCCTTTGACCCATTGATGTGATTGTTTCAAAATTTTACTTCCCCACCCTTGACCACGGAATTCCGGCGCCACATTGATATTCACTGCATATTTATTGGGCTCTAGTGTGTCAAAACGAACCACTCCAAGTTTTTTCTTTCCCCCTAGAGCCATCAAAATGATTCGATTGTTATCATGGAGCGCCTGGTGAAACCATTGTTCATGTTCTTGGACAGAAATAATCTGTGGATTAAAACTATTTTCCCTTGTGAAAGGATCGTTACGCCAACGTAACAAATCTTCTTTGTCCGCCAACGTCACCTTCCGAAAGGTCACGCTTTTTTCTTCGACTTCAATCTTTCTGTTTGTCTTCAAGGAATCCTCCCTCAATGGCATCAAAGGATAGAGGGGCACCGCGTTTCACATCTTTAACTACTCTTTTGCCAATGATATTGAAATAATATCTGGGATCCAAACCATAACCCGGCCGTATCGACCGTACATGCTCCTCGGTGATTCGTTCACCTTTATGAATATCCTTTATGACAAACAAGGAGCGCCGAAATGACAAATTCTTGCGCTCCTCAGGCGTTGGACCGAACTCTGGAACCTTCAAGGCTTTCTCTATATTCCTGATCGATTGAACAAGTGTTTGCATTTCGTTTGGCTCTAAAGAAAAAGAGGCGTCCGGCCCCCCATCTTGACGTGATAAAGTAAAATGTTTCTCAATCACTTTAGCTCCTAACGTAACCGCAGCGATTGTTACATCATTGGATAAAGAATGATCAGAGAGCCCAACGATGACATTAAAATTTTCCGACAGAACAGGAATCCCTCGTAAATTCATCTCCTCGGCCTTGGCTGGATAAGCGCTGGTACATTTCAAAAGAATGATATCCTCATTGCCCTGTTCACGGATGGTCTGTACCGCCGATGCAATCTCATCCAAAGTCGCCATACCCGTTGACAAAATAATGGGTTTACCCTTTGCCGCGATATCTTTGAGGAAAGGAAGATCCACAAGTTCAAAGGAAGCGATTTTATAAACGGGAACATTTAATTTCTCTAAAAAATTGGCGGAAGAAATATCATAGGTGGTTGAGAAAAAAACGAGCCCTAATTGTTCCGCATAATTCTTCAAATCTTGATGCCACTCCCATGGTATATACGCCTTGCCATATAATTCATAAAGGGTTTGTCCACCCCACACCGGATGTTTGATCTGAAAAAGTTCATTGTCACAATCAATAGTTAAGGTATCCGGCGTATACGTTTGAATCTTTACAGCATCGACACCGCATTGCTTGGCTTCGGCGATAAGATTCTTGGCTCGTTGAAAGTCATGAAGATGATTAGCCGAAAGTTCGGCAATAATAAAACACGGCTGATTGCGTCCCACCCATCGATGAGCAATTTGTATCATATTCATGAGACTCACCTCCCGGAAGAGATTTTCTCCTCAAATAACGATTTCACTTGCAGCGCATCGCGATGAAAATCATCCAAGTTATCTAATGACGACTTGGTCGTCTCTAAAACTAAAAAGCGACATCGGCTTTGACACACCACGTCGCTCATCCATGAGAGATCGAATTCCCCTTGGCCAACCGAAAGATGTTCGTCGTAAATTGAATTGAGATGACCGTCGGAAAGATGAATAATTTCAGGTTTTAAATCAATAAACTGCTCAGCAAATTTTTTGATATCCCTGTTGAGATAAACGGCGGTTTTGATAGCATGGCAGATATCAAAACAAAATCCCACCTGACATTTCTCAATCAGTTTTGCTACGTCTTCGTAAACCGATCCCGGACAAACATCGTCCTCAAGCGAGATATATGGCATATTTTCAATAAGGATGGATGTTATTATTCTTTGTTTCACTAATGGCAACTGGATGAGTGTAGATTTAAGATCCCCTCCCAAACCAGGATGGAAGACAATCGATTCGGCCTTCAATAGCTGACTAAAATCTTTCAGTTCCTCACACAATTCTAAATTTTTCTTTTGCTTATCACGTTGAGCTAAATTAATCTCATGCGGGGCATGGAATCTCATCGGGATATGGAGTTCCTGCCAAAGCTTAGCCGAATCCTTAAAAGAACCGGGAACGATATACAGTTCAATGAATTCATATATCCCTTGGGCGTACAAATCGTGGGCCGGTTTAAGATAATTGAGATTGGTCGACCAAACTTTAAGACCTATCTGTGGTTTCATTGTTCAAGCCTTGTACTTTTCAATAATTTTTTCGGTTATCCTCACAACACGTCGCACATCTGATTCTTTCATCAAAGGAAACATAGGTAAACTCAAACAACCTTCGTAATATCGTTCGGCCACAGGAAAATCGCCTGGTTTGTATCCAAAATGTTTTTTATAAAAGGGCTGGAGATGAATCGGAATATAGTGGACCTGAACACCGATGCCCTCCTGACGATAGGCCTCATAAATTTCCTTGCGTGACACTTTAAATTTTTCCAACTTAAAACAAACGACAAAAAGATGATAGGCGTGCCGGATGCTTTTAAAATCCGGATACTCAGGCCAGGACAAATAATCGCTATACTTACCCAAATATTTTTTGTAAAGTTCTGCAATGACATTCCTTCGTCTAATAAACTGTTCAATGCGATTGAGTTGGGATAATCCTAAGGCGCATTGGAAATCTGTCACACGATAGTTGAAACCCAAGGCATGCATCTCGTAATACCATTCTCCATGATTCTCCAGAAGAAATTCGGCATCTTTCGTCATGCCATGGGAACGAAAAAGAAGGCATCGCTTGTAGATTCTTTCCTCATTGGTGATAATCGCTCCACCCTCACCCGTTGTAATAAGTTTAACCGGATGAAAACTTAAAATCGCCGCATCGGCCTGAGAACCAGCGTGGATATTGTTACGTTTGGCCCCTAAGGCATGGGCCGCATCCTCAACCAACTTAAGATTGTGTTTCTGGGCTAATCGACGAAAAGGTATTATATCCATCGGATAACCAGCAAAATCAACTGGCGCAATCGCCTTTGTCCGCGAGGTGATTTTGTTTTCCACTTGGGCGATATCCAAACAAAGCGTTTTCGAATCAATGTCAGCAAAGACAGGCTTTCCTTTTAAATACACAACCGCATTGGCCGTAGCAGCAAAGGTTAAAGGTGGCAAAATCACCTCATCACCTTCTTCTATCCCGATGGCAAACATCGCACAATGCAAGGCGGCCGTCCCACTGTTAACACAGACCGCATATTTCACTCCACAATATTGAGCGATCCTATTCTCAAATTCCTCGATGGTCGGCCCTTGGGTAATAAAATCAGAACGCAACACATGGACAACTGACTTTATATCTTTGTCATCAATCCATTGTCGACCATAAGGTAAAAGGGTTGAATTCGATTTCATCGTATCCTCAAACAATCGCTTTGGCCTGTTGCTCCATCAAAAAGACTGCCCTTGCCATTTCTAAATCATCCTTGTCATCAATATCCACAGCCGCTTTCCAGTCAATGGGATAGAAACTATGACCTGGACCATAAAAAGTCCCTGCTTTTTTAAAGGCTGAAACTTTGGCTATCCATATCGCACCCGTTGGACAATATAAAAGCGGTAAATCCTGCGAACGCGTTTTCAAGGCCTCAGGAAATATCGCGGAGGGTTGTCCTTGATCATTTAAATGGAACGCCCACCATGGGTTCATCCAGTTAAACCGAAAGCACGTTAATTGAAAAAGAGCTTTCGCCTCCACAAAATGATGATAGGCCTGAACAATATGCTCACAACGACGCAAAGGACAATTCGCCATTAATTGCACAACTGTTTCGTATTCCTCGCCTAAAATTTGTTCAACTTGTCTCAAGGCCGCCAGCGTTGCACCACTAATGGGCGTATGATCATCTTTGGCTTCTTCGCGCAAAAAAGGCACTTCTAAACCGTATTCCTTTGCAATCGCTGCTATTTCAGGATCGTCGGTGCTAACCAAAATGCGGTCAAAAATCTTCGACTCTTGGGCCGCCTCAATCGTCCAGGCGATCATCGGCTTTCCGAAAAAATCGATAATATTTTTTTTCGGGATGCGTTTCGAGCCGCCACGCGCCGGAATAATCGCAATCGTTTTCTTTTCTACCATACCGACCAGCCTCCATCGACCACCAGATTATGCCCCGTCATCCCCACCGAGGCATCCGAAACAAGAAAGTCCGCTGCGCCCACCACTTCCTTGTCCTTCAACATTTTTCCCGATGGACAAAACTGAGCATAGCGCTTCTTAAAATCATCAGGAACTCGCCCCTCCACCCCGCCATACGAAATGCAATTGACTCGCACTCCCTTTGACGCCAATCGTACGGCCAGTTCCTTTGTTAAATGAATAAGTGCTGCCTTGGCCACACTATAATGGATGGGCGACTCTTGGGTGGGATTATGATAAAGCTTTGGATTAGGGGCCACGACCCCATACATTGAGGAAATATTAATGATATTTTTTAACATCGGGAATTTTGTTGTTAAGGCCATCGACAGCTCATAGGGTACAACCACATCCAAAAAAATTTCTCCCAGCCAATGAGAACGACTTGGGCCCGAATTACTCATCGTGACATAATCTTTGTTGCGGGCATTGTTAATGAGGACTTCCAAATAGACTTTCTTTTTATGTAAAAATTCATAAATTTCCTGAGCTGCACTAATCCTTTCTAAATCCACGGTTATACCCAACAGTCGATTACGCTCATTTTGTGATTTCACCGTCTTATTCGAAAGTTCAGTTAAATGTTTAGGATGGCGCGACGTGACAACAACCGTATACCCTTGAGCCAAAAAATGTTTCACAAACTGAGTGCCAAGCTTCCCTGTGCCGCCGGTGATTAATATGGTCTTAGGCTTAGACATACACCAATCCGCCCTCAATAATTTCCACAACTTTCAAAACGAATTCTTTCGAAGGCGCCTTCTCTTTTTTAAAAACCATATTAACAAATGTTTGTAAGGTTTTCTTAAAGGCATAAAAGGTATCTTTAAAAATCATCTCCTTCTGCCCTTTTGGGCCTATCAGGCGAATCGTTATAGGTTTTTTTGTTTGCCCCAAGGCCGTGAATTGGGCCTCGACACCATTTCTCCACTTCACCGTCACATTGTGTTCTTCTCCTCGACGATTATTTATGATTTCCTCAATGGCTCCTAGATGCCCTAAAATCTTTAAAACTGGCTCAATGATATGGACCCCATACTTATCCCATTTCTTCATCACCACCGCCTCAATCCGCCGAATGGGACCTATCCTTTCTCGATCCTCAGACGATAATTGAAATTCTTTGGCATACCTCATGGCCGAACAGCTGAAAATTTGGCCTGGATATTGCTCGAGTGAAAAAATTTTTTCAGCGGTTTCCACATCATAGGCCAATGGTTTATCAATATAAATCGGCAAACCTGCCTTTAAAAAAGGACGGCTCATGGCCAAATGATTCTCGGCATCGTCACGGGCAAGCAAAATCGCATCCACCCTCCCAATAATCTCCTCATAATCATCAACAATGTGGTCAATATGACAAGCCTTCGCCAGATGTTCGGAGATAGAACGTTCCTGCGTCCAAATATGCGTAACCCGAGCTTCCGCAATCGCATCCTCGGGAAACTGCCGTCGGGCTAAATATGCCGGAATCAAAGGAAACGGACATTGAAGCATGGTTTTGAGGTCATACCCATTAAAAATCGCTGACCAAGAATAGGGGTGACCATTGTCTTCACTTAAACCCAAAATACCTAATTTTAATCTTTCCTTCATGACTGGTTCCAGTTCGTCGGCACAATCACTTGTTCATCATTTTCTTTTAAATTCCCTAACTGTGACATAAATTTTTTAACGGTTTTCTGATACTGAGTCGCCTCAAGTCCTTCCTTAAGATTATCCAAACTATCTACGCCGATAATCACCTCATCAATGCAGGAATTTAACAAAGCAAAATTCAGTGCCAATGACCCTAAAGGAATCTCGTGTTCTTTCGAGAGGGCACGCAAAATCTGAAGCTTGGAGACTATCTTTCCAAAATGCGGCTCTAACTCTTGTGGGTTTTTGAAAATTAATCCTTGCAAAAAAACCGAACGCACATGCACCTCGGTCTTTCGTTTTTTCATCTCCGGCAGATAATCGCTAAAGCGCTGGTCCAGAATGCTAAAGGGAATTTGTACAATATCCGCGTCAATACCTCTTTCCCATAATTGCTCTAACTCTTGAGGGTGATACAAAGAAAAACCAACTTTTTTAACTAACCCCATCCTCTTTAAAACACACAACTCCTCCCATACCTTAGGCCGAGCCACAAACGCCTCAAAGTGATGTACCAAAAACCCGTATATCTTCTTTAAGCCCAAGCGAGCTAACGATTGATGAAAACTCTTTTGAACATTTGTTTGATCGTCGGATAATTTGGAGAGGATTTTGAACTGATCCTTCGAACTCTTAAGAAATTGACCAATCAGGCTTTCACTGTCCTCATAAGCCGGCGCCGTATCGAGCGTACCCACACCATGTTGGAAAGCATAAGACAAAATGTTAAAAACCTCGGCTTGAGAAATCTTCCCCCGCTGATTATTAATGCCATAATTTAGCCCAAACTGGGCTGTGCCTAAGACTAGTCGGGTGCTCATCGTTATTTTGTCAGCAATTCGGAAGCGACTAATTCTTCTTCAAGGATATTTATATTAGCCATTTGCCGCAGTTCTTTGATGGTGAGCCATCGTTCGTTTTTATCACTGCGATAGACAAAATTTTCAGGGACATGGGGATAGGCATCATACGTTTTATGGACTACTTCATTCTCATAAAATTGCGGTAAGATCACATAGCAGTCTTTAAAAATTTTGGTGTTGCGGGCTTCGTCTTCGGAAATGAGTGTCTCATGAATTTTTTCACCCGGGCGGATACCGATGATCTTAAAGGTGCACTCGGGTTCAATAGCCTTGGCGAGATCCACCACTCTCATCGAAGGGATCATCGGCACAAAATTTTCTCCTCCCACCGCATGTTCAAAAGCCATTAAAACAAGTTCCACACTCTCCTCCAACGTAATCCAGAATCTCGTCATGCGTTCATCGGTAATCGTTAATTCCTTGATGCCTTGTTTTTTGAAATTTATGAAAAGCGGAATCACACTCCCCCGAGACCCAACGACATTGCCATAGCGCACCACCGAAAAAACGACCTTGCCTCCGGCATACGCGTTGGCTGCAATAAAGGTCTTCTCCGCTACGAGTTTGGTCGCGCCATAAAGATTAATCGGATTAACCGCTTTGTCGGTAGAAAGAGTAATAACCTTCTTGACCCCACAATCAATGGCGGCATCCACGATATTGTCGGCACCGATAACATTCGTCTTAACGGCTTCCATGGGATTGTATTCTAAGGCGGGAACTTGTTTGAGCGCCGCTGCATGAATCACATAATCCACATCGGCAAAGGCACGATTTAATCGGCTTTTATCACGGATATCCCCCAAAAAATATCGGATCGGATATCTCTCTTTAGGAAACGTTTTGGACATCTCATGTTGTTTATATTCATCACGGCTAAAAATAATTAAACGTTTAGGTTTATAACGAGCAAAGACCATCTGTGTCATTTTTTTTCCAAAAGAACCTGTTCCACCGGTAATTAAAATTGTCTTATTATTTAACATTGTCCTATCTCCCTTTCCCGTTATTAACAATTTCGTGATTTTGGGCTAATTCGTGGATAAGATTTATCGTTTTGCTGGAAGCTGTGAGTGTCCCATCGAAACCTTCACGGCAAATAAGAACTGTTCCTTTAACTTCCGTGGCAGGTAATTCATTCATGTAAGAAATGTGATAATCATGCAGACCCATTTCCCGAAAGACCATTTCAATCAGAAGCGCAAAGTCGGATTTGCCAATCACCACAAAATTTCTCTCTCCTTCTTGATAAAGAGAAACAACCACTTTTTTGATTTGTTCTTTAATGGCACTGATGGAATGAATTGTTTTAAGAGTATAATTGATTGACTTACGCATCTTTTCGGCGAGCCCTTGAGGTGTAAGAAGATAGCTAACCTTTTTTTGGTTGAGCTGACTGATGCGGATGAATCCTTTTGCTACAAGACGCCTAATGAGCATATTTGTTTGGCCTAAAGAAAGGTCCAAAAGGCGGGAAAGATCGCGCTGATTAGAGCCAAGCTTAGCGCCGATGATATTAATCAGCTCAAATTCTCGTTCGTCTAAAACTTCTTTGGTCATAAGGAGTTCTGATGTTCAAATTTTGAACATCCTTATTATATCTTTGAGTTAAGTGGTGTCAAGTATTAATTCTATGTTCACAAAATGAACATCAATTAATAAAAAAGCTTACACTCACTTCGATTCTATGAAGAATACGTGAAAGGTTACGGATCTCGGTGCAGATATCGATAGATAATAGCGCGGATTGCTTTATCGTAGTCTTTAACGGGGGCCTCTTTTTCTGGAGCCTTCTTGGCGCTTTCACTTTTGTAAGGGGTTTGGGGAGGACGGCTCTTTAATTCTTCTCTTTGAATCCATAAACAATAATAAACAAGGCCTATACTGCCAAAGACAAAAACACCAAACAATAAAATTTCTAATATCTCCCTATCCATCGTTGATGGTCACTCTTCTTTTTTAGAAAATAATATCAGTTCTGTTTATTATTTTACCACAATGTTGTATATTCCAAAGCAATTAAAAAATTATCTAAGCTTTTGCCAACCCGATCCTTTGTGGCAAGGAGGGAAATGCTGAGGATAGAAAATTTCAGCAAGAATCTCAAAAGACTCAACCAAACGAGGTCCCGGACGGTTGAAATATTGATTACCATCCGCCAAATACACCTGATTTTGACGTACGGCTTTTAAATTTCGCCATCCCCTTCTTTGCGTTAAAACGGAAATCTCATGGCGACTGCGCTTAATATCCCATCCGCAAGGCATGAGGATAATAATATCCGGATCTTTTTGCTGTAACTGTTCCCAAGACATCCAAGGGCTATGCTTCCCTGCTTTCCCAAACAAATTCTTCGCCCCCAGCATCTCCACCATTTCCGGCACCCAATTCCCAGCCGCCATCAAAGGCTGAAACCATTCAATACAGGCCACCGTCGGCTTCGGCCATGAAGACCTAACCTTTTGTTGAATATTTTTTAGCCGTAGTTTTAATTTCTTAATCAGGACTTCTCCTCGTCTTGGTTGACCTAAGGCTTGAGCCACTTGCTGAATACCTTTCCAAAGATCCTCTAACTTTTGCGGGTGAAGGGAAATTATCTTGGGACAGACATTAAGCCAGTTACACACAGCCTGCTTCACGTCCTTTAAACTCACCGCACATACCTCGCAATGATCTTGGGTAATAATCACATCGGGCTTCAGCGCCTTTAATTTTTCGGTATCAACCTGATAAACAGACAAGGCATTTTGAAGAACGGCCTTCACCTGCTTATCAATTTGACTAGCGGAGGTATGAATATTAATTTTGGGTTGGGAGCAGACCGGCAGACGCACAACCGAAGGCGGATAATCACATTCGTGAGAGCGTCCAACCAAATGCTTTCGGAATCCTAACGCACAGACAATTTCTGTCGCGCTGGCAATAAGGGTAACAGTTCGCACAGGATTATCGATGAATTAATATTCAATGCCGGGTTGGGCCATGACGCCCTGATAAAAGGGATGTTTAATGCACTTCATTTCCGTCACTAAGTCTGCGATGGCAATTAATTCTTTCGGGGCGCCGTTGCCAGTAAGGATAACATGTTTCAAAGGCGGTTTCTTTTTAAGTTCGGCGATGATCTCATCAACGTCGAGAAAATTATACTTCAAGACATAATTAATCTCATCGAAGATGACCAACCGATGTTCCTTATCATGCAAAAACTCACGACATTTCCTCCAGGCCTTTTGAGCCGTCTCCATATCTTTTTGAAAATTTTTTGTCTCCCACGTAAAACCATCGCCGATAGAAACAAAGGGACAATTCTTTCCTAGACTCTTAAAAAACTTACTCTCCCCTGTTTGCCATTTGCCCTTAATAAACTGAACAATGGCCACTTTATAGCCACGGCCTAAAGCCCGAATGGCCGTGCCAAAGGCCGCCGTGGATTTTCCTTTGCCCTCACCGGTGTGGACGATAATCAGTCCCTTCTTTTTAAAATTTCGTGGGAGTTGAAGGTCGCGTGGTGATTGGTCAATTTTGGTAAAAGACATAACAGATTCAACCTTTGCGTTGTTCAAATAATAGCCAAAAAAAAAACGGACCGCCGAGAATGGCTGTAATAATCCCGACGGGAATCTCGGCTGGGGCAATGATCGTACGGGCCAAGGTATCGCAAACAACCAAAAAAATTCCTCCAAATAAAAATGTTGTCATGGTTAAATACCTATGATCTGTGCCGACCATTAATCGACCCATATGCGGAACCATGATCCCCACAAAGGCAACCGGCCCGCACACGGATACTATACTGCCAATCATAAGCGAAATCAAAAAGAATAAAACCTTGACTAGGCCGTGGACATCAACCCCACGACTTAAGGCTATTTCTTCTCCTGTAGTCAATAAATTCAACTCTTGGGCAAAATACCAAATAATCAGTAAACCGACTATGGCCAAAGGAAATACTTGGCTAACTTCTTCATAACCAAAAACATAAATACTTCCCATCAACCACCGTGTAATTCGAAACGATTGATACAATCCGCTTAGATATTGAATGAATAAAATCAAACTCATAAAAAAGAAACTAATCACTACGCCCGCTAGTAATAACTTTGTCATCGAGCGTGTGGCCGGTAATTGCGCTAAAAACCACACAAGGATAATAGAGAATCCAGCGCCCAAAAGAGAAAAAATCGATAAACCCGATAACCCTAATAAATAAAATGAGAAACCGCTGGCAATATAAATCGAAGCCCCTAAAGAGGCACCGGCAGAAACACCGAGCGTAAAGGGTGAAACCAGTGGATTGCGAAAAATTGCCTGAAAAACCATCCCGCTCATCGAGAATATGGCGCCTGCACAAAAAGCTAAAATCACCCTCGGCACGCGCATCTGCCAAAATATGTCTAATTCCCTCTTACCCTCGGTCGCTGAAAAAATATCTTTCAACGCTAGTGGTGTTGAGCCAAAGAACGGTGAAAAAATAAGAACAAAAACAGTAACGACCAAAAGAGAAGACAAGATTATTTTTTTTGTTGAATGCTTTGGCAAAGAAGCCACGATCATGCTTCGGCCTCCGGAATGACAAACGATTTATTAAGCTTAGGATCAAACACACGTACAAATCGTGTCCCATAAAGTTCTTGGAGTATTTCACAATTCAATACCTCTGAAGGTGCACCAACCGCAAACACACGTCTCTCTTTGAGGGCAACAACTTTTTGGCTATTTTGTGAAATATAATGAAGGTCATGGGTGACATGAAGAATCGTTATACCCTCTTCTTTGGCCATTCTAACGACCATATTTTGTATCGCTGCATGATGTTTAGGATCAAGATGCGCTGTTGGCTCATCCAATAAAAGAATTTTGGGTTGTTGGGCTAGGGCCGCAGCCAAATAAACTTTTTGTTGCTCGCCGCCACTTAAGTGATTCACGGGCTCATAGGCTAACGATGCCAATTCGGTCTTCCTTAATATCTCCTCGACAATCTTCCTATCCCTTGCCATTGTTCCTGAAAATGGCTTACGGTAGGGATAACGACCCATAAAGACAAATTCTTCCACCGTAAAGGGGAATATCTCTTCACGGACCTGTGGGACATAGCCAATCAACTGTCCTAACTCTTTTTGGCTATACCGTTCAATATCTTTCTCAAAAATTTTTATTGAGCCTTGAAAACCTTTTATGATTCTATTCAGGCATTTTAATAATGTGGATTTGCCGACCCCATTGGGGCCGATCATCGTTATATATTCCCCTTCTTGAATCGATAAATGAACATCGTGTAAAATTGCTCTTGCCGGTATATAACCAAAAGATAAATTTTCAATATTGATAACGTTCATAGGAAATACCTTACTTGTCCCACTTAACCTCGGGATGGATAAGACGGGCCAGGGTATCCAATGTTTGTGTTAAGCGAGGGCCGGGTATACCGATATAGGACTGATTAAGGACATGAATACGTTGAGTCTGATAAGCCTTTAATTGAGGCAAACTATCCCAATCCTTTTGGGCTTGTTTAATTTTATCATCCATGCCTTGAAGTTCCGCCATGACTTCGATAATCACATCCGGATCAAGGTTAAGAATTCCCTCTGTTGAAATGATAGGGCTTGTGATTAACTCTGAGCCATGATAGGCATTTTCGGCTCCGATGATACGAAGGAGATCATCGTAAAAAGTGTGATTGCCGGCAATGTATACTTCGTTAATATGGCCTTCACCGACAGGCCGTAAAAAAGTAATCAACACCCTTGGTTTTTTAGGGTCTCTCATTTTCTCTTTAATCGTTCTGATTTTGCTCTCAATTTCATCAATGATACGTTGGGCCTTCTCTTGTCGCTCAAGCAATTCTCCCAGCAGCCGTATCGATTCCAAAATACCTTGAACCGAGCGCGTCTCCACTTCTACAACCTTAATCCCCATTTTTTCTAAAGTTGTTTTTTGTTCGCCGTAATTGATTTGTATAAGAACCAAATCCGGGTTCAAACTATAAACCAATTCGTAATTCACATCAAAAAGACCCCCCACCTGTGGCTTTTGTTTAGCTTCAGGAGGAAAATCACAAAACTTGGTGACGCCAACAATCTTTTCATCGGCACCTAAGGCATAAATAGTCTCGGTTATCGAGGGTGCTAAAGAAACAATGCGTTCATAATTGGGTCTTGATGCGGCATAGATAAATTCTCCAAAGAAAACAAGATATATCAAAAGAATTAATGAAAGATTTTTAAAATCATTCCTCATCGTTTACACCGGTAGCAAATCACAATACCAAAAACCGTCTTGATAGACATTGCCTGCGCCAACGGTCCCTGTCTGATTGGCGGCAGTCGGATCAGAGGACTCATAGCGTCGGTAAACAACCTCTCCTCTTTTAAATAAAACAGCTTTCTTAAAAAGTGGTCCGTCAAAAACAAAAGAATGGTATTCGCCATTTTCTCCACAGGGGTCAACATTTTTTGGTAAATCTTTAAAAAATTGTTCATCCATCATACGTCCCACAAAAGATCTATCCAAGAATTTTTCGTTCACGCAAACAGTGATGGCCTTAAATCCTAATGTTAAGAACTCTTTGACTAACTGTGAGGTTGGTCTTTGCCAAATAGGGAACACCCCTTGAATCTCCACTTTGGCCAACTGATCTTCGCGATACTTCTTTAAATCCTCTAAGAAAATATCTCCGAAAATGGCGTGTTCAATGCCTTGCTTTTTAAATATTGTCAGCTGATTTTGCATCAACCGATCGTATTCGGCTAACGTCAATTTCTCCGGAACTTCCAAGAGTTTAAGAGGAATGCCGAGGGAGTGAGCTTGTTTTTTAAGAAGTTCTATGCGTACCCCATGCATAGAGATACGTTGAAAATCCTTATTCACGGAAGTCAAAAAATACTTGATGTCATAGTGACCTTGACGCTGTAGATAATAAAAAGTCAATGCGGAATCTTTACCACCACTCCAATTAAAGAATGCTTTTGGACAGTTTCTAGTCATTAAAATTTAAAGGGATGTATAACTTTTTATTTATATTGTTGCGGGTGACCCGCAGGAGGGCTCCCAGCGCCCGCAGCCTAAGCGAGGACGATGGGATACCGCAGGGACAGGACCCGCAACTTTTAAATAATCCAAGGGGAATTTTTTATTGGGACGGGTCCTGCCGCTCGATATCCCCATCCGTGCTCTCCGCCACAATCCGTGGCGGATGCGTGCGGCTGGGGATGCCCCTTCTCGCGTCACCCGTCCTTTTCGTAAAAGTCGAGCACGGTATTAAAATTTAATATTTACACCCACAACATAATTTCGCTCAGGAGCTGGAAAATGAGATTTTGTTGTAGATGTGGTTGATTTCGAAACAAACGAATCATACAACTCATCGGTTATATTATTGATTCCAGCAAAGATTTCAAGATTTTTATGTTGAAAGGCGATTTTCGTGTCAAGCACATAATAAGGCTTTGCCGGTGGGGTCGCATTCTGAACATCGTTGATGGCAAAACGACTACCCACATAGCGTCCGGTAATCGACCACTGATAATATTTAAACACTTTTGTAATGAGGCTGCTGGAGACCTGATGACGCGGGACCATCGGAATATCTTTCCCATCGTTATCCCCCTTACTAAACCGTGGCATCTGCCAGGTATAATTGGAGACAAATTCTAATTTATCAAACCATCCAATATCAAAAAACTTTAAAAGGTCAAAGGTCTGCCCGGTTTCTATGCCAATACGTTCAGTTTTATCATAATTGCTGTTTCCAAACGTCGCGGGGTCAAAAAATATTTCATTATTCAAGACCATATAATACGGGGTGACATTCACCAAGATTTTATCATTAAAATTGTGCTTGATCCCTGCTTCATACTGCACGCCTGTTTGTTGGTCAAGCGCCAAATTTAAACCCGGCGTAATCCCAAAACCGGGGAAATTCGCCGTGCTATACCATTCATCCGTGGCTAAAAAACGAAACGTCTGCTGATAATTAAAATGCACATTCGAACCCTTTGCATACTCATATTTCAAACCACCCATAAACACCGTTTCCTCGGGCTTTCGTTCTTGAAAAACAATGGCATTACGTTGATTAAAAGTATAGTTGGCCTTGTGATAACGCGTTCCGCCATTAACAAAAAGATCAGGAAACATTTCAAATTCCGCAAAGCCAAAAAACCCCAACTCAATCTTCGAAATGGTAATGTCATCGACGTTATCTCGACTCCCTAAGATATCGTTTTCATGGTCATAATAATCAATCCCTGTGACAAAATTGACTTCTCGATTAAAAAGTGTTTTATCAAAAATATATTTTCCGGTTACGCCACTGGTGTCACTTTCACGCTTGGTATGAAATGGGCCAAATTTATTGAACTCATCATACACATCACGATTGCGGTAATGAAAATCAAAAGCAAATTCCCCAAAATAGATATCTTGGGGCCATGGATCAATATCCAACCCCAGTTTGACATAGCGATCCGTCGTATACGCGATGTCTTCATGATTCGTCGAGGCCTTGCGCCCTAAGCTCGCCAAATCAGCATCCAGAAGGCCACCGGGTAATTCTTGAATACTCTTGTGCCACCCCATATTCAAGTCCATCGAAATCTTCTCCGAAAAATTATAACCTAAGCGCGTGTTAAAATCACGAGCCAACAAATCACTGTTATCCCTGTACCCACGCTCATCGTTATATTTCGAGTAGAAATAATAAGACACGTTATGTTTGTAACCCGAAACTTCCATATCTATTTTATGACTGTCATAACTTCCACCGCTCACCCCGGCGCGAATGGCCATTGGTCCTTTCCCTTTGCGTGTAATAATATTGACAACCCCTCCCACGGCATTATCGCCATAAAAAACCGAACCCGCCCCTCGGATAATTTCAATACGTTCCACCGCTTCAATCGGGATTTGTGTTAAATCGGGCGTGGCGATATCAATACTATTTATTCTTCGGCCATTAATGAGAACCAAAATGTTACGCGAGGCCGTATCACCGAATCCACGAATATCCACATAGGTGGATTTACTGGTGTTATTGTCATAAATATGGATTCCAGCGGCCTGTTTCAAAATATCTGCTATCGTTGATGCGTTCGAGGCTTCGATATCTTCTTTGGTAATAATCGTGATATTACTGGCCAACTTATAACTTTTTTCTCCGATGCGCGTGGCGGTCACAACAACTTCTTCTTCGTGGGATGTAATGTCGGCGAAGGCAAAGACAGAAAAATTTAAAATTGAGAATATAGCGAATATTTTTTTCATTTTTTTCTCCTCAATGAGCACATCCGCCACGAATCTTGGCGGATCAATAAAAAACTCCCAACCCCCACCGTTTTGCTTCGAAAACGAAGCAGTGGGGGTTGGGAGTGCACCCAGCTTTCTTATTCCCAAATATCTATTGGCTCAAACCTGTCTCGCGCAGCTTGATGACCAAACTATCGGCAGGTATTCTGACTCTCCCCGCTTTTGACCATCCTTCCCACCCCGCTATAGCGGGACAGTGGCTAATAACTGTCAAAAACGTTGTCCTGCTGTGCTCAAGCGCTTTCGCTTGAGTTTTGCAGTGACAGGATTACAGCGGCGGGACCGCTCCTGATTTTAAATATATCAACGGTTAGGTACAGGGGTTAAGGCTAAGATGCCCGCATCGTTTTGGGGTTAAGGTTAAGTCTTTAAACTAATAACCTCACCTTTAAACCCAGCTGGCATCCTTACCAGAACCCCTTAACTTAACCGAAGATATTTACAGGATTTCCCTTTTATCCCTTTCTGGGGACCGATAGATTATTTTCAAAAAGAACGATGTAAATAACGATGTTATATTAAAAATGAACTTCTCTTTTGTCAAGAAAATCTTTGATTAAGAAAAAATATTTCATTTCACAAATTTGAAGCATGGACAATGGGTTCAGGGAAGGCATCTGGATCGCCTGGAATGGGTCCACTTTCACCACTAGAAATTAAAACTGTTTGCACAAGGGCTGGCGTCGTACCGGAATGGTCTGCAATATATAAAGCCGCAGCCCCAGCCACATGAGGTGCAGACATACTTGTTCCGCTTATGGTCTTAAATCCGTCATTCTTCCAACAAGAAAAAATATCTACACCAGGAGCGGCGATATCAACATCTGCTCCAAAATTGCTAAAAGTTGCAAA
>Ga0114945_10000632_pt1 | contig 22677 bp, 20 predicted proteins | sample OV2TP3_FD_87194 | JGI IMG/M metagenome (GOLD analysis project Ga0114945, IMG submission 87194) | Hot spring microbial communities from Beatty, Nevada to study Microbial Dark Matter (Phase II) - OV2 TP3 | ecosystem: Environmental > Aquatic > Thermal springs > Hot (42-90C) | place: USA: Beatty...
CTTTTGGGCCGTATTTTCAGGTAGTTCTCGTCGAGAAAGCAATTTTGTGGTATCGAAAACCTGTTTTTGCGATCCGAGAGACTTTTCCGACGACAAATTCGAAAATTTGCCAAACTCAAGATTCTATAGAAGATTTAAACGGTGTTGTTTTTAAAAATGAGCCCATCAATTTTTACCGAATCGTCCAGGAGGTCTTAAACAATATCTTAAAGCATGCGAAGGCCACAAAAGTGGAAATCAACATGGAGCTGGCACAGGATCAATTGATGGTGACAATCAAAGATAATGGAAGGGGTTTTTCTCTGCCCAAACACCAAAACAGAAACGTCGTGCAAGACCTTATCCGGGGCTTGGGCCTCTCTATCATGGAAGAACGCACGCGATCTTTAGACGGAGATTTTCAGGTGTACTCTCAGATTGGGAAGGGTACAACGATTGCCTTGGCCGTCCCGGTGACTTTGAAGAAGCAGGAGAGATGATATGCCTTCTTACAGAATCATTTTAGCTGATGACCATAATATTTTTCGTGCGGGTTTAAAAAGCCTCATTGAAAAGGATCCGGAATTGAGGGTCGTCTCCGAGGCCCGGGATGGCGAAGAGCTATTGGAAAGCCTCAAAACGAAAAAGTGCGACCTTATTATTTTAGACTTATCGATGCCGAATATCGACGGACTGGAAACCCTGGGGGAAATCCGAAAGCAATATCCCGGCCTGAAGATTTTAGTCCTAACCATGCTCAAAGATCCGGAACATTTTAAACATGCGCTTGCCCAGGGAGCCCATGGGTATTTGCTCAAAGACGATGCCTACGATCAATTGAATCTTGGCATCAAAATGATCCTCAAAAAAGGAAAGCAGTTTATCTCTCCAGCCATTTCCAGTGTCGTGACGGATCATTATATCCGTTCCATGGATGAAGCCGACCCCCCCTCTTTGGAAATCCTTACCAAACGCGAACAGCAGATCCTCAAATTGATCGCGAACGGCCTTTCTAATAAGAACATAGCCAGCAGGCTTAAGATCAGTGTGCGCACGGTGGAGAGCCACCGGGCCAATCTCTCCAACAAACTGGGCTTAAAAAACACCGCTGGTCTCGTCAAATACGCGGTCTCTAAGGGACTTGTTTAAAATTAAGGACAGCGCCTACTTTTCGAGCGTCTGCTTTTTAAGGTCAAAAGTAGGCGCTGTCCCTAATTTCAGTACTTCTACCTACCTCTCTGCGTATATCCTCCAATACACTTTTCTCGTCTTTCGGCTATCTTAGTCTTGAAGCTTAAAAAGCTTTAAGGACACCATGATCGATCAGAGTGAACAAACCTTGAAAATCCTTTCGATGGCCCTTAGGGAGATCGGGGATAACGTGATGATTACGGACCGCCAGGGCGTGATCGAATATGTTAATCCGGCTTTTGAGACGACAACCGGTTATCTCAGTCATGAAGCCCTGGGCCACACGCCTAAAATTCTTCGTTCCGGGCAGCACGATGTTTTTTATTATAAAAGGCTGTGGGGGACTATTCTCTCCGGCAGGGTCTTCCGTGCTTTGACGATCAACCGAAAGAAAAACGGCGAGATTTATTATGCCGATCAAACGATTTCTCCCATCCATGACGAAAAAGGTGAAATCACGCATTTCATCTCGGTCTGGAAGGACGTTACGCAACATATTATGATTGAGAAAAAGTTAGAGAACCTTAACGAAGAGCTGATTTTTGAGAAAAAGAAATTAGAGCAGGTTTTGAATATCGAGGAGGGCCTGCACAATACGATCGACCTCCACAAGCTGATTGATTTTGTCGTGGAGAAAACCTGTGGTGTTCTGGAGGCCGATAAGTGCTCTATGATGTTTGTCGATTAGGAATCAGGGGAACTGTGCATCAAAGGTCACTGCGGCATGGGAGAATCTATGATGGAAAACAAACCTTTAAGAATGGGGGATACCATCGAGAGTTTGATCGAGCAGCACGGCCGAAAGAAAATGGAAGGACCGTCTCCCGGGCCGGATTCGGCCAGGATCGATGGCACGGTTTACCAAAGCGAGACATTCTTAAGCGTTCCCATTCAATTGAGAGGCCATTTGCTGGGGATGATTAACGTATCGGACAAAAAAGAGAAGAATGGCAATGGCTTTACGGATTTGGATTTAAAAATTCTTTTTATGATTGTCCGCCAAGTTAGAATAGCCATTGAAAATGCCAAGTTATACCGGGAGCTCAAGTCTCTGACGCTCATAGATCCTTTGACCGGCATTTATAACTACCGATTTTTTACGCAAAGTTTAGATTATGAGATTGTCCGCGCCAAACGCTATAAAAGACATCTTACATTTTTGATGATCGATATCGACCAATTTAAGTCATACAACGATACCTTCGGCCGAAGGCAAGGGGATTGGCTTTTGAAGTCGGTTGCCAAAACGATCAAGCACAATATCCGTGAAACCGATATGGTCTGCCGTTATGCCGGCGATGAGTTTGCCGTGATTCTGCCCGAGACAGATCTTGCCCAGGCGAGGATGACGGCCACAAAAATTACAAAAAACGTTTCCACATTGCCCGCCAGGCGAATCGTCACGGTCAGCATTGGTATCGCGCAATGGGATCTTAACACCAATCGCTATGAGCTGATCCGCCGGGCGGATAGCCATCTCTATAAGGCGAAACAGCAGGGGAAAAATCAGGTTTCGGGATGAAGGAGGTCGCAATGGTAAAAGCGTATTTAAAAAGAAAATAGATCTCAAGAGTCGGGATGGGTATTCTCATTCTATTCTCATTTTTAGGGCTTAACGCTTTTGCTGAAGAGAAAGAAAAAGCAGGCAAAATCCAAATGCCTCACAGGAGAGAAAAGACGGTCTTAACCTTTGCCCCGGAGGTGCCGCCTCCTATCCTAAGAAAGACTCCTGCCGTTGTCGAAGTCCATCTCAATTCCAGCGTCAAAAAGACGGAAATCAAGCCGGGCGTCTTCTACCTGTATTGGACTTTTAATGACGACGTTCCGGGCCCTTTTATTCGCGTTCGTGTAGGCGATGTCTTGGAGGTGCATCACACCAACAGCGACGCCAGCGGCATGCCGCACAATATCGATTTTCATGCGGTGACCGGACCCGGTGGCGGAGCGCCGGTCACGACCGTGGTCCAAGGGGAAGAGCGCGTGGCCTACTTTAAGATGCTTCACCCCGGGCTCTATGTGTATCATTGCGCCGCGCCGCCGGTCATGGATCACATCGCCAATGGGATGTATGGATTGATTTTAGTGGAGCCCAAGGGAGGTTTATCCAAAGTGGATCATGAGTTTTATATCATGCAGCATGAGGTGTATGGACGCTTCAAAGAAAATCCAAAAGATAAAGACGCGCCTTTGACCCAAAGCCAGGATGACTTTTGGGCTGAGGAAAATGCCAGCGTTCACGTCCCTTCCGATCAGGCTCAACAACCAGAAACAGGGGAACTCATCTTTTTTCACCAAGATGGCTTGGATGAGCATCCCCGATATGTTTTCTTCAATGGAAAGTACGGAAAGCACATGGCGGAAGGAGCCCTCAAAGCCAGGACAGGGGAGCGTGTCCGGATCTTTTTTGGAAACGCCGGACCGAATCTCATTTCGTCTTTCCACGTCATCGGCGAGATTTTTGACCGGGTTTACCGCGAAGGCGATCTGGTCAGCAGGCCTGCGCGCAGCATCCAGACAACCCTGGTCCCTGCTGGCGGGTCCAGTATCGTCGAATTTGGATTAGAAGTTCCGGGAACGTACACCTTGGTGGATCATGCGATCTTTCGGGTGGAAAAAGGGGCTGTCGGGTATTTGGAGGTGGAAGGGAAACCCAATCATCAAATCTATGTCTCGGATCAGGACGCGGTTTTGTGCGAGGGGTGTCTGGTGCATCCCTGAGAATGATTTCAGAGATTCAAAATAAGAAGGAAAATGGCGATGGCTAAAAAGGTTTTAATAGTGGAAGATTACAAGGAATTCAGGGTCATGGTGAAAAACTACCTGGAGACCCAGAACCTGGATTTCCAGATCTCTGAGGCCGACTCGGGCGAGATGGGAATCCTGGCGGCCGTGAAAGAGAAACCCGATATTGTCCTCATGGACATTCGCCTGCCGGATATGAATGGACTTGAGGCGGCCTCAGAAATTAAAAAGCGGATTCCAGAGTGCGAGATCATTATCCTGACGATGTTCGAGACCGAGGCCTTTAGAAGCGTTTTTAAGAGCAACCACATTTCCGCTTATATAGGGAAAAGCGAGCTTTATGACAAGCTGATTCCGCAGATGAAAGCCATTCTCAATAATAGAGAAATTGAGAAGGAAACCCATGGATGATCCTTTACGCCATGTTTATAGCTTTATCGCTACGCACTGCTGGCTGGCCCAAAGAGAACCAGGCTATCATAAGGCCCGCAGAGTCATCCCGGGATTTGTGACGATTTCCCGGCAGACCGGGGCGGGCGAGGTGACAATCGCAGAGAAACTCGCCGACCATCTGAGCAAGGAACTGCCCGGCGACTGCCCGTGGACCGTTTTTGACAAGAATTTGGTTTATGCGGTGATCCAGGAACACCATCTTGCCGAGAGGATCCTTCCCTTTCTTCAAGAAGCCAATATTCCGGAAATTCAAGATACCCTCGATGATTTATTCGGGTTGCATCCTCCTCAATTCACCTTGGTGCAGAGGACAACCCAGACGATCCTTCACTTAGCCAGAATGGGCCGGGTCATCCTCGTTGGCCGGGGGGCACCGCTCATTACCAAGGGAATACCGGGAGGTGTTCATGTCCGTTTGGTAGGCTCCTTTAAAAAACGAAAAGATCATATTAAAGAAGAGTTTCAGCTCACCGATAAGGAGGCGGATTTTTTTATCAAGAAGGAAGACCAGGGCCGCAGCCTCTATCTTAAGAAGTATTTTAACCAGGACATCGAGACCCCGCTTTTGTACGATCTTATAATTAATACGGACAGGGTCTCTTATGACGAGGCCGTGCGGCTGATTGCTGATCTGGTCATTCAAAAGATAAGATCGGATTGCGTAGTTCTACGTATTTAACCGGGTGATAATGCCGATTTATATTTTTTCTAGAAATTAAGGAGAGGGAGGATATGGCCATTTTCACCAAAATCATTAAAAGAGACGGCAGGCTCGAGGATTTTAACCCGGGAAAAATCACCCAAGCGATCCTTAGGGCAGGGAAAGCCACAGGGGAATTTGTTGAACCGGCAGCCCGGGAACTCACGTTAAGGGTGCTTAATCTTGCCCATCTTCAGATGATCGACCACCATCCCACCGTGGAGGAGATTCAGGATATCGTTGAGGAGGTTTTGCTGACTTCTCCTTACAAAAAGACCGCCAAGGCCTATATCATTTACCGTGACCAGCACGCCAAACTCCGGGAGATGGCAACCAAAGCGTCGATGGATCTGGTTGACCAATATCTTCAGAACAAAGATTGGAAGGTGAACGAAAATAGCAACATGGCCTATTCCCTCCAGGGATTGAACAATTATATTTCCACAGAGGTCACCAAGGTTTACTGGTTAAATAAAATCTATTCTCCGGAGATCCGGGACGCCCATAACCGGTGTGATTTGCATCTTCATGATCTGGGATTGTTGAGTGTGTACTGTGTGGGCTGGGATCTGTATGATCTTCTGTCCACAGGATTCACAGGCGCCTGGGGAAAAGTGGAATCCAAGCCTGCCAAGCATTTGCGCAGTGCCTTAGGTCAGATTGTGAATTTTTTCTATACCCTCCAAGGAGAGGCAGCGGGGGCTCAGGCCTTTTCCAATTTTGATACCCTTTTAGCTCCTTTTATCCGTTATGACGGGCTTTTGTACAAAGAGCTCAAACAGGCTTTGCAGGAGTTTATCTTTAATGTCAATGTCCCCACCCGGGTGGGTTTTCAGACGCCGTTCACGAATCTGACCTTCGATCTTAAGGTCCCTTCGTATTATACCAACCAGCCCGTCATCATCGGTGGCGAAGCCCAAAAAGAAACTTATCAAGAGTTCACCCAGGAGATGGAGATTCTCAATAAAGCTTTCCTGGAAGTCATGCTGGAAGGCGATGCCAAAGGCCGGGTCTTTACCTTTCCCATCCCCACGTACAATATCACCAAGGACTTCCATTGGGACGATCCCTATCTTGCCAAGCTCTGGGAGATGACCGCCAAATACGGCATTCCCTATTTTTCCAATTTTATCAATTCCGACATGAAGCCCGAAGATGCCCGCAGCATGTGCTGCCGGCTTCGGCTTGACAACCGGGAACTGAGGATGAGGGGCGGCGGTCTTTTCGGCGCATCCCCTTTAACCGGATCCATCGGTGTGGTCACCATCAACCTGCCGCGGCTCGGGTATCTGTCGCACAATGGAGAGGAGTTCTTCCAACGCTTGAATGATCTGATGGTTTTGGCCAAAGAGAGCCTGGAAGTCAAGCGCAACGTCCTGGAGGAATTTACTGAGCACAATTTATATCCTTTTTCGAAATTTTATTTGCGATTGGTTAAACAACGGTTCCATGAGTATTGGAAAAATCATTTTGCCACAATCGGCTTGAATGGGACCAACGAGGCCTGCTTAAATCTCTTCGGAGAATCCATTGCCACACCCAGGGGCAAGGCCTTTGCCGAGAAGGTCTTGGATTTTATGCGTGAAAGGCTTCTTCAGTTTCAAGCCGAAACAGGGAATATCTACAACCTGGAAGCCACTCCAGCCGAGGCCGTCACTTACCGTTTTGCCAAAGCCGATAAAGAAAGATATCCGGACATGATTTGTGCCAATGAAGAGCAATACCGGCAGGGAAAAGAGCCTTTTTATTCCAATTCTAGCCATCTGCCCGTGAATTATTCGGAGGATGTCTTTGAGGTTTTGGACCATCAGGATTCCCTCCAGACAAAATATACGGGCGGAACGGTCTTGCATTTTTTTGTCGGAGAGAAAATCTCCAACCCCAACGGCCTTCGGGAGCTGGTCAAAATCACTTGCGAACGCTACCGCTTGCCGTATTTTACCATCACCCCCACGTTCAGCGTTTGCCCCGGTTGCGGTTATAAGCCGGGAGAAATGAGATTCTGTGAACGATGCGGATACGAATGTGAAATTTATTCGAGGGTTGTGGGGTATTTACGTCCGGTCAGGCAGTGGAATAAAGGCAAGAAACAAGAGTTTCAGGAAAGGAAGACCTACAGATTGGAGATAGAAAATTGTTCTACTTCACCAAAGCAATAGTGCCTTGTACGACTTTCGTGTCATTGCGAGCGACCGCAGGGAGCGAAGCAATCTTTTCAATATTAAAAGATTGCTTCGGCCTTAAAAGCGGCCTCGCAATGACACGTAAGTTGCATATAGCATTAAGTAGGAGGAGTTTTATCCATGCGGATCGGAGGATTTCTTAAATTTTCGCTTGTCGATTATCCCGGGAAGATGGCGGCCGTCATTTTCACGCAGGGGTGTAATTTCCGCTGTCCTTTTTGCTATAACCCTGAGTTGGTGCTCCCTGAATGCTTCAACGACTCCCCGGGGGAAGAGGGGAAATGGGGTCACACCTATTTTTAAAAGAAATTAAAAGTGAAAGAAAAAATAGGTGTGACCCCATTTCCCCTAAGCTCATCGAGAGTCTGAAGAATATTCAAAGAGCATAACCTCCCAACCCATCCCTGACAGGATAAACGTTGAGAAGTGAGATGACCAACGCACTATTTCCCGATCATACGATGACCACGCTTTGTATCCTCAACGTTTTTATTTTTATCTCCACTTTCAGCCTCATCATCTGGGAGAAGATTCCCCGGTCGTATTTGTCCATTTTAGGGGCGGTTCTGGTTATTATTTTCGGCGTTTTTGATATTCAAGAAGCGATCGATTTCGTCAACTGGGAGACGATTGCCTTTTTGTGGGGCGCCTTCCTTCTCATCGAAATCTTGATTGAGGCGGGGTTTTTTAACTGGGTGGCCCTGAGGGTGGCCCAGAGGTTGAATTATCAGCCTTTGAAAATCTTTATTTTTTTTCCGGTTTTGGGCTTCTTTCTGTCGGCCGTCACCAATTCGATCACCGTGATGGTTTTCCTTCCGATCGTGACCCTTGAGCTCAGCCGCTTATTGAGATTTGATCCGGTCCCGGTCATTATCACCGAGGTCCTCCTGGCCAATATCGGAGGCGCCGCGACGCTGGTCGGCGACCCGCCGAATGTGATCCTCGGAACCATGCTGGGATTTGATTTCGAGGATTTTCTTATTCACAATGCCCCGATCGCTTGGCTTGCCGGTTTGAGCGCCCTCGCGGTCAGTTATGTCCTGCAGAGAAAAAATTTTGTCTCACGGGGTTCACTGGGGGATACCCAAAGGCTCGCAGATCAGCTAAAATCTTCTGCCGGGATCAAGGATCCTTATCTCTTGAAGCTGGGCCTGGCCGGTCTGGGCGTGATGCTGTGTCTGCTCGTGGGGAATCCCATTTTAAATAAATGGAATTTTTCCGTGTCGATCGCCATGGCCTCGATGCTGCCGGCCTTTGTGATCTTGACTTTCGGTGGAAGAAGGGTGCATCATCACCATTTTATGCGCCGGGTGGATTCAGAGACCCTGATCTTTTTTATCGGCCTTTTTATCTTGATTGGGGCTCTGGAGAAAAGATATATCATCCAGGCCGTGGCGCAATCTCTGATCTCTTTTTTTCAGACGCCGTTTTTATTCTTAAACTCCGTCTTCTGGGGATCAGCGTCGATTTCAGCCTTTGTGGATAATGTCCCTTGGGCCATGGCCCTGGGATCCCTGATCAAACAGGGGATGGTTGATCATTTGGGCGTTGGGCTTTTGGTCTGGACCGTCAGCCTGGGGTGCAATTTGGGAGGCAATCTGACCCCGATCGGCGCCTCGGCTAATGTCGTTGCTTATTCGTATTTGCAGAAACAGAAGGTGAATATCCATTGGGGGATTTGGCTCAAAACCGCTTTCTTCCCGTCTGTGGCGGCCATGATTGTGAGTTATTTGGGGCTTTCGGTCAAGTATTTCTTTAATTTTTACTAAGGGAAAGCCAAACCCAGTTTTTTATAGATTAGGAAAAGGGAGACAAAAGGGGGACAGCGCCTACTTTTTAAAAAAGTAGGCGCTGTCCCCAATTGCCATTCGCCGAAAGGAGGCCGCATATGAGCGATGTCCCTGTCCAAGAGCGTTCGACGAAGCACACGATTCTTTCCATCCTTTTTGTCATGCTGGTGATTGCGATTGTCGTCCCGGCGATCACCTCGCCGGCCAACAAGTTGCTGGGAGAAAGCGTGTACGGGATCAGGAGCGCCTTTCATGGTTTATTCGCCCTGATTTTTATGATTACCTCTGTGATCGGTCTCTATCAAGCCGTTCGTTTGTGGAGAGGCATGGAAATTCCTATCGGAGAGCTTGAAATCGGAAGTGTCGTTAATGCGGCGGCCTGCTTCTTGACGATCCTTTTTGGCAATTGGCTGTACATTCCTTACCGCGGCCAGGAAGGGCCCCGATCGTATTTTTTGTCGATAGCTCCGGAGATCCACAAGATCTTTTTCGAATTTAAAGAATTCGCCGCCCTCTTTACGCTGCCTTTGAGCGTTACGGCTGCCTTTCTCATCTGCCGTTATGGATCGAGATTTATCTCCAATCAAACATTAAGGGATATGGCGGCTCTTTTATTGGTGCTCAATTTCTTTTATTTTTTGGTTTCTTTTGGCTTGGGCGCGGCGATTACCAAGCTCAAGGCTGTTTAGGTATCTTACTTTACAGGCTTTACATTGACCACGGGAGGAAAAGATGAAAAAGGAAATCGATCTCTCAAAGAACGGCACGGCTCAGGCCGCCATCTTATCCGCGATGATCGGATTATTAACGCTGACCTTGGTCAATTTGTGGACAGATATCTCTGAAGGATTTAAAGAGGCGGTGCACACAATCGGCAAATTGTGGATGCCCGGGGCAGAGGGAATCGGCCCTTATTCCGGAAAAGAAACCCTGGCCTTGGCGGCCTGGCTTTTGAGCTGGCTGATTTTGCATCAGGTCTTACGCTCGAAGGCGTGGAATGATCGGGTTGTTCTGGTTGTTTTTTTAATTGGGATTGCCATCGCGACAACCCTGATTTGGCCTCCGGTCTTTACCGGCATGGCCCATGCCATCAAAGGGGCATAGAAATGAAATCTCTTGCGATGGGCCTTTTACTTCTCCTGAGTGCCGGATCTTTAGCCTTGGCCAGCGAGCCCAATCAGGCCAAAGTCGAAGTGATTGGAAAGACCCATACGATTGCCGCCTTTAATGGCTTCTCCGGTTCCGGGACGGAATCGCCGGGACTCGCCACAACCTACGACATGTCCATCTTTGAATTTAATCTGGGCGGCAAGCAATCAAAATTCAACGGCTCCGGAATCACCACCAACGCCAATTATCCTTTGACCGATGGGGAGGCCCTGACGAATAACACTCACATCGGGCTTTCTTCCCGTTTCTCAGAGGATCTCAAAGCCGGTTTTCTGATTGAGCTGTATACCCTGCAAGGTGACAAGACCGTTGGCCGGGTCTTTGGCGAAGAGCTGCCCTGGGATGATTTCCCCCGTAACAGCTCCGGTACGATCCATCCGTCCCGTTTCCAAAGTAATTTTTACCATGCCTTTCTGGAAGGGGAAAAAGATCAGTTTCAATACAAATTCGTGGGTGGGAATCTCACGCCCCGCGAGCTGCCCGAGTTCACCCGAAAGGACATGAATCACTTGAAGCTGGGGAGTTTGGTTTATCGCGCGCCTATTACCAATGAGAGTTTCTTTGAGAAAGAGGACCGAAAGTATGAAGAAGGACGACACCTGCTCAGAGGATTTGATTTGATCGGCAATTACGAATACATGGATAAAGAAAATATCCATTTCGAGCTTTTCTCCGGTTCGACAAAACCCACTCCGATTTCCGATATCGAACGGGATGCCTTCAGCGGCCGGACGTCCTTGGACATTACCGATGGCAATCTGGGTTTCACCTATGTTTATAGTAACGGCCAGCGCCATACTACCAACGTAGAAGAAAACCAGGGTGTCTGGGCCTGGGATGCCTCCTATAACCTTACGGAGCGGATGGTGCCGTATTTTGCCATTGCCCAAACCGATTACGAACGGGAGAATACCGGAGAATCCCACAAGGGTGACGCTTACGTTGCAGGGATGCTTGTCAAATTCCCCAATAAATATGAAGTGAAGGCGCAATATCAACGTCTTGAAGAAAATTATGATTTAATGGCCTACCATAAAACCGAGCATTATCCCGCCAACGCCCACGGTGTGAATGCTCAACTGACGATTCCGGTGACGGAAACGCTCAAATTAAAAGGGAACGTTTACTATCTGGAACAGTTGGAGACCGCTGTAACTTCTTCTGACACGCTTTTCGGCGATAATTTCTTTCCTGCCAATTCCGGAGCCGATAAGGGAACAATCGATGTGCAGCGGATTAGCGCCGACTGGCAGGCCCTGCACTGCGATGGTGCAGGGCAGGCTGCCCCGGGGCTGCTTTTAAAAAGCTATGTCGAGCACGCAAAATTCTATCAAGACGCGCCCACGCCGGCCTTAAGCATTGACAAGGATGTTTATAATTTTTATGTCGGAGGTGTCTGGACAGTCAGGGAGAAGTGGAGCGTGGAAGGCGGATTCCGGCATTTCCTTTCCCAGGGCGATTGGCAGAGTATGCCTTTTAACTCGTATCAAAACCTCCCCGAGGCCGCCCTCATCTATAAGCCCAATCCTGAAACCCGCGGCTCCCTTATTTACCATTATTACAATTTCGAGGATGGGAACGTGGTGGCCCAGGGCCAGAACGACTATTACGGGCATCAGGTGATCTTTGAATGGAAATATCTTTTATAGCGGAAAATAAATTTGACTCTTAGGAAGCGCTTTGTTAGCATATTGCCAAATGAGGGCATTCTATAAAACTACTATTTTTGTCTTAATCCCCCCGATGCTTTCTATAGCGGTGTTTCTTTGTTGCTGCGAAAGATTGGCCTTTGCTGATTCCTGTCATCCGTCCACGCCTTCTTCACAGCATTGCCATCCGTCCACTTCCCAAAACCGCGAGCAGAAAGATCAAGGACCTGGTTGGGCGGCTTCCCATTCCTGCGATTGCGAGAAGATTGTCACTGATCGAGGCTCGCTGAGATTTAGCATAAGCATTTCCAGCCTTATTCAGCCTTGGCAGAAAAGTTTTGTTCTTGTTCTATCAATCCCGCCGGTTCTCGCTTCTTTTGCGTCTTCACCCATTCACGGCCCGCCAGATCTTAAATCCTCAGCAGTATCTCTCTATCTGCAATTCTCAAATCTGCGCATTTAATCCTTGTTTAAAAAAACCTTCCAAGAGCTTGTTGTTAGCTTGTTCGTTTCCCTTTACCTATTTAAAAACAATATTTATATTTGAAAGGGGTTGACCGTGAAATTAAAATTAGTGATCTTAATTCTGATAGTTTTATTCTCCTTCGCCGTTCCCATCGACTATGTCTTTGCCCATGAAGGCCATGAGCATGCCATGGCGAACGGGACTATGAAGGACGATGATAGGACTGCCGGACAAACGGCCTCAAATCCGGCCCAGGCCATTGAGGTCGGCAATAAAATTTGTCCAGTCAGCGGTGACAAAGTCGGCGAGATGGGAGAAGTTATCAAATACGAACATAATGGTAAAATGTATAATCTCTGCTGTAAAACGTGCATCAAGGATTTTAAGAAAGATCCGGAAAAGTACAGCAAAATCGCCGAGGAAGAGGCCGCCAAGGAAAAGCAAGGGACGGGAGAGCACAAAGAAAATAACGATGATCATGGCCACGACCATTCCGGCCATCAGCATGAATAGAAGAGGTGAACCATGAAAACATTTCTAACGGCCTTGGGATTGGCCGTTGTCCTGTTTATTTATGGCTATGCTGCCTCAACCCTTGGGCATGATCATAGCAAGCACAGCGGCCAGGGGCATCAGGCATCAGGCCACAGCCAGGAAGACCATGAGCATTCTCAATGACGAAAGGAGCGCGGTATGTTTGAATGGCCATCACCTCTTCATCCCATGGTTGTTCATTTTCCGATCGCTCTTTTTATAACCGCCTTAGGGTTGGAGGTTGCCAGCATTGTCTTTAAAAAGGACAGTCTCCATAAAAGCGCCTTGCATCTTTATATTCTAACGGCCCTCATCACGCCCTTGGTCGTCCGGACAGGGTTATGGGAAGAAGAGAGACTCCTGTTGAATCATCCCGTTTTGGACTGGCATAGGACATTTGCTTTATGGACGATGTGGGTTTCCCTGATGTCTCTGCCTGTCTTATGGTTTATCAGCAGGGAATGTCAGAGATGCCTTAGGATTATTTTTGTCGTGTTTTTATTGGCGGTGGTGAGTTTTGTTTCTTTAGCTGGCTACAACGGCGGACGCTTGGTATATGAGTATGGCGCGGGAATAGAAGAATAGGTTGTTAGGCGAAACGATTTTTATGAAGCCCTATAGGGAAAGGGATTATATGGGACAGAAAATCTTATGGACGATTTTTATCGTTGTTTCTTTAGCGTTTTTTTCCGGCTGTGTCTCGGCGTTACCCAAAAATAGTATAAAGCAAGTCGAGACAATAGTTCATAATCAAACGGGCAGTGGAGATCATTTCATCAAGGAATTGTCGGAGGCGGAGATCCAAAAGGAAATCGATTTGATTTTGGAGGAGCCATTGACCATGGAAAGTACCGTTAAAATCGCCCTTTTAAAAAATCCTTCGATAAAAGCGGTGCTGGCCGGTCTCGGGGTATCGCAGGCCGACTTGATTCAGGCGGGATTATGGCATAATCCGAACGTTTCGGGATTTATCCGGAAATCCAATGAAGAAGACCGTAAAACAAACGCGGAGTTTGAGGTCAAGCAAGACGTGATGGATTTGATTTTCTGGCCGCTGCGTAAACGGTTAGCCAATACCCGGTTTAAACAAGCCGAATACGCATTAGCCAAAACGATTGTTGATTTCATCAGGGAGGTCCGGATTGGATTTTACACATGGCAAGCGAGCAGCCACATGCTTTCTATGCGCCAGGAACATTTTAAAGCCGAAGAATCGGCTTTGGAATTGGCCCAGCGGCAAAAGCAAGCCGGCAATATTAATGCCTTGGATCTGGAACAACAGAAGGGAATCTATTTTCAAGCTAAAATCGATTTACAGCACAGCGAACTGGAAGCCAATATCGCCCGTCAACAATTGCGGAATCTTTTAGGGCTGACCGATAGCGGTTTAGAATGGCTGTCTCAAGAGACCCTGCCGGATTTTCCCTCGGAAGAATTTTCTTTGAATGAGTTAGAAGAAAAGGCGGTTGCCAATCGCATCGAACTGGCGATAAAAAACCAAGAGCTCAAAGCTGTTGAACAATCTTTAACCATGGTGCGTTTGGGCGTTATCCCCTCTGTGGCAGGAGGCTTTAATTGGGAACAAGAGACGGATGGCGGCAGGCTTAAAGGCCCGGCCTTTGAGGCCGAGGTGCCGGTTTTTGATCATAAACAGGCGGACAGGCTGCGTGCCAAAGCCCAAATCGAAGCGGGCAAAAAACAGCTCGAAGCGCTCGAAGCGCAAATACGTCTCGAGGTGCGTCTGGCTTATGATCAGTTGACTTCCGGTAAAGCAATGGTCGAAACCTATTTGGAAGCCATTCCAGTCCGCCAGCAGATTCTAAAGCAAACGTTATACCACTACAATTATATGCTCAAAGGAGTTTATGATTTGCTGCGGGCTAAACAGGAGGAATTTAATACACAGCGGGATTACATTACTGCGCTGAGGGATTATTGGATTGCCCGATCTGAGTTGGAACATGCCGTGGGGATGACGTTACCAGTAAACCCCCTAAAGCCCGTAGAATCCCAAAAGGATTTTTATGGGGTAAAACAGTCCAAAAATCAACCAAAAAGAAAATCAGAAGACGTCATGACGGAACATGAACATCATCAACACGGAGGTGGGAAATGAGGTGGTATTTTTCTACAAAGGTTTTTGTTCTCCTTGGCGTATTAGGGTTTTTCATAAATCAGTCATATGTCTACAGTGAGATTCATGCCGAAAAAACACCGGCGCAAAAATTTCCTTATACGCCTGTCATCACACCGAATGGAAGCACACTCCCTTGGACAATGGCCGAAGACGGCGCCAAGGTTTTTCATTTGACGGTCGGTCCCTGCCGACACGAAGTCGCCCCCGGCATGACCATCAACGCCTGGTGTTATAACGGCCAGACCCCGGGCCCGACGATTGAGGCGGTGGAAGGCGACCGGGTCAGAATCTTCGTGACTAATCAATTGCCGGAGCAGACCGCGGTTCACTGGCACGGGGTCATTCTCCCCAGCGGTATGGATGGAGTGTCGGGATTAACCCAAAAGGGCATCCAGCCGGGTGAAACTTTTAAGTATGAGTTCACGTTAAAACAACATGGAACACAGATGTACCATTCGCACGGTGATGAAATGGTGCAGATTGGGTTGGGGACCATGGGATTTTTTATCATTCATCCCAAAAATCCCACCGGTCCTAGGATCGACCGTGATTATGCCATCTTTTTAAATGAATGGTTTGTCGATCCGGGGACCAAAACTCCAAATGCGAACGTGATGACGAATTTTAATATCTTTACTTTTAACAGCCGGGCCTTTCCCGGGACCGCGCCTTTGGTGGCCAAGACAGGGGAACGCCTTCGCATTCGATGCGGCAATGTGGGCCAGGAGTCTCACCCGATTCATCTTCACGGACATTCGTTTAAGATTGTTGCAACCGACGGAGGCGATATCCCGGAATCCGCCCAATGGCCTGAGACGACCGTGGTCGTTTTTCCCGGCCAGACCAGAGATATCGAGTTTATTGCCAATGCAGGAGATTGGGCCTTTCATTGTCATCGGCGGCATCACCCGATGAACGCGATGGGGCACGATATTCCTCACATGATTGGTGTGAATCAAGATGGCGTTGAGGAAAAAGTTCGTAAAATGGTCCCCGGTTATATGGCGATGGGAGAAACCGGAATGGATGAAATGAATTATATGAAAATGAAAGGCCCTGAAAATACACTTCCTATGATGGGAGGGAAAGGCCAATTCGGTCCCGTTGGAATGGGCGGGATGTTCACTGTACTTATGGTGCGTGATAATTTGAAAGATTATGATCATCCTGGAGATTATCCTCATCCGCCAGGCACGGTTGCCGAATCGGTTGAGGAAAATCAACAAAAAGAAATGCCGGCAACGGGAAAATCAGAGCATGAGAGCCACCATCAATAAAGGATAAATGATGCAAAAAGATCCTATTTACGGGTGCCCCATGCATCCCGAAATACGTCAGGAGAAACCCGGAGACTGCCCGAAGTGCGGGATGCGTCTGGAGCCCTTGCTGCCTGCTGAAGAAGGGGAGGAAGAGCAGCGTTTAATCAAAGCGTTGTCTCGAAAATTTTGGATCGGGCTTGGTCTTACCCTTCCCATTATCCTTTTGGCGCTGGATGAGGGAGTAGCGGCCATCGACTTTTCCGCATTCCTGCCGCATCGTTTATATCCGTTGATTCAAATTGTCTTAGCCACGCTGGTCGTCCTCTGGAGTGGCGGCATGTTTTTCACCAAGGGCTGGCAATCCCTGGTTAACAGAAGGCTGAATATGTTTACCCTGATTGCCCTCGGTGTCGGGGCCGCCTATGGTTATAGCGTGGCGGCCACGCTGTTCCCCCAAATCTTTCCGGAATCTTTAAAAAAAATGGGAAGGATTGACCTTTACTTTGAGGCGGCCGTGGTCATCACGGTCTTGGTTATTTTGGGGCAATACTTGGAGGCCAGGGCCCGCGTGAAAACCGGCCAGGCCATCAAGGCCCTTCTGGGATTGGCCGCCAAGAACGCGCACCGCATTCGCGAGGGCGCCCAAGAAGATGTCCCGATCAATTCTGTTCAAAAAGGAGATCTCTTGCGGGTGCGTCCGGGAGAGAAGGTCCCGCTCGATGGCATTATTGTCGAGGGCAAAAGCACAATCGATGAGTCCATGATTTCCGGGGAGCCGATGCCCCTTGAGAAAAATGTCGGCGATCGCGTGATCGGCGCCACGGTCAATCAAACCGGGACGTTTGTCATGAAAACAGAGAAGGTGGGGGCAGAGACATTGCTCTCGCAAATCGTGCATATGGTGGCGGAAGCCCAGCGCAGCCGCGCCCCCATCCAAAAATTGGTGGATACGATTTCCGGTTATTTTGTCCCTACGGTGGTTGCGGTTTCTATTTTGACTTTCATCATTTGGGCCAATGGGGGGCCGGAGCCGAGATTAGCTTACGCCATTGTGAATGCCATTGCGGTTTTGATTATCGCTTGTCCCTGCGCGCTGGGGTTGGCCACACCCATGTCCATCATGGTCGGCGTCGGCCGCGGGGCCCAGGCCGGGGTTCTCATTAAAAATGCCGAGGCGATCGAAAAATCTGAGAGAATCACTCACGTCTTGACCGATAAAACAGGAACACTGACGGAAGGAAAACCAAGGGTGACCGCCTGTATCCCAAATCAGGGCTGGCACGAAGAGGGGCTTGCGAGGCTGGCGGCCTCGATCGAACAAAACAGCGAACATCCCTTGGCCAGGGCCGTGCTGGATTATGCGAGGGGGAAAAATATAAAAATAGAATCTGTGCAGGATTTTGAATCCGTGACCGGGGGCGGAATCAAGGCCAAGCAAAACGGACAGAAAATCACCCTGGGAAAACAAAAGTTTCTCGAAGAAGAAAAAATCAATATCCCCGAAAATTTGGGCCAGGAGTCCGTGCGTTTGCAAGGCCAGGCGCAGACGGTTGTTTGGGTCGCCCTCGAGCAAAAGGTCATCGGTCTTCTGGGGATTTCCGATCCCATTAAGAAAACAACTCCTCAGGCCATACTGGCTCTCCATGGCATGGGGATCAAAGTGGTCATGCTGACCGGCGACAATCGCAAAACCGCCGAGGTGATTGCCCGGGAATTGCAAATCGATCAGCTCCTGGCCGAATTGGAGCCGCAAAGCAAGCAAGAGATCGTCAAACAATTCAAGAAGGATGGGGCGGCCGTGATGATGGCCGGGGACGGTATCAATGATGCGCCGGCGTTGGCCGAGGCCCAAGTCGGTGTGGCCATGGGCACAGGAACCGACGTGGCGATTGAAAGCGCGGGAATCACTTTAGTCAAAGGCGATCTTAACGGCATCGTGAAGGCCCTGCGCTTGAGCCGAGCCGTGATGAGAAATATCCGGCAGAATTTATTTTTTGCTTTTATTTACAACATCTTGGGAGTCCCTGTGGCAGCAGGAGTCCTGTATCCTTTTTTCGGCATCCTTTTAAGCCCGATGATTGCGGGCGCCGCGATGGCGTTTAGTTCAGTCAACGTTATTGGCAATTCCTTAAGGTTAAGTAGTTTGAAGCTGTGAAGGCCTGCCGACCTGGAAATTTTTCATCATTGTCTTTACAAAAATCCTGGATTCTTATATGATAGCGGCCGTCATTGAGCATGTTGGCTAAGTTTTAACAGATAACAGTAGTTGCCAATGTTTCCAAAGTTTCCAAGGTTGCCAATGTTACCTTACCTATTTTCGACCATCTTTTAGGTTGCTGAATGTTGCCTTAAGTTGGCCTTTTCAACCTCTGGTAACTTGGGGCAACCTTTAAAAGGCAACCTCGGCAACGGTGGCAACATGGGAAACATGGGCAACTTTATTGACGTCTTCGATGCTATCCCAGGAGACCCTTAAACAAACTCCTCTCCACGAAGAACACCTTCATTTAGGCGCCAAAATGGTTCCTTTCGCAGGCTGGGAGATGCCTGTTCAATACGAAGGCATTCTTGTCGAATATGAATCCACCCGGCGACAGTGCTCCCTTTTTGACACCTCCCATATGGGAGAATTCTTAATCACCGCAGACGACAAAGAAAGCGGCCTGAATCGCATCGTCACTCAGCGCCTTTTTGATATACCTTTAAAAACCTGCCGTTATGGGATGGCCCTCAATGACGCTGGCGGGATCCTCGATGATTTGATCGTTTATCGGATAGCCCCCGAGGAATGGATGATTGTGGTCAACGGCGCCACCACTGATAAGATGGCGGAGCATTTTGCGAGACACCTGAGTCCCCGCTCAAAATTTCGGGATGTTTCTCATTCCCTTGGTAAGCTGGACATTCAAGGGCCTTTGTCGCGGGAGATTTTGAAGACTATCGTCAAAGGGCGGTGGGGAGGCTCAGGGGGGGTCGAAGCCCTGGACTATTACGCCTTTGATTTTTTTGAGATGCTGAGTGAAAAGGTGATTGTCAGCCGTACGGGGTACACCGGCGAGTTGGGTTACGAAATCTATTTTCCCTGGGAAAAAACTCCGGAATTATGGAGAGAGATTTTAAAGAACAATAAGGTCAAGCCAGCCGGCTTAGGAGCGCGGGATGTCCTGCGGTTGGAGATGGGGTATAGCCTTTACGGCCATGAACTCGATGAAACCATTTCTCCTTTGGAGGCGGGGCTTAAGAAATTTGTGGATCTGGAAAAGGATTTTATTGGCCGGGAGGCCTTGTTGAGACAAAAAGACGAAGGAGTCCAGCGGACATTGGTTGGCTTTGCCTCGGAGAGCCGCAAATCTCCCCGGAGCCAACAGGTCCTTTATACGCTTTCAGGTGAGAGGATCGGGGTGGTCACGAGCGGCACCTTTTCGCCCGGCCTCCAAAGAGGAATCGGAATGGGGTTCGTTTCAACACAGGGTTTAAGGAAAGAGGATCAGCTTTTTGTAGGCGATGAGAAAAGTAAAATGCCGGTGCGTTTGATGCCCCGGCCGTTTTATAAGGGAGGGTCGCTCAAGAGTTAGAAGAAAAGGCCCCCTCCCACGAATCAGAGACTGGGTCAGATGCGCGTTTTGTGTCATTGCGAGAAGCGTTTTTCAGCGACGAAGCAATCTTTTCAAGCTGAAAAAGATTGCTTCGCCTAAAAAACAGGCTCGCAATGACACCGAAAAATTTCATTTGTCCCAGTCTGATCATGGCGGGGGGGATGGGGCCCTCGTACGCTATCAATCATCACAAGGAGACCCGATGGAAATCCTAGGACATTATCTATACACAAAAGAACATGAATGGATTCATATCGATGAGAAAACAGCCACGATCGGAATCACCGATTATGCCCAGTCCTCCTTGGGAGATATCACTTTTGTCGAGCTTCCGCAAGTGGACTCTGAGGTGGAACAATTCGAGCAGTTCGTCTCGGTCGAATCGGTGAAGGCCGCCAGCGACATCTATGCCCCTATGTCGGGGCGGGTGATGGAGGTCAATACGCGTCTGGAATCGGATCCGGGCCTCATCAATCGATCCTGTTATGAAAAGGGCTGGATTGTGAAAATTGAGCTCTTTGATTTGGAGGAGAAGCTGAACCTCCTAACGTCGGAGGAGTACCGAAAATTCCTGGAGGCATTGGAAACTTGAATCCTTATATCGCCAACACTCGCTGTGAAGTTGACGAGATGCTTAAAACGATCGGGGTCAAAACCATTGACGCTCTTTTTGTCGACATCCAACCCCATCATGCTCCCCGCTCTTTTAATCTTCCTAAAGGAAAATCGGAGTTCGAGGTCCTCCAGCATTTGAACCGCCTGGCCTCTCAAAACGCCGTGCACCTGATCCCTTTTATCGGCGCTGGTTATTATGATCACTACATTCCGGCCGCCGTGGGCGCCCTGGCTTCCCGGGCAGAATTTTATACAGCCTATACCCCTTACCAGCCAGAGTGCGCGCAAGGGACCCTCCAGGCCCTCTATGAATATCAGAGCGTCCTGTGTGAGTTGACCCAAATGGACGTAGCCAATGCCTCGTTGTACGATGGGGGGACAGCTCTTTATGAAGCGATGATGATGGCGGTGCGCTTGACCGGCCGTAAGAAAATCATTGTGGATGGCGGGGTGAGTCCCATTTACCGAAAGATCCTTCAAAGTTATACCACCAACTTAGACATTGAATTTCAGGAAACTCCTGTTGTTCATGGCCAGAGCGATCGCAGCCAAATCCAAGGGCTTTTAGATGAGAAGACGGCCGCCGTCATCCTGCAGAATCCCAATTTTTTTGGCACAATCGATGATCATAGTGATATTGTTGAAGCGGCCCATCGTAAGGGTGCCCTGGTGATCGAGAGCGTTTATCCCATATCGCTCGGGCTTCTCAAGACTCCAGGAGAAATGGGTGTGGACATCACAACCGGCGAAGGCCAGAGTCTGGGGCTCCCTTTAAACTTCGGCGGGCCGTATCTGGGCTTCTTGGCCGCCAAAAAAGAATTCATCCGCAAGATGCCGGGGCGCATTGTGGGTGAGACGCGGGATATCCACGGCCAAAGGTGCTTTGTGACAACGCTCCAGGCCAGAGAGCAGCACATCCGGCGGGAAAAAGCGACCTCGAATATCTGTACGAATGTCTCTTTGTGCGCGGTTCGGGCGGTCATCTTTCTTTCGCTTCTGGGAAAACAGGGCTTAAAGGACTTGGCCCAGTTGAATCTCGACAAAGCAGAATTTGCCCGCCAGATGCTCCCCCAGATCAAGGGGGTCGAGGTCAAGAGGAGCTCTCCTACATTCAATGAGTTTACGGTGGTCTTGCCCACCGATGCCTCCCGCCTGGTCGCGGCTATGATTGAGCGCGGGTACGCGGCCGGCTTTCCTCTGGGGAGGTATTATAAAGGAATGGAGAACTATCTTCTGGTGGCGGTCACGGAAAAAAGGACAAAGGAAGAAATCGTGAAATTTAAAGAAACTTTAGAGGCGGTTTTATGGAGTTGACTCATTCGACCCCACCGAAGGCGGGGCTGTCAAAGTCAACCTTAAGCCCCCACCGTCCGCCACACATTTTGGCGGACGAAGCAGTGGGGGTCGAAGGGTTGATTTTTGAAAAAAGTGTTCCCGGCCGAAGAGGGGTGGAAATCCCTTCCTCGGATGTCCCGGTTAAGGCCGATATTCCTTCCCAATACAAACGATCCAAGGAATGCCGGCTTCCCGAAGTGACCGAGCTGGACTGCGTCCGGCATTACACCAGGCTTTCTCAGTTGAACTTTTGCATCGATACGAATTTTTATCCTCTCGGCTCCTGCACCATGAAATACAATCCCAAATTCACAGAGATGGTCGCCGCACTGCCGGGCTTTGCCGATCTGCATCCGCTTTTGCCGCAGCTTCAGTTAGGAGGGATCTTGACCCAGGGGGCCTTGCGGGTCCTTTATGAAATGGACCGGCTGTTGTGTGAGATTAGCGGCATGGATCATTTCACCATGCAGCCTTTGGCCGGCGCCCATGGGGAATTGACGGGTGTCATGATGATTGCCGCCTATCACAAGGCCAGAGGCAATAAGAAGAAATTTGTTATCGTCCCGGACTCGGCCCATGGAACCAATCCTTCTTCGGCGGCTATTGCGGGTTATGACATCATTTCCATTCCTCTTAATAAACGTGGCGTTTGGGATATGAGTCGGCTCAAAGAAAGATTGACCGCTGAGGTCGCGGCGGTGATGCTGACCTGTCCGGATACCCTAGGAATCTTCAACCCTGAGATTGACAAAATTGCCGAGATGGTGCATGCGGTGGACGGGCTCATGTATTATGATGGAGCGAACTTAAACGCGATTCTTGGCCGGTGCCGTCCGGGAGACATTGGTTTTGATGTGATGCACATCAATCTTCATAAA
>Ga0114945_10000633_pt1 | contig 22657 bp, 24 predicted proteins | sample OV2TP3_FD_87194 | JGI IMG/M metagenome (GOLD analysis project Ga0114945, IMG submission 87194) | Hot spring microbial communities from Beatty, Nevada to study Microbial Dark Matter (Phase II) - OV2 TP3 | ecosystem: Environmental > Aquatic > Thermal springs > Hot (42-90C) | place: USA: Beatty...
AGGCCGCGAGCACCATCATCATCCTCCCCGTCCAATCGACGGTGGGAGTATATCCTTTTCGGAACACACCTCGGGGTGGAATCGCTCTCGGTACCCCTCCCGATCGGATCTCGCCGCAGAGGCGCCGGGATTCTCCTCCGTTTCCGCGAAACCGCTCGATAATTAACTGTGTTACTTATCTAGCGACCTGGAGGATCCGGACGCCGTCGAGCCCTCCTCGCTACGCAGGATTCCCCGGCACCGGAGGAAAAGCGATGGACGATCGTGGAGTTCCGAGCCTCTGGCGCGTGGTTCAGCGGATCGTTTGGTTGTTGGGCGCGGCGATCGTGGGTTCCCTCTTCGCCTGGCCCACCGTGGGACTGCAGGCGTTCTGGAATGTCCTGATCCCCGTGGCGCCCGCTCTCCTCGTCTTCGCCCCCGGAGTGTGGAGGAATATCTGTCCGCTGGCTACGACCGCCCTGCTCGCGGATCGCATGGAGCTCTCGAAGGGGTCGCGCCTTTCGATCCCCGCCCAAGGTCGACTCTTCCTCGCGGGGGTACTCCTTCTCGCGATGATCGTCCCGCTTCGGCGTCTCTTCCTGAACGCGAGCGGTCCCGCGACGGGAATCACCCTGTTGGTCGCGGCCGCGGCCGCGCTCCTGCTCGGGTGGAAATTCGGGCGGAAGAGCCCGTGGTGTGCGGGGCTCTGCCCGGTCTATCCGGTCGAACGACTCTACGGGATCGGACCCGCCGTCACCCCGGCGAACGCCCGCTGCAGCGAGTGCCGGCGGTGCAGCCTTCCGTGTCCCGACTCCACGCCCGCATTCGACCCGAACCGAGCCGCGCGAACTCCTGCCCGACGGGCGGCCGGGACCCTCCTCGTCGGCGGCTTCGTCGGATTCGTCTTCGGCTGGTTCCAAGTGCCGGACTTCACCGCCGGGGATGGGTGGCGCCACCTCGCTTCGATCTACGGTCTACCGCTGGCGGGAGGCGGCGCGACGCTGGCTCTCTATCTGTTCGTTCGATGTCTTTGCTCCGAGCGCCTCCTCGCACGGCTGTTCGCGGCCGCGGCCGTCTCCTGCTACTACTGGTTCCGACTCCCCATGCTCTTCGGGTTCGGCGAGCATCCGGGGTTCGGCGTCCTCCTCGATCTGAGCGGCGTACTTCCCCCGTGGGCCCCGCTCGTGTCGCGCGCGGGGACGACCGCCCTCTTCCTGGCTTGGTTCCTCGCGGGCGCGGGGAGGAACCGTCCGTGGAGCGTTCGTCCCCCTTTCGCCTTCGCGCGAGGAGCTGCGTCTCCGACTCCTCCGCAACCGTGAAGGCGGGTGCAGATTCCCGTTGCAAGTCGGACGAGAATTCTGATAAGTAATCGCCGTTCCTTTCGTGGGGAGGGGAGTCGTGACCGTCCTTTCGTGCCTCGTCGCTCTTCTGGTCGCCGCCGGTTCATCCCGCGCTCGGCAGATCCGCGTCCACTACGACGCCGGTTGGGGCCACTCGATCTCGATTCGCGGAAGCGCCTCCCCGCTGACGTGGACCTCCGGTTCGCCCGCCTATTGGTCGGCCGGCAACGTCTGGATCTGGAATGTGCCCGCCGAGCTCGGCTCCTTCGAGTTCAAGCCCCTCCTGGACGACCGGCTCTGGTCCGTAGGAAAGAACTACCGAATCCCGGCCAAGGGCAGCATCGATCTCTACCCCTTTTTCGGGCCATCCAAAGGATCGCTCGTCGAGCACACGCTCCCGAACGGCCGGACCGCGATCGTCTATCTGCCGCCGAGCTATCTCGAGAATCCGGCCAAGCAATACCCTGTTCTCTACATGCACGACGGCCAGAACGTCTTCGAAGCGGCCACGTCTTTCGGCAGCGTCGAATGGCGCGTCGACGAGACCCTGGACCAACTCATCGCCAAGGGCGAGGTGGGCGAAGCGATCGTGGTCGGCGTCTACAATTCGGCGAATCGAATCCACGAGTATACACCGATGCCGGACCCCACGTACGGCGGGGGCGGCGCGGACGCGTATCTGGACTTCCTGGAAAAGACCGTCATGCCGTTCGTCCAGGCGAAGTACCGCGTGCGCACCGGTCCCAAGAACACATTTCTCATGGGATCTTCGCTCGGCGGTTTGGTCAGCTTCTACGCCGGCTGGAAGCGGAGCCACGTGTACGGTTCGGTCGCAGCCTTATCCGGAAGTTTCTGGTGGAACGGCGAAGCGACGACGAAGAAGGTCGAGGCGCACTCCGGTCTCAAGATCAAGTGTCGCTTTTACGTGGATGCCGGCGGCCTGGAGCCGCTCGCCCATGAGGTGAGCCGCATGCGAGAGGCGCTGGAGGCACGCGGATACAAGCACGGCGTGGACTTGATGCACTGGTACGAACCTCAAGGAAAGCACAACGAGGCCTCTTGGGCGGCTCGGCTCCATCGCCCCCTCCGATTCCTGCTCGCCGGAGTTCCGTAGGAACGGAGCCCTTATTTCGTCGCCCCTTTCTTCGTGGAACCGTAGGGCTCCAGTTTCTGGATCACGAAGACATTTCTCTCGCGTCCTCATTGACTCTCATTCCACAACTCACCTGAATCGGACTCCCTTCGACACATCGACGGGTCCGATGTTCCGATCGCCACCGTAACGGGGACGACGGTTGTCCTGTATTTCGAGGGGTACCTCGAGACGGACGTACCCCCCGAAATTCTTGCGTTCCGCTGGGCGCAAAACACCTCCAGCGGCAGCGCCACGCCGGATCCAATCTGTTCGTGCTCCAGAAATAGTGGGTGGGCCCGAGAAGCGGATTCGAGCCGCTTCCTCGGTCCGCGTTCCCCGGTGTCGCGAATGATCTTGAATGGATCCTAAATCTAGTCTACTTTAGGATCATGAAACGAATCAACATCCATGAAGCGAAGACCCACTTGTCCCGACACCTGAAGAGGATCGAGTCGGGGGAAACCGTGGTGATTTGCCGGAGAAACGTCCCCATCGCCGAGATCCGCCCGCTCCCCGGCAAATTCAAGGGACGACGCCCCATGGGAGGGGCGAAGGGGATGTTCCGCGTCCCCCCCAGCTTCTTCCGGCCATTGCCCGAGAGCCTCCTAGCGTCGTTGGAAGGGCGCGACGCGTGAAGCTCCTCCTCGACACCTGCACCTTCCTCTGGATCATTCTGGACTCCCCCGAGCTTTCCGAGGAGGCTCAAGCCGCCTTTGTGGACCCGGGCAACGAGGTATATTTGAGCGCGGTCTCCACGTGGGAGATCGCCGTCAAGCAATCGCTCGGGCGACTGCGTCTGCCCAGGGATCTCCACCGATTTCTCCCCGCCCAGCGAAAGCGTCATGGGATCGCACCTCTCCCCCTTCACGAGGAAGCGACGTTGTTCCTCGCGCGACTCCCGGGACTCCATCGAGATCCGTTCGATCGAATGCTAATCTCGCAGGCCCTTCACCATGGAATGCTCCTCGTAACCCCGGATGACGACATTAGGAGGTACGCCGTCCCGACCCTCTGGTGACCCATCCCGAGGGTGTGCGCTCCACCGTCGCGGGAAGAACTCGAAGAGAGTACGGATGGTGCCCCACATCGGATTCGTCCGGACGCGTCGTTCCGGCATCCACCCGTTTGCCTCCCGAGAGCCTTCCGCGAAATCCGCGGTCGTCTTCGTGGCCTCCCGGCCCCGCTCCTGGAACGTGTACCTCGAGTGTTTCCTGGTTCTGGGAGAGTATCTCGGTGATTCAGCGCAGGCACGCGGCGAGATCGGCGGCTCGCCACGCGAGATAGATCGGGAGCCCGAGGACCCCGTCGCCTTGCGTCGTCCTGACTCGAACGCCGGCGATCGCGGACGGATCGTCGTCGAAACGCCCGGCTACAAAGATAGGCCGACGATGGATCGTTAGGGCGCGCTAGAATTGGGCGATGGAGGCCGAAGAGGAACGAGTCGGGCTCTGTGTCCGGTGCGTGCACCTCAAACGCATCCGGTCCGACCGAAAATCGATCTTCTATCTTTGTCGCCTGGGGCTCACCGACCCGCGATTTCCCAAGTATCCGAGGATTCCGGTGGTGCAGTGCGAAGGACACCGACCCACTACTTAGCCCCGAGCACCAGCGCCCGAAACTCCGACGCCCATCCGAGGACCGTCGCCTCCGGCCCCAACAGCTTGAAGTAGTGGGCTCCCTTCGGAGTTTCGACGGCTGCGACCGACATCCGCCAGCCGGTCTTTTCGCCGAGCGCCCCCGAGAGATCCACGAAGGTTACCGGGTAGACGCCCGTCGCCTTCTCGATGCTCGCGTTCTCCCGGCTCGCTCCCGTCAGCTGCGCGGCCCAGCGGTCGATGTTCTCCTCCAGCGTGCCCCCGCCGGAGGGACCGAAATAGGAATAGGTGAACTCCGCGTCCTCCTGGCGCTTCTCTTTGTCGGGGACGGAATACTGAGCTTTGCGCAACCGATTCGAAGGCGTCTGAGATCCCCAGGCCGCGGGGGCTTGGAACTTCAGGAGCTCTTCCGGTTTGCGTTCCTCGCCCGGACTCTCGGTTTTCGTAGGGGTTTGGGGCGGAGGAGACTTGCTGCATCCCACCGCCAGCGCCAGCCCGAGCCACGCGAGTTTCATTCTTTCCCCTGCTTCATGGAGAGACCGATTCGGCGCCGCGCGGGATCGACCATCAGCACCCGCACCCGCACCACTTGTCCGACACGCGCGACCTCGTGCGGGTCACGCACAAAGCGGTCCGCCAATTCCGAGACATGCACGAGCCCGTCTTGATGGACCCCGAGATCGACGAAGGCGCCGAAGTCGGTCACGTTCGAGATCGTACCTTCCAGAATCATTCCCGGCTTTACGTGCTCCAACTCGGTGACCGACGCGTCCCGCCTCGGCGCGACGAACTCCTTGCGCGGATCTCGGCCGGGTTTCTGGAGTTCCTCGAGGATGTCCTGAATCGTAGGGAGACCGACGCGGTCGTCCACGAACTCCCGGGGATCGACCTCGGACTCGCTCCCGATGAGCGCCGCGGCGGCGCGTCCCAGACGGGCGGCGATCTTCTCGACCACGTAGTAGCTTTCCGGATGCACGGCGGAAGCGTCCAGGGGGTTGTCCGCGCCCGGGATCCGGAGGAACCCCGCGGCTTGTTCGAAGACTTTGGGTCCGATCCGCGGGACGGATCGCATCGCTTCGCGCGAAGAGAACGGCCGGTGTTTCACCAGGCTCTCCGCCGCGGGACGCGAAAGCCCCGAAACGTACGTCAGGAGTTCGACCGACGCGGTGTTGGCGTCCACGCCGACGGAGTTGACGCAGGATTCCACGACGTGATCCAGCTCCCGTTGGAGCTTCTTCTGATCGACGTCGTGCTGGTACTGACCGACCCCGATCGATTTCGGATCGATCTTCACCAGTTCGGCGAGCGGGTCCTGCAGTCGACGGGCAATCGAAATCGCGCCTCGAACCGTGACGTCCAGATCGGGGAATTCCCGGACCGCCACTTCCGACGCGGAATAGACCGACGCCCCCGCTTCGCTCACCACGACCGCCGTCGCATCCGGCAGGGAACGTCGCACGAAAAGCTCGATTTCCCGCGATCCCGTGCCGTTCCCGATCGCGAGCTTTTCGATTCCATGCGTCGAGACGATTCGTCGGAGCGTTCGCGCCGCGTCCGGACGGTCGGGGTACAGGACGGTGTTCTCGAGGAATCGGCCCGTGCGATCGATGACCGCGAGCTTGCAGCCGGTACGCAGCCCCGGATCGATTCCGAGGATCGCCTCCCCGCGCACCGGCGGGGCCAGGAGCAAGTTGCGCACGTTCGCCGCGAAGACCCGAATCGCCTCCTCTTCCGCCCGCTCCCAGAGCGACGCTCGCACCTCGGTCTCGATCGACGGCGCGAGAAGTCGCTCGTAGGCGTCGCGTTCCACCTCTTCGAAGAGAATCCGATGCGGCGACCCCGCTCGATTGAAGATGCGGTCGAGCTGGACGAACACGGGCGCGGCGTCGAGCTCGATCCCGACGGAAAGCGCTCCTTCCCGCTCGCCGCGCCACATTGCGAGCACGCGGTGCGGCGCCAGCCGCGCGATGGGTTCGCGGAAATCCAGGTACATCTCGTACTTCGAGACGTCCCCCTCCGCCCCGCGTTTCCGCTTCGAGCGCAGGGCTCCGCTCCGGCGCGTGTATTCCCGTACCCATTCCCGCGTGGGGAGATGCTCCGCCATCCGTTCCGCGAGAATGTCGCGGGCGCCGGCCATCGCGTCCGCGTCGCCCGACGCGGGTCGGTGCTGCCACAGCGATTCCGCCAGCGGCTCGTACCCCTTTTCCCGAGCGATCTGGGCCCGGGTCTTGCGGCGCGGTTTGTACGGAAGATACAGGTCCTCCAGACGATTCTTGTCCCGACACTCGACGATTTCGCGACCGAGCTCGGGCGTGAACTTGCCCTGTTCCTCGATGGACCGAAGGATGGTGGCCTTGCGCGATTCCAACTCCGCGTAAAACGCGCGGCGATCGAGGATTTCCTTGAGCCGGACCTCGTTGAGCCCCCCCGTCCTCTCCTTTCGGTAGCGCGCGACGAAGGGGATGGTGGCGCCTTCGTCGAACAAAGCGAGCGCCGCCTCCACGCGCCGGCGATCGGGTTCGAATTCGCCCAGGAGGAGCTCCCGATTCCGGACCGCCAGATCGAGGGCCATGGAGGTCGAGGCTAGGCTGCTTCGACGGGGCGGTCAAGCATTAGGCGCCTTGACTTCCATCACCCATATGGGTAAATTCCCCATTCTCGTCGTGCGAAAGAAGTTCGTCGTTTTAGTCCCGGCCGCTCTACTGGCCCTCTTGGCCGGCGGATATCTCCTCTCGAAAAACGTCGCTCCCGCGACCCGGAGCCTCCGCTCCGCCGTCCGCGGCTCGGTGGAGGAGACTCGCGTCCCCGAAGGAACGCCCCCGGTCGAGACTCGACGTCCGACCGTCGATCGCCAACGCCCGTCCGGTTCCGGCTCGGAGCTGATCGACCGCCTCCTCGTCGGGCGCGATCCCGGAGAGTTCGGGCCGGTGGCCGAGGAGCTTTCCCGCGCGGAACTGGGCGAGCAAGATCTCGAGCGGCTGCGGACGTTGGCGCGCTCGGGCGCCATGCACCTCAGAGTCATCGCGGTCCACCTTCTGGCGACGCGGCCCGACCCCGACGGAAAGAACCTCGACGCCATCCGCGACGCCTGCGCCGCGTCCGAGGAGATGGTGGCCCACGATGCCTTGACCTCTCTCGCGCGATATGTCCAGGCCAATCCTTCCGCGGCGGAAACGGTCCAGGAGTTTCTTCTCGATCGCGCGCGTTCTTCCTCGGACGAGGAGCGTCGCCAGCTCGCGGCCTCCACGATCGAGTTCGATCGACTCACTCCCGCGCAGCGAGGCGCCTTCGATGCCCTCCTCCGCGACGGTTCGGAAGAGGTCCGCTGCGCCGCGCTCTACGCGCTTTCGCAGTCTTCGCGACGCGCCGACTCGCGGCGGCTTCTGGCCGACACGTTCGCCTCGGATCCCTCCGAGCGGGTGAAACGGCACGTGGTCGAGCTCCTGGCGGAAATGGGCAGGGAGTCGCGCGAGACGCTCCTGAGTCTCAAGGGTCGATTCCCCGCGCTGGACTCGGAGATCGACGAGGCCATGCGAGGATGGGAAGAAGGATCGTAACTTTCTTTCGCCCCGACTGAACCATTCCCCCCCCGGCCGTCATACCAATAGGGAAGGACCGTCGGGGGTTTTCGGGAGGTCGGAATGCTGTGGGCTCTCGCGTTCGCGCTCTTCCAGGAACGGAACCACGAATGTCCCGCCCAACCTCCGAGCCAGGTCGAGATCGACAAGGCCGTGGCCCGCGGAGTCGAATACCTGCGCTCCGTGATGAAGAAGGCCGAGCTCGATCTCGACGCCCACGGCGGCCACACCCTCGAAGAACTGATGCTGGCCGCCCTGGCCTACGGCGGTCTCCCCGAAGCGCACGAAGAGGTTCAGTGGCTCCTCAAGCGCTCCCTCTCCCACGCGCCGGCCAAGACGTACGAGACCGTCCTCTTGTGCGTCGCCCTCGACAAGTTCGACGCGGAGTTTTACACCTGGAAGCTGGTCGAATGCGGCCAGTTCCTCCTCGACAACGAGTGCGAGAACGGGCAATGGTCGTACGGTCGTCCGACGGAGCTCGACGCCAAAACCAAGAAGCTGATCGAGGAGCTCAAGGTCTGGGGAGAACAGCGCCGCAAGAAGCGCGCGAAGAACAAGGACTCCACGAAATCGCGCCTCAAGATCGAGCTCAAGCCGAAGCCCCTGGGGCAACCGTCGGGCGATAACAGCAATACCCAGGTTGCGGCGCTCGGTCTTCGCATCTGTGGGGACGCCGGAATCGTCTTTCCCAAGGCCAATCTCGAACTCGCCCGAACGTGGTGGCTCGACAACCAGCGAAACGACGGGAGCTGGGGCTACGGGGCCGGAGCCGATCAGGGGGACGGGTACATCTCGATGACGGCCGGGGGCGTGAGCTCGCTCCGCGTCCTCCAGGATCTGATCGAGCGCGGTCTCCCCAAGCGCTCGAGAGACGCCAAGGCGGGAACCGTAGCCGCGTCCGTCGATCGGGGAACGAAGTGGATGGGCGAGAATTTCACGTATCACCCCCGCTATGCCGTGTTCATGCGGGCGCCCTACTCCCACTATTCGATCGAGCGAGTCGGGATCCTCGGAAGTCTCGAGAAGATCGGACCGCACCCGTGGTACGCCGAGGGGGCGTACGACCTCCTCCGCTCTCAGCAGTCGGACGGCTCCTGGACGCTGAGCCGCGCGCGGGGCAAGGACGAAAAGGAAACGACGAAGTGGGCGATCATCGACACCTCGATCGCCATTCTCTTCTTCAAGCGATCGGTGCGACCGCCGGTGGCGTCGGGAGACGATCGGAAGAAGCCGTAATCACGATGAGATGCTCCCTCCGCCGCTCGCCCCGGCGCCCGTAGGTCCGCTCCATCTGATCGCGCGAAGCGCCCGCCGGGACGCGCGCCCCGAGCCCGCGGGCGATATCGCGGACGAGCCGGTCGGCCTCCACGCGTACGGCCCCCACGGAACCGTCCCCCACGAGAAGGACGATTCGTCCCTCCGGCGAAAGCGCCGGGAGGAGATTCCCAAGAATCCGCGTGAGATCTTCGCGATAGCCGGCGCCTCGCTCCCGGCGCGTCCCGATCTCGCGCGACTCCCGTACGGACGGCGCGCCATAGAGCGCGTCGCGCAGCGCGTGGTGCGCGGAATAGTCGTACGTTCCTGCGTACGGAGGGGAGGTCAGGACCAAGTCGACGGAGCCAGAAGCCGGTCGAAGCTCCCGCGCGTCCGCGACACGCAGCTCGGGCTCACGCGGATTCACGCCCCGCTTGTGCAGGTCGGAGCTCAGCAGGAGAAGCGACTTAGTCAGTTCGGCGCACTTCTCGCGAAAAAGGCGGAACGGGGCCCCGGGCGGCCACGGCTGCCGAGTCGGGTCCAGGACCGTGACGCTGTCGCCCGCCTGCCGCGAGAGCTTGACCACCAGCGAGGAAAGGACGCACGTGAGAAGGCGCCGGAGCGTAGGCTCCTTCCCTTCGTCGATCAGGGCTTTCAGGAAGCCGATTTCCCCGAGCGTATGCGGCTCGAACCACCCCCGCACCGCTTCGGCCCAGGAAGGTACCGGCAAGCGCTCGTCGACGTTGGAACGGGCGACCTTTTCGATCCGCTCCCCTTCCGCCTCGACTCGGCGGCATTCTCCAGGCGGCATCACGCGAGTCCGGGTCCACGCGATTTCCAGAGCCACCCTCGAGATGTCCGATCCCAAGTAGGGAAGCCCCGCTCGCACGGCCTCGACCGCGGTGGTACCCGACCCCATGAACGGATCGACCGCGAGCCGCTTGGGCGCGAAATGCCCGAGGATCCGCTCGGCGATCTCGGGATGCATCCGACCCGGATAGGCGTGGAATCCGTGGGTGAAGCGGAGTTTCTCGGGGGCCTCGACTCCGAAGCAGTCCGCCAGGACTCGAGCGAGGGCCGTATCGCCCCACGGTTTCGGACGGCCTCCGGGGTTGGAAAGACTCCGCCGATTCCGCATCGCGCGCGATCGTACCATTTTCTCCCCGCCGGAAACCCGGGAAGGACGCCCGCGGGGGCGCGGAGGTGCATCACGGTGCTCACTCTGGCGTTCCTCGCCGTTCGGGACGCAGTGGAGATCAAGACACGCGACGCGTCCCGCTCGGCCGTGGTACGACTCTCCGTCCATTCGGGGCAAACTCAGTACTTCCCGGTGTCGCATCGATTCGCGCCCGTTTCAAAACCCCTCCTCACGCACGGAGAAGATATGAGCCATGGGAAGGAGAAACTCATGATCGTGAGACTTTCGCTGAAGGCGGGGATGAGACTCCAGGTCGACCCTCCCTTCTCCGCCGATCGACTCAACTGATCGAAACGGCCGGGCGGGGCCCGGCCACCCCGGGCCTCGCCCGAATCCTCTCCGCATTCACGACCACGACGTCGTACCGCCCTTCGACTCGGCCCGTCACCTCGTACGGGCCGAGCGTGCCCAGGAGAGAACGGTACCGGCGAAAGACCTTCGGAAACAGCACCGCCTCGAAGATCCCGTGCTCGTCCTCGAGCGTGAGGAACTCCATCGGTTCCTCGCGCGCCGTCACCGTCACCCGCGCCGTCGCCAGGAGGCCGAGGAGCGTCGCCCGGCGCCCGACCATCGACGAAAGCGCGCGGCTGTCGATCGGCCGCGGGTCCGACAGGTACGAGAGGATGTGTCGGCGGGCCGAGAGTCCCAGGATCTCGAGCTCCCGCGCGAACCGCTCCTCCTCCGACACTTCCGGGATCGGCGGCACCTCGCGACATCCCGAAAGCGCCATCAGGAGCAGCCGCGGCCGGGGGATCCCCGCCCAATCGAACGCGCCGCAGAGAATCAGATTCCGCAGCGACGGCTTCGAAAGATGGGTCCGCGCCAGAAAATCTCCCAGCGACTCGAACGGCCGAGCCTCGAGGATCTGCGCGATCTCGCGCTCCTCGATCTCGCGCACGCGCCCGAGTCCGACGCGGATCGCGCCCTCCTCTTCGGCGAATTCCACCCGCGATCTCTGCACGCACGGCAGGAGAATGCGGATCCCCTCGCGCTTCGCCTGCTCGACGTAGACGCGCGCGTCGTAGAGCCCCTGGTTGTTGTTGATCGCGGCGACCCAGTGCGCGACCGGACGGTGGGCCGCGAGCCATGCCGACGCCCACGCGAGCACGCCGTAGCTCGCCGCGTGCGCGCGGCAAAAGCTGAACTCGTTGAACTTGGCCATCTGGACCCAGAACGCCGCGGCGAGCCCGCGGTCCGGGCACCGCGCGAGAAACTCCCGGGAAATCGCGAGCCGCTCCTCGTCCGTCCGTGCCTTCTGCACGCGCCGCCGGAAGCGGTCGCCCTCCGAAAGCGTCATCCCCGCGAGGGCCGACGCGACGAGCATCGCGTCGTCCTCGTAGAGCATGACGCCGTGCGTGTCGGAGAGGAGTCCGCCGGGAGACGGTTCGAGGCCGCGGACGCGCCGGACGAAGCGCTCCTTCCTCCCCCCCGACGCCGCCCCCGGCCGGAGGAGCGCGAGCGCCCGCATCACCCCCCTCGCGTCGCGCGGCCGCGTCATCCGCAAAAGCGCCCGCATCGCCGGAGACTCGAGCTGGTTGCAGCCGAGCGTCCGCCCCTCCGCCACCAGCCGCGCCGTCTCCTCGTCCGCCGGCAGCGACTCGACCTCGATCCGCTCGCCCGTCGTCCGCTCCACGATCTCGACCGTCTCGCGGATCGTCGAGAGCGCGCGATTGCCGAGGAGATCGATCTTGACGAGTCCCACCTCCTCCACCGAATCCTTGTCGTACTGCGTGACGATCACCCCCTTCTCCGCGAACTGCATCGGCGCGACGCCGTCGGGACGAAGCACGACGCCGCCGCAGTGGACCGAATAATGGCGGGGGAACCCCAAGATCGCCCGCGCCGCCGCCCGGATCCGCGCGAGTTCCGGCACCCGCACCCGTCCCCGCTGGAGCGCCGACACCTGATCGTCCGAGAAGCCGAACGCCTTCGCCGCCTCGCGGAAGGCGGAGCGATGCTGGAACGTGATGTGCGTGGAGACCATCGCGGAATCCGGGAAGCGCCGGAAGACGTACGCGAGGATCTCGTCGCGGATTTTCCAGCAGAAGTCCACGTCGAGATCGGGAAAATCCGTCCGCCCTTCGTGCAGGAACCGTTCGAAGGGAAGATCGAACGCGATCGGATCGACGTTCGTGATCCCGAGGACGTACGCGACGACGCTCGACGCGCCCGAACCGCGCCCCGCGACCGGCACGCCCCGCTCGCGCGAGTGTCGCACGATGTCGTGGACCACGAGGAAGTAGTCCGCGTAGCCGAGCTTCTCGATCACCGCGAGCTCGCGCTCGAGACGCTCGATCGGCGGATTCTCCGGATAGCGCCCCGCGAGTCCGCGCCGGCAGAGCGCGCGCAGGTCGCCCGGAAACTTCGGGAAGATCTTGGGCGCGGGCAGGAAGTTCCACTCGAACGGCTCGGGCTCGTCTCCGGCCCGGAGCGCCGCGTCGGGCGATTCCACGCCCTCGACGTGAGCCCACAGGGTGTTCTCGCGGATCGCGGAAAGGAGTTTGTGGACCTTCCAATCTTCGGGCCGCGCGAAGTAGGCGTGGCGCGGATCGCCGACCTCGACGAGGCCCGTCGCGTCCTCGTGCGAGCGCCCGAGACGGCGCGCCGTGATGAGCCGGCACAGGTTGGCATAGCCCGTCCGATTCCGGACGAGCCATACCCTCCCCTCCACCGTCGCGCCGAGGACCGGCCGAATCCCCTCGCGCTCGCAGCATTTCCAAAACTCGACGGCCCCGGCCAGCCCGTCGTCGTCGGCCAGCGCGAGCGAGCGGATCCCGAGCTCCTTGGCGCGCGCGACGAGCGCCGCGGGCGACGAGGCGCCGCGCAAGAGACTGTACTGGCTGTGAACGACGATCACTTCGTCAGCGACGGCGTCCGGAGCACGAATCCGTACGAATCGTTCTCCAGCTTTCCGAGAAGGTCGATCGCCTTCCCCGGAACCACCGCGCCGTCTCCGTACTTGTCGCGAATCCGGTCCACCGCCTCGTGCAGGCGCCGGAGCCGATCGTCCGAAAAGAGCTCGCCTTGCGCCTCCTCCATCCGGAAATTCGAGAACGCGATGCCGAGGTGGCGCAGCGTCACGCGGCGCGCGTAGAGCTCCCACAAGAGCCGCCGCGTCACCGGCAGCACCTCCTCGTCGATCGACGTCGGCGCCAGGGAGGCCGAGCGCTCCTCCTGCACCCAGTCGGAGTAGCGGATCGAGACTTTCACGGTACGGACGCGAAGCCCGAGCCGGCGCAGCGTCCGCATCGCGCGGTCCACGAGGTACGCGAGCATCCCCTCGAGCTCCGTCCGATCCGCCGTCGGCGCGTGCAGCGTGGTCTCCCGCGAGATCGACCGCGGGATCTCGCGTTCGTGCACGGCGCGCGAATCGCGGCCGCGGGCCCGTTCGTAGAGGGCGACGCCGACCTTTCCCAGCATCGCGACGAGGGTCTCGAGCGGGATCGCGCGGAACTCCTCGACCGTCCGGACGTTCATGTCGCGGAACAGCGCCGACGTCCTCGGGCCCATTCCCGGGATCTTCTCGATCGCCAGCGGCCGGAGCGTCTCCTCCTCGGCGCCGCGCGGCACCAGGGCGAGTCCGTCCGGCTTCACCGACTTCGCCGCGATCTTCGCCATCATCCGGTTCGACGCGATCCCCACCGTTGCCGCCAGCCCCACCTCTTCGCGAACCTCCCGCCGCAACCGTCTCCCCAACTCCAGAAAGTCCGGATAGAGCCGCTCCGTTCCCGCGAAGTCGCAGAACGCCTCGTCCAGGAACGTCTCGATGGCCGGCGCGGTACGGCGGCAGATCTCCCACACCGCGTCGGTGAAGCAGCGGTACACCTCCTGACGCCCTTCGAGAACGACGAGGTCCGGACAGAGCCGCCGCGCCTGGTGGAGCGGCATGCCGTTCGCCAGCCCGAACCTTCGCGCCTCGTAGCTGCACGATGCGATGACGCCGCTCCCGACGGCGATGGGCCGGCCCCGCAGCCGCGGGTCGCGGAGCTGCTCGACGGAGGCGAAAAACGCGTCGAGGTCGATGTGAAAAATCATCCTCCCACCGCCTCCACGTACCACACCGGTTCTCCCTCCCGATGGACCAGGGTGAAGAGCTCGCCGGAGTCCGCCGTCACCGAGAAGAAGTAGCGGATCGGCCTCGTCGCGCGGTCTACCCAGCGGGCGTTGACCGAGCGCACCCGGAACTCCCGCGTTCCCCACCGGAACTCGAGAGGTTCGATTTTCCCGCCCTCGTAGCGCACGAGGATGCGCGGCAGTTTTTCGTGAAGAATCGACTCCATCGGTCCCCGCTTCGAAGCATAACACGCCCGGACGAAAAATGTTAGTGTAATGTTTGTGTGCCGGTTTTGGTGCGCCTCTCCCCGAGCAAACCGGTATAGTGCGCGAAATGCGCAGGGTCCATGCGGCGTTCGCCGCCCTCTTCGCCGCCCTCGGAGCGACGGCGCTCGTCCCCGCGACGCCCGAAGTCGTGGACCTCGTAACGGGAGAACCCGTCGCGGGCGCACGACTCGAACCCATCGATCCCACGCTGCGGCTGTTCCTCGAACCTCTGTACGGTCCGCTCCACGCGATCGCCGGGCTTCCCGACCAACGCATCGCGAGTTGGTTCGTGTGGATCGCGCTCCTCGTGCTGGCGGTGCGGCTCGCACGCCGCAAGCGCGCGGGCGAGTTGCGGGCGAAGTGGCTCTCGGAGATCGCGCTCGTGCCCGGCTACTATCTTCTCTACGCCGCCGTCGCGCTCCCGCTCATCTGGCTGGGAGTTCTCCCCAAACGACTCCTCGCCGTCTTCCTCGCGGCCGTACCGGGGGCCCTGTACACCGTCGTCCTGCTCCTACTCCTCGCTCGCTCGACCGCCCGCGGACGCGGCCTCCGCATCGCCGTGGATTTCGGTGTCCGCAGCATCGGGATCCTTGGATTCCTCGGCCTCGCCTACCTTGCCTTCACCTTCGTCGCGCCGGGCAGAATCGCCACGGGGCGGCGACTGATTCCGCCCTCCGGAACGGTCTCGATGGACCTGCACGCGCACGCGCAGACATCGCAGGACGCCGTGGTGGGCGCCGAGGGGCGTCTGGATTTCTTCGCGAAACACCGCGTGTCCCTCTCTGCGGTCACCGAACACGGATGTTTCGACGATCCCGAGCCGCCGGAGACGGTGTCGTATTCCTTCCTGGCCCGTCGCGCCCGCGAGAGGAACCTCGGGATGCTCCTCCTGCCGGGAGAGGAATTCACGACTCACGCCCTGCATCTCGTCCTGCTCGGCATCCGGCGAACATTTCCGGCGGGCCCCTACCGCCTCTCGTCCGAAAAGACGGAGCCCCCGTTCTTCGGATACGACTTTCCGCGTCTCATCGCCGACGTGCACCGCGAGGGCGGGTACGTGATCGTCGCGCACTGGTGGTCGCACCGTCAGTGGGACCGCGTCGATTGGCGGCACTTGGTAGGATGGGGCGTCGATGGCTTCGAAATCACCTCCGGACCCGAAGTCGCGCCTCCGGAATTGATCGCGGAATGGCGCCGGACCGGAAAGCTCCTCGTCTCCGCGAGCGACTTCCACGGTTGGCACCCGTCCCTCTATTCCTGGAATCTCGTGGACGGCTCCGTCCTCGGGCAGGACCCGTGGGACGCCGTCCATCGTCTATTCCGAGACCGGCGGATCCGCGTCGCCGGAGCTCTCGGGTACGATCCCGAGGTTCCCGCGCCCCTCGAGCCTCCGGCCGGCCTGTGGCGTTACTTTCGCCGCCTCCCCCTTCCCAATCGGATCGCCTGGCTCGTTGCGGCGACGGCGGCGTGGCTGGCGGCGTGGGGGTGGTCCCGCCGACGCCGCACCCCTCCCCGCTCGACCCCGAATCCTGCTGTTCTGTGAAAACTGGTTTGCAGGTATCTTGGGATCTGAGATCTTGGGTTCGTGAAAGCCGTCGCGAGACTCTCCACGGACCTCGAGAACCCCGCGTTGATCCGACTCCTGAAAATGGAGGCGCACACGACCCTGAAAGCGGTTCTCTCGACCGCGCTCGAAGCCTACTTCGCTCACCGGCTGGAAACCAAGGCACTCGCGCGACTCTCGCAGGCCGTATTCGAGGAGTGGAACGGTCCTCGGGACGCCGAGTTTGATCGCTTGTGAGGCGGGGGATGTCGTTTTGGTCCGATTTCCCCTCGCGGAGATTCTTCAGACGAAAAAGAGGCCCGCCCTATTGATGAATGTCGTCAAAGTCGGGAATCGGCCAGGACTCGCCACCATCGTGATGATCACCAACAAGATCGACGGACTGTCCTTGACTGAGGATCTGCCCCTTCAGCGGTGGAAGGAAGCCTCTTTCCTTCACCCCAGCATTGCGCGACCGTCGAAAATGGCGAGCGTCCACCATCGCCTAATCGAACGACGGATCGGGAGGCTTCGGCCGCCCAATCTCGATCGGATTCTCTGCGACCGGTTCGGGTTCTGGATCCGATAGGGATAGACTCACCTCAGATTCGGCGTCACGAAGAGGATGAACTTCCCGGCTCGATCCACTTCCACCAGTTCGGGAAACTCGCTGCGGAGCGTTTCCGCACCGCTGGGCGAGGTGACGACTCCGACCCGTGGATGTTGGGTCAGAAAAGCCCGCAGCCCGTGGTCGGGAAGCATGTAGGGATTGCGCGGATCCACATGGTCCTGACCGTATTCGACTTCGCTCGGTCTCCCCACGTGATACGCCTGCCTCTTCAAGTAGTACGTCACGGAATAGTCGCGCTGCTTGAGCAGGACGACCGGGACGCCGGTGAGGCGCCCGCGATTCCGCTCGATAAGAAACTGCGAGGAGCGATGGACATCGCCGTAGTCGCGAATCGCGTGGATCCCGGGGATGAGAACGGCGGCGATCGTCGCGACGGCGGCGATCGCGCCCGCCCTCGGACGCCTTCGAAGCGCCAGGATGACGCCGATCACGGAACCCACCATCACGACGGCTCCCGCCGCAATGGCGGACGGGGCGATGCGGATTTGGAGGCCCGCGACCTTCAACTCCGGATGGATCGCGACGAGGACGGCCCCGGCCGCGCCCGCGAGCGCGAGGCCGAAGGCAGGCACCGCATCCCATCGTCCTCCGGTCGATCGCGAGATGAGGGCTCCGCACACGAGGGCTAGGGCAGGCATGGCCGGTATCACGTAGGTCGCCAATTTCGCCTTGGAGAGGGTGAAAAAAAACACGATCGCCAAGGCCCAGAAGAGAAGAAAGCGGACGAACGGTTCCTTCCAGAAGGCCCGATCCCGGATCGCCGCCGGGAGGATGAGAATACTCCACGGGGCCATTCCCACGAACGCGTAGACGGCCGTCGCCCAGAAGGGTTGTGGGTGATGCACCTCCCCCTTGAATCCTCCGAGGTTTTGGTTGATGAAGAAGCGTTCGAAGAACTGCGGGCAAGCCTCCCAAGTCGCGTAGGCCCAAGGCGCGAGAATGAGGAAGCACACGGGGAGTCCCGCCCAGAAGTCGACACGCCGGAGCGAGAACCGGCGATGGAGAATCCAGTACCCGAGCCCCGCCAAGGCGGGCACGAGAAAAGCGACGGGACCCTTGGTCAAGAACCCGAGCGCGGCGAGGACCCATCCGTAGATCGCACCCCGCCCTGTCTCGAGCGCGCGCCAGAAGAAATACACCGAGCCCGTCGTACACGCCCCCAGAAGCATGTCGGGGGCGACTCCGCGGCCGAGTCCCAGGGCAAGACCCGAGGTCGCCCAGACGGCGGCAGACCATAGCCCCGCGGAGTGGCTCCACGCCCGGCGGCCGAAGAAGTACACCATCGGGACGATGGCGATCGACGAGAGGAAGGGGATGAGGCGAGGCGCGAGATTGCCGTGTCCGAAGAGGCCGATGGCTCCGGCGATGAGCCAGACGAACAGCGGCGGCTTGTCGATGTAGGGACTTCCCTCGAGCCGAGGAACGATCCAGTCGCCGGATTCCCACATCCACCACCCGATCTGGGCGTATCGCGATTCGTCCGAGTGATAGAGGGGACGAGAGGAGATTCCCCATCCGAGGGTGAAGCACGCGATCAGAATCACCAGGGCGAGGTGCTTCCACTCTCGCGGGGTCATCCCGGCGGAAACCTCCTCGGGTGGGGTGGCCATGGCGGGGACATTCTAGGGTCCCGCTTCCAGAAAGGCAAAGTCACCGTTGAGTCTTCTCCAGCGCCCTCCACCGCAGCACGGCGACGCCGAACCCCAACGCTGCGGTCAGGGCGAACACGGAGAGAGCGATCGGAAGGCGGTTTCCGGAATCCAGGCGAAGGTCGGGAGGTCGTCCATCCGTCGTCGCGTGATGTCGGGAGGGATCGGCCGGATCGAAGAAGACGTGAACGGGTGTGCCCTCCGGAAGGGCCTGCGGGATCGTTCCGTCGAAAACCTCGCCGCGGTATACGAACTTGTAGTGATGCGAATCCACCACTCGCCCGGTCGTCCGTGCGGTCTCTCGCCGGAATCTCCCGGACAGAAGGCCGGCCCATAGGACCGCCGAGGCGACGAGGAAGAGGATCCCCAAGGCGAGGCAGGCGGTGCGGCGCACGAAAATGAGACGGCCCGCGAGAACTTTTGATTGACGAATTCCCGAAGCGCGGAGAGAGTGGTACGGATGCAGGATGGAAGCCAACTAGCGGTCTTCATCGACTTCGAGAATATCGCGCTGGGGATCCAGCATACTCGGCGCAAGTTCGAGATCATGAAGGTCCTGGATCGCCTTCTCGAGAAGGGAAAGATCACCGTCAAGAAATCCTACGCGGACTGGACTCGATTCGCCGAGTACAAGCACTCCTTCCACGAGGCGGCCATCGAGCTCATCGAGATTCCCAAACGTTCCGCGGCGGGGAAGAACTCCGCCGACATCCGGCTCGTGGTGGACGCCATCGACCTGTGCTATTCCAAGCAGAATATCGACACCTTCGTCATCGTGTCGGGCGACAGCGACTTTTCGCCGCTGGTTTCCAAGCTCAAGGAGAACGGCCGCACGGTGATCGGGCTCGGGATGAAGGACTCCACGTCGGAACTGCTCCGGGACAATTGCGACGAATTCATCTACTACGAGGACATCGAGCGATCCCCCATCGAACCGCCCGTATTGCCCGACAACGTCCCGGACAAGAAGAAGGAGGCGATCCAGCATCTCATCGACGCGATCGTCGCCTTGAAGCGGGAGAACAAGGAAGTGCTGTACTCCTCGATGCTCAAGGACACGATGAAGCGGAAGAAGCCGCAGTTCGACGAAGCCTATCACGGCTATCGGACATTCAGCGACCTCCTGGAAGATGCGGAGCGCCTGGGGATCGTGAAGCTCAACACGGATCCGCGGAGCGGAACGTACGTCGTGGTGGGATTCCAGCGGAAGCGGTAGCCGTTCACGGGTACCTGATTCACCGCAGAGGCGCAGAGAACGCAAAGAAAACGCAGAGGACGTTTACCGGCTCCGGGAACCCCAGGACCCGACGCCGGATCCCGTCCTTCAGGACAGCCACGTCGAAATCGACGAGCAACCCCACCTTCCAGCCCCCGAGCTTCCAGTAGGGGAGCCACTGGGCCTCTATCCGCACTCCACGGCCATGCCCTTGTCCTCGAGTGGAAACGCTCTCTGGCGCTCGAAAGAGACCCCCCGGAGGCTCCACTCGCGACAAAGACATGCTTCGTAGGCCGACTCAAGCAACCCGGGGCCCAAGCGACGGGGTACCTCAATCGCCGTCCCGATGACCTGTTCCGTCTCCCCGTTCATCCAAGAGATTCCTCCTCTGCGCGTCTCAGCGACCTCCGCGTCTCTGCGGTGCAAGAGACCCGGGGAACGGATACCGGTAGCCTATCCTTCCGAGTGCCAGGACGAGACGCCGAGGAAGGCGCGACATCCGGGGCAGAAGAAGATCTTCTCGCGGACGTAGATCGTCATTTCGGTCTCGATCGTGCCCACGTTCTCCCAGCTGATGGCGGTCCGGCAGTGGGGGCAAACGGGACCCGTGCCGTCGTCGGTCTCCTGGAGTCGCGCGCGCACGGCGGCGTTCACGCGACGGACGGCGTCTCCCCCGACGGAGGAGGTGGAAGCGCATTGGGGACAGGGGGAGATTTTCGGATCGAATCGCGTCCCGCAGGTCGCGCACTTGGCCTTGGACATGCGCGGATTTTACTCCCGCCCCCCCTCGGCTGCACCGGAAATCGGCTTGACAGAACATAAATGACGAAGTATAAAGTTCAATGTGGGTCGGGGCACGCCAAACCGACCCGGGGCTAGGAGAGGGGAACTTGACGGAGAGAGGGTTTATGCCGGAAGCGCCCAAGACCGATTCTACCACCGTTCTCGCGGCCGACTGCGCGTTCAAGGGGGAGATGACCTACGAGGGCTCGATGCGCGTCGAGGGGAAGTTCGAAGGAAAGATCCACTCGAAGGGCAAGCTCGGGATCGGAAGGAGCGCTCAGCTCACCGCGGACATCACCGTCGGGCAGGCAAGCATCGAGGGAAACCTGAAGGGAAATATCGTTGCGTCGGAGCGGGTCGAGCTCGCCGCGAGCGCGGTCGTCCTGGCCGACCTTCGCGCGCCCAAGCTTGTCGTCGCCGAAGGAGCGAGTTTCGTGGGAAACGTTCATGTCGGCCCGGAGGCGCTGAAGGGAATCGAGAAGTCCGAGTTCGTCGTGCCCATGGCCGCCACTCCGATCAGGAAGTAGGAGCTCCGGGGCCGCCGTGGGAAAGGTCCCGGAACGACGTCTCGTCCGTTGCCCGCGGTGCGCGACCTCGCTGGAGGTGAGTCGCAACGCCCGGTCCACGCTCTGTCCCGGCTGCCATCAAAACGTCCGGACGGAGGATGAAACGGTCAATACGTACTGTGCCCGGCGCGAGTTTTTCACCGAGGGCGAGGTGACGGTCGGCAAGAAGGGCGTGCTGATCGCGGACGTGCGGGTTCTCTCGCTCTCGGTCCTCGGCGAGGTCAAGGGGCCGGTTCAGGTGCGGGAGTCGATCTCCATCGCGAAGACGGGGCGGGTGTTCGGCGACGTTCGAGCCCCGACGCTCTCGATCGAAGCGGGGGCGCAACTCGTCGGGCGCTGCGAATTCGGCCCGCGCGCGGCGGAGCTCTCCGCCGAGCTCGCGGAGAAACTGGCGGCGGCGCAGGCCCGGCCGGTAGAATGCACGCCGTCGGGCCGTTAGCTCAGCGGTGGAGCACCTGCCTTACACGCAGGGGGTCACAGGTTCGAATCCTGTACGGCCCATTCGCCTTCGCTCGGCGAGCGCAGCGAGCCGATCGCGAAGGCGAATGTCCCGCCGTAGCTCCGAAGGAGCGGAGGCGGACCCACCCGACATGCGCTCGCCGAGCTTCGGCGGAATGCCCCGTTGTTTCTTCCGGAGTAGCCGAAGGCCGATCCTCTCTCCGATTTTCGAACCGCAACTCCCTGAACCGCAAACTACACCGCCTCATGATCCGCCAGTGCGGGAACCCCCTCCACGTCCGTCGAACCCGAAACCACCCGTTGATGGCCATGCCCGTACCGTGCCGGCCTCGGGTTTCAGCGTGCGGCAGATCGCGGAGGCGGCCTTGCTCCTCTCAAACCCCCACAGCTGAGCAGCGCGGACCCTTCGGGGAGCGCGCGGAGTAGGCCATGGTCATCAAACACCTCGTGTGCCTGGCGAACTCGCGCAAACTCAATGGTCGCTGTATTGCGGGCATGAGAATGTCTGGCGATCAACGATGCCCAAGCCTGGGCAGCCGAACGTTCCCAAGCTCGGCCCCGGCCTGAAGTCGCTCACGATCAAACCGCTCGCTCCAATCTACGAAGAGGAGGGGTTTCCCCCTGTTCGCCCACTACCGACGGGGGTGAGACCAACGCCATCCGTCACCCTGCCGTATCGTGCTTCGTTGAATCGCTGGCGAGGTCACACGTCGTGCCGGTGAAAGTTGAGGATCAAGATGCGTTCTGGATCAGGCGGCACGATTCCAGTCGCATTGTCAGCGGCAGCCGAAGGCCCACCATCCCCGGGCATTCGAAGCGGCCGTGATCGACTGCGGCGTAACCAGAATCAGGGGCCCCCGTGTCGACCAGTCGAACCCTTCCGATAGTCTCGAACCCGCCCTCCTCCGAGATGCGCTCAGGCTTGCCGGCGATGTTTCCAGTAGTCGGGTTCCCGATTCAGATGCATCACGGCCAGGACCCAGATCTCAGTGGGCTCGATGGTGTAGAGGATTCCATCCGGGAAGCGGTGGACCAGACACCGATGGATTTCACCCTCGACCACGGGCCACGCCTGGGGTACGAGACGATGTTCAGGATGGCCGTCTGAACTTCGAGCGCGAGATCGAGCCCGAGACCCCTCTGGCGCTCTTCGTAATAGGCGACGGCTCCCTGGAATTCCGCGCTCGCTTCGGGATGAAACGAAAACGTCATCCGGTGAAGCGATCGCGGATTCGAGCGAACACGTCCGCGCCCGGAAGCGGACGGTTGGCGCCGATGTAGGGAACCATGGAGAAGTCCGCGACCAGCAGCCCCCGTTCCAATCCGTAGTCGAACAGCTTGAGCAGCATCTCCGGGACCGGCGTCCTCTTGGGGAAGGCCTTCTTGAGCGCCTTCAAATGAATCGCCTTCG
>Ga0114945_10000634_pt1 | contig 22620 bp, 25 predicted proteins | sample OV2TP3_FD_87194 | JGI IMG/M metagenome (GOLD analysis project Ga0114945, IMG submission 87194) | Hot spring microbial communities from Beatty, Nevada to study Microbial Dark Matter (Phase II) - OV2 TP3 | ecosystem: Environmental > Aquatic > Thermal springs > Hot (42-90C) | place: USA: Beatty...
CATTCACCGAGAACATCGTGTTGGGGTCCTTGGAACCGGCAGTATTGCCGAAATGCTCGCCGATGATCTGCACCACCGCGCCGGGTTCAGTCTCGACAGGCTGCAACTCCTTGATGATCGGTTTCTGCACCGTGAACCGTCCCACCATGATCTTCTTCGAGCCTTTGAAGACTTCGACCGGTCCGCTGGTCGCTCGCAGCGGAACCTTGACTTCGATCAGATCGGGCTCCCAGCGCTGAATGAGCGCCTGCACGCCGTTGAACGCGACTCGGTTTGCCTGGGTGGACTTAAAGGAACCGAATCCCTTACCGGAGATCGCGACGGTCGCGCCAGGCGGAGCGGCCTCAGGAAGCAGGGCCACTTGGGCGGCATCGAGGGTGGACAGACTGAGAATCAAAAAGGCGACCGCCAGTGAAACAAGGAACCTCATCATGGACTCCAAAAGGTGAAAGAAAGGTGATTCAACATAACAACCGCCAGTTTTGGTCGTCAAGCGATCAAAGCAGTCGAAAGTCGAAGGTCGAAGGTCGTCACATCGAAAGTCAGAAGCGGCTGGACTTTGGACTTTCGACTTTCAGACTTTTGGACCGTCCTTTATCTGAACGATGAGCTCCAGTTCCACCGGCGCACGCAGCGGAAGCTCGGCGGCGCCCACTGCCACGCGGGCATGGTGACCGGCCTCATCGAAGAGTTTGACCAGGAGATCGGATGCGCCGTTGATCACGGCCGGTTGCTGGCTGAATCCCTCAGCCGAGGCCACGTGGCCTACCAGCCTGACCACTCTCTTCACCCGATCAAGCGAACCCAACTCACTGCGTACGATGGCCAAGGCATTCAGCAGCGCGACCCGCGCCGCTTCATACCCCTGTTCGACGGTGAGCTCTTTGCCGAGTTTGCCTTCCTGGACCACTCTCCCGTCCCTCATCGGCACGACCCCGCTCAGAAAGAGCAGATCCCCGGCCTGCACCGCCGGGATGTAGGTGGCCACCGGCTTGGGCGGAGCCGGCAGCTCAATCCCAAATTCCTTCAACTTTTTCTCGAATGACATCTTCTAATACATCTACAAATAAGGAATTTTAGATTCTTGATCTGTGCGACTTCGCCCGGGACCTCGGTGTCTTTCGAACGGAGCGCGTCTCAGCCTTGCGTTTCCCCACCCTTCTCCATCCCGACATGCTTTTTTAGGATCTCCGAATCCTTGATCGCCGTGTTGGTGGGTGCGAGCTCCAGCGCTTTTTTGAACGAGGCGGTCGCCTCCTCATGCTTCCCCATCTTGTCTTGGGTCAAGCCCAGATTGTAATGGGCGACGGCTGAATTCGGATCGGCCTTCACCGCCTTCTTGAAATGCCCTGCAGCCACGTCCCAATGACCCTGTTGGTAGTGTCCCACCCCCTCGTCATTGTCCGCCCGCGCGCTTGAACTGGCAGGCGCGAACAGAGCGGCATCCGGAGCGCTCCCCGCTTTTCTCGTCTCGCCACCCCCGGTCTGGCTGGACTCACAGGCTAGTAAGTTCACAAGGAAGAACAGGCTTAACCCAAGCAATAGTGCGACCTGTTTCATGGCATCCTCCTGGGTTTCAATCAGGGGTCTAGAGAAGCACTATAACAGAACCGTCTCTGTCCGGGCATCTCCGGGCGGGGAACCGTTGTCCAGGGCCGCTGGGCTGGCGCTCAGGAAGAGCGGCGCGGGGGGCGTCGCTGATACTTGTCCACCGCGCGGTTGTGCTCTTCCAACGTGGAGGAGAAATAGTGGCTCCCGTCGTTGCGCGAGACGAAGTACAGGTAATTGGTGGCTGCGGGATAGAGGGCGGCCCGAATCGCCTGGAGGCCGGGGCTCGCGATCGGACCAGGCGGCAGGCCCGGGAAGCGATACGTGTTGTACGGGCTGTCGAGCGAGAGGTCGCGCGCCCTCAGGTTTCCGTCAAACCCGTCAAGGGCATAGATGACGGTCGGATCGCTTTGGAGCGGCAGCTTGCGGCGGAGGCGATTATGAAAGACCGCGGAGACCAACTCCCGCTCTTCCCGCACGCCCGTCTCCTTCTCGATCACCGAGGCCAGCGTGAGAACTTGATGCAGTGAGAGATTGAGGTCTTTGGCCCGCTGGTACAAATCCGGGGTTAAAGCCTGCCGTAATCCTGCCACCAAGGTCCTGAGCACTTCCTTGGGATCGGTGCGACGGGCGAAGCGATAGGTGTTCGGAAACAAATACCCTTCCAGGCTGCTCACGTCGAGGCTCAGGCTGCGGATGAATTCCCGATCGTGCGTCAGCCGCGTCAGCTCGGCCTGATCGGCAATGTCCTTCTGACCCAGCAGCTCCGCAATCTGGGCCACGGTATAGCCTTCCGGGATCGTGACCGGATGAAGGACCACGCGACCATTGACGAGATCCGAGAGAATCTCGGTCGGCCGCATGCCGGGATGAAGGGCATATTCGCCAGGGATGATGCGCCGGTCCGCGGACTCGAGTTTCCCCAAGAGTCGAAAGAACCAATAGTTCGTGATGAGATGCTCGTTTTTGAGCAGCGTGGCAACTTGGCGAAAGGTGGCCCCGGCCGGAATATCGACGATTCGAACCGTGTCATCGCCGGTCTCGCTGGCTGCAGGCTGCATCAGCCACTGGACGCCTTGATAGGCCGCGATACTCATGGCGCACGCGATCACAAATCCCCACAGCAGGGCTTTCCACGCTTCACGCGTCACGGGCCTCACACCTGTCAGGTTGCTCGCCGGCCGTGGCCTCCCCCGTCGCCAAGTTGTCGAGGTAGCTCTGGAGCAAGAGCGCGGCTGCGACGCGATCCACCGCCCCTTTGCGTTTCTTCCTGCTGACGTTGGCCCGGATCAGCATCTGCTCCGCCGCTTTCGAGGTGAATCGTTCGTCCCATGCGATCACCGGTACGGCCAAAACCCTCTCGAGCTGTTCGATAAACTCTCTGACCGATTTGGCCTCTGGACCGGCCTCCCCATGGAGCCGGAGCGGCATCCCGGTCACCACCTCGAGGACATCGTGAAGCCGGACCAGCCGTTGGATGTGCGCCACATCGGCCTCAATCGACCGGCGCTCATACGTCTCGAGCGGCTGAGCCGTCCAGCGTAGCTCGTCGCTCAGCGCGATGCCGATGCGCTTGGTGCCGGGATCGAGGGCGAGAACACGTTTCACTCTCACCTCGCGCCACCTCCGGGCGTCCCGGTCGGCCCCGGGGACCGCTTTTCAGCCCGCAGGACGGCGGTCAGATCGTCCAGCTTCCTATGGATACCGTCAAGATCACTGCGCGTCGGGACATTAAGCTTGCGCGAGATCTTTTCCATCATCTGCTTCTCCTTGCGTCGAACATCTTGCTCGAACTCCTCCGTTTTCTCGACGATCTTCTTGATCTCGCGGGCGCTTTCGCTGTTGTTGGCTTCGCCCTTCTGGACCAGGTCCTCGACCACTTCCCGCAGCTTCGCCTCAAGCCCCAGCGCCGCCAAGGCTGCTTTTTTGATGAGTCCCATAGCTTCCTCCTCCTCTTCTTCAAAGTTAGCGGGTCACTTCCGCTCCACCAACATCCTCTCAACGAGCTCAAAAATCTTCTCCAGAGCCGCGTTCAAGCGCTCCGGGTTCTTCCCGCCGGCCTGGGCCATGTCGGGCCGTCCTCCTCCGGTCCCTCCGACCTCGGCGGCCATGTCTCGGATCAAGTCTCCGGCACGAAGGGTCCCTACGAGATCCTTCGTCACGACCACCAACAGCGCCACCTTGTCATCGTGCACGGAGCCCAGCGCGATGACCCCGCTTGCCAGTTTATCACGGAGCCGGTCCGCCAACGCGCGCAGCTCGGCGATTTGCATCCCATCCGCCCGCTGGGCGTGCACCCGAACGCCCTGGACCGTCCGGACCTGGACCTGCCCCTCCCCGCTTGCCCCGGTGGCCATCCGGAGCTTCAGCTGCTCCAGCTCGCGTTCCTTTTCCTTCAATTGCGCGACGAGCTTGCGGGCCTTGCCAACCAGCTCGGAAGGCCCCACCTGGAGCAGTTCGGACAGTTGCCGGATCTCAGCCTCCAGGCGCTTCAACTCCGCCATCGCTCCGGTGCCGCTCAAGGCCTCGATGCGCCGGACTCCGGCGGCCACACCGGTCTCCGAGACCACGCGGAACAGGCCGATCTCGCCCGTATGCCGACAATGGGTGCCGCCGCACAGCTCCTTGCTGAAGGTGTTGATGCTGACGACCCGCACCTGCTTCCCGTATTTATCCCCGAAGAACGCCAGCGCACCCTGGGCAACCGCCTCCTGGATCCCCATGACCTGCGTCTGCACCGTATCATTCCGCCTCACCCGCTCGTTGACCAGCGCTTCGACATCATCCGCGTCTCGCGACGCGAGTGGCCTGAAATGCGCGAAGTCGAACCGCAGCCGGTTGGGAGCCACCAGGGACCCATACTGCTTCACGTGAGGGCCGAGCACCTCCCGGAGCGCTGCATGAAGCAGATGGGTAGCGGTATGGTTGCGAGCGGCTTCCTGCCGCAGCGTCTGATGCACCATGGCTTCCAACCGATCGCCTTCGCGGACGCGTCCCACCCGGACGACCCCCCGGTGAAGCACCAAGTCGGGCGCCGGTCGCGTCGTGTCCCGCACCTCCACGCGCCCTTCGGGACCGGTGAGCACCCCTTGATCGCCGACCTGCCCTCCCCCCTCCGGATAGAACGGCGTCACGTCCAACGCGAACTCCACCTCGTCTCCTTCCACCGCTTCCTTCACCAGCCGCTCATCCTTCAGCATCGCCCGGACGACACATTCGGCGTCGAGCCTGTCGTACCCGACGAACCGCGTGGGGCCGATGCGGTTGGTCAAGTCCACCAACACCGGCTTGACCGCCGCCGCCGTAAATTCAGTACTCTTCCTAGCGCGTTCCCGCTGCTCCTCGAGCGCGCGGCTGAACGCTTCCTCATCCAATCTGATCTGCTGCTCGCGGCAGGCTTCGGCGATCAGGTCAAGCGGAAAGCCGTAGGTGTCGTACAGCTTGAAAGCGTCCTCGCCGGGAAGGGTGTCACGGCCCGACGCCCTGACCTTGGCGATCATGTCGTTCAGAATCGGCAGGCCCTGATCGAGGGTGGCAATGAACCGCTCTTCCTCACCTTGAGTGACCTCGGCAATGGTGGCCGCTGCAGCCCGCAATTCCGGATAGGCGTCGCCCATCTGCTGGACCACGCCGCCGGTGAGTTCAAACAGAAAGGGTTCGCTCAATCCAAGCAGGCGTCCGTGCCGGGCTGCGCGCCGCATGATGCGCCGCAACACGTAGCCGCGCCCCTCGTTGGACGGCAGCACCCCGTCGGCGATCAAGAACGCCGTGGCACGGAGATGGTCGGCAATGACTCTCAGCGAGCGGTCGTGAGCCGCAGAGTCGCCGTACCGATGGCCGGTCCGCTTCCCGATGGCGACCAGGATCGGCCGGAACAGATCGCTGTCGTAGTTGCTGGTGACGCCCTGGGCCACCGCGGCCAAGCGCTCCAGGCCCATGCCGGTGTCGATGCTGGGCTTCGGAAGCGGCCGCAGGATGCCGCTGGCATCCCGGTCATACTGCATGAACACCAGATTCCAGACTTCCAGATAGCGGTCGCAGTCGCAGCCGACCGCGCACGTCGGCTTGCCGCAGCTCAGCGCCTCTCCTTGGTCGATCACAATCTCCGAGCAGGGCCCACACGGCCCGGTATCCCCCATCTGCCAGAAGTTGTCCTTTTCACCCATCCGTAGAATTCGGGCCGGCGGCACCCCGACCGCCCTCGCCCAGAGATCGTACGCCTCATCATCTTCCCGAAACACGGTCACCCAGAGCTTGTCCTTGGGCAGCCCGACCACGTCGGTGAGAAAGTCCCAGCCGAAGCGGATGGCATCCTCCTTGAAATAATCCCCGAACGAGAAGTTGCCCAGCATCTCGAAAAACGTGTGATGCCGGCCGGTGTAGCCGACATTCTCCAGATCGTTGTGCTTCCCCCCCGCCCGCATGCATTTTTGCACCGTGACGGCCCGCTTGTACGGACGGGCCTCCTGCCCCAGAAACACCTCTTTGAACTGGTTCATGCCTGCGTTCGTGAACAGGATAGTCGGATCCGCCTGGGGGATGAGGGAAGCGCTCGGCACAGTGGTATGGCCGCGCTCGCTGAAATATCGAATGAATGATTGCCGAAGCTCGTTCGCGCTCTTGGTCATCCGGTCACCAGTTCCCGATTCTCAATCATTCTCAGCCTCACTCAGCACCGCCTCGATCGTCTCCTCGCTGAACCCCTGCCGGCGCAACCGTTCGGCACAGCGCACAAGATCGGAATGATGGTGGATGGCGTGGCCCACCAGGCGGCCGGCCAGCTCACGCTCGCTGATTTCACCATACACAAGATCGAGGGTGCGCGTGGTGGTGTGCCGGTCCACCCCTTGCCGTAACAGCTCCGCCTCCAGTCCTGCGCGGCCCATCGGCCGACGGGCCAGCCGGGATCGAGCCCATTGTACGGCGAACGCCGCGTCATTGAGGTACCCGCGTGCTCGAAAGCGGTTTATCAGCGCCCGGGTGCGGGAGGGCGAGGCCCCGACTTTGGTCAGGTAGGCCCTGAACTGCGCTTCGGTGCGGTCCCGAGCGGCCAAGTACCGGACAGCGGATAACTCTATCCGATCGGCTGCTTGCCGACTGGTGTGGCGCAGAGCGGCCGGCTGCCGTTCGGCGGCTCTGGCTGGTTTGCCGGCGTTGCGGCCAGACACCGGGGTTAGTTCCCGAATCGGTCGAAGATGCTCTTTTTCTCCGGAGGCTTCGCGGCCGCCTGTGGCTTCGTGGTCGCTTGACGGTCAGGACCGGGAGTCGCGGCAGAGTCGGTGAGGACCATCTCGGACGTGGACTGAATTCCCTTGACTCTCAGCATGAAGTCCTGCGGGTTCGTCGCCCACTTCAAGGCTTCTTCGATGGTGATCAGGTCCCTTCGATACAGATCATACAGCGACTGATCGAAGGTCTGCATCCCGTATTGCGACTGACCGGCTGCGATCAGCTCTGGGACCCGGCGAGTCTTCTCAGGATCCACGATGCACTCACGGATGGTCTCGGTCGCCACCATGATCTCCACCGCCGGTGCTCGGCCCTTCCCTGAGCTCTTTGGAACCAGCCGCTGCGACACGATCCCTTTGATCACCGCAGCAAGCTGGATCCGGATCTGCTGCTGCTGGTGGGGCGGAAACACCGAGATGATCCGGTTGATCGTCTCGGTGGCATCCACCGTATGGAGCGTGCTCATGACCAGGTGCCCCGTCTCGGCCGCCACGAGCGCGGTCGAGATGGTTTCCACGTCGCGCATCTCTCCGACCAGGATGACATCGGGATCCTGGCGCAGCGCGCTGCGGAGCGCCGTGCTGAAGGATTCGGTATCGATGCCGATCTCGCGCTGGCTGACGATGCACCGCTTGTCCTGATGGATGAATTCGATCGGATCCTCGATCGTGACGATATTGGCTGGTCGGTTCGAATTGATCCAATCAATCATGGCGGCCAGGGTGGTGGACTTGCCGGATCCGGTCGTGCCGGTCACCAGGACCAGGCCTCGATGCTCCAGGGCCAAGGTTTCCAGCACCGGAGGCAGATTGAGATCTTTCAAGCCGAGGATCTTGTTGGGGATGACCCGCAGCACCAGGCCCACGTGGCCCCGTTGCTGGAAGGCGTTCGCCCGGAAGCGGCCCACGCCGGACGCGCTGTAGCTGAAATCGGTCTCGCCTCGCTCCTTGAACTTCTGCTGTTGCGCCGGCGTCATCATGGACAGCGCAACCGAGAACCCATCCTCAGGGGAGACCGGGCTAAACTTCGCCTGAGGAACCAAATGTCCGTCGATGCGGAAGGCGGGCGGATTGCCGATCTTGATGTGGACGTCCGACGCGTGCTGCGTCACCGCCTCGGCCAGCAGCTCATCAATTTTCCAGAGCACGGTTTTTTCCTTCCAGACAGGCGCCGTCAGACCGAGCGGCCGGCGTGCGCCCGCTTATCATCCCGACCCTCCGGACGCTTCTCCTCAAGCCGCGGATCGCGGCCGTCCGCTCGCTTGTCGGGCTGGCGGCCGGACAGCCCGGCCATCTCCCGCAAGCGGCCCTCAATGTCCTTGGCGATCGTCGGATTGGCTTTCAGAAACTCCCGCACGGCATCCCGTCCCTGCCCGAGCCGTTCGCCCTTGAAGCCATACCACGCGCCGGACTTCTCCAGCACCTTTTTGTCCACCCCGAGGTCGACCAACTCGCCGGCCTTGGAGATCCCTTCGGCAAACATGATGTCGAACTCAGCCTGTTTGAAGGGAGGCGCCATCTTGTTCTTGACCACTTTCACCCGAACCCGGCTGCCCACCACATCCTGCCCTTCCTTGATGGACTCGATCCGGCGGATGTCGAGGCGCACCGAGGCGTAGAACTTCAGCGCGTTGCCGCCGGTGGTCGTTTCCGGGTTCCCGAACATCACTCCGAGCTTCATACGGATCTGATTGATAAAGACCACGGTGGTCAGAGACTTGGAAATGGCGGCCGTCAGCTTGCGGAGCGCCTGGGACATGAGCCTCGCCTGCAGGCCCATGTGCGCATCACCCATCTCGCCCTCGATCTCGGCTCGCGGCACGAGTGCCGCGACCGAGTCCACGACGATGATGTCAATGGCGCCGCTCCGGACCAGCGTCTCCGCGATTTCGAGCGCCTGCTCGCCGGTATCGGGTTGGGACACGAGCAGATCGTCGGTCTGGACTCCGAGCTTCTTGGCATAGCCGATGTCCAACGCATGCTCGGCATCGATGAAGGCCGCGGTGCCCCCGGCCTTCTGCGCCTCGGCGATGGCGTGCAGCGACAAAGTCGTCTTGCCGGACGCTTCCGGTCCGAAGATCTCCGCCACCCGCCCCCGAGGAAAGCCGCCCACCCCCAGCGCCACATCCAGCCCTAGGGAGCCGGTGGAAATGGCCGGCACGGCCGCCATCACCTCGGAGGCGCCGAGCTTCATGATCGCCCCTTTCCCGTACTGTTTCTCGATCTGGGTCAGGGCCAGATCAAGCGCCCGTTTTCGCTCGTCTTTTTCGATTGTTCGCTCCGTCATGGCGCCCTCCTTAATGACAGGGGTAGTCAATTATACAGATTTCCCTGAAGTCGGCAAAGCCTTAGTTTGTGACCTTCAGCAGAAGCTCCCACAGCTTCGTGTACACCACGCCGGAAGGCTTCAAATCACTCTTCATCAGTGAAACGGCCTCGACCTCCAACCGACCAACTAGAAGCGCTGGCTTCAACAGCCCGAGGTCCTGGAGCGCTTTTCCGACCTCCCGCGAGCGCTCTTTGATCCGGGCCAACGTCAGGTGCGGCTGGAATGGCCGATCTTCTGGGAGAAATCCGATCGCCCCGAGCGCGCGGTCCACCGCCGCGGCAAGCTGCCTGATGTCTTGCCGATCGCAAGATGCATTTTCCGGTCCTGACTGTCCCGATAGGCCAAGCCACAGCACCCGCGGCGCCCGAAGGTCGGGAAACACTCCGACACCGCCGACTTCTACCGTGAAGGGCAGCTGTCCGTGCAATGCGGAGCTGAGAGCCTGCTGAATCTCGCTAACCCGGCGTTCTTCAATCGAACCCAAGAACTTAATGGTGAGATGCATGGATTCGGGGCGGACCCACTGCAACCGCACAGCCGGGATCGCTTTCGCCAGAGCCTGTTTCAGATGGTCTTGCGTCCGGGCGATGCTGCTCCGCAACGCCGCATCCAGTTCTACAGCGACAAATGCTCTGATCATTATGGATACACGGCTTATCTATTTATCTCTGTGGCTGCGGTGCGTCGGCCGCCGGCTCAGGAGCCATTGCCGAAGGAAGTTCAATGCCGCCTGCGAGGCCCGGAGCTTGATCGCCGCCCGATCTCCGTGGAAGCAAAATTCTTGAACCAGCGGTCGGCGAAGAGCCTGGGCATCCAGCCCAATGAAGACAAGGCCCACCGGCTTGGCAACCGTCCCGCCTCCAGGCCCGGCGATGCCCGTCACGCTGAGGCCAAGTCCCGCGCCGCTCCGCCTCCGGATGCCGTTAGCCATCGCGCCCGCCACGGCCGCGCTTACCGCTCCATGTTTCTCCATGAGATGGCTGGGGACACCGAGCATGTCAACTTTGGCTCGGTTGCTGTAACAGACCGCGACCCGGTCCAGATACACGGAGCTTCCCGGCACTTCCGTCAGACGATGACCGATCAGTCCCCCGGTGCACGACTCGGCCACCGCCAGCGTCAGCCCCCGCGCGGCAAGCTGCCGGCCCACAACCCTCTCCATGGTCTCTTGGTCTTCCCCATACACATACGCCCCAATTCGTTGGTACACCGCCGAGACGGACCGCTCGAGTCGCCCCAGCGCTGTCCTCCCCGACCGCAGCTCGGTCAACGAGACGGTCACGCCCAATGGGGAAGTCAAGAAGCCCAGACGAAAGCCGCGGCTGGGGTGAATGACTCCGGCAAGCCGGGCTTCAATGTCCGCTTCGGGCAACCCGAACGTGTGCAGCAGGCGATGCACGATCGTTGCGTGACCAGACCGGCTCCGCCCCTCGCTGAGTTTGGGAACGAGCGACTGCGCGAACATCTGCTCCGCTTCACGCGGGACACCCGGGAGCGCGACGAGCAGGCATCTCTTCCAGGACAGGCAAAACCCCGGTGCCGAGCCGATGGGGTTCTTCAACACTTCGGCGCCCGCCGGAATGAGCGCCTGGCGGAGTTGTGCGGCCGTAGGAGTCCGTCCCCAGACCGCCAGGCGCTTCCGGATGGCCACCAGCGCCGCCGCACGCCGCCGCAGCGGCCGTCCCGTGAAACGAGCCACTGCCTGGCGAGTGCGGTCGTCGCGCGTCGGCCCGAGGCCGCCGGTCGCCACCACCACATCCGCGCGACCGCAGGCCGTCCGGAGAGCAGCCGCGATATCGGCCTCATCGTCGCCCACCACCGATTTAAAGCGGACCTCGATCCCCGCCGCGGAGAGACCCCTGGCTAGAAACAGTGAATTCGTATCCAGCCGCCCGCCCAACAACAGCTCGGAGCCGATGGCAACGATCTCCCCGCGTCTCACGCGGCGGATGCTAGCATTGGGGTCCGGGATGGTCAACGTCACTCTATCTGGCCAAAATCCAGATTGAAGGTGACCTCACCGCCGCGGGCCGGAAAGACCGAGAGCTTGGTTCGGGCGCGGGGATCGAAGTCGGCATAGGAGAAGGAGGCCACGATCTTGGCGCGATAGGCCGGACTGCGTGGCCACACGGAACTCCGAGCCGCCGTGCCGTCGAAGCGCAGCTTGATCGGTTTGATCAGCCGCTCGCCTTGAGCCATCACCATGTAGCTGTCCACGGCGAAGTCCGGCCGCTCGCCGAAGATGACGACGCTGACCAGCAGCGAGCGATCGTTCAGGATCTGGCTGATCTCGCCTTCGCTCGGGGTTTCGGAGCGCAGGGCGAAATGGGCCGACATCACCGCCAAGCCCACCAGTTTGGTCATCAGAAAGCCTCGAGGCTCCAAATCGTTCGACGAGCCGAACCACGCGTACAGTTGATCCGGCGGGATCTTGGCCTTCGCCGCGGCCTTCCCGCGCTCCAGCGCCGCTTCGATCTGAGCGTGGGAGGGCTCGACTTCGATGGCGCTAAGCCCGTGGGGAAACACGAGGGACCCGACAAGCACTAACAGCCCCGTCAGCATCCTGACGGCGACCCCGCGCGATCGTGAAAAGAAGAACCCGTGAGGCATCGTGGGGCGGATACCAGATCGGCATGATGCTGTCAACGGCGATCTTAGCTCGTGTCTACGCGCCGACCCTCGAGTGACCCAAGCTCGTCCCTCGATTCAACTCGGGACGACCCTGAGCCTGCCGAAGGGTCGCTAACCCATCATCCATGCCGACAAGCTAAGACAGCCCTGTGGTAGAGTTGACAACACCGTGATAAAGGTGCTAGAAATCCGCCCTGTCTTTGATGAAGGAGGAAGGCAATGGCCAGCCCTGAACAAAGCGCCAGACGGCAGTTCGTGAACTTCGCCTTTTATAAGGTGGATCCGGCCTGGCGGAGGCTTCCGGAAGAGGAGCGGAGCCGCGGCAAGCAGGAATTCAGCCGGGTCGCGGAAGAGTATGCGGGCAAAGTCATGGTCATTCCCTATACCCTGGTGGGCATTCGCGGTGATTGTGACTTCATGCTCTGGCGCATCACGTACGAACTCGAGCTCTTCCAGGAGATGAGTGCCAAATTGCTGGCCACCGCTCTGGGCAAGTATCTCACGACTCCGTATTCCTACCTTTCCATGACGAAGCGGTCGATTTATGTGGACCAGCATGTCCATGAGGGACAGGAAAGCAAACGGCTGAGCATCATTCCCGGCAAGAGCAAGTACATTTTCGTCTATCCGTTCGTCAAAACGCGCGAGTGGTACCTGCTCACCAAAGCTGCCCGTCAAGGCATGATGGATGAGCACATCGAGATCGGCCACCGGTACCCCACGGTGAAGTTGAACACGACCTATTCCTTCGGCCTGGACGATCAGGAGTTCGTGGTGGCGTTCGAGACGGACAAGCCCCAAGACTTCCTGGACCTGGTGATGGAACTGCGGCAGGCTGAAGCCAGCCGGTACACCGAGCGTGACACCCCCATTTTCACCTGCATCATGAAAAGCTTGAAGGAGATGCTGGACACGCTCGGCGGCTGAGCACACATGCCATCCCTGCTCGGCACGGCCAAAGGGCACACGGCCTTCCGATCAAATCCGGAAGGCCGTGCTGTTTTGAAGCGGATTCACCGGAGGAGACAAAGGAGAGACGCGTGACCTGTCCGAAATGCGCAGGATTGCTGGTTCAGGAAGAGATGCATGAGCAGAGCGGCCGGTTTCATGGATGGCGATGTATCCAGTGCGGTCTTCGCCTCGACGCCACCATCGTACAGAATCGCCTTCGCCCTCAACCCGGTCATGCACCGACCCGGTGCGCCGGCCAGCCCTCGGAGCGCTTCGACAACGAGCCCTTGTCTATTCGCGTTGAAAGGAAGCGCCGACCTGTCGCTTCCTAGCACCCCCGGCCTTCCGCCGCGGACGAGCCCCACGCATGGGCAGCACCACCGGCAGCGCGTCAGGACAAAGCCACCCAGTTGCTGCCGGTCTCTCCGCCGTCGTCCCGGGCCTTGGCCAGGCCGTCAAAGGTCTTCCGCGCCGCGCGGCCGGCACGTTCGCCTCGGCCCTGGCACTGTTCGGGTTCACGTGGATCATCGGGCGCGCAGCCGGCGGCGGAGCGGCCGTCTTCTTCGTCATGCTCCTGGTGCTTCCGTGGTGGGCGATCCAGAGCTACGACGCCTTCCTCCCCGGCGCAGGCAGAGATCGGCCGTTCGACTTCCGGGAAACGCTGTGGATCATCTGGGCGCGCGCTCATGATATCCGCTACCTCGGAGCGCTGTTTTTCCTCACCGCCTTCACGGACTTCTACATCATCGTGACCAATCCGTCATATGCCTTGACCGTCTTCTGTGCGAAGCCGGCCGGTGTCTGGGGAATTCTGGCTAAGGCGCAGTCTCCCACGTTGCACACGCTCATCGGCTACGGATTTATGCGGCTGCGCCGTTGGTCGCTTCTGGTCTATCTGGTCTATGCGGCGTTCGGCTTCTCGAACGCCGCAGCGAATTACGCTTGCTTCGGTTACGGACGGGTCCGGACCGCCTTCCTCCTCACGCTGATTGGATTCACCGCGTACATCTGGTGGCGGCGACACTGCTTCGAGCCTGCGGCCCAGCCGCCGAGACCCCAGGCGACCGGAAGGTCTTCGTGACCTCTCTGGACTTTGCCGGCCCCACCTCGCTATGATGCTAGCAATTGACCGAGTGCAGTGATGGGAGACGACACCGACGTTCTCTATGTCCTCAGACATCCGGACGGCGCGGTGAGTCTCTACGTGGATGAGGCCTGGGCCGCCGAACGCGGAGTGGACCCCGCTCGCCTCGTCCGCGTGGAGATTCCCGGCGAGCTGTACCGCACCGGGACGGTACAGGAACTGCGCGAGTATGTCGCGACCCTTCTGGAGGCGCAGGCTGAAGGCTCGGCCTGACCAAAATATGGCTTCCCCGCTCCTGACCCAAGAGCAGATCGTCTCGGTCATAGACGCCCTTCCTCTGCAGGGCCGGATCATGCTGCGGCTGCTGCTGCTTCAGTACCTCGATGTGACCCAGGAGGATATCGACTACATCGCGGCCGACCGGCCCGATCCCCGGTTTCAGTCCGGGTTCAAACCGACCGTCCAGGCCATCTCTCTCGAGACGATCGGGAGCGTTGTCGATCGTGTCGCCCAATATCGCGCCCAGCTCCGGCAGAAGCGAGAGCGCGCGTGGCTCCAGATCTCGTGCCTGCGCAAGCAGATCGAGCTGAGCGAGTGGCTCTGTTCCGTCGCTTCAGAACTCCTGAGCTCCCGCTTCGGGCTGGATGCCGAGCAGCTCCAGGAGGTAAAAAAGCAGGCACCCACGGCAGTTCCCAAGCCGGCGATCCGTGAGCTGGATCGGCAATGGGAGAAAAACGAAATCGATGAGGAGGGATACCTCAAGGAGCGACTGATCATCGAGCATCAGACGCAGTTGAGGCGGCTCGACCGCGAGCACAGACGCCTCAAATCTGCCGAGCGGGAGTACGGCGTCGCCGGCGCCGTTGCGCTGCAGGATCACGAGATTGCGCACATCTGGGGAATTCCGTCTGGCAGCCTGGTCGCACGCAAGGTGAAGCACCTCCACCACTATCTGCAGGCGCTCCTGGCCAAGGTTCGAGAGGCCCAGCCGACCGCCTTCTCCGCTGATGCGCCACCTCCCGACCTGTGGAAGGAGACCTTCGCGATGCTCTCCCACCGGCCCGTGGAGCGCTCGATTGCGATCTACGACGGTCTCGAACGCACCGAGGCGGCGTTACTCGACAAACTCAAACTCTTGGCCTCCGGAACAATGACCGAAGAGATTGAGGGCCGGTTCTGGCCGGCCGTATCGCAATCTCTGTTTGCCTTGCAGCGTCTGTCCGCCATCCAGGCAGAGACCGAGCTGTCGCCGGACGTGGTCGAACAAGAATTGATCGCTCGCCTCTCACCCAAACCGCGGGCAGCTCTCACCGCCCCTGTAGCGGAAGAGGGCAAGGAGGGGGAACAGCCACTCTCCGAGGAGGCGCAGCACGTGTTGCGAAGCCTCATCGGGGAAGACATGGGTCAGAAAGGCGGGACCAAGTGGTAGCGAGGCTCTCTTCAGGTCGCCGGCTCTGACTTGAAATTCCCCCGTCCGTTGGTATAATGAGGCGCGTGAAACGAACCATTTTCTGTCTGGTCGCTGTGATATTCGTCTCGGTCTCCCCGGTGATGGCCGCTGGCTTGGTGGAGATCACGGAACTGGTCTCGCACGCCGAGCAGTACGACAAGCAGATGGTCGTCGTGGCCGGGCAAGTGACGAACCTCCAGATCGCCACCACCCGGCAAGGCCAGATGGCCTACGGTTTCCTCCTCACCGACAGCAACAGGGGTATGGTCAAGGTGGTGGGGTTGGGCAAGGCCGAATGGCGGGACGGCGAGCAGGTGGTCGTCGAGGGCATCTTCAGCAGGCTGCGCCAAGCGGGCCGGGCCATCGTGTATAACGAGATCAAGGCCAGCACCATCAGGCCTATCAACCAGCTCAACCCTGATTTTGTCGGCTGACCTCCCTATCTTAGCTCGTCGGGACGCGCCAACCATCGATCATTCCGTTCTCGCTAACCCCTCGGACGTGCCGCCAAAGCTCTATGCCGCAAAAAGGTTGCGGCCTTTCCTATTAGATCATCTTAGCTCGTTTAAATCGCGCCGGCATTCGAATGATCCATTCTCGCTAACCCATCACCGGGACCCATTGCACTCTTCGGAGCAACGGGTGCCTAGGTCGAAGCCCCTCTATTCGCTCGTCTTGGGTGCTTTTCCGGCCTCGTTAAGAGTATGATTCTGCATTGCCCATCGCAGTGAGTCATTCCATGTCTGATGACCGGCTGACACCATCCGTCGAACTCGTGCAGGCTCTGCTCGAAGTCTCGGAGTCTATCGCCTCCCACCACGAGCTCTACGAACTGTTTCACGACCTGGCCAAACGCATCACCCGCGTCGTCAGCGCCGATGTGGTCAACCTGATCCTCCACGACCCGGACCGCCAGGTTATGCGGCTGCATGTGCTGGAAACGACTCTCCCGAGTCGCGTTCATCCCGGATTAGAATTCGCGATTGATGAGTCCCCGGGCGGGTGGGTGTGGCAGCACCAACAGCCGTTGCTGATCCCCTCCGTCGCGCAAGAGACGCGCTTCCCCAAGGTGATGCAGATTCTGCGCGACCATGGCGTGCAGTCCGTGTGCATGCTCCCCCTTACCACCGCCCGCCGGCGGCTGGGAGCCATGGGGTTCGCCAGCGTGAAAGAATCCAACTTCACCAAATCCGAGATCGGATTTTTGCAGCAAGTCGCCAAGCAGGTGGCCGTCGCGGTGGACAACGCGCTGAACTACGAGCGCGCCCAGTCCGCGCAGCAGCAACTGGCGCGCGAGCGCGACCGGTTAAGCCTGCTGTTGGAAGTCAACAACGCGGTGGTCTCAACTCTGGAATTGCAAGATCTCTTCGCAGCCATCACCACCAGCCTTCGGTTGGTCATGCCGAAGGTCTGTGCGAGTCTCACCCTGTATGAACCCGAGCAGCAGGCCTTGCGCCTGCATTCGTTGGACGTGCCGGAGGGCTGCGCAGTGATCCAGAAGGGCACAAGCTGTCCGGTCGAGGGCTCCCCAGCGGGCGTCGCTCTCTCCTCTCGGAAGCCGGCCGTGTTCGATGAGGAAGCCCTCACGAGCTTGCCCTCAGAGGTTTCCCGGTTCCTTCTCGCCCAGGGCGTAAAGTCGGTGTGCTGTGTGCCTCTGATCTCGCATGCCAAAGTCCTCGGCACGCTGAATCTGGCCAGCCCCGTGGTGAACGCCTTTTCCGCGGATGATGTCGAGCTGCTGACCCAGGTGGCTAATCAGATTGCGATTGCAGTGGAGAACGCGCTGGGCTATCGGGAGATCGCCGAGCTGAAGGAGAAGCTGAACAAAGAGAAGCTGTACCTCGAAGATGAAATCCGGAGCGAGTACAACTTCGAAGAGATCATTGGAGACAGCGCCTCGCTCAAACAGGTCTTAAAGCAAGTGGAGGTCGTGGCGCCGACCGATTCCACCGTACTCATCCTCGGCGAAACCGGCACCGGGAAGGAGCTGATCGCTCGGGCCATCCACAACCGAAGCGGCCGAAGCGGGAGTACCTTCGTGAAGCTGAACTGTGCGGCCATCCCGAGCGGTCTCCTGGAAAGCGAGCTGTTCGGCCATGAGAAAGGCGCCTTCACCGGCGCGATCGCGACGAAGGTAGGCCGTTTCGAGCTGGCCGACGGCGGGAGCTTGTTTCTCGATGAGGTCGGCGATATTCCGCTGGAATTGCAGTCCAAACTGTTGCGGGTGCTGCAGGAGCAGGAGTTCGAGCGCCTGGGCAGCACGAGGACGATCCGGGTCAATGTCCGCCTCGTCGCGGCAACCAATCGTGACCTTGCCCAGATGGTGGCGGACAAACAGTTCCGCAGCGACCTCTATTACCGCCTCAACGTGTTTCCCGTCACGGTCCCGCCGCTCCGGGAGCGCCAGGAGGACATTCCGCTGCTCGTCCGGTACTTCGCGCAGAAATACGCGCGCCGCATGAACAAGCTGATCGAATCAATACCGGCGGAGACCATGTCGGTTCTTTCGAAATATCACTGGCCGGGCAACATCCGCGAGCTTGAAAATCTGATCGAGCGTTCGGTGATCCTGTCTCAGGGACCCGAGCTGCACGTTCCTCTTGGAGAGTTGAAGGCACCCGTCACGGCGGCGGTTCACACAGTCACGACCTTGGAGGCGGCCGAGCGCGAGCACATCTTGCGTGCCCTCCGCGAGACCAATTGGGTGATCGGAGGTCCGTCCGGTGCAGCAGCCCGTCTGGGGATGAAACGGACCACGCTGCAATCCAAAATGCAGAAGCTCGGGATCACCCGCCTCTCCTGACGCCGATCCGTCGGCATCTGCCGAGATCTCGGCATCCCTTTCGCGGCCCCGCATCCCTCTCCAGATAAGAGCCAACCGGTTAGCAAGAGCTATCCGATAAACATTTCAATGGGTTAACCGACTTCTGCCAGAAGAAGGGCACGCGGAATGTAAATTGCCAGTTGCCTTGGCAGGCGTTGGATCGGGTCATTACTCGATTTGCATTTCAGGTGGGAGGCTTCGATGGCGACGACAGTCAGGGGTCCTGCACAAGACCTGAACGAGGCGGAGATTACCAGTTGGAGGAAATTTGTCAGCACGGCGCGGTGTTCACGGTGCGGAGGCCTTATGGTAGCCGAGCAGTGCTTCGATCTCTGGGATGACACCGGTCAGTTCGATTTTCAGGCGCGCCGCTGCGTGCAGTGTGGAGAGCTCGTGGATCCCGTCATTCTCAAGAATCGCCGCCTGCGGCTGCCGAAGCCTTCCCCGTTCCGGGTCCGCAGGCACGATGGGGCAACCTGCAAGAGGAGTTCATACCTAGGATGCTGAAAATCACCGTGCAGAGTGCAGCTGGCGTCAAAGTGTTGGAGCTGGAAGGGAAGCTGGCCGGACCGTGGGTGAAGGAGTTGGAACTCTGCTGGGACTCCGCCGCCAGCACCCAACAGATCCATCCTGTCCGCGTGGATTTGTCCTCGGTCACCTTCATTGACGAGGAAGGAAAAGCGCTGCTCTGTCGGATGTACCGGCAAGGCGCCGACCTGGTGGCGTCGGGATGCCTGAACAAATGCATCGTGGAAGGGATCAAGCGATCAGGACTGCTGAAGAAAAAGGAGGCATGACCATGATGACGTCATTGCCAAGACAAATCGAGAAGATCATTGAGCCGGAACCGGTCATCGAAGGTGCGGGGGTCCGGCTCAAACGAAGCATTGCGACGCGAAGGCTGGACTCTCTTGATCCCTTCCTCTTACTGGATCACTTTGCGTCGAGCGATCCGCGGGATTATCAGGCCGGCTTCCCCCTGCATCCCCATCGAGGGATCGAAACGGTCACCTACGTGCTGTGGGGAGAGGTGCATCACCGGGATACCCTCGGTAATTCCGGACGCATCGGGGCCGGAGACGTTCAGTGGATGACGGCCGGACGCGGCATCATGCACGAGGAGATGCCGCAGGTGCGTCCGGAAGGGATTGCCGGATTCCAACTCTGGGTCAATCTGCCGGCGAAGCTCAAGATGACCGCGCCGCGCTACCAGGATATCCGGTCCGCCCAGATTCCTGAAATCAAGCGGGAGGACGGGGCCCGCATCCGGGTCATCACGGGAACCGTCGATGAGATCAGCGGCCCCGTGACCGGAATCGCCGCCAACCCCACCTACCTGGATGTGTTCGTTCCCGCCCATGCCTCATTCATCCAGCCGATCGAACGAGGCCACACGGCATTTGCCTATGTGTTCGAGGGCGAGGCGACATTTGCCGGCCATGACGATGACAACGAAGACGGAACCATGATTTCGCACCCACGGCTCGTCGTGTGGGGCGACGGCGATCATGTGAAGGTGACCACAGGGAACACGCCGGTTCGCTTTTTGCTGGTGTCCGGGAAACCGCTGCATGAGCCCATCGCGCGGTATGGGCCATTCGTGATGAACACAGAAGGGGAGATCGAGCAGACGCTGCGAGAACTCCGAGAGGGAACCTTCGTCACCATGTGAGCATTGTGGTGCCCAATAGATGCGGCCCTTTGTACGACTCGACGCTGTGCAAACTCGTCGAGTATCAGGAAAAGCCACGGAGGAACGACTATGGCAACGAAACTGAAGATTCCGAGCGCAGCCAAGGCGAAGACATATTTCGAGGATAAGATGGCCTTCACGACAGGCCCGGTGGAGCTGGAACGATGGGCGAAGCAGGGCCAGCTGGTCCACATTGTAGATGTGCGCGCGGCGGAGGACTATGCAGAAGGCCGCATCCCCGGCGCGGTGAATCTGCCCAAGGACCAGTGGCACGACGCAAAGATTGTCAGGGCGAGGCTGCGGAAGGATAAAATCAACGTGCTCTATTGCTATTCCCACGTCTGCCACCTTGCGGCGACCGCGGCGGTGGAGTTCGCCAGCAAGGGCTATCCCGTGATGGAATTGGAAGGCGGCTGGCGCTGGTGGAAGAACGACGGATTTGAGATCGAGAAGTAAGCGAGGCCTAGAAAGGACCGGACGATGAAGGCGCATTGGCGCTCTCGCCCATCAAACCGCTTCGCCTGTAACGGTGCGGAGATTCACAGAAGGAGGAACAGAGTATGGCTTCACTGAAAGGAAAAGTCGCGATTGTGACGGGTGCTTCGCGGGGTATCGGCTGCGGCACCGCCGAGCGGCTGGCGCAGGACGGGGCGAGCGTGGTGGTGGATTATGCCAAGAGCGCCGACGAGGCCAAGAAGGTCGTCGCCGGCATCGAGGTGAAGGGCGGCAAAGCCGTTGCGATTCAGGCAGACGTGAGCAAGGTCGGCGACATCCGACGGCTGTTCCAGGAAGCCTGCAAGGCCTTTGGGCGGCTGGACATCCTGGTGAACAATGCCGGGATCTTCACGTACAAGCCGCTGGCCGAGATGACTGAGGAAGAGTACGACCACATCTTCGCGCTCAATGCCAAGGGACAGTTCTTTGCCATGCAGGAAGCGGCCAAACGCATGGCGGACGGCGGTCGCATCGTCAACATTTCAACCGGCGGCACCCGACTTGCCTTTCCAGGCATCGCGGCCTATGGCGGCACCAAGCCAGCGCTGGAGTTTTTCACCAAAGTGACGGCGAAAGAACTCGGGCCCCGGAAGATCACGGTCAACACTGTCTCCCCTGGCTATACCGAAGCTGATATGTTGAGCGACCCCCAGTTCCGAGCCATCGGTGTGCAAGCGTCTCCTCTGGCCAGGCTCGGCACGCCCAAAGATATTGCCGATGTCGTGGCCTTTGTCGTGAGCGACGAAGGTGGATGGGTCACCGGCGACAACATCCGGGCTGGCGGCGGCGTGGTGATGTAAGGAGAGGCACACATGGCGGACGTCCGCAAAAGGCTCTCAACGAACGTCGCCGGCAACTTTTTCGTGGATGCGACCTGCATCAATTGCGACACCTGCCGGCAGCTCGCGCCGAAAAGCTTCGAGGAAGTCGGCGACTACTCTGCCGTCTTGCGTCAGCCGGATGGCGACGCGCAACTCCATCAAGCCTACCAGGCCCTTCTTGCCTGCCCGGTCGGTTCCATCGGCACCGAGCGGAGCGATAAGGGACGATTGCAGGACGCCAGGGCCAGCTTCCCGATCCACCTCGAAGGCGGTGTCTATTACTGCGGCTTCAACTCGGAGAAGTCGTTCGGGGCCAACAGCTTCTTTATCGAGCATCCGGACGGCAACTGGCTGGTGGACTCGCCACGCTACCTGAAACAGCTCGTCGAGTTCTTTGAACGGAAAGGCGGCATCAAGTACATCTTCCTCTCGCACGAGGACGACGTGGCCGACTGCGACCGCTATGCCGGACACTTCGGCGCGACGCGCATCATTCATCATGCCGATGCAGACGCCGTGCCTGGTGCGGAGCGGATCATAGAGGGAGAGGCAACGGTGCCACTAGCCCGGCAGTTCCAGGCCATTCCGGTGCCGGGCCACACGCCGGGCAGCATGGCGCTACTCTATGACGAGCGGTTTCTCTTCACGGGCGATCACCTCTGGTGGGAGCCGGAGAGTGAAACGCTTGGGGCGCCGCAGAATCTGGTCTGGAGCGAGCCACACCTGCTGCGGTCCATCGCGAAGCTCCTGGATCATCGCTTCGAATGGGTGCTGGCCGGGCATGGGGATCGCGTGCGGTTGCCCATCGAGGAGATGCGAGCGAAGCTGGCGAGGTTGTTGGAGCGGCGGCTGGCGGCAGCCGCGGTCGGCGCGGGTAGGACACCGTGAACGACGCCGTTGAGTTCCTGATCCAGCACGGAGGGGTGGTCCTCTTCGTCTCCGTCTTCGCCGAGCAGGTCGGCTTGCCGGTGCCGGCGATCCCGGTGCTGCTTGCCGCCGGGGCCCTGGCCGGAGCCGGGAAAATGAATCTCGCATTGCGCATCGCGCGGGTCACGCCGGACGAGCTCAAGGAGATGATGGACAACGGCCAGGAGCTGGTGATCGTGGATCTGCGCCAGCCGCTCGGACGGCGTTGCTGCTGAAAACGAACGGCATCACGCGAGTCCGGCCGCTGGCCGGCGGGGTCACGGCGTGGCGCGAGCGCAACTATCCATTGGAAGAGTTAGCAGTCGCGGTGGCATGACGTGAGAAGGCTGATGCCATACGGGAAGGTGATCCGATGACGAACAGAAGCCATACATATGCTGTCATGGGAGCAACGGGCCACGTTGGCAAGATCGTCGCCGAACGTCTCTTGCGTACGGGCGCGCAGGTGCGCGTGATCGGGCGGAATGCCGGACGTCTGACGCGGCTTGTGGATCAAGGAGCGATCCCCTACACCAGCGAGTTCCTCGCCGACCTCACGTTCCAGGGACACACGGCCTTCGAATTCTTCGGCCCCCGGTTGGTCACGATGCAGGAAGCCACGACCCTCCTTGGAAAGGCCATCGGGAAGCCGGATTTGAA
>Ga0114945_10000635_pt1 | contig 22616 bp, 25 predicted proteins | sample OV2TP3_FD_87194 | JGI IMG/M metagenome (GOLD analysis project Ga0114945, IMG submission 87194) | Hot spring microbial communities from Beatty, Nevada to study Microbial Dark Matter (Phase II) - OV2 TP3 | ecosystem: Environmental > Aquatic > Thermal springs > Hot (42-90C) | place: USA: Beatty...
CGAACCACGTGCAGCGTGAACGATTGTCCAGCGAGAAGCACAGAAAGCACGCCCGGCGCCACCTCCACGATATCCACCGGCTGCTGCGCGCCGTCCACCCGGCACTCCCAGCCATCCACCGTCCGCTGCAACTCCACGGCGATGGGCCGGCCCGCGACGGTGACTTCGAGCTTCATTTGCGCCTGCTCTCGCGCAGGGCTTCCTTTCGCGCCGCCTGCTTCCAGCGGGAGGGCGGCTCGGCCGGCCGGGCACCGTTGCGCGCCGACCGCGCCTCTTCCAACGCCACCGCCACCGCCGCCGCCGTTTCCACTCCCGCCGCCCGCGCCGGCGCCGCCTTCTCCGTCAGCATCCGGTCGATGAGCTCGGTGTCGAGCTCTCCGCGCAGGAACTCCGGCCGCTCCACCAGACGCCGGAAAAAAGGAATGTTGGTCTGGATGCCGCCGACGAGGTACTCGCCCAGCGCGCGTCGCATTCGCGCGATGGCTTCCGCGCGCGTGCCGCCCCACACCACCAGCTTCGCCAGCAGCGGGTCGTACTCCAGCGGCACCTGCCAGCCTTCGTAGACGTAGCCGTCCACCCGCACCCCCGGCCCCGCCGGCCGCTCCAGGCGCGTGATTTTTCCCGGGCAGGGAAAGAAATTGTTGTCCGGGTCCTCGGCATAGATGCGGCACTCAATGGCGTGCCCGCGCCAGCCGATGTCCTCCTGCCGCCAGGCGAGCTTTTCCCCCGCCGCCACGCGGATTTGTTCTTTCACCAGGTCGACGCCGGTCACCAGCTCCGTCACTGGATGCTCGACCTGCAGCCGCGCATTCACTTCAAGGAAGTAGAACGCAAGACCCGATGGGTTCTCCGCCGAGGGGACCACCAGAAACTCCACCGTCCCGGCGTTGGTGTAGCCGGCCGCGCGCCCCAGCTTCACCGCGGCTTCGCCCATCTGCGCGCGCAGCTCCGCCGAAACCACCGGCGACGGGCACTCCTCCACCACTTTCTGGTGCCGTCGCTGCAGCGAGCACTCGCGCTCGCCCAGGTGCACCAAGTTGCCGTGCTGATCGCCCAGCACCTGCACTTCGATGTGGCGCGGGCGCTCGAGGCACTTCTCCAGGTAGACCGACGGGTCGCCGAAAGCGTTCTGCGCCTCGGACTGCGCATCGCGGAACGCGCCCGCCATCGGCCCGCGCGCGCTCACCCGGCGCATCCCCTTGCCGCCGCCGCCCGCCACGGCCTTCAGCAGCACTGGGTAACCCCATTCGGCCGCCAGCTTCTCTGCCTGGTCGGGCGACTCGAGCGGCTCGCGCGTCCCCGGCACCATGGGCACGCCCGCACCCTCCGCTGTCCGGCGGGCTTCGATCTTGCTGCCCATCCGCTCCATCGCTTCCGGCGATGGTCCGATGAAGACGACGCCCGCTTCGCGGCAGGCGCGCGGCAGCGCCGGGTTCTCCGCCAGGAAGCCGTAGCCGGGATGCAGCGCGTCAGCGCCGCACTGCTGGGCCGCGTCCATCAGCTTGTTGATGCGCAGGTAACTTTCCGTGGAAGCCGCGGGCCCGATGGGATAAGCCTCGTCGGCCAGCAGCACGTGCTCGGAGGCACGGTCAACGTCCGAGTAGACCCCGACAGCGGTGATTCCCATCTCGCGGCAAGCGCGAATGATGCGCACCGCAATCTCCCCGCGGTTCGCAATCAGTATCTTCTTGAACATTGCTTAGTCCGCAAAGCTCGCCGCTTCGCGCCGACGATTGTCATCCCGAGCGAAGCCCAGCCGTTTCTGCTGAAACGGCTGGGCGAAGTCGAGGGACCTGCTTTCCCCTTTCTAGCAGCCCTGCGGCGTCACCGCGTCCAGCGCGCCCCACAACGCCCGCAGTGCCTCCTCGCCGGCCTGCAACGCCGCCTCAGTCTCCTCTGCCGGCCGCGCGGACAACCATTCGCGCCATGCGGCGCGGTGTCGGACGTCGGCTTCCTCGTGCACGGCGAAGTAGGCCAGTCCGCGCCGCTCGGTCACGCCATAGAACCGCCGCAGGCCGTCAATCTTCTGCGTCGCGATCTCCGGCACCTGCGCCTCGTAGACGTAGAGCGCCGCCACCGCTGCGCTGGGCCGTCCTTCCGCGCAGATTCGCTCGTAGGTCTCGGTCAACGCCCGCGCGCCCGCCAGGGGCGCGGCTTTGTCCAACCGCTCATCGTTCACGCCCACGGCAGCGGCGAACTCGCGCCACAGCTTCGCGTGCGGCCGCGCCGGGTTTTCCTCTTCGGCTAGGTTCTCCTCCACCACTTCGCGCAACTCGCCGTCAACCCGCCCAGCCAGCGTGCGCAGATGCTCGGGGAACGCCTTTACGTGCTGATAGTACTGCTCGGCGTAGAGCTCGAGCGCCTCGCGGCTCAGCGTTCCCGCCGTCCACGCCCGGTAAAACGGGTGCTGCAACAAGTGCCACTTCGCCACCAGCCCATCCAACTGCTCAACCATTCTCGTTTGGGTCATTCTTTCTCTCCTCGCAAAAGTTTCACCTCAAAACCCTCTTGCAACACCTGCAACAAGCTACCCCCCTCCCCCCTCCGTGCCATTGTGGGACAATTTTCCGCGCAACTCCTTTCTCATCAGTAGTTTGCAAGCTTGACATATGCTAACCGCCGCCATGCCTAACCCCTTTTCTTTCTTCAGTTTGCCCCTTGTGTCCCTGTCGTAATATCCTTTGCGCCCTGAGATTCTCGAATCTGAGACCGACCACAATCGAGCCTTCCAGCTCCCAGCCTCTAGCACATCCAGCCTCCAGAAGTCTAAGGATTCTGCGGATTTTGCGGATTTTGCGGACGTTTTTTTCTCCGTTGCTCCTGGCAACCTCAAAAAGCGCAACGCCAAATCCGCAGAATCCGCAAAATACGCGAAATCCGCATCCTGCGCGATTTCGTCCCGTCGAAAAACCCTGAGCGTAGCCGCAGGCCATCCGGCCTTCCTCGGCTACAGCGGGATGTTGCCGTGCTTCTTGGGCGGGTTCGAATCCCGCTTGGTCGCCAGCATCTCCAGCGCCGCAATCAGCTTTGGCCGGGTCAGCTTGGGCTCGATGACCGCGTCCACCCAGCCGCGTTCGGCCGCAATCCACGGGTTGGCGTAGCGCTCGCGGAACTGCTCGGTTAGCCGTTTTCGCTCCGCCTCGGCATCGCCCGCCGCCGCCAGCTCGCGCCGGTAGACGATGTTCACCGCGCCCTCCGGGCCCATCACCGCAATCTCCGCCGTCGGATAGGCGTAGTTGATGTCGGTACGGATGTGCTTCGAGGCCATGACGCAGTAGGCCCCGCCGTAGGCCTTGCGCGTAATCACCGTAATCTTCGGCACCGTCGCCTCGGCGAAGGCGTAAAGCAGCTTGGCGCCGTGCCGGATGATGCCGCCGAACTCCTGCTGCGTCCCCGGCAGGAAACCCGGCACGTCCTCGAACGTAACCAGCGGGATGTTGAAGCAGTCGCAGAAGCGCACAAAGCGCGCCGCCTTGTCCGAGGCGTTGATGTCCAGCACGCCCGCCAGCACCGCCGGCTGGTTCGCCACCACGCCCACCGGCCGCCCCCCCAGCCGCGCGAACCCCACCACAATGTTGCGGGCAAAATGCTCCTGCACTTCGAAGAAGTAACCGTCGTCCACCACCAGCCGGATGACCTCCTTGATGTCGTAGGGCTGCATGGGGTCGGCCGGCACCAGGTGGTTGAGCTTCTCCTCGGTCCGCTCCGCCGGGTCGGAGGTCTCCCGCCGCGGCGGGTCGTCGAGGTTGTTCGAGGGCACGAACGACAGCAGCTCGCGGACCATCGCCAGGCATTCCTGGTCGTCCGCGGCCATGAAGTGCGCCACCCCGCTGGTCTGATTGTGCGTCTGCGCCCCGCCCAGCGCCTCCTTGGTCACCTCTTCATGCGTCACCGTCTTGATGACCTCTGGCCCGGTGACGAACATGTAGCTGGTCGCCTGGGTCATGAAGATGAAGTCGGTGATGGCGGGCGAGTAGACCGCGCCGCCGGCGCACGGCCCCATGACGGCGGAAATCTGCGGGATCACCCCGCTCGCCAGCGTGTTGCGCAGGAACACGTCGGCGTAGCCCTTGAGCGACATCACGCCTTCCTGGATGCGCGCCCCGCCGGAGTCGTTCAGGCCCACCACGGGCGCGCCGTTCTTCACCGCCAGGTCCATCACCTTGCAGATCTTTTCCGCGTTGGCTTCGCTCAGCGACCCGCCGAAAACAGTGAAGTCCTGCGCGAAGACGTAGACCAGCCGGCCGTCCACCCGCCCGTAGCCGGAGACGATGCCGTCGCCCGCCAACCGCTGCTTCTCCATCCCGAACTCGTCGCAACGGTGCAGGACGAACTTGTCCAGCTCCTCGAAGGTGCCCGGGTCGAGCAGGAGCTCGATGCGCTCCCGCGCCGAGAGCTTTCCGGCGGCGTGCTCCTTTTCGCGCCGCTCGCTCCCGCCGCCCTCTTCGGCCTCGCGCTCGCGCCGCCGCAGCTCCTCCGCGCGCGCATCCGCCTGGTTCTCCGTTGCCGGCTTCCGCGGAGCCATTCGCGTCTCCGGGCTAGATGCCCGACCACTCCTCGCACAGCACAATCGAATTCGTCGGGTTCTGCGGGTCGTACTTCACGCTGGCCGGCTGCCCCGCCGCCAGCCGCCGGAAATCCAGCCGGTGCCGGAAGAAGCTGATGTCCTGCGCCGCCTGGTACTCCACCCCGCGCACATTGTAGTTGTAGAGCAAGAGCTGTTCGGTCGGGCCGTCCTGGTCGTGCAGCTCGAGGATGCTGCCGTTGGTGATGCGGCCGACGCGGTTCACCTGCAGCCGCCGCCGGCGCTCCAGCTCGCCGGGCGTCGGCTCCTCGGCCCGCCACCACAGCACCACGCCCAGCAGCAGCAGCACGCCTGCGGTGAACGCCAGCGCATAGGCCAGGTAGGTCACGAGCCAGTTCACTTCTTCGCCTTGGCCGCCTCCGGGAGGATATCGCCCAGCACCGCCCGCGCCTTCTCCCAGTCCGCCAGGAACGCGGCCAACCCCTTATCGGTGAGCGGGTGCTTGAAGAGCTGCTCGAAGACCTTGTAGGGCATGGTGGCGATGTCGGCGCCGAGCTTGGCCGCTTCAATCACGTGCATGGGATGGCGCAGGCTGGCCGCCAGCACCTGGGTCTCGAAGCTGTACTGCCGGTAGACCTCGATGATGTCCCGCAGCAGCTCCATGCCGTCGCTCGCGATGTCGTCCAGCCGCCCCAGAAACGGGCTGACGAAATAGCCGCCCGCCTTCGCCACCAGCAGCGCCTGCGCGGCGCTGAACACCAGCGTCACGTTGATGCGGATGCCCTCTTGCCGCAGCACGCGGATGGCCTTGAAGCCTTCCGTCGTCATCGGGATCTTGACCACGATGTTCGGGTGCAACGCGGCGATCTCGCGGCCCTCGGCCATCATCCCTTCGGCGTCGGTGGCCACCACCTCGCCGTTGACGATGTCCACCAGCGCGCACATCTCCAGCAGCGCCTCGCGGAAGGCCTTGCCTTCCTTCGCCATCAGCGTGGGGTTGGTCGTCACCCCATCCAGCACGCCCAGCCCCGCCGCCCGCCGCACTTCCTCCACGTTGCCCGTGTCGAGGAAAAACTTCATCGCGCCCTCCCTACGTGGTCATCTCTTTTCCCGCCACGACCGGATTCCTGAGTCGTCCGACACCTTCCACCGCCACTTCCACCACGTCGCCCGGCTGCAGTGAGCCTACTCCCGGCGGCGTCCCGGTGGCAATCACGTCGCCCGGCTCCAGCGTCATCACCTCGGCGATGAAGCGTATTATAACATCGAGCCCGAAAATCATTTCGCCCGTCCGCCCCGCCTGGCGTCGCTCGCCGTTGACGTAGGTTTCGACCGAAATGTTCGTTGGGTTCAGTCCAGCGGCGATGAGCGGGCCCATCGGGCAAAAGGTGTCGAAGCCTTTGCCGCGCGTGAACTGCCCGTCGGCCTTCTGGAGGTCTCGCGCGGTCACGTCGTTCAGGCACGTATACCCGAAGACGAAGTCAAACGGGTTCTCTTCCGGCTTCAGGCGGCGGCATCGCTTTCCCATCACCAGCGCCAGTTCGCCTTCGTAATCCACTCGTTGCGAAACGGCCGGATAGACAATTGCCTCCTCCGGCCCGATCACGGCCGACGGCGGCTTCAGGAAGATGAGCGGTTCCTTGGGCAAGGGGTTGCCCAGCTCGGCCGCGTGCTCGCGGTAGTTCCGCCCGATACACACAATCTTCGTCGGCTCGCACGGCGCCAGCAACTTCACCCGCGCCAGCTCATGCCGCTTCCCGGTCGGTTGCCCCCCCGCCCACGGCGCCGCCGACAACTCCTCAACGTCTTCGCCGCGCAACACACCGTAGCGCGCCTGCCCCTCGACTTGGAAACGGCAAAACTTACCCATTGTCTACTACTCTCATCTCAGGTTCCTCTGGGCTCGCCGCTTCAGCGGCCACATCAAACATCGGCGCCAAGTCGAAGCGCAGCGGAGATCCCGCGCCTTTTGCGGGACCCCTACCGCACTGCCGTAGGCCGTTGCGGAGCCCGAAGGGCGCAGCAAAATTCTTGCCTACTCCGGCGGCAGCGGTGTGGCCGAGACCTCCTCCGAGAACTGGCTCTCGTTCCCTTCGGCGTCGACCGCCGTAACCACATAGTAGTAGCGCGTTCCTGCCGTTGCCGTCGTATCCGCGAAGCTCAGCACCCGCAACGCCTGCGGCGTTAAGCGTTCATAGCCTTTGCCGGACTCAAGACTGCGGTAGACAAAGTATCCCGCCAGGTCCGGCGCCACGCTGGCGTCCCAGGTCAGGTCGATTCGCCCTGCCCCCGCCACCACAATCAGGTTCGCGGGCACAGGCGGCGGAAACAGGTCTTTCGCCGCCACCTCGACTGCCACCGAGCTCTCGCTCTCCACCGTGTCGGTGCCGTACTGGGCCAGCGTGCGCACCGCATAGAAATAGTTCTGCCCGAACCGGAATTGCGTGTCCTCATAGTGGGTCGTTCCCGCCGTCCCGTGCAGGGCAAAGCTCCCCGGCGCGCCGGTTTCGCTGCGGTAAATCTGGTAGCCGGCAATGGCCTCCACGGGCGTGCCGCTGGTGGTGCGCGTGGGCGCATCCCAGCGCAGCTCGATGGCCCGCTCGGTCACCCGGGTGGCGATGACCGCCACCGGCGTCGGGACCGGATACACCCGAACACCGACAAGGTTCGAAAGCCCCACTGACTGCCCTTTCTCATTCACGGCCCGCACAGCGTAGACCGCCGTGCGCCCGGCCTGCTCGCGCAGCAGGCTCGGCCCCAGCAGGTCGGGAAAAGCGACGATGTCGGTGTGGAGGAAGCTTCCCACGACGCGCGGCGGCAGCGCGTAGGCAACTTTGGCCTCCGCGGAGAAGGCTTCTTCGTTCGGGATGCCGTCAGCCACAAAGAGGCGCAGCACTTCCATCTTCGGCGGGCCGTCCAGCCGCGTCCCGTCGGTGTGCAGCCGCAGCAGGGTCCAACGCAGCAGCACCCGCTCGCCCGCCTGCCGGGCGGTCAGCTCGCTCGGCGCCGGGGGAATCTTGGGCGTCGGCGGCACGGGCGCCCCGGGCACACCACAACCAGTCAGCGAAACCAAAAGGACAAGCAGGAGTGGGCAGCGCCAGTGCGTCGGCAAGGGCAGAAGGGACACGCTCTAAAGAATATAGCGGCTCAGGTCCTGGTCTTTGGCAATGTCGGCCAACATCTTGCGCACGTAGTCGGCGTCAATTTCGATCTGCTTGCGGCGCAGGTCGGGCGCCTCGAAGGAAATCTCGTCCAGCAGCTTCTCCATCACGGTGAACAGCCGCCGCGCCCCGATGTTCTCCGTCTGGGTGTTGACCAGGAAGGCGAAGCGGGCGATCTCGCCGATGGCTTCGTCGGTGAAGGTCAGCGTCAGCCCTTCGGTCTCGAGCAGCGCCGCGTACTGCCGCAGCAGCGCGTTCTTGGGCTCCTTGAGAATGCGCACGAAATCATCCGAGGTCAGCGGCTTCAACTCCACCCGGATGGGGAAGCGGCCCTGCAGCTCCGGAATCAGGTCCGAAGGCTTGGAGACGTGGAACGCCCCCGCGGCGATGAACAGGATGTGGTCGGTGCGCACCATCCCATGGCGCGTGTTCACCGTCGTGCCTTCGACGATGGGCAGGATGTCCCGCTGCACGCCCTCGCGGCTCACGTCCGGCCCGTGCCCGCCCTCGCGCCCGGAAATCTTGTCCACCTCGTCGATGAAGATGATGCCGCCCTGCTCCACCCGCTCCACCGCCGTGCGCGTCACCAGTTCCATGTCAATCAGCCGGCTCTCTTCTTCCTGGATCAAGTAGTCCCACGCTTCCGCCACCTTCATCTTGCGCTTCTTTTTCTGCTGGCCGAACAGGCCCGAGAGCATGTCCTTGACGTGGATGTCCATCTCCTCCACCCCGGTGGAGGACACGATCTCGAAGGCCGGAAAGCTGCGCTCGCGCACTTCGAGCTCGACCATCTTGTCGTCCAGCCGCCCCTCCCGGAGCTGCACGCGCAGTTTCTCGCGCGTCTTCTGGAACTGCTCTTCGCGCGCCCGCGCTTCCTCGGTCGCGCCGGGGGGCGCCGGGGGAGGCGGGGGCAGGAGCAGGTCGAGCAGGCGCTCTTCCGCGTTCATCTCGGCGCGCTCGGCCACCTCTTCCATCTTTTCTTCGCGCACCATGTCGATGGAGACGTCGAGCAGGTCGCGGATCATCGACTCCACGTCGCGGCCCACGTAGCCCACTTCCGTGTACTTGGAAGCTTCCACCTTGAGGAAGGGCGCGTGCGCCAGGCGCGCCAGCCGCCGCGCGATTTCGGTCTTGCCCACTCCGGTGGGCCCGATCATCAGGATGTTCTTGGGAAGAACTTCTTCGGCCATCTCCGGCGCCAGCTTCTGCCGCCGGATGCGGTTGCGCAGGGCGATGGCGACCGCGCGCTTGGCGGCGTGCTGCCCAACGATGTACTTGTCGAGCGCGGCCACAATCTGCCGCGGTGTGAGCTCGTCGAACGGCGCCGGCGCGCCCTCGGCCGGCTTTTCCTCTTTGACCGCCCCGGGAAGGTAGATGGCCATCCGTGTGCCCCAAACAAATTGCGGCCGCCGTTCGGCGACCCGATTGATTATAGCTGCGCCGTCCGGCTCACGCCAGTGCCGTACTAGTAGCGCGCCTGGAAGCCCAGTTTTTCGACCGCGGCTACGAAGTCGGTCGGCTGCGCGCGCTGCGGATTGTAGGCCACCTGCGCCTTCCCGCTGGCGAAGTCGGTCTCCACGCTGGCCACGCCGTTCACCCGCCGGATGGCCTCGCTCACCTGCAGGGCGTCGGTCTCCGAGCTCATCCCTTCGATGGTCAGCTCGACCCGCTCCATCACCGCGCGCGCCGGATGCCCGCCGACCCCCGGCACCGGAGGCGGCGCCGAGCTCCGGAACATCTTGAGCGCCATCAGGGTCACCGCCAGGATGACCACCACCACGATGATTAGAGTGATGAAGCTCCCGCCGCGCTGGCGCATGCGGACTCCTCAGAGCTCTTCAAAGATGAAGTTGCTGTTGGTGAAGACGCAGATGTCGGCGGCGATCTGCATGGCTTCCTGGGCGACTTCTCTCGGCGTCAGCTTGGTGTGCTTCAGCAGCGCCCGCGCCGCCGCCAGGGCGAACTGTCCGCCGGAGCCGATGGCGGTGACGCCATCGTCGGGCTCGATGATGTCGCCGTTGCCGCTCAGCAGGAAGGTGTTCTTCTCGTCCGCCACCAGCAACAACGCGTCCAGATGCCGCAGGATGCGGTCGGTGCGCCACTCCTTGGCCAGCTCGACCGCGGCGCGGCTCAGGTTGCCCGCGTGCTCCTGCAGCTTGCCCTCGAAGCGCCCGAACAGCGAGAGCGCGTCCGCGGTCGACCCCGCGAACCCGGCCAGCACCTTGTCGTTGAACAACCGCCGGATCTTCCGCGCCGTCTGCTTGACCACGGTGTTGCCCATGCTCACCTGGCCGTCGCCGGCGAACACCACCTTGTTGCCGCGGCGCACGCAGAGCACGGTCGTCGCGCGCACCCGCTCGCTTTTCCGCTTTCGGATCAAAGGACTGTCTCCGAGGGGGATTCTACCACCGCGCCGCCTGCCTGCGGCAGGCAGGCCTACTTGACCTTCTGCCAGCGCTCCTCCAGCGACGCCCGCGTGAACAGCGCATCGTCCACGCCGACGTTGTACTTCACCTCGGTGAAGTAGGCCTCGAAGTACCGTCGGCCCGCGCGCTCGCGGCTCACCGCCATCGGCGTCTGGACGCCCTGGACGGAAATCCACTTGCCGTAATACTCGACTACTTCGACGAACTCTCCGCTCAGCACGTCGCGGTGGCGGTAGCGCACTTGCACGGGGAGAAAGGTGCGCGCATCGATGTAGAGCACCAGGCTCTCCTGCCCCTCGTCCACCATCTCGATGGCGTGGGCGCGCCGGTTGTCCACGAACTCGGTGCCCAGGTAGTAGAGCTGGACCGGCTCCTCCTGCAGGCGGAAGCGCAGGACGTAATCGAGGTCGCGCCGCAGCCCTTCCCGGAAGGTCTCGATGGACTCCGGGGTCTGGTCGCGGACGCCCTGCTTGTCGAGCTCCCAGCCCTCCTCGTTGTTGTTCAGATAGACGATCTGACCCTTCTTGCCGAACTCGACCCGCTCCTTGCCCCTGAACTTGACGTAGTTGAGGAACTTGTCGCCCGGGCTGGACAGCTCGCCGCGGTCGAAGCCGTAAATCCGGCCCTCGCGAACCATGTCCCGCACGTTGAGGAACTGCTGGCCGCCCAGCGCCTGGATAGTCTGCTCCAGGATCTGCCTGGGCTTGTCTTCAATCGCGGCCGCGGAGCCCGACCCCTGCGCCCACGCCGGAGTCGCCGCCACCAAGACCCACACTGCCCATGCCAGTCGTCTCATCATCCTTTTACCCTACCAGAACTGCGCCCCCATTTACATTGACGATCTCACCGGTCATAAAAGTTGCCAGGTCGGAGGCCAGAAACAGGATCGGCCCCGCGATTTCCTCCGGCGTGGCCACCCGTCCGAGCGGAATCTGTCCGTACACCCACTTGCGCAGCCGCGGCACGCGCAGGATCGGCTGCGACATCTCCGTGTCCACCCAGCCCGGCGCCACGCAGTTGACCAGGATGTTGTGCGGCGCCAGCTCGGTGGAAAGTCCTTTGACCAGGCTGATGATGGCGCCCTTGCTGGCCGCGTAGTGCGCGTGGAAGGCCTCTCCGCGCTGGCCCGCCGTGGAGGAGAGGGCAATGACGCGGCCGCTTTTCTGCCGCTTCATCACGGGCACGGCATGGTGGATCACCGAATAGACCGACTTGAGGTTGGTCGCCAGCATCTCGTCCCACTCCCGCTCGCTCAGCTTTTCGATGGGAGTGTCCTCTTCTTTCCAGATGCCCGCGTTGGCCACCAGAACATCCAGCCGCCCAAAGCGCCGCACCGCATGCCCGATGAGGTTCCTGGCGTCGCTCATCTTTCGCAAGTCAGCCCGCACGGCAAGGACTTCGGCGCCCAGCTGCCGCGCGGCTTCCGCCACTCTTTCCGCCGCCGGGCGATTGCGGAAGTAGTTGAACACCACGTTGGCGCCGGCTTCGGCGAACAGTTTCACCGCCGCCGCGCCGATGCCGCGGGACCCGCCGGTAATGACCGCCACCTGCCCATCCAGCCGAATCATGCCTCTGCCCTCACCGTGGCCCGATTCGCCTCGGCCAGCGCGCGCCGGCAGTCGCCCACCAGGAACAACGAGCCGGCCACGAAGACAACGTCCTCGCGCGCAGCGGCCTCCGCGACCAGCTCCAACGCGCGCGCCGGGCTGCGCTCCACCCGGACGTTGGAGTTGAGCGAGCGCGCCAGGCGCAGCAGCGATTCCGCGCTGGCGGCCCGGGGCGTCGCCGGCTCGGTGAGTGTCACGCTGGCGGCGGGCGGGAACAGCAACTCGGCGATTTCGCTCACCGCCTTCTCCCGTACCGTCCCGTAAATCAGATGAATCCGCCGCCCTGCCAGATGCTCATCCCAGAACTGCAGCACCTGTCGCGCGCCAGCCGGGTTGTGGGCGCCGTCGAGGATGACCAGCGGCTGGCGCTTGACCAACTCCAGTCGTCCCGGCCAGTTGGCCGCCGCAATACCCGTCGCCACGGCTTCCGCCGGGATCGGCAAGCCGCGCCGCGAGAGTTCCCGCGCCGCAGCTACCGCCGTCACCGCGTTGCGCACCTGAAAAACTCCGCGCAGAGAGCAAACCAGCGGCAGCCGGAAGCCATCGGTGGCGGACGCAACGAATTCGTAACAGCCAAAGTCGCTGGGTTTCATGTCTTCGGCCCAATAGTCGGTGTCCACGTCGACAACCGGCGCGCCCAGCTCTGCGGCCCTGGCCGCCACCACCGGCCGCGCCCGCGGGTGCTCGGCGGCGTTCACGACTGGAACACCTGGCTTAATAATGCCGGCTTTCTCGCCGGCAATCTGCTCGATGGAATGCCCCAGGTAGCGCTCGTGGTCAAAGTCAATCGAGGTGATGACCGCGACCTCCGGCGTGACCACGTTGGTGGCGTCCAGCCGCCCGCCCATCCCCACTTCCAGCACCGCCAACTCAACCCCAGCCTGCGCGAAGTGCCAGAACGCCATCGCCGTCAGCGTCTCAAAGAAGCTGGGGTGATTCGGAAGCGCGCCATCAGCCAGCAGCGCCTCGATGGCCTCGGTTACGGCGGTGAAAGCGGCGGCGAACTCGGCGTCGTCCACCGGCTGGCCGCCGACGGCGATGCGCTCGTTGATGCGCTCCAGGTGCGGCGAAGTGTAGAGCCCGGTACGATGCCCGGCGGCCCGCAAGATCGATTCCACCATCGCCGCCACCGAGCCCTTGCCGTTGGTGCCGGCGATGTGCACGCTGGCGAAGCGCCGCTCAGGATGCCTGAGCCGCTCCAGCACCGCGCGGACGTTGTTCAGATCCCACTTCAGGCTGCGGCCTTCGTGGCCCAGCCACTCCAGCCGCTGCACCGCTTGCGCGTAGGTCAATGGCACCGGGTGCGACCTTAAGGAGTCATAAACCCGAGCGCGTTGGCGAGGTAGCCCTTCAGGTCCTTGCGATGGACGATGGCGTCGAGGAAACCCTTTTCCAGCAGGAACTCGCTGCGCTGGAACCCCTCGGGAAGTTTCTGGCGGATGGTCTGCTCGATGACGCGCGGGCCGGCAAAGCCAATGAGCGCGCCGGGCTCGGCGACGTTGAGGTCGCCCAGCATGGCGTAGCAGGCGGTCACGCCGCCGGTGGTGGGGTCGGTGAGCACGCTGAGGTAGGGAATGCCGGCGTCGTCCAGGCGCGCCAGTGCGGCGCTGATCTTGGCCATCTGCATCAGGCTGATGACCCCCTCCATCATGCGCGCCCCGCCGGAGCAGGAGACGATGACCAGCGGCGTGCGCGACTCGAGCGAGCGCTCGATGGCCCGCGTCACCTTCTCGCCTACCACCGCGCCCATCGAGCCGCCGATGAACCCGAACTCCATGGCGCCGATTTGCACCGGCCGGCCGGCGAGCTTGCCCTCGGCGAACACGATGGCGTCCTTCATTCCCGTGCTCTTCACCGCCGCCTGCAGCCGGTCGTTGTAGGGCTTGGTGTCGGTGAAGCGCAGCGGGTCGGTGGAGAATAGGTTGGCGTCGTGCTCGGTGTAGCGCGCGTCGTCGAGCAACAGCTCCAGGCGCTTGAGCGCGCCGATGCGGTAGTGGAAATGGCAGCGAGGGCAGACGTTGAGATTGGCTTCGAGGTCTTTCTTCCAGACGATGTTGCGGCAGCCGTCGCACTTGAGCCACAGGCCTTCGGTGCGCACCTTGCGGTCCTCCGGCGCCGGCGTCTCAATCTTCGTCTTTTCGCGGCGGAACCAGGCCATGGGTGTCGTGAATCGTTATTCGTTGATTCGTTAAACGGCCTGGACGGCCTTTCCGGTTCGACGATTCAACGAATCAACGATTCAACCTTGTCAGTACTCGATGCCTCTCTGCGCTTCAATCCCCTTTTGATAGGCGTGCTTCACTTCCCGCATCTCCGTCACCGTGTCGGCCGCTTCCACAATCTCCGCCGGGGCGCTCCGCCCGGTCAGCACCACGTGCACCCTCTCGGGCTTGTGCTTCAGGGCTTCGACGATCGGGCCGACGGAGAGCAGCCCGTAGTTGAGGGCGTAATTGATCTCGTCGAGGATAATCATATCGTACTCGCCGGAAAAAAGCTTCTCGCGGGCGAAGGCCCAGGCTTCCTCCGCCGCCTTCTGGTCCTCGGGGTCGATTTCGCCACCGAGCTTGACGAAGCCGCGCCCCATCGGACGGATGGTGAGCGTGTCCGGGCCCAGCATCTCGGCGGCGTCGAGCTCGCCGTAGTGCCACGAGCCCTTGATGAACTGCACCATCAGCACACGCAGGCCGCTGCCCACGGCGCGCATCGCCAGCCCCAGCGCCGCCGTGGTCTTCCCTTTCCCCGGCCCGGTGTGGACGATGATAAGTCCTCTGCGCTTGGCGTCACTCATGGGAAGGCTGCGAGTCTACTTGGGGTACGGGTGGTCGCGCAAGAAGGCGAAGGCGCGGTAGAGCTGCTCCAGCAGCACCACGCGCGCCAGCTCATGCGGCAGCGTCATGGGCCCCAGCGAAAGCAGCTCGTCGGCTTTCTTCTTGGTTTCGTCGGCGAAGCCTTCCGCGCCGCCGAGCAGAAACACCAGCTTGCGCGCGCCGCTGCGCTCTCTCTTCGCCAGCCAGCGGGCGAACTCCTCCGAGGTGAACGCCTGGCCGCCCGCATCGAGCAGCACCACCGGCCCCGGGTCGCCCTTGCCTCTGGCTTCCGCCACCGACCACGGCCCGCCGTCGGTGGTTTTCCACTCGACGATTTCGATGGGCGAGAAGCGCGCGATGCGCCGCCGGTAGTCGTCCAGCAGAGCTTTAAGGTGCGGATTCCGAGTCTTGCCGAGGAAGACGAGGTGGAGCTTCACAACTACATCACTCCGGCACCGGCAGGCGCGCCGCCGGCCGCCACAGACGCTCGAGGTCGTAGAAGGCACGCGCCTTGGGCGAAAAGATGTGCACGATGAAGTCCACATAGTCGAGCAGCACCCACTCGCCCAACCGGTAGCCCTCGACGTGGTGCAGCGTCACTCCTTCGTCGTTCAGCCTCTCCTGAATCGAGTCGGCGATGGCCTGCACCTGGCGTGCGGACTCGCCGGTGCAAATCAAGAAATGCCCGGCGAAGGTGGCCACGCCGTTGAGGTCGAGCAGTGCCAAGTCGCGGGCCTTCTTGTCGAGCGCCGCCTGCGCCGCCCTTTCGAGGGTTTTCGGTGTGGGCTTCTTCATCCGTTTTCCACGACCATGTCCTCCTGAGCGAAGCGAAGGATCTCCGGCGAGCCGAGGCCGGTGCGTACGTTGAGATGCTTCGCCTTGCTCAGCATGACACGAGGGTCACGCCCGTCTGGAGTTGCGATAGAGCTTCATTTTGCGGATATAGCCCTCGACCGACGCGGGAACCAAGCCGCGCAGCGAGCGCCCGGCGCGCGCGCGGCGGCGAATCTCGCTCGCAGACACATCCACGTGCACGCCGCGCAGCCAGCTGAAGACAGTGCCTACACCAGGAGCCTCACGCCACTTGGTCATGTCGGTTCCCGGGCGCGTGGCGACGATGAAGCGGCACAGCCAGACGAGGCGGCAAGCATCCTTCCACTTCGAAAGGTAGATAAAGGCGTCGGCACCCAGGATGAAGTGAAGCTCGGCGCGCGGTGCCAGCCGCCGCAGCCGCCGAACGGTGTCAATCGAATAGCTGCGCTGCTTCCCTTGCAAGTCGGGACCGGCCTCGAGCAGCGACGGAATGAACGCCGGCTCTCCGGCGCACGCCAGCGCCACCATCACGAACCGGTGCAGAAAAGAGCTGAGGCCGGGGCGGTCTTTGTGCGGCGGGCGGCCGCAGGGAATGAAGTAGACGAGGTCGAGCCGGAAGCGGCGCCGGGCCGCGCGCGCCACCGCCAGGTGGCCGTTGTGAACAGGGTCGAAGGTTCCGCCAAAGATCCCGATGCGCAACCGCTTGCGCCGCATTCTCTCATCGACGGCCATCTGCGCCGCCCGCTTTATCGCCTTGAGTGTGAGCTTTGTTATCCGCATCCCGCCACTATGTCGTCGTCAGCCCGCCGTGGCGGGCGTCGCGGCGCGGAGCCGCGCGCCCAGCTCATAGCGCAGGGCATCGAGGGCGTCGCCGCGGAGTGCGGAGATGGCCAGCAGCGGCAACGACTCCGCGCGGCAGAAAGCCCGCAGCAACTCGAGCCGCTCTTCGCTGCCGGGCAGATCCACTTTGTTCGCTACCACCACCACGGGCTTCTCCAGCAGCGTTGCGCTGAACTGCGCCAGCTCGTTGCGCACCACGCGGAAATCGTCCACCGGGTCGCGCTCCGTTTCCGACACGTCCACCAGGTGCACCAGGAGCCGCGTGCGCTCGATGTGGCGCAGGAAGCGCGTTCCCAGGCCGTGCCCCTGATGCGCGCCTTCGATCAAGCCCGGGATATCCGCCATCACGAAGCTGTCGCCGTCGCCCGCAGCCACCACGCCCAGGCACGGCTCCGTGGTGCTGAAGGGATAGTCGGCGATCTTGGGATGCGCGGCGGAGAGCTTGGAGAGCAGCGTGGACTTGCCGGCGTTGGGGAACCCGACCAGGCCGACGTCGGCCAGCAGCTTGAGCTCCAGCCGCAGCCGGCGCTCCTCGCCCGGCTGGCCCGGCTCGGTGCGCCGCGGGGCGCGGTTGGTGGAGCTGGCGAAGCGGGCGTTGCCGCGCCCGCCCTTGCCCCCGCGCGCTGCCAGGAACTGCTGCCCCGGCGCGGTGAAATCGAAGAGCGGCTCGCTGCTCTCTTCGTCGAAGACCACGGTACCCACGGGAACGCGGATGAGGGTGTCCTCCCCGGAGGCGCCGTGGCAGTTCGAGCCTTCGCCGTGACGGCCGCGCTTGGCGCGGAACTCGCGGTTGTAACGGAAGGCCAGCAGGGTGTTGACGTGGCCGCTGCTTTCAAGAATCACGCTGCCGCCGTCGCCGCCGTCCCCGCCCGACGGGCCGCCCTTGGGCACGTACTTCTCCCGGCGAAAGGCCATGCAGCCCTTGCCGCCGTCGCCGGCCTTTACGAGGATCTTTGCTTCGTCAATGAACATAAACGTCAGGAGGCATAAGAAGCAGAAGAGGCACAGGAAGCAGAGGAAAGAGACGCATCCTCAAGGCAGCTTCCGCCAACCTTTCCAGAGCCGTTGCAGCATCAACCCAATCCTAGAGTACTCCGCCTGAAACGACTCCGTCACTCTTTCGTTCATGTGGCCTTCGTCGCGACTGAAATCGAGCCAAACCTTCATTTCCTCGCACGAGCCGATAGCCATCTGCAAGAAGCGGCGAAACTCAGCCGGCGATTCCCGACGCGCCCAGCCCTCGGCAATGTTGGCCGGGATGGAGCGCGCTGCCCGGCGCATTTGGCGGGCCAACTCAAACTGCTCCTGTTGTGGAAACCCGCGGGTAGCTTTGGAGATCTCCAACGCGACACGATATGCCTGCTGGTACACAAGGAGATCTTTGTAGTGACGAACGGTTTTTCTCGCCCCCTCCGCTCTCGCTTCAACCGCCACTGCTTTCTCCTCTGCCTCTTATGCTTCCTATGCCTCCCTCCGACAGAAGGAGAATAGCGGAATCAGCGGAATAGAGGAAATAGGGAGTGAGTGAGGACTAATCAGCGGAGACGGCCGCGGGTCCGGCCGGCTGCGACTGGCGCGCGACCGCCGCCTTCGCCGCGTCGGGCGTGACGCTGACGAAACGGCCCAGGCGGCCTTTGTTGTGGAAATCCACGGTGCCGTTGACCAGCGCGAACAAGGTGTCGTCTTTGCCACGGCCCACGTTCCGCCCCGCCTTCAGCGGCGTGCCGCGCTGCCGCACCAGGATGGAGCCGGCGTGCACCCACTGGCCTTCGAAGCGCTTCACGCCCAGGCGTTGGCCGTGGCTGTCGCGTCCGTTGGTTGAGCTGCCCTGGCCTTTCTTGTGTGCCATAACCTACTCCGATTCCTTTTCCTTGGCGCTGATCTCGGTGATCTTCACCGCCGTGAACGGCTGCCGGTGGCCGCGCATGATCTTGTACTGGCTGTTCTTCTTGAACTTGAAGACGCGGACCTTGGCGCCCTTGCCCTGCTCGACGATGGCGCCGGTGACCTTGGCCTTGAGGGCCGGCGTGCCGACTTGGAGGTCACCGTTCTCGCCGAGCGCCAGCACTTCGAAGCTGACCTTCTTGCCGACCTTGCCTTCGAGATGTTCCAGGCGGACCACGTCGCTCTCGCTGACGCGGTACTGCTTCCCGCCGGTGCGGATGACTGCGTACATAAGCTCTCCTTGGAACCCGTGCGAAAAACTATTATAGGGGCAACCCGCTCAGACCGTCAACGGCTGCCCTCATGTCACGGGTGCTCTTCTCTGTTCAGCCCAGCGGCCCCTGCCGCTGGGCTCCCCGTGGCAGGGGCCACGGGGCTGAACGTAGGATGGTTCAACCACCGACCTAGCCGCGGAGGAAGCGGCGGAACTTGTCGGGCCGGGCGTCGTAGCGCGGGAAGATGCTCTTCAAGTCTGCGGCGCCCAGGTGGTGAACCAAAACCTCGCCGAGCACGTCGCGGAAATCGGTCGTCAGCGCCAGGTCGCGCCCCTCAAACAACTGCCCGCGGTCGAGCCCCGGCCACTGGCCGTACATCCGCCCGCCGGCCACCGGCCCGCCGAGGACAAAGAGCGCGTTGGCGTGGCCGTGGTCGGTGCCGCGGTTACCGTTCTCGACGGCGGTGCGGCCGAACTCGCTGAGGGTGACGATGACCGTGTCGGCCATGCGGTCGCCGAGGTCGCGCACCAGCGCGGCGACACCGCCGCCAAACTGCCGCAGGAGGTTCGCGAGCTGACCCTGCGCGCCGCCTTCGTTCACGTGGTGGTCCCAGCCGCCCACCTCGACGAAAACAATCTCGACCCCGATGTTCGACTTGATGAGCTGCGCTACCTGCAGCATCGTCTGCCCGAACGGCCCCGGCGGGTAGTTGGCGCCGTTGGCCGGGCTGTACTGCGCCGGGTTGACGCGCTTGAGCAGCTCGACCGCTTCGAAGGTTTCCTTCGCCGTGGGCGCCAGCAGGTTGTCGCCGGAGGCCGCGTAGAGCGATTCGAGCCCGCCCTGTACTGTCTCCGTGTAGCGCCCGGCCTCGATGCCGAAGCGGCTGACGTTGGGAATCGCCAGCGCCGGCGCGCTGCCCTGCAGGATGCGCGGCAACTGCGAAGTCAGCGACACGCCGCGGAAGGCCGAGGGCTTCTCCACCGGCGCCGACTGCAGGTAGCGGTTGAGCCAGCCGTCGGCGGTGCTCTTCAGGCCCGGCGTGCCCGACTCCATGAAGTCCTGGGCGTCGAAGTGCGAGCGGGTCGAGTCGGGCGAGCCGGCGGCGTGCACGACCGCCAGCAGCTTCTCGTCGTAGAGCTGCTTGAACGGTTGCAGCACGGGGTGGAAGCCAAAAGTGCCGTCGAGGTCGAGCGCCGCCTGCTCGTCACCCTTCTTTGGTCGCGGGATGGCGATAGTCGGCCGCAGCGAGTAGTAGCCCTTCTCGCCGTGCGGAACCACGATGTTCAAGCCGTCGGCGGCGCCGCGCTGGAAGATGACGATGAGCGTCTTGCCGCGGCTGGCCACCGCCGCCGCCGCGCGCGTCAGGAAGCTCGGCACCGCGCCCAGCCCTACCAGCGCGATCCCGCTCGACTTCAAGAAGAATCTCCGCGTCAGTCTCACCGCCGCCTCCGTCTTTCTCTGCGTCCTCTGCGCCCTCTCTGTGCTCTCTGCGTTTCAGCTTTTTCTATTCTTGTCTTTTAATCTGTGTTCATCCATGTTCATCCGTGGTTTCAAATCAGCGCCGCTGGAAGTCCGGCGAAGCCAGCAGCCAACCCACCGCCAGCCGCGTCCGCCCCTCCGCCCCCGCCGATTGAGTTTCGGCTGTCGCTTTCGCTAGCTCAGCCTCGATGGCGGTGCGCGTCGTCTCCGGCAGCGGCCGGCCCAGCAGGCGCTGGCCCAGCTCCGCCACCAGTTGCTCGTTCGAAGTCCGGCTCAGGCCGCGCGGCAGTTCCATCTGCACGCCCGGCAGGCGGTTCGCCGTCAGCCCCAGCGCCACTTTCATGCGGTTGAGCAGCGCGCCGGTCGAGACCCAGGCGTCGGCGGTGTCCTTGTAGCCCGTGGGTGGCTGCGCCCCGTAGAGCGGCTGCCCCAGCTCGCGCATCGCCAGCACCAGCCCCGGCGGCAGCGCGGCGATGTCGGCGTCGGTGGCGCGCACGGCGCTGACCACGAACTCGAACGGCGTTTTCACCTTGGCGCTCACCGCTTCCGGCGCCCAGAACTCCTCCGAGCTGAACAGGGTGCGCAGCACGGAGCGGATGTCGCCGTCGGTCTGCGTGAAGGTCTTGGCCATCTTGTCCACCAGCGAGGCGGGCGGGTTGTCGCTCACGAAGCGGCGCGCCAGCTTGGTAGAAACGAAACGCGCGGTGGAGGGATGCCGAGCCACCAGGTCGAGCACGCGCTCGCCGTCTTTCTGGCCGCCGTTCTTGAGGGTCTGCCCCAGCACGGTCTTGGCGCCCTTGTCGTGCAGCTCGTCCACGTAGATGAACTGCTGGCCCATCGCCAGCGGCGTCATGGTCCAGCCGGTGAAGCAGCGCGCCACCTCGATGATGTCCTGCTGGGTGTAGCCGCCATCGACGCCCAGCGTGTGCAGCTCCATCAGCTCGCGGGCGTAGTTCTCGTTCAGACCGCGGCGACGCCCCTGTTGCTGCTGCGGCCGGCGCTGCTGCTGGCCCGAGCGCTGCTGACTGCCGAAGCGGCGGCGCTGGAACGGGCTGTCGGAGTCCATCGCCCGCATCTGCCGCTCGAGCATCTGGTCGACCCGGGCGGGGTTCATCCCGCGGCGCACCAGCAGGTCGCGCAACACGCCGCCGGGCTGAATGCCCTGCTGCTGGAGCTGGCCGGCATAGCGGCGGCGCAAGTCGCGCTCGTCGAAGTCGGCGTCGGGGTCGGCGCTCAGCCAGTTGTCGAGATAGAAAAGCATCGCCGGGTGCTCGGCCGTGGCGCCCAGGAGCTCGCGGAAGTTCCCCAGCGCGTGCGGGCGGATGGCCTGCTGCTCGTAGCTCGTGGTCAGCCAGCGGTCGGCGCCCTTGCCGATGAAGACGTTGAAGTGGTTGAACCAGAAGTCGGTCATCACTTCCTGGAGCTGGCGCTCGCTGTAGGCGGCGCGGATGAGCTTTGCCTGGGAAAGCTCGAGCACGATGCGCTGCGGCCCGTTCATCGCCTGCTGCATGCGTTCTTCCCGGCTCATGCCTTCTTGACGCCGCATTTCCCGGGTGACCGGATCGTCGTCGTTTTTCGGCGCGGCCGCGCTGCCGGCGCTGCGCTGTTCTCGCCGCTGCTGGCGCTCGCGTTGACGCTCGAGCTCGGGGAACATGTCGTTGGTGGCTTCGGGATCCATCCCCAGCCGCGCGCTCAGCCGCTGGTCGATGGCGCGGAGCAACTGCGGCGGCGGGTAAGCGGCCAGCAACTGCTGCGGCGACATCTTGAGGGTCTCGAAGCCCGCGAGGCGGATGTCCACGTCTTCGTCCACAATGCCCTCCGGGTTGAGCTGCCGCTCGATGTAGGCGGCGATGCCGATTTTCTTCACGCGCTCGATGTCGCCGGGCCGCGGCCCGTAGCCCAGGCGGTTGAGCAGGTGGACGATCTTCTCGTCTTCGCTCAGCCCCGTGTCAGGAATAGCAATCTTGCCCGCGGCCCCGGTCTTCCCGGCGGAGGAGGGCCCGTCCTCCGTAGCTCGAAGAGCGTAGGAGGGAGCCAGCAGAAGCGCTGCCAGCCACACCGAAAGGACCGTCCGTGCCCAGGTGCTCTTCATCGCCGACTCCCTCCTGAAATCAAATCCTGCGCCCTCGTACCCTGTTCAACCCAGTGGCGGGGGGAAAGTTGCACTAGGCGCGGGGGTGGGCCTTGTCGTACACCTCCATCAACTGCTTGATGGAGACCGAGGTGTACTTCTGCGTGGTGGAGAGCGAGCGGTGGCCGAGCAGCTCCTGGATGGCGCGCAGGTCGGCGCCCTCGCTCAGCAGATGGGTAGCGAAGGCATGGCGCAGGGCGTGCGGATGCAGGTCCCAGTTGGGGTCGAACAAGCGCCCATACTTCTTGACGATGTTGCCCACCGAGCGCGTCGTGAGGCGCCGGCCGAGATGGTTGAGCAGCAGCGCGTCGCTCTCTTCCCTGCCCCCTTGCCCGCCGAACCTCGAAGAGCGAAGGCGGGTTCCGCGCACTTGCTCCCGCACTTCCAGCCATCTCTCCAGCGCCGCCTCCGCCTTGGAGCCGTAGGGCACCAGGCGCTCCTTGCGGCCCTTGCCGCGCACGCGCAGCATCTGCTCGCGGCGGTTGATGTCGGCCAGGTTCAGCCCCACCAGCTCGCTGGCGCGCAGCCCGGAGGCGTAAAGCAGCTCCAGCAGCGCCCGGTCGCGGCGGATGAGCCGTCGCGCCCGCGCATCCCGCTCCTTGGTTGCGCCCTTGCCCGCAAGACGAGGTTTCGCCTCCGCACAGGTGTCAAGGAAACGGTTGACCTGC